>Ga0247780_1000702_pt1 | contig 28175 bp, 35 predicted proteins | sample UWRJL079202R5_FD_179927 | JGI IMG/M metagenome (GOLD analysis project Ga0247780, IMG submission 179927) | Plant litter microbial communities from Arlington Agricultural Research Station in Wisconsin, United States - UWRJ-L079-202R-5 | ecosystem: Environmental > Terrestrial > Plant litter >... | reverse complement strand
TCTGTATCAATAATAGCTGTAGATTACTGCAAGAACAGATACCACGTCACTTCTGCAATGCTGGGAATCATCAAGATGCGTGGAAGACTCGTCCAATTTTATCCCCATACATAACCCTAACCCTGGCAGGGGGGATGCGTCCCTAAGAAAAATGGGGTGCGTCCCTAATAGATGCCTCAGAATAACTCCCTAACCCCCACAAGTACCCCACCCATCTATCACTCCCCCCATGCCACCCCCTACATGCCCCCATCCTCGCTCTTGGCGCTCTACTATTTATTCCACCCTTTACTAATATTTCAATTCCAATCACAGGAGTACAACGCTTGGCAAGCCGCCGCCCGCGCCTACCACGACCAGGATGGCAAGGTGCTGCCGGGCATTCGACGCCTGGAGAAGGGAGAGGTCGAGGACCCGGCGTCCTTCGAGGGCCCAGCCTCTCCTGAGTTCACGGTGGTGGAGGGACTGCAGTGGCTGGAGGAGACGGTCGCGGAGCTGAACGCCACGGGCCGCGAGGGAAAGGCGCGGGCCGGCCGGATTCACCCGGCATTTCTCGGCGAGGTCGGGGCGGAGGTTGTGGAGGAGGAGGAGGAGTAGGGGGGCGACATTTTATAGGGGGTGTAGGATTAGGTGCGGACATATAATTTTGGGAGCTCTGAGGAGCATCCCTTCCCGTTGTTTTTGAACTGTCCTCGACTTGTGACTTCTAGTGTTAATTAGTGCTTCAGAGGCCTCTGTGGGATTCCGGTGATGGTTGTTGACAGTGATGATGAGGCCGACCCCGAAGACGGCAGGACGCACACGACTCCGAAGACGTGGACGAAGACGAAGACGACAAGATGATAATGATAGTCTGAAACGAAGCGGGTTATGGAGAGTACAAACTCAGGGAGCCCCGCACCAGGACATGTCCCCAGACATGAAGGCACATTTGGCAGTTTCGATTTGACGGGCTACGGGGATGGGAGGAGTAAAGGGGCAAGTTGAACTGAGGAGATAGCTACGATCTTCGTAGTGTGTTGCAGTCGTTACATTAATTATGCTGCACGCCACGCCGTTGCGTGCTTTCGGGGAATAAATCCCCATGCGTCGGTTTTGTTTCCCCGCATTTCCACTGCTGATCGTGCAACAGAGCCCCCTCCTTCATCTGGCTTTAAGTTCAACCTCTGGCTGTATCCCCTTCAGAATGCGCCAAATCAAATGTGAAGGCAGTCCAAGTGAAGTACGGCAACTCTTTTCTCCTTCAAAACCTGTGTCTCTCAGCAGCTAAATCTTGTCCTCCAGGTTGGGCGACAACATGGATCCGCAGCCCGAGACCAAGTCCATGGCAGCATCGCCTTCTACAAGGGCATGTTCCTCACCTCTGCCCAGTTGGCCTGGAGCGAAGTCCGGGGCGAAGCCGTTAAATTCCTACCGTTTATCCAGCAGCCAGCGTGGACACCTCTCCTGGAGGAGATGAAAGGCATCGCTGCCGGTGCAGGGGTCGACTTTGAAGACATCCTTGCGCTGAACGTCAGAACCGAAATTGCATACGGCATGTTCAACGACGGCTGCACATCGATCGCGTGGAAAGCCCAAGGGGAGAGCTTCCTCGCTCAGAACTGGGACGTAAGTAATTTGACTTGGCCTGAAGAAACCCGTAGAACTCACAACTGAACCGCTAAACATAGTGGGATATCGACCAATCTCCAAATCTCATCAGCATACGCATTGTGCCCTCCCCGCCGTCTGACTTGCCACGGATCCATATGATAACCGAAGCTGGCATCGTCGGGAAGCTCGGCCTGAACTCGTTGGGCGTCGGCGTGACGCTGAACGCCATCAAGGCCCGCGGAGTCGACTTTGCCCGCCTGCCCTGCCACCTAGCCCTGCGGACCGTCCTGAACAGCCGCTCTCGCGCCGAGGCGGCAGGCAAACTGACAGAATTAGGCGTGGCATCGGCGTGCCACATCACCATCGCGGACGCGGCGACCGGCGGTGTCGGGCTTGAGTGCTCGCACAAGGACATTGTTCCGATTGCCATGTCCAATGCCGGTGTGTGTACGCACACCAACCATTACCTGAGGGACCACGCAGCAGGCGTGGTGGATGCGCGCCTACTAGGGAAGAACTCGACGGCGAGGCTGGAGCGTGTCGAAAAGCTGATCGCGCAGGAAGGGGCCGACGCGGCGCCTAGTTTTGAGCGCATCGAGTGGATCCTGCGGGACGAAGAGGGCTACCCCTACGGTATCTGTCGGAAGCGTGCGAGCGACTGCCAGCTCGAGACGCTCTTCAGCATCTGCATGGACCTGAGCGAGAAGAAGGCAACGGTGAGAACCGGCAGGCCGGTCGACAAGGGAAGTGAGAAACTGCTGCTGTTGCCTTGATTACCAGGCTTTACTCCGTCGCTACCGTGGGCAGCAGTAGCACAACCAGAAGATATCTGTTGTTGACCTAACGATGACATAAATTCCCCCAACGCATTTTTGCATTTTCGCGCCGAGAAGAGGAACCTTTGTTTTGGCCTGAGTCTTCGAAAGTTCCTCGGGTTCAAAAACCTGCTGATTTTGCAACATCACGCTAAATGAAAATAAACCTTGATCAGAATGGACGTCAGCTCCCCCCCCCCCCTTTTTATACTTTTCTTTCAGCTTTCAACCACATCATCAGCTTCTCAAACAACTTACCCGAGCGCAAACACAAAATTTCGGAACGGCACAATATTCCCGATTTTCTCGACGTTCCGATGTCCTCATCTCCCGGGAGTCACTCGTGTACATCGGACTGACGACGACCAAGGCCAACGAGATCTGGAGCCTGTGGACGCACCGGCCCACCGACGGGCCGAGGCGTGAGGTCAACAACAATGACGGAGGTCTCCAAGTGACCTTTCTGGACTTCATGATTGAACAGCTAACGAACGGTCCAACAGACGCGACGGAATAAGAAGACGAAGCCCCGTGGTATGCGTGCCTCGATGCTTGTGGCCTTAACCCCGAAAACCAGGCTGCTATCATGGAACTATATTTCAGAGTCCCTCGACGTACCCAATCGTGTCTGAAGTGGGTTCACGGCATTATTGTGTCGCGCTATCATTCACTTCACCCTATGGTGGACTTCAAAAGATCCACAGAGCTTTACCCGCCGCATCACGACCGGCAGGATCTTCTCCATCTTTAGGGCCGGTCGAATAAGGGTTGGATGGGGTTAGTTCCGACGGTCAATTTGCTGACCGTGCTGTTGGGAATCTCACTGGTCCTGGTGCTGGGTTTCCATGTTAGGAAGGCCACGGTACCTTAGGTCTTTGATGTTTTAAGTTCGGAGGAAGAAGCTCGGGCAACATGAGAATCACAAGATAAATAGCCGAGGCAAAGAACGTCAAATTTGTCTAGCTTCTCCCTACGTAAAGATGGCTCTGATCCCAGCTCTGGCGATCACGGCCTTGCTATCTCGATTGGGTGCCGGATGAAGAGCCGATGTTTGTAGGATCTGGGCTGTTTAGCCGGCAGGGAGATGAAAATATGAGTGGGAGTTCAGGTGTTGTGGGCAGCTGCCGACTGCTCCTTCTACATCGCAAAAGCTAGAAGTCGCAACTTCCTAAAGGGAGACGGAAATCTAGAAATCCCCCCCGCAGCGACTCGGAGCTGTCAATGAAAGACGGCGCAGTGATGCATCAAAGACTCCGTGACCTTGCGCTCGTCCTGAATGCCGCCGCCTACCTCCCCACGCCAGCTACGGCGCAGTTTGTGACGGGCCCGCTAGAGCCCGCGACACCAGCGTTGCCGCATACAGCAGTCTACACCACTACACTTGCCCAAAGCAACTCGCCGCAGGCCATCACAACTGCTGTCGTCACCTTGATCGTGCCCCGCGACGTGGGTCGTCCCAACAATGGCTCCCTTGTAACTGGCACGGCCATTTCGCACTTCTCTGCAGCGCAGCAAAACGGCGCCTTATCCACATGGTCCGAGACGGCCGAGTTGGCATGGACAATCGTAGGAAATAACCCCCCGGAGGACGCTAAAGACGCTCCACTACCGCTGCCGCAACGCGCGGAAACCACCCTTACGGCAGCGTACACCGACTACCAGCACTACTCTGTTGGTCTCTATGGTGCATGGTTGGTTATGCATTACGATTTCTCCTCGACCATCCGCGAGACCATCGTGGAGGCGGTGGGAGCGGCGTATCCGGCCACCATTATCCGGACAGGATACACGGACATCAAGGTGGAGGCGACAATTGCGGTCAAAGATGGCCCTACCACAACGGACCCAGATAGAGACAGCACTTCGTATGTGAGGACGACGACTTTGGCGCAGGTTGCTGTTGGAGAATGAGCCTGGGAGGAAGCTTTTTGAAAGTGCTGTGCATCGAACGCTTACCTTGACTCAATACGAAGAAGGTATATTCCCCGGTTTCGGGTCTCTCAACAAAGATCGATTTCTATGTTCATAGACTGAATGTAAGGCGTTGTCACTCTGAGGTAAACCCCTTGCCTTCACAAGTACATTCTGCCCCACTGCAAACCTGCTGACTTCCTCACCCAAATCAAGACTCATACAACTCCAGCAGGCCTAAACTCAGGAATTCCATCCCAGCTTACCTATAAACGCCCCTCAACATGAACGTTTCCGTGTGAAATTCCAAACTATACATCTTCGCTTACTCAACCAGGCCGGCATTCCCCGCCACGGGCCATTCTGAATGCCGAACAAGCCCCAGATGCCGAAGTGGTGTCCCCCGGATTTAATAACTCCGGACCTGCAAGCCCCAAACCTCACTACACGTCAAGCACCACTTCCCTCCTTCCGATCTGCTATCTGCCATCCGTTAATAATGCATATCTCAGGATTCATCTCCAATTACTCAGCAACTTGCGCCCACTAACAGGCGGGGGAATGATTCCCCCGACTCATGCAAGCTTCTCTCCGCGCCGCCGCGGGAATCATGAGTTAGCTAAGCAGCCGGGTCTATGATACCTAAGGTACCTGATGTATCTCAGGGCTTGATTAAAGGAGTTCAGGATATATAAAACGACCTCCCACCGGCTGTATTACACGGCCATTGTGTACCATCCCCCTTCCAATCATACCTACATACATACTTAAACAAGTGCCACCATGCCCCCTTCCATCCCCAAGACCTACCGCGCCGTCCGCCGCTCAGCCGGCACCCCGTCCGAAACAAACCCCCTCCCCCTAGAAATCACCACCGAGCCTACCCTCCCCCCGTCCGGCCTCGCCGCAAACCAGGTCCTCATCCGCATCCACGCCGTCTCCCTCAACTACCGCGATGTGATCATTCCGCGCGGGACATACCCCGGCGGAGTTCTCGACCGCGGAATCGTGGCGTCCGACTGCGCGGGGGAGGTGGTCCTTGTTGGAGATGCAGTGACGCGGGTTTCGGTCGGGGATCGGGTGTGTCCGACGTTTGATTTGGCAAATCTGGATGGGACGATTGTGGGCGAAGGGAATGATGCGCTTGGGGGAGATGTGGATGGGGTGTTGAGGGAGTGGGCAGTTTATGGGGAGGAGGTGTTGGTGAAGTTGCCGGCGCATTTGTCGTGGGAGGAGGTGAGTTTTCTGGAGAAGGGGGTGGGTGAAAGTGGAGGATGCTGATGTGAATTGTAGGCGGCGACGATTTCGTGTGCGGGCATTACGGCGTGGAATGCCCTTGGCGTGCCCGAGGTGATTGGAAAGGATAAGACGGTCTTGATCCAAGGTACGTATAGTTTGTCTGTCTGTCTGAGATTGCTGGTATTCTGATATGTCCAGGTACTGGCGGAGTGAGCTTGTTCAGCTTGCTCATCTCTCTCGCTATCGGGTTGAAACCCATCATCACCTCTTCATCCAACAAGAAGCTTGAAGACCTCCGCGCCAAGGTCGGGGTGCCGGATCTTATCGGGTACAACTACCGCACTCATCCAGATCAAGCGGCCGAGGTGAAGAAGCTGACGAACGGTCGCGGCGCTGATCTTATCATCGACAACACCGGTCCCCCGGGCATCCCAGCGGATCTGGATTCGCTCGTACGACAAAATGGTATCATATCCATTGTGGGATTCCTCGGCGGCATGACCGCCGACTGGAATCCTGGTCTGTTGCTGGGACTGATTGGAAAAACGGCCAGGTTGCAGTAAGTCGAAGATGGATAGGTTTGACAAACATGTGTAGCTAATATACTCGCCACAGGGGAATTGCGGTTGGCTCTAGGGATAATTTCGACGCGTTGAATCGATTCCTCGAGGAGAAGAAGGTGAATCTGGCGCCGCTGGTGGATGATCACATCTTCAAGTTTGAGGACTCGCAGGCCGCGTTCGATTATCTGTGGTCTGGAAAGCACGTCGGCAAGGTCGTGATCCGAGTCTAGTCGTTTGTGGAAGATACAGCTGAACGTCGGTTTCCGAAATCGAGAGCACAGGTACGCTCAAAGCTAGAGAGTTGGTTAGAATCTCTCCGAACCCAAAGGCCCAAAAGAATAAAACAGGTGTATTGTACACACCGCCAACTCCGTCTACAACATGCTCTAAGTACCCAGCGCCATGCAATGCAATTGTCCAAAATAAATCTCAAATCTTCGCCACAAGCTGGATAAACAGCCCTTCCGAGCGACACAGCACTGTCCCCTTCTCATCCTCCATATGCCCTGCAACAAACTGCTTCCTCCCTTCACGCTTCGTGATCCGGGCCTTGACCATGACGATCGATCCCTCAACTGTCGTACGCACGGGGCTCAAAAATGTCGTGTTCAAATAAGCCGTCATCTGCTCCGCATCCGGGGCGACACCGCGAATCCTGTTGATAGCCGCCAGCTGGCCCAGACACTCGTCCATGATGGTCATAACAATCCCTCCGTGGCAGATCCCGCGCCAGCCGTTAAGCATCGGCCCCAGGGAGAGAAAGGCGCCGATCTCAGTGACGAAATCTCGCGGGTTGGCGGGCTGAGAGTAGAAGACGGCAAAGGCGGCGATGGCGTCAGGCCGGTTGAGTGTTTGTGCGATGAGGGCCTCCTCGAAATTGGGTTTGGGCGTACGTGTCAGGCACTTGGAAAAGACGACGTTTGGCGTGGCTGCGAGCCAGGCCGCGCACCACGGGATGGCGCGGAAATGGGCGGCTTCGGCGTCGAGACCTGCGGCCGGGGCGGCTCCCCGAGCGGGGCGTGGTAGGTCTGCTGCCATGGCGTGGGTGCGGCGCCTTGATGCGGAATGAGCGGAATAGAATTGAGCGAGCAGGCCGTTGCGAAGGAAGGTTTGCGCCGTCGTCCCGCAGCCACGGCGCCGGGCAGCGAGGATGAACGTGGAGTTAAGGGGCGGTTTATATTGGTTTGGTGGAGCCGGCGCATTGCCGAGGTTCGCCAGTAGTGCCAACGGACCGATCTCAGCGGCAGGGCATCGTCAATCGGCAATCTAGATTCTAGAAGCCGGCAGCCGTCATCTCGGGAACTTGTAAGCTCCTTAGCGCAAGTCCGAGGCAAGTGGGTTTATTGGGCAAAACTAACATCAACTTTTGCCAAACTTGCATGAGACAGCAGAAGAGGGATTGACGTTGTCGGAAGAAGGGGATGCGGAGCAAGGGCTAGGGTTATGATCGAGCCCTGGTTCGGTTGAACCCCAACTTACGATAACGAGTTCCCGCCGCCACCAATAAGTTTCGCTCGTATTGCCATCTCAACGAAAACCGAGCATCTACAGTAAAAGGCGAAATAGGTGTCGCTGACTGTTTAGTTAACTTTTTTTAAAACTGTGGGGTACAGTTGTCAGCAGAATCGAAGTCGCCCCCTATACTGAGAAGGTGGTATAAGCACGGACCATTTTGGCTGTCTTGGCACTGACATGATGACTTCAATCATACATGTAAAATTTGGAGTCCCCGGAGCCGCCGAAGCGCAACCTCGTGCCCAACAAAAAAAAGGCACTCATAAAACTCCCCAAGTTTAACCAGCGACGCAAACTACAAGTTATTGGTTTTAAAATCGATAATAAATCTTGAGTACTCTCTTTAACCTGGCAATTCCACAGATGTAATTTTTTTTATGATTAGCAGAGCTTTGGGAGGGATTCCGGTGCATGAAGCTGCTGTTAGTTTGCAGTTAAGTATTGAATGTATGCTGATTTGCGATTTGTGAGTGCCTTTTTTTTTGTTGGGCACTGGGGCACGAGACAACGTGACGGGATAAAAAATCACTGCAATTTTAGCCCCGCGCGGGGGGAGAGGCATCGTATAGCGCCAAGACAGCCTATAGTCCGTGCTTGTACCACCTTCTCAGAATAGGGTGGCTTCAATTCTGCTAACGACCGTACCCCACAGTTTTTAAAAAAGTTACTGTAATCGCGTCTTTACGGTTACGGACCTAATTTATCCCGAACGCAACCCCCACTCCGCGGCTTATCCCGTGCCTCGGCTCAATCAAAGGCAGGGCGAGTCGTGGTGAGGCGGTACGACACGACGAACCACAGCTCCCGCGCACCTGGCAGCGGTAACCTTGCCCGCGCCGAGGTCGCCTCCACCGCCTTCAAACATGCAATCCACCGGCGCATCCGAAAAGGGCGCAACTCGATAAACTCAGTGCCGTTCCGTCCGGAGCGATGCCCTTCCCGGGCGCCGCCAATTCCTCCCTCCTTTCCAAGTGCGGAAGTACACTCTTTTGCTTCCTGCGCAACGTCCCTCTCTGGGTCGTCGTCATTGTCGTTCTTGTGCTCGGTGCCGTACGACACCGCCTCGCGTCCTTCTTGTTCGCGCGCCAGAACTCGGCACAGCTCCGCAACGCCCCCGGAAAATAGCTGAGCTACGGCAGTGCTACACATAAAAACCCTCCGTCATGGCGTCCGCAGTCGGTAAATTCGGCGCCCTTTTCCCGGTCCTTGTGCCGGCGGCCGCCGCTGGCGCCGTCTATACCGGGCATCGGGTGCTTCAAAGCGACTGGAAACTCTGGCTTCACAACTTCGTGACCGGCCCAGGCAGGACGAGCCGGATCCTCTTGATCATCTTCATCGTCCTGAACTGGAAGAGCATGCCCCTCGGCTGGACGGTGAGCCCCTCTCCCTTCACCACGGCATGATCAAAACTAACCGGAGCAGGTCCGCGTCTTCCATTCCTGGATATACCATATCGTTAAACCAAACAAGAAGCTTCCGCAGCGCGCCCTCTTCCACTACGCCATCTCTAGCAGCCGAACCACCCTCCTCGAAACAGACTACAACATGCACAAGAGCAACTCGACCTACTTCGCCGATATCGACGTCAGCCGTTCCCACCTTGTAACCCACGTCCTCGGCTCCGCCGTGCCCAAGCTCAGCGACAACGCCAAAAACCGCCTCGTGCTCGACAAGGACGGAAACCTCATCAAGGGCGGCTTTGGCATCGGCCTAGGCGCCGTCTTCTGCAGCTTCCGCAAGGAGATTGCGCCCTATCAGGGCTACGAGATGTGGACTCGCATCCTCTCGTGGGACCGCAAGTGGCTGTACATCATCACGCACTTTGTCGTCAAGGGCAAGGTGCGACCGACCGCATGGGACGGCGTCCGCGCCGGACCGACCCGCAACCGTATTGTTCGCGACGCCGACGGCGCCATCATCGACGAACAGGACTGGTCCAAGTATGTCTTTGCCACCGCCGTGAGCAAGTACGTCTTCAAGCTCGGCCGATTTACCATCCACCCGGCTATTGTGTGCGAGGCGGCAGGCTTGCTCCCTAAGCGCCCGGGCGAGGGCTGGCGCAGTGGGGAGTCGGGCACCGGAACGCCAGAGGAGCTGGGCGAGATCGATGAGAGTACCAAGTGGGACTGGAAGCGCGTCGAGCATGAGCGCCGCAGGGGGTTGGAGCTCGCACAGCACTTTGCTGCGCTAGATGGGACGAACGCGCTGTTTGACGGCGGTGAGGACGGCGTGGTGGGTAACTTTCCTCTGGGCTAAGTGATACAGTTGTGATAGAGCGGTGTTAGACAGACTATAGAACATGTGAGGGAACAGCATCGGCGTTTCTGGTAGCTGCGGCGGTAGTTAGAAGAAACTGTGTCCGCCAGGGGCTGGGTAGCTCGCTAGATGACGCTGGAGCAAGGACAGGCGTTCCAAAGAGCGAGTCTGGACTGCGAGATCTAATTGGGACGATCTTTGATCTGTCAAGACAGCAGGTATGGTAGAGAGAAGGGGGTTAGGAGTGTAGAAGATGACTACCTAGAGAGGGTATCATAATAGGGACGCACCCTCCTCCTTAGATGGGCAAGCCTTTGAGTTGTAGATGCCAATATACCTATACTACATCATCATACGTCGACAATTCTGCTCGCTACTGATCGAGTCTGCTCCGCGTTTGGGTTGACACCGTAGCCCAGCACACTTTGGCCATCTCGTTGTGCTTCAGAGTACTTAGGTATGGACGCATGTCGGCCCCTATTGCACATACGACTAACCACTCTCCCAGTTCTGCTGACGGATGGCTGCCCCGACAAAAGGGCGAGTTTCCTCGAGCTGGATGATGCTTTCCAATTCCCTCTTTCTGACTGTTGTCTCTACCAGCCCCAGTCGCCGGTTATGGCACAGACAGCGTATGAGTATTTGTCACCGCCACAGTCAGGCTGAGCTCACTCCTCAAATCACGCACTCGTTCTATACGAACTGGCCGTCTTGTCGTGCCTTCGACATCTTCCCGGCGCTTAGAGCAGAGACGCGTCCCTCTGTCCCTCTCCCCTTCCCCGAATAACGTAAACTTGGCCGCTAACAGTGCGACTGCATTGCATCTTCACCACGTTCCCGGCCCCACGGCTAGCAGCGAGGCGGTGTCATGAAGTGTTGGTAATCTCCTCTCCCTCTAAGAATAGCGCAAAGAAGGAGAGGGGAAGTTTGTCCCTTTGGCATGTCCTTGCTCGATGTAGGACGGAGATCACAATGTGTCAGCCTCGCCCACTTACCGATGATGCCGGACAAAGGGGCGGAAGCAATCAATATCGATCAACACAGAACGCCAACAGGCCGAGCAGCTGTGACTGAGTAATCTCCTCTCCAGTCCTCGTCATCTCGTCCAGCAACGTGCTGGCTGCCGTGACGTGGACCGTGGCTGCTACTATCGATGTTGGATGCCGCCTCCCATGGCTGATATTGGTGTTGGATGTATCCAATGCAGCTAGCCACTCCTTAAACGCGCCTTGCCGCCGTACAAAAGTCAGCGTTTGTACCCGCACAGTGGCAAGTTGGAGGGCGTACATCCACAGTAGGTACTCCGTATACCGTCTTGTCCGACATGGAAGTACGAAGTAAACGGTGAGGGAGATCCCGCCCAAGATCCAGCATGCCTGAGATCACGGCTAGCTGCGCGATCTCACCCGTGAGGAGTCAGGGGCTCGCTCCTCTTCCCCGCTGCGTCCCGGCAGGAGTCTCTAGCATTCATTCCACTAGGAGCGAGTGTCTTCACTCTAGGATTCGCAACATCCCACCAACGCAATTGCGGCCATCGGTCAGAGCACATCTCGCCTATCCAGATGAGGACCCGCCAACAGAGAGCCCACCAACAGAGAGCCCACCAACAGACAAGGAAGAGCAGGAATCGACGGCCGCTCCTCCCGCTCATATGACTCCGCAATCCTCAGATGAATCCTGGCACAGGCGACAAGCGAGCGAGCAAGCAAACATCTCCAACAAGCCAACAACCGCCGATCGCTCACACCCCGCCAACCACCAGACAGGATACTGGTAACTGCGGGCGAAGACGAGACCCGCCGCTGGGACCGACCCCTACTGCGGTCACCGCCCGCGAACACAGACCGCCCGACCTACTGCGTAAAGGCTAAGCCCGCGAAGTTACACCGTGTGTCCTGGCGTCGAAGGCGTTTGCGACCCGGGGACCTGGAACTGCGAAGAGCCAACCGCAGCGAGCGTGCAGACGCGGGTCGCGGGTCGCGGTCACGGAGGGGAGATGGCCCGGCCGGACGACGTAGCGATTTCCATCCGGACATTGCTGGAAATACCTGCCTAACCGCAACTGAACTAGGCGGGCAGTATAGGCGGCCGGTATGGTCCCGTCCATAGTACTATCGTGGTAGGTTTCAGCCGACCACCATCACCACCCCCTTTCAACGCCGACCGCGAACACTGTAGACAGAAAGGAATTGAAACAAGAAAATAATATTAGAGCGGGGTTGTGCGCTCCGCCCGGCACGCCACGCAATATCTCGTCCGTGTTAAGTTTCTCAACCGAAGCCGAGAGGAAATCCCGCTCAGCAAGGCCGGACAATACCCACCGAGAGCCGGCATGTCGTACAGTGCCGGCCCACTGAGTTCGCTGCGGCAGCGTGGATATCATGAGCCGAGCCGAGACAACTCCCTCGACCGTTGTTGGCACTGCCCTTGTCCGATCCATGCGACCGGGTCGCCGTCCACCAAAAAAGAGAAAGAAACGAAACGAAACAAATGCCGCTGCGTGTCTTTCGGCTAGCTGGCTGGCTGTTCAGTCGGTCATCTGCAAATCCGCACCTCCACCTGCAACCTGCAAATATGCCGTTGGTTCCTGCGATGCATCGCAGCATGGGCATGCCATCGCGACCTTATCCATGAAGAACGGCCATTCTGATGAAATAAGCTCGGAGATAATGGCATGCTGCTTTGGCCTCACCAGAGCCGGTTGCGCGGCGGTTTCTTCCAGAGTAAGCCACCACCTCGCGGCATGCGGGAGAAGGCACGCCTTTCTGGAATTTACTCGGCGGCAGCACGGCGAGTAGCATGACTGTTGCCCGTCAGTCGATATTGCCGCAATAGAATCCTCGATTACTCGGGCATCAATGACGTGGTAAGTCTGCCGGTTTTCGGGCAACTTTGCATTGGAAAGGTGAGGAAAACGGCCGCCGTTGGTTCTGGTCGGCCAACAGCCAACATGCATAATCGAAGGTGTCTTCCAGTCGGCTGGACCTCTTTCAAACCGCAGTGGCATCCCATCATGTGAAGACAGGCCGTCCCGGCCAGGGTCCGGGTATATGCCGCGTAGGTAGAGCACCAGACGAACAGCCCCGTTTGCGCGACCTCGGCCTGGCAGGCGAGTCCCGGCGACGGCTCAGCGAAGGGTTCGATCTGTGAAATACTGGGCAAAATGAAGGGAAGAAATGCATGCTGCATGCGGCCTTAACTGCCTCGCTTGCACCGACGAATGGTCGGACAGCTTGCGCGAAAGAGGAGCGGCAACGCTGTGCTCACGCGCCAACAGACGAGTGTCTGGCTGGTACCGCCGCCACGCTACACAAGTGGGCAGTGCCCACGTTCGAGAAACAAGGACCCCGCGCCATGCCAGGCAAGGGTCTCACAGTCTCGCTGTCTTGCGGTCTCACCGCCGCAAACCCGGAGGATCGATGATCTGCAAGTCCTTTGCGGCAAAAGGAACTGGCTTCCTAGTATCCGGACCGAGCGGGGAAGAGGAACGAAGGAAGCATTCCATAATCCATATGCCTGCCTTTTGATCCACCATTCGCGGCAAAATTTCCTGTCTCGGACGGACAAGGACCAAGATGGTGTAGTATTCCTTTGGAGATGTGCGCCTGTTTGCGCTAGAGTCGGCTGAACAACTGCATGCGTCGCGCTTCTAAGCGCCCACCGCACACCTTGGCCGGGCGCCATTGGCCGGACTTGCGCCACGAGATCGAGAAAGCAATATGTTGCAGCCATTAAGACGCCATGTTCAGATGGATTATTGATTGTACTGCACAAGCCGTTCGCTCGGTGGTGCAGCAGTGCATGCCAATGTGGAGAACGGCTCGCGCTGGAGCACCGTGCTACGACCCGTCGGCTTCGGGTCTCGTCAACAGCGGACCGTGACCTGCTGGATTGAGCTTCTCCGGCCACAGCGTGCAGGGTTCCAGGTTGACTGTTGCACCGGAGTGGGGCGACCCAATAGTTAGTCAATGTTGAGATGAGAGAAGACCGTTTGCCTTCCGTTTCCCACCAGTGTGCATCCGTACTGTCTTGTGGAAAGATGGCCTGCTCCGCGACCTGAACACCGCCGGCTCGGAACAACCGAACGGAACGAGCTGCGACACAAGTCAAACCGTCCGCTCCGAGGTTAGTCGGCGCTCAAGACTACGTGAGATGAGGTTGCACTGGAGGTTTGCGTAAGCCGAAAGCTTCGTGTCGTCCGAGGCACAGTGCTCTGGACGGTTCGAGAGGCGAATCCGTAGGTACTGCTGACATGCGGACCGCGTGAACCAGAGTTGCTGCTCGTACCCATGCTCTCAGAATGGATTCACTGCGCTCGGGGTTTTGTTGGCATGCAGGACGCAACCATTTGGCGATACTTGTATATCTGTCGACGCTTTTGCGAGCATCTGCACCCGATGAAAGCCTACCGAGACATCAGTGCTCGGCAGCGTTCGGAGTATTATCAGGGGCAACCAGGGTGACAACAAGGGAGCCAAGGAATGAAACCAAGCCAGGGGCAGACTATGATGTCTGGCCTCTTGGGAATGTGTGAGGGGACACGAGCCGCAAGGTGTAAATGCGGCTTCGGGCCCTTTTCACCTGACAACAATCCTCCGCATGGATGCGGCACGGCTGGCAACTCCAGGTGTGGCTGACCGTACTGTAAGCCTTCCAGGCACTGAAAAGGGGCCAAAAGGGGTTGATGAGGAGCTGTGGGAGGAGAATGGCGGGGTGTCTTGGTTCCACGTGTGGAGCAGCCGCAACCTCAACAGCCCTACCACTCAACAACAGCGATCAAAGCGCAGGTATGTCGCAACCGTTGTAACGATCGGTCAGGTGGAGCTGAGTTCGCTCTGACTACGGCGTAAGGACAAAGCTTGGATGGCAATTTCGTCTGCGACGCAACAGGATTTTCGCTGCTGATGCCGCATGCAGGAGACGTGTGCTCTGGAATCAGTAATTCGCGCAGCCCAGTGCACGCCACTGTTGTCTGGATTTACTCAAAAGTACGGTGCGGTTGTTGGTCCCGCTGAGCCTCTTTCCGGGGGTGTGGGTTGCGCCCTATTTTGGTTCGATGCGGAGTCTTAATGGCCGCACGCGCGGAAAATGGCGGCCGTCATCAGTCTTGGTGAGAACGAAGCTTAGCGATCATCATCGTTCGGTCGGCTGTGTTGCAAATTCGTCTGATAATCGGCGCGCGGCGATCACAGAGCCTCTTCCACAATGAGGTCGGCCGTTCGGGTGCCCGTTACTATCTTTGGATACTGTTAACCTGGGAAAGAGATATAGTTACCAAAACATACTGGCCTTACAGAACATCAAACAGAACCGCGTGTTCTAGGCCCCGAAGTTCAGGGTCGGTAGGGCTCTCAAGGCCCCCAAGGGGCCGTGCCACCGAGGTTCCGTTCGTTTGTGTGCACAAGCACAAGCACGCAGATCTGCAAATCCGCAGTGGAAATCTGGGGAAAGCCTCCACCTGTGCGGCTGATAGGAGCAATGTTTCACATTATTCTGCCTTCAATGTTTCGACGTTTGGATCTTTTGCTGCCGCCTCCATTAAATTGATTTCTGCGAATTGAAGCAAGAGAGAAGCACCGAGCGCAGTGAAAACGCTCTTGCTTTCGCAGCATTCGTCAGCCGCACAGGCCGCACCTTGAGCTCGGCTGTCTCCGCGAGCTCCTTCTCTTCGCCCGATCTGGAAAGGCCAGTGCGTCGACAAGCAGAAGCGAATGAAACGAAACATCTTCCAGACCAAGCGAGCAAGCCAGGAGCAAGAATCCAGGCTCGAAATCATCCGAGGAGAGCATCGGCAGCTGCAGATGTCGGCAGCAAAGTCACGATGAGGAAGTTTCAGTGTTTCAAGTTCTGTCGACCAGCCTCGGGAGTTACCGACTCTGAAAATGCCTCCAGAGGGAGCAATTGAGTTGTCGCGGATCGACGGGTCGCACACCACACTCAGCACCGCCACCACTGACCCGCCATGGCTGGATGGGTTCCCGCATACCATGCTCGCCATGTCCATTTTCCATGGAACCCGCCAAGCTCCGTTTTGTTCTCAGCGCAGCGGCCTAGACGGCCTCGACATCGACCGCAGGCAAGGGATTGGGTGGCACGGTGGGAAGGATGGCGACCCTACCTGAGGGGAATTAGTAGCATCGTTGCTTTTGCCCTTTGCAGCTGTCCAGTCCTCCCAGCGAGCGAAATACGCCACGATTGATTACTTAGCCGCGCATCTTCGATCTTTGCTAGGGTCTCGGCGGTGCAACGGAAGCGCCCCTTCACCCGTTCTTGGCCTCGAAGGTCTGGTTGACCGCCCGACTATTGGCATTACACATGGACGCAATTTTGACCGTTCCGCCGCCGCTGCGACGTCCGCTCCGAAAGACATGCACACACATGTCTTGGGAGCCACGTCCACGATATTCACTCGTATTGGCCACCAGACCTGATGCGCCGCAGTCTTTGGTCCGGAGCCTCGTCATTCGCGGGGCAGCTCCTCGGTGGCAGCTGTCCGCTGCCACGAAGGCCGTCCGAGACAGCGCTGGCGAAGCTCGCAGCTGCTGGACTGAGACTACAGATACTGCAAGCAGCAAGCAGGTTCTGCTTGACTCAAGCCCAAGTGGGGGTCCTGTCTAATTCAAGCTTGCCGCCGTCCGCGATTGCAAGGCATCCCTCATTTCGCTGGGACACTTCCCGTCGCTGAATGAGGCCCGTTTTGCAGGCCGGCGCTATGTCTTACCAAGACTGTTAGCAAATGCCACAGGCTCCCGGGGCGAAGTCACTGGCCAAGTCTAAAGACGGTGACACTGACGGGCCTTGCCAGCACTGCAATATCCAAGAGAGGAGACGAATCTGGGGTAGGCATTGCGGCAATAACGGGAAGCTCAGAATCCCCAATATCCATCCCGCGCGGCGACGGACGTTTGCGCAAACGGAGAACGGAGGCGCCCGCTAGCACTCTTCTCCCGACAAACACGGCGCACCCTTTGCGCAAGCGAATATGATGGCCACAAAAATGTTGGAAATCAGTACGGCAATACGGCAAGTGTGTCCCGTGCCTTTTTACCCAGTTCCCAGCTTCTTGCAGCCCCAGCGGCCTCAGGGTAAAACGAGGACCTGCCAACGAGCTGGGTCGCAATATTGAGGCATCGCGAGCCGGTAGCCATGGTCCACCATGGATGGCACTCTACCGACGCGGAGGCACAGGCATACATGTACCACGCCGAAACTCACACTGGGCGATAACCTACCCCTGCCATTGTTTAGACGCAACGGGCGGAATGGGGTGGTGTTGGGGTGTCTGGGTGTCTCAATCAATGGCTGCCGCTGCCGCTGCCGCTCGACCAGGGCGAGGGTACTGGGGTACCTGTCCAGGTACGTTACGACGTACGGCGCTGCCGCCCGTACCATCTGGGCATCCTTGCCTCGCTGCCGCCGTTCCGCACCGGCCAGCCTCCTCTCCTCTGCCTCGGGCTCTGCCTTCATCTCTCTCCACGTCTCGCTACCCTCTCTGCCGTACTGTGCAGTGAATGTACACAATATGCGCGACCTAAATTGCATGCCCGTTTTTTACCCATGCCCGCGCCTGGATGGGAGGTACAAGGTATCAGCGGGCATGGGGTCGCTTCCGTGTCTCTCATGTCACGGCCCTTCATCTATTCACCCTTCCCTCGTGAGAAAAACTACGTTCATCATCGTCTTTCTCTCTCCCTTACGCTAGTCATCGTCTGTACCTCCTGCAGAAGCTCAAAACAACGGGCCCTGTCAGGATCTTTGACCTCTCCATTCCTCCAGACGAGCTCGAAGTTGTTTGCTTCTGGACCCATGCGCATGCGCAAGCCTAAGCCCACAACGCCTACGCCCAAGCCCATGCCTGCTTACACTAGACCCGCCTCACACACAGTCAAGTTGGGAGCCACTCTTCCACACCACCGGAATCTGACGGCGCCGGGACCTGCTCTGCCACGTTGGGATAGGATATAATAAACCTTTGGGGACCTCTTCAACCCCTCACGTCGATATCCCGATTCTACAATCTTCAGCTTCACCTTCACTTTCGGCCTTCACTATTTCTCTCTTCTCTCTACTTTCTGTGTCTTTCTTCAGAACACTCATTACTTCGAACCTGCTCCGGAAGCTCTATTCGTCTTCACCTTGGAAGTAACGCCCCACAAGAAGCAGTCCTCAACATGTTTTCCACAAAAGCATTCGTTCTCGCTGCCCTTGCAGCCGTGGCATCCGCCGCCCCTGGATGCCCACCAGTCAAGCCCACGCCCACTCTTCCTCTCACCGGAGGTGGTAAGTCTGCCTTCCGATCACTACTGCCTCGAGCTTTTCCCACTGACATCATGGCCTCTTAGCATCTGAGCTCCCTCCTGCGGCTTCGAACCTGGTCCTGAAGAAGATCATCCTCGGACATGGCATCCAGAACTACAGCTGCACCGCTGGTCCCGCCGCAACCCCGTCAGCGAAGGGTGCTCTCGCCGCGCTTTACGACATCACCCACCTGTACCCAGGGACCCCCAAGACAGGACTCACGCCCGAGGGCTTCACCGCCTTGACAACGACAGCGCTATGGACGTCAGACCTACCACTCAACCTCGTCAACACCACCGCCGCCCAATCCGGTGTCGTGCTACCGAGCAAGTTCTATGCCGCCACCTCTGATCCTTTCAAGGCCCCGCAAGACCTGAAGCTCGCAAACCTGCCGCCTCTCAAGTACGTCGGACGCCACTATTTCGATGCCACGGGCACGCCCAACTTTGACCTCGACGGCCCGGGCCCGGGAGCACTCAAGGCGCATGTTATCAAGAAGGATGGTGTCGCGCCGCCTGCTGGAGCCGACAAGGGACCTCTCAAGACGGGTGCCGTCCAGTGGCTGCTTCTGGGTGACAGCGGCCTCGGTATCTCCAAGGGCGTCAACCAGGTCTTCCGTGTAGTCACGGCCGGCGGTGTTGCCGAGTCGTGCGCTACTACCGGCGAGGGCCTGGGCAGCGTGCCTTACACCGCCCAGTACTGGTTCTACGGGTAAGAGTCCAGCACACGGCAGTTGGCTCTGACCCGCGCGACGTGGTGTCGCGACTCTCGGGCTGGGCAGGAGAAAAAAAATTATGGGGTCACGTTGTTGACCGGCACCAAAACGGGGGGTGTTGGGGTAGAGACGGGCCGAGTTGATACAACACCCCTACCTCGCCCTTCCCCTCCCTTATTTTTATCCAGCCACTCAGCGCCATTTGCAGCCTCGCTTCCGCCCTGCCTGCTCGACCTTCTCACTCCAGCCATCGCCTGTTCTCAGGAACGGGACCTGGAGGATAACCACTTCTGCATCTTCGCTTCAACCCTCCCTCCTCGCTCGGCACATAACCGATTGCATCGCATTTTCTGGGGATTGGGGGCTTTTTTTGGGTTTGCGCTATGCCTTGCCTCCAAGCGGCATAGCTATGGGTTGGATGGCGCAAACGGCTTTTTGTATTACTTATTCTTGGGACCGGATATACCCCCTATATCTCTCAGACTTGAGAGAATGGGTCTTTCTCTAATCAACGGCCAGGGAGGAAAATGATTCTTTTTTCATGATGGATAGCGGCAAGGATACATATTTGCTACTACAAACTTAACTTAATGATAGAGGAAGGGGACGGGTGTGGAGGTACTCCCAAACAGATGGGAGAATAAAACTGCTTCACTTCGCTTCGTTTTTTGGTCTTTGTTTCTGTCGTGCATGTATCTTCTCTCAGGATAGATGGTCTCCTGGGTTCAACGTCTGAGATTGATTGGCGGTTGGAACTCCTAGTCACAGCCCGGTCTCCAACGGCCCCAACTGCATCAGATAAACCGCCCGATCAACCGCCCCTGGCTACAGTTTCAAGACCAACCACGCAGACAGACAGACAGACCCGGTACAACTACCCATCGCCACCATCTCGCACCCAAACAGCAACCAACCTAAAGCCATGCTAACCTCATGGCAGTGTCCAACGGCCAATCTCCCGGCCGCAGCTATTACCAGCGATTCTGATTCCAGTCACACGGTCAGTTCAATTCCCCCAACCCACACACACAAGATATCATTCCCGTCAAAATGGCACACACAGCCACCACCATCGGGGATCCATCAGGGCAGAGCACCGATCGCGAATCGGAACCCGAATCCTTCGGTCCAAGCCAGACCAAAATTCCGTTGCCTTTCTTTTTGGGGGAGCAAGCAAGCTGCGTGGCTACTGCTGCCAAGAGCCCTGCTTACGCCCACCTACCTGCTCCCTCGGTGCAGTGTCAGTCATTCTCACCGCCACCACCCGCAGTCCGCCGCGCATCTCTCGCAGTCTGTCCGTTGGGGGACTAACTGACGCAGCGGCATGTCTTTTCGAGCGGTGGGTGGATGTCAACCATGTCATGTCAGATTGTTATTTTCCTCGGGCTCGGTATGGCGGCTGTTCTGGAAGGGTGTGGGTGGTGCTGATGCCAACGGTGGCCGAGGATTACCGGGTTTTCTGTGTGTTGGCGTGGGAGGCTTTTAATAGCTGCGATGATATGTGGCGTGTGTGGCATGGTTGTTTGGTGGGCTTTTGCTAGTTCTTTAGTTGGGTTAGGTTGGGGGAGGGAAAGGGGAAAGGAGAGAAAGTACATCTAGGGAAAGTTGCTGGGATTTTTCGCCTGTGGGTTGTGAGGTATTGCTAGCTACGTGAGGTGGTTTCTGAAAGTTCCTTCTTGACGTGACGCAGTTCGTTGTGGCGGTCTTGGGCACGGTGGTGGGATTTTCAGATGTAAGACCAAAATTAGCCTCTCCCTCAAGGTAAGAAGGCTTGGAGAGCCACCATTGCTCATGGGGCTGTTGTGATGAGAAATGCTCCCGGTGTTAGTTATGTGTTGACGCTCGCTCTGTCAGTTTCTGCTCACTGCGAAGGTAAGAGTTCTATTTCTTGAGCTGACGGGGCGGGCGGCATGTTTACCCTTGTCGCCTTTTCTGATGCTGAACAGTATGGCGGACTGCCTCCTATGTTGCCCCTCTTCCTACCCGCTCGAGGCCGGACTGCCATTACTAACGAGAGAAGTAAACCGCCAAATATATGTGCCGTCCTCTGCAATACCGTCAACGGACCCTTCAGCAACCCAACTTCTCGGACTCAACACCGACATTCGGCCCAGTCTCATTTCTTGCATGTCATAAGGCCTGACCTGAAAAGTCCAGCCACACAGAAAGTTCGCTTCTCAGATTTCTTTCTTCATTTCTTGTAACGTAACATGTTTAAAGAAACAATCCAAGAAAATAATATCCCGGCCGACCAACGGTGGGCAGCCCTCCGAACAATACTGTAGAGAAAGACATCGCTTCCTTCATCGCTTTCCTCGTTGCCTCATACCCGCTACCGCTTTTCTTCCACACGAGCAATCCAAAGACTCTGGTCCATATCCTTCGGGAGCATCGCCCTCTAATACGGAATCGCGTCTTCTAACTACTTAAGTACGTGAATCCGTTTCTTTTCCCATTTCCTTCCAGAGCACCCTTGCCACCTTGGGTACCCGCAATGCCCGTTGTGTGAGTCCCATGCACGGCTTTCCCGGGCTCGCTCCTGCTCCTGAAAGCGCTTCCGCCCAGGTGTATCCAATGATGGAGGACGGCCGAGATCGAAATTCCTCTATCTTCCACCAAGCTCGCCCTCCAAGCCACCCATGTTGCCCATGTACTCTTGGGGTCGCGGATCCTCAGCTGTCCACTGACCACCAGGGCCCCCTGTGGGAATGGGAACCTGTGGTGCCGTGGCACCCGCTTGAGGGCCCCCGGCGCCAGGGACGGTGCGAACAAGCTGTCTGAACCGATATACCTCATCGAGGATCATCTTCCGCATCTCGGGCACCTCCTCGACAACCTCAAAGTCGAAGTCAAAGGTTGTTGGGCAGTCGGGCTCGTCACTAGCGTCGTGCCAGATAGCCAAGTAGGGATGCTCGAGCGCCTGCTCAACGCTGATGCGCCTCGACGGGTCAAACGCGAGCATGCGGTCCAAAAGATCGAGCGCATCCGGGTTCGCGTTGGGGAAAAGTGAAGGGAACGCCTTCTTGGCCATGAACGGGAGATTGCGGACGTACTCCTGGGCCCTGGGCGATCCTATGCGCGACAGAGTCTCCTCGTTAGGCGTGCCCAGGATGTGCAGAATCTGGTTGAGTTGATCGACATAGTCTCTCCCCTTGAAGAACGGACGACCACCAAGAAGCTCCGCGAGAATGCAGCCAACAGACCAAACATCAACTAGGATTAAGTGTGTCAGCGCGGGACCAAGAGCAGACAGACATGGATACGGGACTTACTAGCTTTGGTGTAGTTCTGGAAGCTAAGCATAATCTCCGGCGCGCGATACCATCTCGTTGCGACGTACTCGGTCATGTACCCAGCATTTTCCTCTGGGTCAACAGAGAAGCCACGCGCGAGACCGAAGTCACAAATCTTGAGCTCGCAGTCGGCATTCACTAGCAGGTTACCCGGCTTGAGATCGCGATGCAGCACGTTTGCCGAGTGGATGTATTTCAGGCCGCAAAGAATCTGGTAGATGAAGGACTGGAAATGCGCATCGGTGAGTGGTTGGCCGGATCGGATGATGGCAGCCAGATCGCATTCCATCAGCTCTGGAGACCACACCCATCAGCAACGTGTCAACATATAAAGTTTAGATGGTGGCATACCCTCGTAGAGATATGTCTCGTTGAAGTTCTCCGGCCGGGGGATATCCATATCATACAGACAAGTGATCTACGGGGTACGGCGCATGGTCAGCAGCACCTCGGACAGAATCGGATTCGGCCTCGACAACCAGAGACCGAGGATGAGGATGTGACCGGGGCAGTGCTTACATTGCGGTGTCCCCGGAAATGCTGTAGCAGCTTGATCTCGCGCAAGGCGCGCTTGGCCAAGATCTTCTTGCTGAAGACATTGGTAACCTTCTTGATGGCAACGCCCTCGCTCGTCTGGTTGTTAACGGCGGCGCTGTGGGCGGAGGGAGCCGGTGTCAGCAAAAGGGGCGTTGCGAAAGGAGGGGTAAGGACGGATTGCCATACCATACGATGCCGTAAGCTCCCTGTCCCAGCTCCTTGGTGACAGTGTACCGCTCGTCGACAATGAAGTCCTGGTTAAACACCTTGAACACCTTGCGGCCTTGGAGATCAGCCATGTTGAACCACCTGCGCGTCTTCTTCGACAAGAGAGCTGGAGTTTAGAGGTTGATGTTGAGGTGTCCGTCGCTGGGTCGACCCAGTAGGAGGCGGGCTGAAAGGAGGAGCAGATAAGAGCTATCGGCGCAGCCGCGAATCCAGGGTTTGGAGGGTCGCGGGGTACTTCGTGGATCAGACGACGCAGGTACGGAGGGCCAGAGGAGGCGGAGATGAGACGGTCGCCAACGGCAAAAAAACTCAAATGGCTACTTATCACAAAGGGGCTTGCTTCGATGGAAACAGGAGGAAGATGCGAAAGCTGGGAGATGGAAGAGCAGCGGCGACTACATCTCATCAGAGGGGCTGAGCCAAGCAGCGCGGGGTTAAGTGATTCAATGCGGTGCGGTGCCTGTTACGAGTGCCTAGCACGGAAGCGGGCTGGGGGCCAACGAATGAACAAGGGGCTTTGAGCAGTAAAAGAGTGCTGTGGGGGCCGTCGCCGCGCAGCCGTTGGTCGCCGGTTCATTGAATGACGAGAGCGGCTGGTCTTGTCACTTCACGCCGCAACCAATGCGGGGTGATACCTGGGCTGCTTGTGTTTTGATTGATGAGGTCCGCCCAACTCTGCTTCAGTAGGCGCGCAGGATCCCCATTTGGAGATCACTTCTCCACCGTGCTGCCACAAGGCTCCCGCAGCCCTGGCGAGCAGGTTGAAGTGCAGCGTCTAGAGAGATTCCCCCATCTTGGCGGACGGGCGACGTGCCGGTTTCACCAGGGAGGCAATTATTCTTAGAGAAAAAGGTAATTGCGCGACAGTAGTGTAAAGCTGCCGCCCTCCGCGCTTTGCGACCCGTCCTTGGCCATAGCCACAAGGCCAACCTCCTTTGGGGCGGCGTGCAGCATGTCAGCGTTTTTCGACGAATTGCGGCGTCAGCCGCCAGAGGTATGAGGGTGTCTTGCAGAGTCCTATCGCTGGGCGCGGACCGGGGACGACCAAAGGCAATCCCTGGAATCGGGCCCCTGACAAGACAAATCTGCCCGGCATCGATCCGGAACACCATTGGACCGATTGCGAAGTGCCGTGTTGACGGTCGCTGGGTTCCTCCGGTTTTCAGGAGGGCGACTTTAAACGACCCAAGCAGCTGGCCGAAACTGCGGGTCCACGATCGGCCGACCATTGATGTAGGGCTGAAGCGTGCTGTCGATTGGCTGTGGCATGATCGTGGCGCCATCCCCGATTGATCTCCATTCCTCGAAGGGATCACCGAGGCCGTCTGTGTGGGCATTCTCGGGACTTCAGTCTCTCCGGTTGTGAATGGAGTCAGACCGACGCCGCAAGAGGAAGGGAGGTTGTCACCGTGAAAGGCAGCCCCGTGAAATGGTGTATATAGCCCGGCCCCGCGACGCGTTTCCTGGTTGTACATTCCGAGAGAAAAACCCACGAGCAGGAGCCCTCTCGATCTCACGCCAAGCCAGCGATGCCGAATATCTTGGAACTCGATGCGGACTGATGCGAAAACTGGTATCATGGTCTATCCACCCACCTAAACGCCGTCGCCGCGCACCGTCCGGGCGTCACTCTTGGGTCTCAACCTCTGGAAAGACTTCGCGCAAGAAGTTCTTGGAAAACCGGGTCGCCTGTTCATACGCCTTCTCGAAGCCTTGCCTACCCCCGTAGTAGGGGTCACTTATCACCTCCGCCTTCCCTGTCCCCGAATACTCGCCGAAGAGCATCACCTTTGCCTTGCCTCCTGGCTTGCGCTGCTGCATTCGCTGGAGGTCCGCGAGGTTGGACCGGTCCATGGCGAAGATGTAGTCGAACTTATCGAAGTCGGATGCATTGACCTTTCATCACAGTCAGACAGCGATTTCACGAACCGATTACTCGATATACCTTCCGCGCTGCATGCGCATAGTCGGTTATGCCATGCTCCTCGAGCGTGGACATTGTTCGGTCATCGGGGTTGTCCCCAAGGTGGTAGGCGCCTGGAGAACGGGAAGGGATTAGAGATGGAGCCCTTCTAGGAGTTGGCTACGCCCCGGAACTTGCCAGTTCCGCACGAATCGATCTTCGCTACCAGGCTCTTGTACGGGTTTTTTCCCGCTAGTGACTGGAAGACGCCCTCCGCCATGGTCGATCGACAGATGTTGCCGAGACAGACGAAGAGGACGGAGACCTGGTCAGGCATTGGGGCAATTGGCCGCTGAGCGGGGACAGCCCGGAAGGGTTTGGGAAAGAAAGAGAATGCTACTGGCAGGAGCTGGATGTCGTGGGATCCGATCGGAAGTCAACTTTTTCGGATTCAAATGCGCCAACTCGAAGTCCGTCGCGCCGCGTCCGAGCTGCCTCACCCCGCGACGCCCGGAGGGGTCGCCGATAACGATAAGAGCATGTATGAGGGTTAGGGTCGGGTCCAGGTTGCACGGGCGCGAGATGGGAGTGGGGAAAGCAACAGCAGTGAGCTGCGTGTGTGGCGCCGAAGCCAATAGTTACCGAACGGAACCTACGGACGCACGAAGTACTTTCAATTCTCCAGGAGTCAGGACATCGAAGAGCGCATCAAATCCGGAGACTGCTCCCGTGCGGACTATCTGGCCGATTCTTCAACACCATCTCCCAAACAACGCGGTCATTGTGATGGAAACACGAGCGCTGGCTCCCTCCCTAGGCGCAAACGGAGTTCAAACCGCGTTGCTTCACAAGCATCACCCCGGCGCCAGGCGGCCTGGTCCCACTTTAGTCAGCTTCCTCGGCAACCATTCCATCCAATCTCTTCCCTGGCGTTGCATGATCCTTCGCGTGTGTGACTGAGTCGCGGCGGATCACCGCACGCTACCGAAAAAGGGTATAAATTCAGCTCGCCCTCCCTCCCTTTGTTCTGTTTCCTCTTCTCTTTTTCATACTTACCTTGATCGAGTGTAGGGGGATCAAGAAATCCTTACACTATGGTGGAAAGCCTGCATTGCACATCGTGGTGCCTTCTGCTATGAATTGTCCTTCGGGGCCGTTCCGGTCGGAATTTTTGATACCCAACCCTCTTTTTCGCTGTGATCGTGGCCCTCGGGTCGCGTCTTGGAGAAGAAGCTGTGCTGTGATATTTTCTGTGGTGTCGTCCCTCTGGTATGGTAAATTTGCACCATTGCCCAACCCAACACTTTTCGCTGTGTGGTCGGCTTCTAATCAGGCTGTGGAGAAGACATCTCTTCTGCAATATTGATCTCGTAACCGCAAGCTGGCTCAATCATTTCGGCTCTCTGACGGTGCCATTTTCGTGGACGTTCTCCTGCCTGTTTGCTCATCCGGGGCCTCCCTTCGGACCCCTCGTTTGACAGACCTCCGCGGACGTCCAATTCCTGACGGCGCGAGCGTTGAAAAAAGAAACCTGAAGTGAGAAGTGTATGGGTTGAATTGACTGCCTGCGCATCAATGTCTTCGTACCTCTTAAGAGGTTGTGAATGATGGCCAGTCCACCATTGGTTTTACACAGTATTGTGCCACCAGGAGTCAATCGCGCCTTCATTGAATCGCGCCTGCCAACAAGAGGGCGCGACGCCTTGTACCTTGGGACTTCCTACCTCTTGCTTGAGTCGCTAGAAGCAGCTTCCCGCGACTCCCCGAATCTGCCTTGCTCACTCCGTTGGATATCCTCCGAATCCTTGTAGAGCGCAACATCCTGGACGCCCTTCATCTGATTGCGGCTAGATCGGCCGGTTGTGAATTCGGCGTTCAGTGAAGTCGCACCATGCCGGGCCGCAGCGCAGAACCTCAATCCTTCCCGTATTTTCCGGGTCTTTCACCACCCCCCTTCTCAGAGGGAACTTCCAGCTAGAGGTGGCGACTCACCGGAATTTACAGGTGCCCGGCCCGCATCCTCGCCTCCTCTCCTCCATTAAAGAGGGCCTGGGAGCGAGCAGCTAAAAAGAGCTAGCGCAATAGAGAGTTTTCGAGTCTATGATAGCCCGGGACTCCCTAATCGATATCTATGATTTACGATCCGCTACTGCATACAGGCTACCACCGAGGCGGCCTTCGGAGGTGGCAGTTCTCCGCAGGAAAGCCGACCTCGCCGAGGCAAACTATGGGGCCCGTGGGCGATTTGCAATCACGCAAGCTTGCGCAAGTCTGCAACGCAACTAAAGCCGCATGCCCTCGTACATATGCTAAACAGAACGTGCGGGTTGGACGCGGGAAGGGGAAAACCCCGCGAGCCATGATTCATCAGCCAATCTATTCTCACCGAGCATGAGGTGGACCCTGCGCGATAGCAGCCAGCGCAATGGGAACCGATGCTGTCTTGGAGATCGAACCCTGAAGATCGCGCGGCACGGAGCGCCCAAGTGGCGGGCGGGCTACCCTAGATAGTCTGTCCCAATGACGGATCCATCATCGCCCTCGTTGTCGTGGGGCAACTAGTGGATGGCGGGGGTGACTGGATATCATGTAGGTATGCTTTCTTCGAAGCGTAGTATTACGATTGAGTTTATGTCCGCTTCCCGCTTTTCCCCCCGACTTACAGCAAGCAGCCCTACTGCTGCTCTCCTTTGTCGCCGCGGCACCGACGTTGGCATTTCGGTACGTATAGGACCCGAAGGGCGTTGAACCCACACCACCCCCAGGAGCAACACCCGGAAGCGATATCGAGAGTGGGAGAAGCGGGATTATTCGTCCGCGCCTGGCTCTCTGTTTGTTGAAAGCCTAGAGAATCCCATCCCACGTGCGCCGGCCTCGTGGAAGTTCCATGTGTGGATCGACCCTCTGCCTCGACGTTTCCGGGCAAGTCCCTGCTTCTTTGGACTCTGCCGGTTTGCTGTGGCAGCAGCCGCATGTTCGACGGGCTTTTCAATAACGTACCGGAAGTGGCTCCACAGGCGATCTAATCAAACGGAACCCAGGTTGTCGGAACTTCAATTCAACCCAATCAATGGGGAGCCGGGAGAAAAAGATGGGCGAGCAGCAACAGCGCCCCGTCCACAACAGCGAGGTGTACTTGCTCAACCAGACGCCCTTCCCCGCCAAACCACCCCCATCACCACCGTCGCCCATCACACCCGCTGAGTCCGAATTTTGCGCGCCCATCGAGCCCCTTTCCCTGAGCTCGCCCGCCATCGCCGCCTGCGACGTTCGGCCCGCCCTCGAGGACCGCCTCGCCAGCGCCGTCCA
>Ga0247780_1000701_pt1 | contig 28191 bp, 29 predicted proteins | sample UWRJL079202R5_FD_179927 | JGI IMG/M metagenome (GOLD analysis project Ga0247780, IMG submission 179927) | Plant litter microbial communities from Arlington Agricultural Research Station in Wisconsin, United States - UWRJ-L079-202R-5 | ecosystem: Environmental > Terrestrial > Plant litter >... | reverse complement strand
ACCGGCGTCCTACACGGCTCGCTCTCGTCGGTGATCGCCGACGAGGAGGGGCAGATCCTCGAGGCGCACTCGGTCTCGGCCGGGCTCGACTACCCCGGGGTGGGGCCGGAGCACGCCCACCTGCGCGACACCGGGCGGGCCAGCTACGTCGCGATCTCCGATCGGGAGGCGCTGGATGCGTTTGGCGAGCTCTCGCGGCTGGAGGGGATCATCCCGGCGCTGGAGTCCTCGCACGCGATCGCGTGGTTGCTGGAACACCCAGGAGAGGGGGACGGGTTCGACGTGCTCTGCCTTTCGGGGCGGGGGGACAAGGACCTCGCTGAGGTGGTCGCCAAGACGCAAGGCGACGGGGACGCCCCGTTGCTATGAGCGCTGAGGAGGGGAGCCTGGGGGTGACTCGGCGGAGCAACAGCGGGGAGGCTCCGGCGAGTCACCCCCAGGCTCCCCACGATGGCACGTCAAGTGGGGAGGAGCGGATCGCGGAGGCGTTCGAAGCTGCTCGGGCGGAAGATCGGGCGGCTCTGATGCCTTACATGATGGCCGGCTTCCCCGATCGAGATTCTTCGCTTGCTGTCGCCGAGGCGTATGTGGATTCTGGGGCGGATTTGATTGAGCTGGGGGTTCCTTTTTCGGATCCGCTCGCGGATGGGCCGACGATTCATGCGGCGGCGACGGCGGCGTTGGAGGCGGGGGCGACTTTGGCGACGGCGTTGGAGGTCTGCCGAGCCGTCGGGGGGCGGGTGCCGGTGGTCTTCATGGTCTACGCGAACATGGTCGTCGCGCACGGGGGGCCGGCGGAGTTCGCTCGGCTTGCCGTCGCTGCCGGCGCCGCCGGGGCGATCGTGCCGGATTTGCCGTTGGGGGAGGCGGAGGAGGTGCGGGAGGAGTTCGCCGCGGCGGGGCTCGCCCTGGTGCCGCTGGTTGCGCCGACGACGCCGGCCGAGCGGCGGGCGCGGATCTGCGCGGTCGCCCGCGGCTTCGTGTACGTCGTCTCCACCGTCGGCACCACCGGCGAGCGGGCCGAGGTGCCTCCTGCGCTGGCCGATCTCGTGGCCTCGACCAAGGCCGACGCGGAGGTCCCGGTCGCGGTCGGCTTCGGCATCGGCACTCCCAAGCAGGCGGCCGAGGTCGGTCGGATCGCCGACGGCGTGATCGTCGGCAGCCGCCTCGTCCGCGCCGCCGGCGAGGCCGGCTCAACCGCCGCCGCGGCCGATGCGGTCGCCGCCTTTCTCAGCGAGACGCGCGTCGCCCTCGCTCGATAGGCTCCCAGCCGCAATGGGCATGGTCGTAACCCTCTTCCTCGCGATCGCCGCAATGACGGTCTCCTACGCCTTCGGCCAGGGCGGCCCGATCGCCGGCATGGTCTTCTTCACCGTGCTCCTGATCGGCGCCGGCATCCGCGTCCTGCAGCCGCAGGGCTCATAACCCGAACTATTTGCTCACTGCGGCGGTGGCGTTGGAGTAGCCGGTCAAGGCTGCGGTGATCGTGTGGGTGAAGGCGCCGCTGATCGGCGCGGTGTAGGTGAATTTCGTGGTCGAGACCGCGGGTCCGGTTTCCGCGATCGCCAGTGGGGAGCCGGAGATCGCGCCGCCGGTGGTGACGGTGACGCCGACGCTTTTGCCAGCGCCGAGGTTGGCGACGACGTTGCCGGCACTGTCGGTGACGCTGACGCCCGCTTTGACGGTGCCGGAGTTGCCGAGCGCGGTGATCGTGCAGGTGAAGAGGCAGGGCGAGCCGATCGAGCCGGCGCTGGCGGTGAGTTCGGAGAAAGCGAGTTTCGAGGCCGTGCCGGTGGAGACGGTCAGCGCCAGCGGCGTCACGGTCGTCACCGCGCCGTCGGTCGCCGAGACAATCGTCGCACCGGCCTTTGGCAGTTTCGCGTAGCCGTTTTTCGAGGAGGCCACCGCGGCGACGCCGGCGGTGAAGGTGAGCGCGGTCGCGCTGCCGAAGCTGACCACGGTGCCGGCGCTGTCGACCACCGTCGGCAGGGCTCCGCTGGGGCTGGCGGAAGCACCGGAGAAGGTGATGCTCTTCGATCCCGTGTAGGTGGTGGCGGTGTTTCCGTAGGAGTCCTGTGCGGTGGTCGTCAGGTTGAAGTTCGTCGCCGCGACCGGGGTCGCGGTGGACGAGGTGAGCACGAGCTTCGTCGCCGTCCCGGGCGACACGGACACGGTGAGCGCGGTCGGCGTGACGATCGATCCCTCGGTCGCTTTGACGGCGGTGGAGCCGCTTTTGAAGAGCTTCATCGCAGCGCCGACACCTTCGCCGGCGATCGCAACACCGGCGCTGAAGGCAATTGCGGTGGCACTGCCGAAGGCGATTGGGGTCCCGCTGGAGTTGGACACGGTCGGCAGGTCGCCGCCGGGGCTGGCGGAGGCGCCGGAGAAGACGAGGCTGTGCGACCCGGTGTAGGTGGTCGCCGTATTGCCGTAGGTGTCCTGGGCGGTGAGCGTGAGGTTGTCGTTGGCTCCGGCGGCCGGAGTCGCGCTTGCCGCGGCGAGGACGTATTTCGATGCGGCGATGGGGCTGACGGCGAGCGCCAGGGGGGTCGGCGTCGTCACCGCGCCCTCGCTGGCCGTCACGTTGGCCGTGCCCGCATTGTAGATTTTCAGGACGCCGTTTTTGGTCGAGTTGATCGTGGCGACGCCGGCAGTGAAGGTGAGCGCGGTGGCGCCGCCGAAAGCGACCGCCGTGCCGGCGCCGTTGGTGACCGTCGGCGCGTTGCTCGCCGGGCTCGCGGAGGCGCCCGAGAAGACCAGCGAATGCGAGCCCGCATAGGTCGTGACCGTGCTGTTGTTGGCGTCTTTGGCAGTGATCGTGAGATTTACCGCGCCGCCCGCGGCCGGCGTCGTGGTGCTGCCCGAGATCGTGAATTTGGTCGTTTCGCCGACCGTCACGTTCGCCGTTTTAGTTCCTCCCGCAGCGCTCCAGCTCTCCCACAGCGCGGTCACCCTGTAGGTGTGTTCGCCGATCGCGAGACCGCTGTCTTTGCAGGTGATCACCGTCGTCGGCGCCGCGGCGGTCGGGCAGGTGCCGCCGGGGTCGCCGCCGTCGCGACTGACGAAGTAGGTGACCGAGCCGGCGCCGGGAGGAGTCACCGCGCCCCAGGTGAGGGTGACGGTGCCGCCCGCGGCCGCGGTCGCGGCGCTGATCGCCGGCGCCGTGAGTTTCGTCACCGCGGCCGAGGCGTTGCCGCTGCCTTCGCCCGAGAAGTAGGCGAGGGCACTGCCGCCGACGGTAACGACGAGCAGCGCCAGCAGGGCGGTCGCGAGGCCAGCGGCGCTGAGGCGCCTCATCCGTGTGCCTCGCCGCTGAATGCCAGCGGCACCGCGGCGCCCTGGCAGGGGTCCTGATTGGCCGGGAGGTTCAACATCGCGATCGTCGGCGCCGAGATGGTTGCCGTCGGCAGGGCGGCCGAAGCGCCCGCGGGCACGACCAGCGGAGTCGCCGGCGAGGCGCTGGACGGAGTCGATGAGAAGTTCTCCGGCGGGCAGGCCTGCGATCCCTTTGCGACCGCGACGGTGAGGCTGGTGACTTCGATCGCGACCGGATTTGGATTGGTGACCCGAACCGGAACATCCTGCGGCGGGTGGCCGGGGAGGAGCTCTTCGAGTTGCTCCAGGAGCTCGATCGAAAAGGGCTTCGGCCCGTCTTCCTGCTGGGCGGGCGCGGGTTCGGTACGGCGCCAGGAGTAGCTGTTCGCCGGCCCCGTTCGGCCGGCGCCGCTGAGGGCACGGACGCTGAAGCTATGCCGGCCGAGGGCAAGCCCGGTGAGCCGGTGTGGCGAGCTGCAGGCAATCCATCGGCCCTGGTCCAAGCTGCACTTGAAACGGCGCGTCGGCGTTGCCGCCCCAGCCGGAGGTCCGCTTGGGGCCGGGCTTGGCCGCTGCCCCCGCGGCGGGACGTGGAACCTGAACTGAGCCTCGGCGGCAACCGAGACAGGGGGTGGGGATTCGAGGAAGCTCGTCCGCGGTGCCTCTTCGCCCTTCCCCGGCACAGCACCGGCTCCCAGTTGGGGCGCGACCCTGACCGGCTTGCTCCCCGCCAGGCCGAGACCAGAGCGCTCGGGACGGGTCGCCGCGTAGGCAACCGCTGCAATGCAGGCCGAGACCGCGGTGAGGACGACCGTCACCCTGGCCGCACGTGAGCCACCTACGGCGATGCGGCCGGGGGACATGGCCCGTCCTCAGCGCAGGAGCCTCTAGTTGCTTTTCAGCGTCAGGGTCAGCGTCGCGCCCTGGCAGGCGTCCTGGCTCACGCCGGTGTCGTTCATCGTCAGCGTGCCAGCTGGCGTAACCGCCTGACCGTTCCCCGGCGCATAGGTTTTGTTGACGACCACGTCGGCCATCGTGAAGTCGGGGTTGCCGCCGGTGATCACGACGCTGCAGCTCGCATGACCGGCGTCGGCGGTGATTTTTTCCAGCGATACGGTGCCGACCCGCTGTTTGCCCGAGGAGGGGTTGTCGACGGTCAGCGTGACCGGTGAGGACGACCCCGGGTAGAGGTTCCCCGTCACGGTCCCTTTCAGGGTCACGGCCGAGCTGCTGCCGACCGTCGCCGTCGCGCTGCCTGAGCCGGTGGACGTGAAGTAGGCGTAGGCGCCGGCAGCGATTGCCAGCATGCCTATACCCGCAATCGTGCTCAGAACCCGCTTCTTGGTGAAGAACTCCATCCCGCCTCCTTGGTTATGCCGAAATCGGTCGCTCGGCCGATCCCCCGATATCGACGCGCTTCAGGGCCGACTTGAGGTAGACAAGGCAAAGCCCAAGATGCCTGGTTGTACGAAATGGAGCAGGGGCGTTATCGCCTCGACTGTTGAGGAATCGTGGAGTGATGAGGGCGCGACGGAAGAGACAACCGCCGCGCTGGGGCGCTATCTGATAATCTGATTTCATGAAGCAGCTAAGTGCCACCGATGCGTCCCGCCGGTTCTCGGAGGTGCTGGACGACGTGGAGCGCGGTGGGGAGTCCTACGTGGTTGTTCGCCACGGTCGAGCCGTGGCGACCATCGGTCCCGCGAACGGCGGAACTGGGAAGGCGCTGAAGGAGGCGCTTCGCGCCAATCGTCCTGACGATGCGTGGGCGGGCGAGCTGCAGGAGCTTCGCGAGAGCATTGAGCCTGTGACGGACCCCTGGCACGGCTGATCCTCGACACGACGGTTCTGGTCGACGCCGAGCGCGGAGGCGATGCGCTGAACGAGGCGATCGGCGACAGTGACGATGTCGCTATTGCGGCAATCACGGTGGCGGAGCTGAAGGTTGGGGTTCGCCTGGCGAAAGGGCGCCGGCGGGACAAGCGCGAGCGCTTCGTCGCTGCGATTCTCGACGCCGTCTCGGTCGAGCCCTACGACCTCCAGGTAGCCGAGGCCCACGCCGTCCTGCTGGCGCACATTCGGCGCGTAGGCGCACCTCGCGGCGCCCACGACCTGATCATCGCGGCGACGGCACGAGCCCGGGAGCGGCAGGTGGTGAGCCTCGACCAAAGGGGCTTCACCGACCTCCCTGGCGTCTCGCTTCGGACGGGCCCTGGCCACTAAGCCCGGGTGGCGATCACCTCGAGGTACTCGGCCTCGAGCACCATTGCCCGGTCGCCGGCGGTGTTGGCCGCTTCCAGGAAGCCGCGCAGGTCCTCGGTGAGCGCGGCTTCGCCGTCCGGGCCGGCGCGCTCGTAGGCCATCTGGGTGGGGCCGAAGTAGGTGCGGAAGAACTCGATGTAGTGGTCGGCGGAGCGGAAGGGCTGGCGGGACGTCCGGGGCTCGACGCGGAGGTCCGCGACGCCGTCGCCGAACAGGTCTCGTACGCCCTCCTCGGTGCCCCAGCGCAGCGGCGAGTCGAGCCCGGGCGGGGGCGGGGCGTGCTTGGAGATGGTTTTGAACATCGTTCCCACCGAGCCGGCGGGGGTCCAGTTGGCCATCCCGATCCGGCCGCCCGGTTTGACGACGCGCAGCAGCTCGGCCGCCGTCTTCTTCTGGTCGGGGGCGAACATGGCGCCGAATATCGACATCGCGACGTCGAAGCTGGCGTCCTCGAAAGGCAGGTCCTGGGCGTCGGCCTCGACGAACTCCACCTCGAGGCGCTCGGCCGCGGCCCGCTCGCGGCCGCGCTCGAGCAGGGATGGCACGTAATCGGCGCCGACGGCGCCGCCCCAGCTGCGCCGCGCCGCGGCGATCGCGCCGTTGCCGCTGCCGCAGGCGACGTCGAGGACGCGCTCGTCGGGCACGATGTCGAGCGCCTCGGCGAGGTTCTCGCTGGCGTGGTAGACGATATTGGCGACCATCGCGAAGTCGCCCTTGGACCAGGTCTGCTGCTGGACCTGGGTCACCGCCGCAAAATCGGGTGAGTCGTTCATCGTTCCTCCTCCGGTGGGTCCACCGAACTTACCTCCTCGCACCTCGATTCGTCAGTGCCTAAAGTGACTTCGATGCGGTTCGGCGTGCTCACCGGCGGCGGCGACTGTCCCGGCCTCAACGCGGTCATCAGGGCGATCGTGCGCAAGGGCGTGGGCGAGTACGGGCACGAGTTCGTCGGCTACCGCGACGGTTGGCGCGGGCCCCTGGAGGGGGACGGCGGGACCCTCGGCGTGCCTGAGGTGCGGGGGATCCTTCCCCGCGGCGGCACGATCCTGGGGTCGTCGCGGACCAATCCCTTCACCGAGGACGGCGGCCCGGAGCGAATCGCCTCCAACATGGCCGCCGCCGGCGTCGACGGCCTGATCGCGATCGGCGGGGAGGACACCCTGGGGGCCGCCTCCCGGCTCCACGAGGAGGCTGGGATCGCGGTGATCGGCGTGCCGAAGACGATCGACAACGACCTCAGCGCCACCGACTACACCTTCGGCTTCGACACCGCCGTCAACATCGCGATGGAGGCGATCGACCGCCTGCACACGACCGCAGGCAGCCACCACCGGGTGCTGATCGTCGAGGTGATGGGCCGCCACGCCGGCTGGATCGCCTTCCACGCCGGCCTCGCCGGCGGCGCCAACGTGATCCTCATCCCCGAGCGGGAGTTCGACGTCGAGCGTGTCTGCGAGCTCGTCGGCCGGCGCTTTGCCAGCCAGTTCGCGCCGATCGTCGTCGTCGCCGAGGGAGCGCAGCCGCTAGGCGGGGTGCCCAGCGCGGAAGACGACAAGCTCGACGCCTTCGGGCACGTGCGTCTGGGCGGGGTGGGGCACTGGCTCGAGGGCGAGATCGAGCGCCGGACCGGCAAAGAGACGCGGGCGACCGTGCTCGGTCACGTTCAGCGCGGGGGCACGCCGACCGCCTTCGACCGGGTCCTGGCGACGCGGTTCGGCCTGCATGCGATCGACGCCGCCCATGCCGGCAGGTGGGGGACGATGACCGCCCTGCGCGGCACCGACATCCATCTGGTCCAGCTGAGCGAGGCGACGGCCGAGTTGAAGACCGTGCCGGAGTCGCTCTACTCGGAGGCCGAGGTCTTCTTTGGGTAGGCGCGGGCTGGCCGCCGCCGGCACGGTGGGCGTCCTGCTTCTGGCCGGGGCCGGGTGCGGGGAGGAGGAAGGCGTGGCCGACGGGGCCGAGGTCACGGCCTATGTCGCGGCGCCCCTCTGCGCCGGGGCCGAGAGCGAGCTGGCGCGGAGCGGCGGAAGGACGGGCTCGGTGCGGATCCGCGCCGTCTGCCTGCCGGAGGTGAGGACGGCCGGAGGCATCGACCTGGCGGCCGTCGGCGCCAATGCCCGCCGGGCGAGCGAGGACTCGACCGCGGTCGGCTACCTCGAGCAGCCCGGCCCGGCCACGCGGTTCTCGGGCCCCATCCTCGAATCCGCCGGGATCGCCCAGATCACCGCCGGCTCGGGCGCGGCCGCAATGGCGCGGCTGCTGGGCGCCGTCCGGGAGGCCGGCGACGCCGCCTCGATGCGCGAGGGAGTTGCCGATGCGCTCGGCGGGCCCTGAGGCCGCGCCCGCGATCGCCGTCGTGGTCCCGACCCGCGACCGCCCCGGCTCGCTCCGACGGTGCCTTGCCGCCTTGCGAGAGCAGACGTGTCCGGTGGAGATCGTGGTCGTCGACGACGGATCGGTTGCCGAGCGGGCGGTGGCGGAGGCCGCCGCGGCGGCCCGGGCGCGGCTGATCCGCCGCCAGGGTGCGGGTCCCGCCGCCGCCCGCAACGCGGGCGTCGCGGAGGCGGGTGCGGAGGTCGTCTGCTTCACCGATGACGACTGCGAGCCGGCCCCCGATTGGGCGCGGGCGCTGGCCGCACCGATCCTGGCCGGCGAGGCGGCGTCGACGGCCGGGACGACGGTGGTGGGGGAGGGCGCGAGCGCGGCGGACCGTGCCTGGCAGGCGATCGTCGACCACCTCCAGAGTCGGGCCGCCGAACCGGACTCCCCCTCGCCGGGCTTCGCGGCGACCGCCAACCTCGCCTGCTCCCGCCGCCTCCTGGAGGAGCTCCCCTTCGACGAGTCCTTCCCCGCCGCGGCGGGCGAGGACCGCGACTGGTCCGCCCGCGCCGCCGCGCGCGGAATGGCTCCTCGGTCGGCGCCTGCGGCGCTGGTCGTGCACCGCCCGGGCCTTGGCGCCCGGGCCTTCCTGCGCCAGCAGTACCGCTACGGCCGCGGCGCGGTCCGCTACCGCAGCGCGGCCGCGGGGCGCGGGCTCGGCTCGCCGGCCTTCTACGCCGGCCTACTCCGCGGCGGCTTCGCCGTCGGGCCGGGGGCGGGGATGCTGGTCTGCGCGGCGCAGGCGGCGACCGCGGCCGGGGTCGCGGCGGAGCGCCTTTCGCGACGGCGCCGCTAGCGCTGGAGCAGCGGCGCGCCGCTGAGGCCGTCGAGCGGCAGGTCGTTCAGCGCCGCCACGGTGGCCGCGATGTCGGCGATTTGCGCCGGCCGCTGCAGCCGCGCGGGGCGACTGCTGCCCGGCGCGAGGACGGCCCAGGCGTCACCGTCGGTGTGGTTGCCGGTGCGGCCGCTGCCGTAGCCCTGGCGGCGCACGGTCCCGAAGCGCGGGGAGTGCAGCGCGTCGACCGCGATCGACGAAGTGGGGCGCCAGCGGACCACCAGGTCCGGCAGCCGGTCGGCGGCGGCGCCCTTCCAGCGCTCGGCGACGCGGTCGACGCCGGCGACGGCCGGGGCGCCGTCGGGGTCGCGGAAATCCGTCAGGCCGTCCCGGATCAGCTCGACGAGCTCCTCGACCTCGCTCTCCTCGACGATCCCGTCGCGCTCGCGCCCCCTGCGGTTGAGGCAGACGTAGCCCTGGTTGTCGGCGGGGTGGGCGAAGGCTCGCGTGCTCGACCACTCGACGCCGCGCAGCTCCAGCCGGGCGGTCAGCTCCAACGCCAGGCGGTCCGGCATCGCCGCCGCGACGGCCGAGCGAACCTGACCGGAGAGCGCCGCCCGCAGCCGCCACATCCCGCCCGAGTCCGAGTCCTCGCCGCCGCTCTCCCCGCCGCCGCCGCCCAGCACGGCGGCGAGCATCCCCGGCAGCATGTCGGCGCGGCTGGTGTTGACGTCCATTCCCAGCACCGAGCAGACGATCGCGTCCGCGCCGTCCGGCAGCGCCGCGAGCACGCGGCCGAGCTGGCGGTCGACCTCCTCGTAGACGTCGCCCAGCGCCGCGCCGATCTCGCTGCCCGCCTCGGCGCCCAGACGGCCCTCGTCGAGGTACGGCGGCACTTCCCAGAGGCGATGGCCGGCGAGGTGGGGGGCGGCAAAGGTGACCCAGACGAGGGCGTGGTCGCGCTCGCGCAGCTGTTCGATCGCCAGGTCGGCGACGCGCGCCGGGGCCGCCAGGAAGCGCTCGCGCAGGCGCCGCAGCTGGGCCGGGCGCTGGGCGCCGAAGACCTCGGTGACGTCGGCGGGCCGGCCGTGGCGGCGACGCAGCGGACGGTCGGCCCGGTCGGGGACCGACCAGCGCTCGAGCACCACCCGCTCACGCATCCCCCAGCCGCAGACGAGCAGCCCGTCGGCCTCGTCAGGGCGGTGGCACTCGTAGGGGTCGATCGCCAGCGTGGTGCGGCCGGCGCGGCCGAGCCGGTCCCAGATCGGCGCGGGAGCGCCGAACCCGGCGGCGAGGCGGATGCGCTGCTCGGCCGCGGCCCACTGGAAGGGGTAGAAGAGGCCGTGGTCGCCGACCTCGACCCCCCGGTAGAGCGTCTGGTAGGCGCTGGCGGGAAAGTGCTCGGCGGGGCTCTCGAGGGGGATTTCGGTCCCGCGCTGGCGCAGCGCCCTCAGGTTCGGCAGGCGGTCTTCCGCGTCGAGGCGCTCGAGCAGCGCCGCGCTGGCGGCGTCGAACTGCAGGACGGCGATCATGCGGTCTTCCCGGCGGGCAGGGCGACCGTCACCTCGGCGCCTCCCAGGGTCTCGGAGCGGCGCGCCGCCTCGACCGCCGCCATCGCGGCGACCCCGTCCGAGGCGCGGGCGAGCGGTGAAAGCGCCGGGCCGCCGGACCCATCTACGCCATCGCGGCCATCGGTTGCGCGCAGCAGCTCCCGCAACGCCCCGAGCTGGCGCCCGAGCGAGAGGACGACCGGGTGGGGGGCGCCGCCGAGCGCCTGAAAGCGGCCGCGGAGGCCGCCCAGGACGCTGCGCGCGAGGACCCGGCCGGCGCGGTCCCGGACCTCGACGAGCTCCCGGTGGCGCCGATCGGTGGCGCAGGAGATCCGCGCGCGGCCGCGACCGAGCTCCAGCTCGAAGGACGCTCGTTCGGGCTTCAAGACGGCCCTCCGCACGCAGATCGGCGGAGCCCCGCAGAGGAAGGAAGCGAGGTCGATCAGGTGCACGCCGGCGTCCAGCAGCGCCTCGTCGTGGGCCTCGTGCGCCCCCCAGGCTTCGCGCCGGTAGCGCAGCTCCAGGTCCAGCTCGAGCCAGCCCTCGGCCGGGATCGAGTCGCGCAGCTCCGCTCCCTGCAGGAAGCGGCGGTTGAAGGCGATCAGCGGTTCGGGCTGCAGGTCGGCGAGCCGCAACGCACCCTCCAGGTTCGCCGCCGGCGGCTTCTCGACCAGCGAGACGATGCCCGCGGCCGCCGCTTCGGCGGCAAGCGTTTGGTGGGCGCCGACCGGGGCCGCGACGACGAGGACGTCCACGGTCTCGGCATCGAGCATCTCGCCTGCCCCCGCGTAGCCGCCTGCGGTTCCGCCGCCACCGCGGGCCCACAGCTCCCGGCTGTGCCGCATCCGCGCCTCGTCCGGATCGGCAAAGGCGGCGATCCGCACTCCCGGCGTGGCGAGGGCCGCGGGCACGTAGCCGTTTTCGGCGATCCGGCCGCAGCCGGCGAGTCCCAAGCGGAGTCCGTCTGGCGCCGGGCTCATCCGGCTGCCCGCTCGCGCCAGTGGAGGATCGCTCCCGCCGGGACCGAGGCGACCGCGGTCAGGTGGTGCAGCTGATGCAGGCCGATCCCGGCCAGTGCCAGGCGCGATCCGCCGCGTCGGGCCAGCAGTGCGTAGAAGCTTCGATTGAGGAAGAGGCCGGCCCCGAGGGCCGCTGCCCCGAGGCGAGGGCGGCGCAGCGACAGGCCTATGAGCAGCGCGAGGCTCGCGGCGGCGCTGGCGCGATGGCGCCAGCCGAGGTTGAGCGCGCCGCCGCCTGCTCCCCGCTCGCGCAGCAGCAGCTGGGTCCAGGGGACGCCGCGGCGGGCGAAGTCCGTCGCGACCATGCTCCGCAACGTCCAGCGCTTCAAATGACGGCCGCGGATGGCGGGGTCGAGGACGATTCGGAGGCCTCGACGGTGCAGTCGCACTCCGAGCTCGAGGTCCTCGACGCTGGGAACCGAGAAGCGTGAAGCGTCGAATCCTCCGACCGCCGCGAAGGCGTCGCGGCGCACCGCGCCGAGCCCGGCCCAGAAGGTCTCCGCCCCCCCGGGCGCGCTGGCATGGACGTGGTGGTGCAGGAGGTTGCGGAAGCGGGAGGTGAGGCCTGGCGCCGCCGGGCTGTCGTCGTAGGCCCCGAAGAGGGCGGCCAGGTCGGGGTCCGCGCTGAACCGCGCCTCGATCGCCGCCAGCGCGTCGGGATGCACCTCCACATCGGCGTCGACGAACACGATCACCTCGCCCGTGGTCCGGGCGGCGCCGAGGTTGCGCGCCGCCGCGGGCCCCGCTCCGGCCGGCTCTCGCTGCACGACGACCTCCTGCGCCGGGCTGGAGCTCTCCTCCAGGGCGGTCGTGCAGCGTTCGAGCGTGGGGGGGTCGTCGGTCGCCGGGATCACGACGGCGAGGGTCGGGGCCTGCATTAGGGATACCTAATACCATCTCGCGCCGCGATGCTTTCACGACCTGCAGGAGAGCGGCCGCCCGTCGCCGTGCTCGGCGCGGGACCGGCTGGCCTGACCGCCGCCTACGCCCTGGTGCGGCGGGGTGTCCCGGTCGTCTGCTTCGAGGCCGACGACTGCGTCGGCGGCCTGGCCCGGACGGTCGTCCGGGACGGTTACCGCTTCGACCTCGGCGGGCACCGCTTCTTCACCAAGAGCGCGGAGGTGGAGAGGCTCTGGGACGAGCTGCTCGGGCCGGAGATGCTGGTCCGGCCCCGTCTCTCGCGGATCTACTGGCGCGGGCGCTTCATCGAGTACCCGCTGCGTCCGGCCGACGTCGTCGCCCGGGTGGGTCCGGTCGAGCTGGTCCGCTGCCTCGCCTCATATGTCCGCGCGCAGCTCGGCCGCCGCCGCGACGAGACCTTCGAGGACTGGGTCACCGCCCGCTTCGGCCGCCGTCTCTTCGAGCTCTTCTTCAAGACCTACACGGAAAAGGTCTGGGGGGTGGGAACCGACGAGCTGCGCGCGGAGTGGGCGGCGCAGCGGATCGCCGACCTCTCGCCCTGGCGGGCCGTGAGAGCGGCGCTGCCCGGCGGCGGGGGGGACGGTCCCAAGAGCCTGATCGAGGAGTTCCGCTACCCGCGGCTGGGGCCGGGGCAGATGTGGGAGGAGATGGCGCGGCGCATCGAGCGAGGCGGCGGCGAGCTCCGCCTCGACGCGCCGGTCACCGCACTGCGCCTGGAGCAGGGCCGCGTCGTCGCCGTGCGAGCCGGCGCCGAGACCAGCGAGGTCTCCGCCGTGATCTCCTCTATTCCACTGCGGGCGACGGTGGCGGCCGCGGAGCCGGAAGCCCCCGCGACCGTCCGCGGCGCAGCCGCCGGCCTGCGCTACCGCGACTTCATCACCGTGGCGCTGACCGTCGAGGGCGAGCCGCCCTTCCCGGACAACTGGATCTACGTTCACGACCCCGTCGCCCGCGTCGGGCGCATCCAGAACTTCCGCGCCTGGAGCCCGTGGATGACGCCCGACCCCCGCCGCTCCTGCCTCGGGCTCGAGTACTTCTGCTTCGAGGGCGACGAGCTGTGGGACACATCCGACTCCGAGCTGATCGAGCTCGGCCGCCGCGAGGTGGCGGCCCTCGGCCTGATCTCCCCGGAGCGGGTCGTCGGCGGCCACGTCGTCCGCGTGCCCAAGGCCTATCCGGTGTACGACGGGGCCTATGCCGAGAGGGTGGCCGGAATCCGCACCTGGCTCGAGGGCATCGACAACCTGCAGCAGATCGGCCGCAACGGCCTGCATCGCTACAACAACTCCGATCACTCGATGCTGACGGCCCTGCGGGCGGTCGAGAACCTCTGCGACGGCGCCGCCCACGACCTCTGGGCGGTCAACGCCGACAGCGTGTATCACGAGCGGGTGGAGCCCGACGAGCAGCCCTACCGGGCGGCGCCGGAGACCCCGGCGACGGTGCGGTCGCTTGCCGAGGAGTTTGGTACGCCGGTCTCATAACCCGAAGGTCGCGGGTTCGAATCCCGCCCCCGCTATTTCACGAAAGCCCCGCAAATGCGGGGTTTTCGTCGTTTCAGGGGCGTAGACAACAGGCCTCAAAATCAGCCTTGGGGCAAGCCCTGGGGCAAGGTGAGGTGAAAGTGAGGTCGATCCAGCCCTTGAAATAGGGCTGCCGGTCCACCTACGTTCGCCGCCGACATACGGCAAAAGCGCCCCCGCGCTGCGCAAACAGCCGGGGGCATGGCACAGGAGGCGAAGCTCCCATGCACGACCACCCTAAGGGCGCGGGCGATGGTCCCGCGATCACTACCTGGGACGAAGACGAGCGCGAGCAGGCGGCGATCCTTCGCCAGGTTCTGGAGCTCCATCCGGCAACGCTGACGATGGACGAGCTGGTCAGGGAAATGACTGGCGGCGGGACGCGGAACTTCTCGCAGTTCGACGCGATCCAGCGCGCGGTTCGCGAGCTGGCCGGAACCGGTCTGCTTCACCGCCCCGGCGAGGACGAGATGGTCCACCCGACTCGGGCCGCTGTCCGGCACTCCGAGTTGACCGGGGGCGCGGTGTACCCCTTCCGCGCTCGGCTCTCCATCGACTACTTCACCGGGGAAGATGCCAACCAGGAAGCAGGCGACTCCGAGGACTCCCAGGGCGATCCGCAGGGCCCGTCCGTACCCGGACAGGAGATAGGCAGCGACCGCGATCATCAAGCCGCTGGCGATCAGGGTCAAATCGAAGATCGTCGCTGAGGGCTCGCGGACATCGGCTCCCGGCTGGAAGGTGGAGGCGAGACTGCTGACGGTCTGATCTCCGGTGTTGTACTCACCCGGGAAGAGTGCCTCTGCGGTGATGATCCCCATCAGGACCGTCGACCCGGCGAGCATCAAGAGAATTGCCGCGATGGCATTTGCCCGGGCACCGTCTCCTCGAAGCCAAGACATCAGGCATCTACCTTGAGGCTCTCGCGCACCTGGGCCGCGAGCTCGATGTCCTCGCGGGCGCTGAGGACCAGGACCGGGACAGCGCTCTTGGGCGAGGAGATGACGCGGTCCCTTTGGTTGGCGTCGTTCGCCGCTCTGTCGATCTCGACCCCGAGGAAGGCGCTCGCCGTGCCAGCGGCCGCTCGGACCTGCGCTGAGTTCTCGCCGACGCCCCCGGTGAAGACGAGCGCGTCGATGCCGCCCATCGCCGCCGCCATCGCGGCGATGCCGGCGCCGAGGCGGTGGATGTAGGTGTCGAAGGCCAGGCGGCAACGCTCGTCGCCCTCGATGCCGGCGACGATCTCGCGCATGTCGCCGGAGCGGCCCGAAAGGGCGAGCAGACCCGATTCGCGGTCGAGCGCCCGCTCCATCTCCTCGGCGTCGAAGCTGCCGTGACGCTGGACCCAGAGCAGCAGTCCTGGGTCTACGGAGCCGGAGCGGGTCGCCATCACCAGGCCCTCCAGCGGAGTGAAGCCCATCGTCGTGTCGACCGAGCGGCCGCCTTCGACCGCGCAGAGCGAGGCGCCGGCGCCGAGGTGGGCGGTGACGATCCGCAGCTCGGCGAGCGGGCGACCCAGCAGCTCGGCAGCGCGCCGGCTTGCGTAGGAGTGGGAGAGGCCGTGGAAGCCGTAGCGGCGCAGCGGCCAGCGCTCCGACCAGGCCGCCGGGATCGCATAGGTGGAGGCCGCCGCCGGCATCGTCGCGTGAAAGGCGGTGTCGAAGCAGGCGACGGTCGGCAGTCCCGGCCGCAGCGCATCCAGCGCTCGCATCGCCGTGATCGCGGGTGGGTTGTGGAGCGGGGCGAGGTCGGCGAGCCCGTCGAGGTCGTTCCCGACCGCCGGGTCGACGATCGTCGGCCCGGTGAACTCGGCCCCGCCGTGGACGACCCGGTGCCCGGCCGCGTCGATCGGCGGGGCTTCGTCCAGGATCGCCTCGAGCTCCCTTCGCAGCGCCGCCTCATTCCCGGCTGCGTCGCTGTCGCGCGAGCCGACGACCTTGTCCTCCTCGTCGAGTACCCGCAGCTTCAGGCTCGAGGAACCGGCGTTGACGGTGAGGATGTGGCCGGGCTCCGCTGTCGGCATCAGGTCGCGTCCCAGGTCCAGTCGCGGACCTCGGGCATGTCCTCCAGGTGCTCGCGGACGTAGGCGTGGTGGCGCGCGAGCATCTCCTCACAGTGAAGTTGACCTGAGAATCGATCCAGCGAATCGAGAGTGAGACTGGAACGAAAAGATTCTCGCTCGGCCAAAAGCCGGCGTCGGGACGATCTCCCTAGTGCCGACGGCCGGCCCGCGACGGCTTGAACCGCCGTTCGGATCCTTCCGAGCACCGTCGAGTCGATCGCTTTCCAGGGTCTCAGCCATCTGTGCCGGGGTCGATGGACAACCTCGCGCGGCATTGGCTCAAGTCTGTCGAGCCATCTTTCGGGCTGCAAGTTTCGGACCCCGAGCAGAGGGCCCGCGCTACCGACGTCGGGAGTAAATGAAGGCGGAAGCGCTGACCCTCAACCACTCTGCGCCATGTCATTTGCGCCAGGCCGAGAGCCGCAGCTACCGTCAGAACCATCCTAATAATCGAATTTGCCTGTTCAATGGGCCAGTTTTTTCCTGCTCGTACTGCATTCGAGAGGAGCTGGACCGGCAGGTCAGTAACGGTCGATCGGGGGGGCTGATAGGCGTGATGAGGCAGATTAGGGAGTGCCAAACCGACGACTATGGGCACCCCTCGGACTGGCCCACGGTCAATTCAGAAGAGGAATCGCCGAGAGCGATTCGGGCGGAGATTCGGCCCCTTGGTTGGATGCCGGCATGACCGGCCCGCCTGCGAAAGAGGTCGCCCCAGCTCCGGCCGCTGAGCGTCGAGCGTCAAGACAGGTGTGCTGGGAGCCGAAAGTCGGCTTGGACATCGGTGAATGGGCAGAGGTAGGCAGGCGCCTCGGGTCGGTTGGGAGGAACATCCAGTGGCTCATTGGCGACTGGATCGCTTACGGTAACGAGCGGTTTGGGGAACGTTACTCACGCGCGGCGAATATCACCGGATATGACACCCAGACCTTGATGAACATGGTCTACGTCGCCACTCACTTCCCGGCATCCCGACGTCGGGAGAACCTGTCCTGGAGTCACCACGAGGCGCTCGCCGCGCTCGACCACGAGGAGCAGGAACGCTGGCTCGACCAAGTCGACCGCCATCGTTGGTCGGTTTCGGATCTCCGCACGATGCTGCGCATGGCGCGGAAGAAGTCCCGCGAACTCGATAACAGCGAGGAGCCGGCCGCAGACCCCTCCTTGGTGCGGGTGCTCAGCTGCCCGCGCTGCGGAGAGGAGATCTCCGTCGACTAGGCGGAGTCTCCTTACCGTCTTCTAATCCGACCTGAAATTCGCTGCAGTGTTACCACGCCGGTATACCCCCTAACGGTGACACGTATTCACCACTAAGGGAGATGACCGGATGAACCGCAGCAGCGGCCAGATGGAAAGTAGCGACATCAACGGCAGGCCACGGGTGAGTGTTGGAGACCTCGCGGAAGTCGACGGGTTCGCCAGCGCGCGCGCCATCCTCGCGCAGTGGGTGACGATCGGCCTGGCCGCCGCCGCCGCCCTTTGGGTAGACGCGTGGTGGTCCTACCTGTTGGCGATCGCGACGATCGCGACCCGCCAGCATGCCTTGCTGGTGCTCATGCACGACGGGGCGCACCGGCTGCTGGCGCGGGGCCGCACCGTCAACGACATGGCGAGCGACCTGCTCCTCGCCTTTCCCCTGTTCCTCAGCACCAGCCTCTACCGGAACCACCACTTCCTCCACCACCACTTCCTCAACTCCGAGGCCGACCCTGATCTGGCCGACTCACGTGAGTCCCACGGCCGGGCGGGGTGGATACTCGTCTTCCTTGCCGACGTTGCCGGACGCGGCGTCTTCAAACTATTTCGTTCGGGATCGGATTTCTCGATGCTGACCTACCTCACCGGGGGTGCGGAGGTCCGGAAATCGGTGCCGGCCTGGCAGTTCGACCTCTTCCTGACGACGTGGGCGGGGGCCGCCGCCCTGCTCACCGTTACCGGCGGCTGGCCGGCGTTCCTCCTTCTCTGGGTTCTGCCGATGCTGACCTTGCTCAGCCTGATCCTGCACGTGCGGGCGGTGGCCGAGCACGCCGGCTGCGATCCGCAACCGAACGTCGCCGGCACCCGCACGGTTATGCCAGGTGCCTTCGAGCGCCTGCTCTTCGCGCCCGTCAACGTCAACTACCATCTTGCCCATCACCTGTTCCCGGGGGTCCCGGCGATCAGGCTGGCGCGGCTGCACGCCCGGCTCTGCGAGGACCCGTTGTTCAGGCGCAGCGCCCATGTCACCGAGGGGTACCTGCTCGGACGGCGGAGCGTGCTGGCCGAGGTGGCCGGCGCTGGGGAAGAGGGCGATGGCCGCTAGCGCCACCGAACGGCGCGCCTTTGCGCTGGTGGCGCCGAGCGGCTCGGGCAAGTCGACCGCGGCCTGGTTCCTGCGTGAGGCCTTCGAAGCGAGCGGCCTGCGCGTGGCCGTCCTCAAGCTGGCCGAGCCGCTCTACCGGCTCCAGCGCGAGTTCTACCGCTGCGCGGGACGCGAGATCGACCTCTACGCCCAGGACCAGCCACTGCTCGAAGCGATCGCTGCGTACCTGCGCACGCTCTCGCCCCGTGCCCTGGTCGACGATCTTCTCCGCCGCCTCGACGCGAGCGACGCCGACGTGGTGATCAATGACGACCTGCGGGACCCGCATGTCGACTGGCCGGCGCTGCGGGGGGCCGGGTTCCGGGTGGTGAGCGTCGTCGTTGACGAGCGGGTCCGTCGCGAGCGCCTGGCGCGGCGTCGCGACCTGGCAACCGCGACCGACTCGCGAGCGAGCCGGGGAATCGGGTCGATCCCCGTTGACATCGTCCTCGAGAACAACGGCTCGCTGCGGGAGCTCGAGGCGGCGGTCGCGGCTGTCGTCCGGAGGGAGCTGAGGTGATTCTGACCGGGACCGAGATCGAACGGGAGGTCGAACGATCGCGGATCGTGATCGATCCTTTCCGGCCTGGCAGCGTCGAGCCGAACAGCTACGGGTTCAGGCTCTCGCCTCACCTGATCGTCTACGAGGACGAGGTGCTCGATGCCCGCCGCCCGCCGGTGGCCCGCAACATCGAGCTGCCTGAGGACGGCTTGGTCCTCGCGCCGGGGACCCTCTACCTCGGCAGCACCGTCGAGCGGCTCGGCAGCCCGCACTACGCCGCCACCCTGTACGCCCGGTGTTCGGTCAGCACGATGGGCATGTGGATCCAGTACAGCGCTCCGCTTGGGCACATGGGCGCGGTGATCGCCTGGACCCTGGAGATCCGGGTCGCGCACCCACTCGTCGTCTTTCCTGAGATGCCGATCGGCAAGATCGCCTTCTGGGCGACTCGTGGCCGTGACTGCGCCTACCGCGGCCGCTACCGCGGCTCCGTCACCACCGTCGCTTCGCGGCTTGCCGCCGCCGACGGACCGGGGGGATGGCCGTGATCCTCACCGGCCCCGAGATCGTCGACCAACATCGCAAGCGACGAATCCTCATCGACCCCTTCGACGAGCGGGCTGTTAACCCGAACTCCTACAACTTCCGGCTCGGCAGTCAACTCAAGGTGTACGACAGCTTCCCGGTTGACCCGAAAATCCAGAACAGCTGCCGGGAGATCGAGATGCCGACGAGTGGGTACGTCCTTGAAGCCCACCGCCTCTACCTCGCGCACACGCTCGAGCGGCTCGGCAGCCCGTACTACGCACCCACCTTTGCGGCCCGGTCCTCGGTCGCCCGCCTCGGCTTGTTCATCAATCTCTCGGCGAGCCTCGGCGACATCGGCTTCTTCGGTCAGTGGACGCTGCAGCTGTTCCCCGCACAGCCGGTGCGGCTGTATCCAGGGATGCGAATCGGGCAGATGATGTGGTGGCAGCCGCTCGGCGAGATCAGCCTCTACGAGGGCAAGTACCAAGGGTCGATCGGTCCCGCCAGCACGCTGATCCATCGCGATTTCGAAGTGGCCGAGCAAGCCGTGGTCGGCCCCCGCGAGGACGGCGTCGAGGTGGCGGGCTGATGTCGGTGGTGACGCTTGAGCAGTGTCCGCCGCTGTCGGTCTGCGGGGGGAAGTTCACCGGTCTCGCGATGGCCTCGACGGTCGCGCCCGTGCCGCGGGCGCTCTGCCTCACCGTCGAGGAGTTCGAGCACGCCCTCGGCCCTGACCGGCTGCAGGCGCTGGCCCGGCTGATGGAGGACGTGCGCTCGACCGTCGGCGCCTTCCTGCCGGAAGCCGAGGGCGAGGTGGCGAACATCCTCCGCGACCTCTCCCCGACCCCGTCGCAGCTGCGGATGTTGTTGGAGGAGATCGAGCGGGCCTGGGGACACACCGACGGGCTGCTGCTCGCGGTCCGGTCTTCCGCGGTGGACGAGGACGGGTCGGAATCCTCCGGCGCCGGCATCTACACCTCCGTCCTCGCGGTCCAAGCGCGCACCGAGCTAGTCGAGGCCGTTGCCGCCTGCTGGCGCAGCTTCTACGGCTCGACGGCGCTGGCTGCACGCGTGCGCGCCGGCGACTTCGACCCGGCGCCGCGGATGGCGGTTGTCGTCCAGCAGATGGTCGAGCCGGCTGTCGCCGGCGTTGCCTTCACCGACGGCCGGGAGGTGACGGTCGAGTACGTCCGCGGCCGCGGCGATGGGCTGGTCGCGGGGACCGAGGTCCCCACCAGGGTCGCGGTCGACTGCCGGGGCGGCGAACCGCCGTCGGACGCCCCCGGGTTCCTCGCGACGGTCTGCGCCACCGTCCAACAACTGCGGGGGGCGGCGGGGACCGAGGTCGACGTCGAGTGGGTCTGGGACGCCGGCACCGTCGCGGTGCTGCAATGTCGGCCAGTAGCGGCTCGGGTCGGGGCCCAGCAGTGGGTGGAGGAGCCGTTCCTCGACTACCGCCGGCTCTACCTCGACGAGGTTCCCGCTGACCGCTTCTCGCTGGGTACGGCGGCCCCGGTTTGGGCGGGCTACGTTGCCAAGCGGGCGATGCCCTACCGGCTCGCGAGCGACCACGGGGTGCGGACGGGGGGCGCCTTCATAGTCTCGGCAAACGGGGCCGCCCTGGCGGACTCCGAAGCGCGGAAGCGCCTGCGGCCCCTGCTTGACGAGTTCACCGCGAAGCAGGTGGTGATCGACGTCGCCCCGTCGATCCGCCAGATCGTGATCAAGCGTGAGGAGCTGCCGTCCCAGCTACGGACCCTGCTCCACGACGCCGACGCGGCAAAGCTGCAGGGCTGCATCGTCCGCGACTTCCTGCGCGGCTCCCACGGTGCCCTCTCGCTGCGGGACGGGCAGGGGCAAACCCTGGTCGAACTTTCGCCCGACGGCCTTCTGGCGCTGAACCGCGGCACCGCGGCGACCTCGCGCATCTACCTGCCGGACAGCGACGACGCGGCGACCTTCGACGGCGAGGTTGCACCCGAGGTGCGTCCCGCCCTCGCCACGATCGTCGACTTCAGCCGCGCCCTCGACGACGTCCTGCCCGGCGTCCAGCTGGAGTGGGTGATCGACGACAGCGCCGCCGTCTTCGTCGACTTCAGCAGCTTCCGCGGTGAGATCCCCGACAATCCCACCGAGGGCGTCGAGGCGGTCGTCAGCAGGGGCGTCGCCCGCGGGCCGGTGGTGGCGATAGGGAACGACGCCCTGCTCGAGCGGCTCAGTATCGGCCCGGCGGTCAGCGTCGACCGAACGGAGGACGTCCTCACCGACCGCGAGTTCGGGGCGCTCTTCGGTGCGATCAGAGACTGCCCCGAGAAGCCGATCGTCGTCGCCGGCGCTCCCTACGCAGCGCTCTCGGTCCTGATCGACTGGGTGGCCGGGTTCGTCTTCGAGCGGGGCGCGGTCCTCTCGCACCTCGGGATTCTCCTGCGCGAGTCTCGGCTGCCGGCGATCATCCACCCGGACCCGCCGCGCGCGGGCACCGCCGTGATCGCCGATGGGTCCCTTTCGGTGGTCGTCGATGGGGCTCCGTCGTGACGCTGCTGGGCGAGATCTGGATCGGCCCGATCGAGCTGATCGACGGGCGCTGGGGAGAGCGGCCGCCGCCATCCTGCCTGATCGCCCGCCTCCCCGCGGTCGAGTCCGCTCCGCGCAGCAACACGATCTCGCTTGCGCTCCCCGAGCTCGACGTCGGCCTGCGCCCGGCCGGCTCGGCGCCCCCGGAGTCACCGCGATGGCAGAGCGCCCGGTCGCTGCGGTTTGGCGATCTCTACGACGGGCTGGTGCCCTCGCCGCTGTTGCGCGGGCTGGTCGAGGAGCTCGACCCCGGGCTCGCTTCTCCGGCCGGATCCTGGGTCCCGATCCTCTACCGGGGAGTTGCCGTGGATGGACGGGCGCACCTCTACGGGCGGGCCCGCTTCGACGGCGATTCGGCCCTCTTCATCAGGCTCAGCGAAGAGCCGGTGCCGGTGGATGACGACGGGGAGCTGCTGCGCGCCGCGCTGACGGTGCACGCCGCCGATCCGACCTTCGTCAACAGCCACCAGTGCTACTACCGCAAGTGCCTCTCCGGTCGCGAGGTGGAGTACAAGCTGACCCTCCCCGAGGGCTCTGACATCTGGGCGCTGACCGCATCCTTCCATGACCTGGTCAGGCGCGGCGGCATGCCCGGGTTCGTGCTCGAGTACGGCGACGGGCTGCAGGCCTGGGACTACGTCAACCATCTCTTTGAGGTGCTGGCGCCCGAGCCCGAGCGCGGTTACGTCTCCTTTATCCCGACGACGGATGGCCGCTTCACGCGCAAGCGCAAGTGGTTCGCGAGCGATGCCTTGGTGCGGCGCGAGGAGCTGAGCTCGGGGATCGCGATCGAGGGCCCGCTCGAGGACTACCTCGAGGACTACCTCGACGGCGAGGCGCGGCGTCTGCCGAGCTTTCGCCGCGTCCGCTACGACGTCAACTTCGAGGCGGTGGAGACCGGGCACGTCTATGGGGTCTTCTTCGACCATTGCTCGTTGCTGGAGTCGCCGGGAACGGCGCTGGTCCAGTGCGAGGTCGAGTACCTGCGCAGCCGCACGTTCGTGGCCGCGGACGAGAGCGCGGTGCTGCCCGAGCTCGGCGCCGCGACCGAGCGGATCCGGGCCTTTCTGAGGGAGCGGGGCCAGAGCTTCGAGGAGAGCTTCTACTCGAAGCTGTCCTTCCTGCGCGACGTTGTCGACGCGGGCCTACCCGGAACTGCCGGGAGGGCGTGATGGGGCAGCGGGTGATCTGGCACGTCTGGGATGCGGCCGCGCACTGGGCCGTCCACCGACTGCTGGGGGAGGGCGAGCTGCCGGCGCTGCGGTCGTTGGTCGAGCGCGGCACCTTGACCCGGGCGGAACCCTCGTGGCCGAACGCGCAGACGCCTGCCGCCCTGGCCACCCTGTTCACGGGCCTTGACCCGGCCGATCACGGCGTCACCGGCTTCAAGGCGCCGGACCTCGCCGCGGGGATCCTCGGCTGGCGCCGAGGCTTCGCGGCCGAGACGCTCGGCGCCGCGCCGATCTGGGAGCAGCTCGACCGCTGCGCGGACGCGATCCTCGTTCACGTGCCGTGGGCGTTGCGGGGGCGGGGGGATGCTGACGGCTCCAGCCCGCGCTTTGCGATCGACGGGTACTCGAACCGGCGACGGCGCGGCGCGGCGATCGTGCTCGACGGGGCGCCGGTCGACCCCGAGGCCCTGCCGCTGGGTAGCACCCGGGTGCGCCAGTCAGCTGCGGGCCTCGTCGCGGTCGAATCGGCCGGGGGTAGTCGGATGCAGCTCGGTCTCGATTGGGGTTGGCGTGCCTGGACACCCGCCGAGGGCCCGCCGACGCTGGTCGGCGCGGTCCAGCGCCCGGTCGACGGGGTACCCATGCTGCTCCAACTCGGTGCCTGGGAAACCAGGACCCAGCCCGGCACCGCGGCGAGCGCCGCGGTGGGGCGGGTGGCGCCGTTCGTCGGCGAGGGTCTCGGGCGCTTCTACCGCCGCGGCGACTTCGGCCCGACCCTGCGTGACGGCGGCGGCGGCGGGGCCGAGCGGATCCTGCTCAGCACCGTCGAGCAGACGGCGCGCTACTTCACCACCGTCAGCGAGGTCGCGCTCGACCGGCTCGAGCCGGGCTCCCTGACGATCGTCTACCAGCCCTGCGTCGACGAGCTCGGGCATGAGCTCAGCGGCCTCTGCGACCCGACCTCGCCGGTCTTCGACCCGGCCTTGGAGGGCGCGGCCTGGCGCGCCTTGAGGGCCGGCTATCGCTGGGCCGACGCCCACCTCGCGACGCTGTTGCGGCACGCCGACGAGGAGACGTTGGTGGTGGTGAGCTCCGACCACGGGATGGCTGGGATCAGCCATGACGTGCACGCCAACGCGATCCTCGAGCGGGCCGGCTTGCTTGCCTTCGGCCGCGACGGCGCGATCGACCCGAGCGCGACGCAGGTCGGGCTCTCGTCGGCCGGCGACGGTTCGATCTGGGTCAACAGCGTCGATCGCCCGGGCGGTTGGGTTCCGCGCAGCCGCGCGGAAGAGACCCTCTATCGCGCCGAACGCGCCTTGAAGGCAGTCCGCGAGACTGGGAGTGGCCGGCCGGTGGTGGGCGAGGTGCTGCGCCGACGGGACGGGCTGCGCCCCGAGCTGGGGGACGCCTACCTGACCCTGGCGCCGGGCTTCCACCTGGCGAGCGGCCCGGCTCCGGCCGCGGGCCCGGTGGCGGCTACGCGCAAGTGCGGCGGGCACCTGACCAACACCGGCGAGCCGTCGCTGGCCGGGATCTTCGCCGCCGCCGGCCCGGGATTGCCGGAACCCTGGATGGAAGGGACGATGGCCAACCGCGAGGTGGCCCCCTGGCTGTTCTCGGTCTTGGCCGCCGCGCCAGGGCCCAGGGAGCGCGTCGGCAAGGCAGGAGCGGTGCGGTGAGCGGCTCGATCGCGGAGCTGGCGCGGACGCGGGCGGAGGCAGTGGAGCGCTTCCTCGAGGCCAGGGGCTTGACGATCGCTGCCGTCGAGGAGGTGGTCCGTGGGGCTTTGAACGAGCCCGCGCTGGTGTTGCTGACGAGCTCACCGGTGCACGGTCTCGCCAACCGCCTCAGCGATATCGACACTGTTTGCGTGGTCGAGGAGGACGGCGCCGAGGGCGACCTGCGGATGGCCACGCAGCTGTTCGCCGCCGGCAACCACCTCGAGTACGTCTGCTTCTCCCGCCCCTCGCTGGAACGGGACCTCGACCATCTCGGGCAGGCCGCCTCCCTGGCACCACCGGAGGCCGTGGCCGCCTACGACTGCTGGAACGGGTCGCGCACCGTGCGGCTGAAGTACGTCGAGCGGATCGTCAACGGCATCGCTACCGACGGCACGATGCCGTTCGCCGACCATCTCCCCAACCTCGGGACCGTCTGGAAGTGGTCCTCGCTGGAGCGGGCGGCGCGCCAGGCCGCCTGCTCGATCCTGGCCGAGCGGGCGGGGGAGAGCCGCGGTCGGCTCGCCTACGCGGCCAACGCCACCCTTTGGGCGATGGACTCGGTGCTCTCCAGCCGAGGCTCGGTCTGCGGCAATCGCAAGTGGTTTCTGCTGCGGTGGGATCGCTTCCGGCGCACGCGGCACGAGGGGGAGCCGCCGCTGGCCGCGATCGAGGCCGCTCGCGCGACGCTCGGCCCGACTCCCGCCGAGGCGCCGCTCGCGGAGACACTCGCGCGCATGATCGGCGAGGTCGGCCCCGCAGTCGGGGCGACGGTCGGCAGCCTCGCATTCCAGCCTGCCGCGAGCGCGCGCGAGCTGCCGCTCCTGCCCGGTGGATCGCTCTTGGTTGCCGCTGGCGACAGTGCCCTGCCCGCTCCCGCGGGGCTGCTGGGACCTGAGTTCGAAGCCTCGCTGGCGGAGCTGGCCGAGCTCGACGCCGCGTCCGCCGCGGCCCTGCTGCAGGGACTGCGGTCCGAGGTATGGCAAGTCGTGGTCTGGCCGTGAGGCTGCCGCGCCCCTACCCGCGTGCCCGAGGAGGCAGGACGCGCGACGCCGCGGCGACGGCCGAGGCCTGGACGACTGTCGCCTGGCTGCTGGCGGTCGAGGGGCGCGCCTATCTGGAGGACATCGAGGGGGGAGCCGAGCAGCCCCAGATGAGGGTCGTGGTGAAGCTGCGCCTGCTCGAGCTGCTTGCCGACCTCGACGCCCGGCTGGCTGGCGCCCGCCCGCCCGGTGAGGACCACCTCCTCTCGCTCGCGCTTGAGTACGGGCTCGACGAGGCGATCCGGCTCGACGGCGCTGAGCTGATCGATTGTGTCGACCTCTGCGACAGCCTGCTCGACGAGCAGGGCACCGACGAGGGGGTCCAGCGGCTCTTCCAGGCGCTCATCGACGACTTTCCCGGCGAGCTTCCTGACCCGCTCGTTCCCGCCGGTCAGGGGGAAGTGCTGCGCGCGATGCGGACCTGGTCGAAGCTCGGGGCGGAGCTCGGCATCGACATCTCCTACCTCCGCGGCTTCATGGAAGAGGCCTGATGTCTGCCTTCCTCGACCGCTACGCGAAGGCCTTCGGGGGCTCCCCGTCGATGCTGCTGCGCCTCTCGGGCCTGAACGCCGCGGAGATCGAAGCGCGGGGCGCTTGGGTTACAGACGCCGCCGGGCGGCGGTGGCTGGACTTCGGCTCCTTCGGTGCTCACCTGCTCGGTCACCGCCACCCCGCGGTGACTGCCGCGGCTCGCCATCAGCTCGGCCAGATGGGACTCTCGACGAAGATCATCGGCAATGAGGCGGCGGCCGCTTGCGCCGAGTCCCTGCTGCGCCATGCGCCGGCCTCTGTCGACCGGGTGCTGTTCGCCAACAGCGGCGGAGAGAGCGTCGATGCGGCGGCGCGGATCGCGATGCTCGCTACCGGGCGCTCCGAGCTGGCTTCGCTGCGGGGTGGGTACCACGGCAGGACGGCTGCCGCGCTGGCGCTCTCCGAAGCCGGGATCGGCACCCTCTCCGTACTTCCCGCCTACCCCGTCCACCGGCTTGAGATCGGCGACGTCGCGGGTGCCGAACGCGTTCTGAGTGGGGGCAAGGTGGCGGCGCTATTCGTCGAGCCCGTGCAGGGAGAGGGCGGGATTCAGGCGCTGCCGGACGACTATCTAGCGGCATTGCGGCGGCTCTGCAAGGAGAACGGGACGCTGCTCGCGCTCGACGAGATCCAGACCGGCCTCGGCCGCTGCGGCAGCCTCTGGCGCTCCGCGGCCGACTGCGAACCCGACATCCTCCTCGTCGGCAAGACCCTGGGGGGCGGGCTGCTGCCGCTCGCCGCGGTGCTCTATTCCAGCGCCTGCATCGGGGCGCGGGACGCCGATCCCCTGGTTTTGGCCTCGACCTTCGCCGGCGGTGCGTTGGCCGGCCGGGTGGGCAGCGCGGTATTGAAGACGGTCAGCCGCCCGCGCTTTCTCACCACGGTGCGGGAGCTCGGGGAGGAAACGCGAGCGAGCCTTTCCGCCGCCCTCGGCGGCCGTGAGGAGATCGTGGCAGTGCGAGGGGAGGGGCTGATGATCGGCGTGCAGTGCGCGAGTCCCAGCTTTGCCGGCGACGTCGTGATGGAGGCGCTGCAACGGCGCCTGCTGGTCACGTTTTGCCTCAACGAGCTCTCCGTACTTAGGGTCTACCCGCCCGCCGTGGTCGACGCCTCCGCTCTGGCGAGCGGGGTTGAACGGCTGGCCGGGGCGGTGGATGCCGCGGCCCGTAACGCTGCGCGCGAGCGGGGCGCAGCGAAGGCGTTCGTCTAAAGGAGGCATGCCGTGCCGATCGTGGAGACCGGAACTGACATCTCGGGCGTCGCGCTCGAGCGAGTTTGGGAGGTGGTCAGCACCTTCGAGCGCTATCCCGAGACGATGGTCGACGTAATCGGCGTGGATTGGATCCAGCGCGCCGGTGATCGCGGGGTCTCCGCCTGGCGCGTCCTGCTCAACGGCAGCGAGCTCACCTGGACGGAGACCGACGAGTTCCATCCCTGCTCCCGAATCGACTTCGAGCAGCTGGAGGGCGATCTGGAGGTCTGGCGCGGCGCCTGGGAGCTGGAGCCGGGAGGTAGCGGCGTGCGGGTCAGCCTGAAGGTGGAGTTCGACCTCGGCGTCCCCTCGCTGGCCGCGATCATGGACCCCCTCGGCATCCGTGCGATCCGCTCGAACTCGCACGCCATGCTCGCGGCGATCACCGAACTGTCGATGTCGCGGGACGCGCGGCTATGAGACTGCTGCTGACCGGCGCCAACGGGGTGGTCGGCTCGGCCTTGGTGCGAGCGCTGGCGACGAGCTGGCCGGCCGATACGGAGGTGGTCGGGGTCTTCTCCTCGGCGCAGTCGGCCGCGGCGTTCGCCGCCAGGCTGGGAGCGGTGGCCGAGCCCGTGCGCCCGGTTGTCTGCGATCTCACCGACGCCTCCGCCGCCGCGGACCTCGTCGCCGAGCTCGGCCCCACCGCCGCCACCGTCGTAGTTCACGCCGCCGCCAGCGTGGCGTGGAACCGATCGCTGGATGAGATCTGGGCCCC
>Ga0247780_1000700_pt1 | contig 28228 bp, 37 predicted proteins | sample UWRJL079202R5_FD_179927 | JGI IMG/M metagenome (GOLD analysis project Ga0247780, IMG submission 179927) | Plant litter microbial communities from Arlington Agricultural Research Station in Wisconsin, United States - UWRJ-L079-202R-5 | ecosystem: Environmental > Terrestrial > Plant litter >... | reverse complement strand
AATACAAAAGAAAGCTCCCTGTGTGTGAGGAGAGCACATGACGAAAGGCTCCTGCGCTCCAGCCTAGCCTGGAGCGGTAAGGCGCCTGCGCGCCTGAGCGCCAAGAACTGCCGCTGCAGTTCGACATCCCCACTGCGTGAGAACACCCCCGATGATACAACTTGATCAAATGACCCCTCGACTTCCCATCAGGACCTAGGCCGGACGAAGACCGGGATGGTACCGGTACTTAAAAGCGGAGGCGGAGGATCTGAGAGGCCTCGAGGCACAAGGGCTCTACACAATTCCACTCAAACTCAACCTCGCGGAACTCTTCACCGTGCTCAGCTTCTCCAGGGTGCCGAGCGAGGTGGACCTCTCTCAAGAAGTAGAACGACTCGACGATGGCGTCGTTCAGGACTTCGCCCAACTCGGCAACGGCCCGGCTAAGCTGCGGGAAGCCTGCATCTCCATATATTAAATGGAGGCGGTTAGTGTCCTCCCATTTCTTTCGAAGCTCGTCGTCTGTCCACGCCTTATTCGGCATAGGGTATCTAGTGGCCAGCAACTGGCGACGCACCGCTAAGATGGGTTCCTAGGCCAGCTCGGCTGCCTAATAATAGCCATCAGAATATCAGTATCTGAACCACAACCAGAAAGAACGTACAGCGCAACCGGGCAATCACTTACATGGAGTTGCTCTTGATTACCATTTAGACCATGATGAGAACGATAAGCACGTTCTGCAGCGATAAACGCAGTGACGAAGGCCTTAACCCCGGTGTTGACGCGGACGCGGACCTCCTCGGTGACGATGTATTCACCATTCTCGCTGAACTTGGTGTAAAAGTTGCGCTCCACGAAATCCAAGATCTCATATAGGGACCGAGTGTCCCGCTCAAGCATCGCACACGGCTGCGAACAGGTTAGCTACCGGAGCGAAACAGAATCATGAAACCCATTTTGAACCTACAACTAAGCAAGTTTGGCGACGCGAGGTGCACTGGTCGCAAACTTTTGACGTCTTCAAAAAGCCGCAGTGCGACACGAACATGGTAGCGTCACCGGGGACATAGTTGATCGCTGCCGTATTGAGGCAGGTCACACAGCTGAGCTCATTGGAGAGGATGAATTCGCCATCAGGGCGATGAGCGCGCAACTCTCGATTTGCTTGTTTGACTTGCCTGAGGCGTTGACCTCGCGGCTTCGAGGGGGTTGTCGTGGCGGGGCGTGCACGACCCATCTTGACAGACGGGCAAGCGGTGGAACAATACCGGGGAGTTGTGTGATGAACTTGGAAAGATGGAAGAGATTTTTTGCTGAAGACGCAAACGACGGTATTTGGAGGAGTTGATAAGGTCACGAAGCGAAACTGCAGAGAGAAGTGGGTTGGTGACGGAGCATGGAAGGAACGAAAATGTGGGAAACAACACCGCGTGCCGCATGAAGTACTATTGCAGCAGTAGAATTTCGTTCCGAGCTGCCGTTTAATGTCTGGCACCGACATTCCTCCTCGAGGCTCACGAATAAATGGCCGCATTGCATTGCTTGACAATGGTCTGAGATTCGCGTGGTCGGGGATGCTAGATTCTTCAACCCTAACCCATGGACCCACAATTCCTTATCAGATTGGCTGATAATCAGTTCCCCACAGAAAATCACAGCTCCAACATGTCAATTACGGCACGCAAACCTAAACCCCGCCATCGCCACATCTGAAACGTCTCCCAAAAAAGGACAGCTGACCTCTCCCCAAGCTGCTACGAAGTCGGCACAATGGAGACCAAACCCGAGACTGCCGCCGCGGCGGAGAGCATCACCTCTGTGCCCGAGGTATCGGAGCCGCACAAAGCCCCCGCTACCGTCGCCGCAGTGACTCCATCGGCTGCAGGCAACGAAACTCAAACTCCCACGGCGGCGTCCGATGCCGAGAAGGCCGCTCCCATTGCGGAGGTAGTCCCGATTGCCGAGCTCTGGAAGGCCGCCCAGGAGACGGGCCATCCCGATATCTGGGGCGTGACGCTCGCCGACCCCAAGTCGCACATCCCCAGCCAGATCGTCCTGCAGAAGTACCTCAATGCCAACGATGGCGACCTCGTCAAGGCCAAGGACCAACTCGTCAAGACGCTTGAGTGGCGCGCCCAGATCAAGCCCGTGGAGCTCGTGAAGAAGGTTTTCAACAAGGCCAAGTTTAACGGCCTCGGTTTCGTCACCGCCCACACCGCCGACGGCGCTACCTCCACCGAGCCCAATGGCAAGGAGATCTTCACTTGGAACATCTACGGAGGCGTCAAGTCTATCGAGGAGACCTTCGGCAACGTCCAAGAGTGAGCCCCGTTCCCCAATTTCGCGCCGACGCGATCTAACCAGGCGCAGGTTCATCGAGTGGCGCGTCGCCCTCATGGAGCTCGCCCTGCAAGAGCTCTCCATCGCGACGGCTACTAAGCCCATCACGGACGTCGAGGACCCGTACAAGATCTATCAGGTGCATGACTACAAGTCCGTCAGCTTCCTCCGCTCGCCGCCGCAAGTCAAGTCCGCCAGCTCCGAGACCATCAAGGTCTTTGCGCAGAACTACCCTGAGCTGCTGAAGGAGAAGTTCTTCGTCAACGTCCCCGCCATCATGGGCTTTGTCTACAGCTTCATGAAGCTTTTCGTCGCGGCCAAGACCATCAAGAAGTTCCACCCCATGTCCAACGGCGGGAACCTCGCGCTCGAGTTTGGCGAGAGCAAGGTCAAGGGCCTGGGCAAGCAGCTGCCCGTCGAGTATGGTGGCAAGGGTGCCGATCTGAAGACGCAGGGCAAGGAGCCGCTGCTGGAATAAAGTGGACGAAACTGGATAGAGATTGCCTGGCAGGATGGTCTGATTAGCCAACAGCTCGTTTGTTTGTCGGGTTTTCAGCAAACATGGGAATCTGTTTTAGATAGTATTTAACCTCTAATCCCCGCTCTTTGATAGAGAAACCAAAGACACAATTTTCGTTTCACGGAAACACCGTTCAGCCAAGCATCGCGGATAATTATTCCCCGATGGCGTCACCAGGTCCAGTGGATCTTTGCGCAACCAAAACCCCGCAGCGTGTCCCCGCCCCTCCGCAAACGGAAGACGGATGACAGCGGAGGCTCTCCACTTTCTTCGCTCGACAACTTCCAGTGCAGGACCTCAGTTTCTGCTGCAACCTCGTTGATTCGTATCAATTCATCTGCCTATTTCGCTGACCTTGAAAGAGAAAAGAATTCTAAGAAACAATGATTACCGGCCTGCATCACGTACGCCCGCTACCGTTGGCCGAACCTAAACAATGAGAAAAGAAAATCGCTGACAAATAAACCCCAGGTCAACATCCTCGTGCCTCCGGGGACACTCCCTGCTGCAAACGTTTTCTATGGCACCACGCTAGGCCTCAACCCCCGTGCCGTCCCGCAGCTCCAAGCCGACAGTCTTGCCTGGTTCGACATTGCATCCTCCGGACAGCAGCTCCACGTCGCTTTTGGCCGCCCCGATGTAGACTTCACCGACGAGGCGCGCGCAGCCAGACGCCATCCCTGTTTCCGGGTTGAGAGCCAGGAGCAGCTGAACGAGTTGCAAAGACGCATCTGGGAGCATTACGAGCGCGGTGGCGAGGGCGCGCCGAGCGAGTGCGATCGTCCTGGGGGGGAGAATTCCGGTGCCAAGGGGGTCGAGTACCCGACGAGATTCTTTGCGAGGGACTTTGCGGGAAACCGTTTGGAATTCAGTCTTTAAGCTTCGTTCAGGTCGAGCTCGGGCATATCCGACATATCTTCGGGTGGGGGCAAATTCTGTCGCCACTTCTCCGCCATTGATGGCCAAATCGGCGACTCCTTCTCAGGGCCTAAACTGCGCCTCATCTCAGCAAAATATCTGAGAAGGGAGGCTTCCTCAGCCACGATGTCGTCGTGAATTGGGAAAATTGGAAAATCTGGGCTAGCATGACTAGAGAAGATTGATTTCATGTTGGCGCAAATACGGACAGTTTTGCGGCCCGAGCCGAATGGTTTTCCATGTTCTCTATGATTTCCAAGTGATGTCGGATGATCCCCAAAGAAGCCGAACATGCCTTCGATCGCGCGGCGGTTTTTTTCCAGGTCGTTTTGACGAGCATATTCGCGCCATGCTACGTCAGGATGAGCATCACCATTACGAGACGGCGCCAGGACAAATATCAGCTCTCTAAGCTTCCCGTTCCTTTCGGATGCAAATTTATGAATGATGCCGCTGCGATGAAGGGCGTCCGGAGTGGTGTCTAGAAGCACAACCACTTGCTCAGCCTGGAAGAATCTCGGATAACAGAATTGATGGGGAGAGTCAATTGTCCAGTGGTCGTCAAAGATGGTACCATTTGGCAGGGTGAAGATATAAGGTTGCTTCTAGACCTTTCTAGCTATCTGTTTACTGAAAGGACAAGAGGCATGATGCATACAATATCGGTCCTGGGGTCGAATGGGAAATTGGTGCACTTTTTGTTTACAGGAAGATCTCCGAACCGGCCGATCGCATATTTCCTCGACTCCTTGCAGATGTGGAATACCGAGAGCATCTCCTTCTAAGACCGGATCTCGTCACGGCCATTCTAAAATAGCTCTAGGTCGGTAACAAAAGCAATGACCGGATCCTTTGCTGTAGTTCTGGGTTGTGACGCCATTACCCATACTAGATGGGCTTTGATGCCGCGAGTGAGGTGGAACCAAATCCTTTCCCGAAGCTCTGGGCCGAGATCCTGGATCGAGGCCGGCTCTTGGTGTAGCGCCGTGAGCCATGCGGTGTCCCTGTCCCGCTTGTAACCTTCAATCCTTTTTTTGTAGTAGTCGGTGTATGCTCGCGATGGCGAGCGATGTAATATCGGCGCATCTTGGAGCTGGTGTGCGATGTCGAGCCCTCTGAGGCCTTGGCGGGAGAAGAAGTCTTCCGCCGCCCAAATAGCAGCATTCAGGGGAAGGCGGCAGGCGTTGGGGAGGGAGATCTTGGTGGCGTCGAACTCGATCTCGTTATCGTCCTCCGAAATGACAGAGCTGTAGCAATTTCTGGTATGTCTCTTGACGATCATTTGCCTCAGTTCTATTTCGGCACGCGGCCTGACCGCTTTCACTTCGGCGGCCTGCCAGTCCCCATACCAGGTCTCGCCACCGTGAAGCTTGGCACCACCCTCAGACGCGTCCTCGCTATCACCACCGTGAGATTCGGCCTTGCTATCTTTAAGCTCGGTACCACCATCGGACTCGGCCTCGTCGTCGTGAAGCTTGGCGTCACCCTGAGGCTCGGCCATTCTTGGTACCTACGTAGGTAGGTACTACAGAGTACGATTGAATGACGAGTGAAGGAGGTGTGGTGGTAGCGGTGGCTAGGTATGTCGAAGATGCGACGCGGTTTGAGTTCGCAAGTGGCGATAATGGATGTAGTGTGGTAGTGTGATGTTGCTCGAGAGCAAGATCTGGGTCTGTCGCGGAGGGAGCTGGGGTACAGATCAGCCCTATTCTCTCGATAAACATGGAGCCAAAAACAACTGCCCATGCGGGGACTGGATGGTTTGATACGCTCCTGCCCAAGAGAGGGCGATTGCAATGGCAGGTGAGGCAGGAATTCGGCACATAACCTCGCCAGTCTCTGAGGCAACGGAAGTCGCGGGAGATACCAGCTCAGGCCGACGAAGCACTGCCATTGACGTCCGAGACACAATGAGGCGGCTTGTCTGTTGTGCGCGGGGAAGGGCAGGACGATTCGATGGTTTGGTTACCTAGAGCGGGAAGTCCTAAGATATCACTGACGGCATTCAAGGAGCACTACGGTAGTAACTTCGATTTCTTAGGCAGGCGACGGAAGGGGCGGTAACTATGCCCATTGTACCTAAAATAATGCTAATGACGCAAACTAGACAATCCGCTCCCGTGGACCTTTGGTGCGGGCGGAACGAGCCGCTTCCAATACCATGATGGTGCCGACGTCTGGCAACAAGCCTAGCCGCCCCTAAAAGCATAATCGCACAAACTGAACAAGCCGCTTCCGAGGACCTTTGGCGCAGATGAGACAGGCCCCTTCCAGTATCATGACGTAACAAGCCGCTCTTGAAGTTATGATGGTACAAAACAAAGCCAGTTCCGAGTCGTGATGGCGACAGGGGACGAGCCGCTTCCGAAATCATGATGATACAAACATAACGAGCCACTCCCGATGGCCTTTGACGCAGCAGAGATAACGAACCGCTTCGGGATTGTGATGGTGCCAACGGGACGAGACGCTTCCGATATCGTGATGGTGCAAGCATAACGAGCCGCTTCCGAGGACCTTTGGCGCAGGCAAAACAAACCACTTCCAGGATCCTGATAGTGTCAACGTGACGAACCGCTTCCAATATCGTGTGATGTGGCGACAGGACAAACCGCTTCCGAGATCATGATGGTGTAAACACAGCGAGCCGCTTCCGAAAGCAGGTCTCGTCAGGCCGTGGTCCGGTATCCACAGCCTTCCCTCTTCCTTTTCGATGGCAAACAGTCCCGGCCCTTGCGACACCAAAAACACTGGAAACACTCGGCACCCAATCGCGTCCATTTACATGTAGCGGTGCATGCGCGTCTTAGCCAGAAAGTCGTCCACCTGCTCGCGGTGGACAAGTGCGATGGCCTACAAAGAATTGGTGTCAGCTACAAATATATCCAGCTAGAGATACGCCAAAGAGAGGAGGCAAACAGTTACAACTTACGGTCTTCCGGTTCCAGGATGGCTAAAATATGTCAGTTAGCAAAACTCCAGCACAAACAAGCCCCAGACTACTTACCGGGTGGTTCGGGTCCTCAATATCAGAGCCCGGTTCATCCATGCCCTCCTCGTCAAAAACGCGCTCGAAATTGTTGTCCAGCATGCCCCACCCTACCTCCTCCGCGTCCAGCTCTGCCTTGGTCGGCCAGGGCCAGAGGGCCTCCCCGTCGGTGGCAGCGGTCGCTCTGACGAAGTACCGCGATTCGTCGACCTCAGAGTCGAGTTTCTCGATGATCACGAGAAACACGAGGAAGTCCCTGCTAGCCGACAGGGAGATTAGGCAGTTGGCCTGCCCAAGGTCAGCCCCGGTGAGGGCGACCTCCCTCTCCCACGTGGCTTTCTTCTGGAGGAGGTGGTACAGCACCCCCGGGCAGTTGCCGGGATGGGTGGCGTACCAGTCGAGCCAGCTGGTGATGGCGGCGAGGAGGGCAGGGGTCGGCAGGGAGACGCTCGACTGGGTTTCGCCGAGCGCCACGCCAATCATCGTCCTGATGGAGAACATGTTTCTTCGCGGCAGACATCACGTTAGCGGGCTTTTCTTGTCATGCTAGGGAAAGTGTTGCGGGATCACACTTACGCTATGCTGTTGTCTGTTTCTTCAAGCCAGGCAAGATGTTAGCGGACTGTTTACTGTTATGCTTGGGAATGCGTTTAACAATCATACTTACGCTGTGCTACCGTCGGTTTTGTCGAGGAGCGGGCGTTGGTAGGTTATCAGCGGTGGTTCAGCAGTAGGGAATGTGAAGCCTGGGAGAGGAGGAAGTTTTTGAATGGGAGGAAGCAGGAAGGCAAGGACTAAATACGTCGGCGGGGGACTTGCTGTTCTGCAAAGCGGATACTACGGCGGTCTGAGCTCGCGGGAATTATGTTCATCAATATCAATTGTTACGGTTGTGGGTGGATTAGGGCGCTCTTCACCTGTGAGCCCTCGCATCAGCCGCGCTCCTCAAGCCGCGATGTTTTGCTGCGGCTTCACTTACACGGGCCTTGCGCGGCGAACATTAAACAGCTCCGGGATTCGTCATGTGTGGAGACAGCAGACTTGATATTTTGAAGTGATAGCTTCCGTGGCTCGGAAGATCAGTGTAAAGGGGTAGAGCACCAAGCGTCGCACAGGCATGTTCACCTAGGCGTTGAAGGGGTTGACACCCGTCGCTTTGTGCAGGCAGCCTCTCGATTGTCTTTCGCGTAGTGGCTTTTCGTTTGTAGATCTCCCCCTATCCACGTTCCCCAAAGCCTTTGTCATGGGCTGACAAAGCTGGATGCTACTTTGTATATGAGGTTAGCTTACTACGACGCGCACACGAGCTGAACAGAGGATAATACAGTGGCGGCCAGATTCAGTGTCCTTAGCTTTGCATGTGAAATCTTTCAAAGTGGAGCTATTTTTGGCCCCCCTTTGCTGACAGACAGCGTGCTGCAGTTTCAACTATGTACTATGTCACTGGTGCCCTAACACCTTCACCATCTGATCCCGCCAGTCACAGCGAGCCAAGACTGCTTAGTAATGTTTGTATGCTGCCTGAGGCAGAAATTTATGGGGCGCATTGCGGCCAACCATTTTGCACTTATGGAGCATCGGATCAAAGTAAGACCGATACGCATTCTGTGGAGAGCGGCTGATGCCCAACCTCCGCGCGGCCCGGCCCGGCCAGGCAGCTGCATCTTGCGGTCAAGTTCATTTCCGTGTCGCATGAAACTCGCGAGCGGACCCTCGTCGCGCGGGTCATCGGTCATCCCATAAAGCAACGTCATCGGCCCCGAACCGTGCGATATGACGGACAGACTGACAACGCGGTACCGGAGCCGCCAGACCTGGAGGGTCCGGGGAGTACCACCCAATCTCGACAAAGAGGGTTTGACCGAGGCTCTTCAATGTCACCCAGACCTACGACATACAGACGAGACAACAGGCACAGATAACCACGGCGATAATGGCAACGGTGTCTGGGTTCATACGCTGGCACCTGATCTCCGACCCTCTGATCAAGTCGCAACCGTCCGCTTTCGCAATCTCCCCACACGGCTGGGCAGGCTTTCACGAAACGACCAATTAACAATTGATTTGCCTGTACCTTCCGAGAATACGCACATTGGCAACAAACAAAAACTAGAGGTCACGAAGCTCACGATTGATCAACACTTTGACGGCATCACAGTCCTCATTTCTCCCCCTGGTGACGAACATCAGGTCGATATCCTCGCCATCTCTGGGTTGGGAAGCCATCCATTTGGATCCTTCGTTCATAAGGATGACGGACACATGTGGCTGAGTGACAGAATATCGCGAGATATGCCAGTGGCTAGAGTTATGATTTACGGCTTTAAGAGCGCGTTACAGGACAGTACCAGTTTTGCTCACCTTGGAAATTTGGCTGGCAGGCTTCAAAATGCGATATGCCGGCTATTGCAGTCCGGAAATGAAAAGCGTCTTGTCCTTATTGGCCACAGTCTTGGCGGGCTGCTTATCAAGGAGGCACTGGTTCAAATCGCTGAACCGGACTCTGAGCTGGCAATGATTGACCTCATTGCTGGATGTCTCTTCTTCGGCGTCCCCAACGATGGTATGGACATTGGGTCGCTGATCCCTATGGTTAACAATCAGCCGAACCGGTTCCTTTTGGAGTCACTAGCTACGATGAACTCTCAAATTCTGGGACTCCAGAAGCGGAATTTCTCCAGGATGTTGAGTCGATCGGATTTTGAGATCTTCTGTTTCTTTGAGACAAGGTTGTCACCAACCGCAGTTAAGGTATATACTCTCTAGCTCTTGGAAGAAGCCATATTAAACCGTTGCAGGATCTATTAACCGGGGATTATAAGATGACCGGCCCTCCCCGATGTCTTGTTACTGAACTGTCAGCAACGAGCTGTTTACCGAGTGGGTTTTCGCCAGACCGGTCTATAGCGATGGATCGGGCGCATTCAGAACTGGTTAAGTTCGCATTCCACGATTCGGATCTTGATGATGTTGGTCGTATCCTTAATCGGATCTACCAGAGGTGTTTGGCCATATCCAAAAATACCGTAGGTGCAGGGGTGGTTGACAGGAGAGGAGAATGTACGGAAAGATTACCGGATGTAGGTGATGGACAGGACGAAGGCAGGAGCTCTGCCGCACAATGTAGGTAAAAGAACCTAAAACAAACCAGCCAAGACTAAAGAATTTATAGTCCTCGTACCATACACCAACAATCCTGACTTTGTTGGGCGCCAAGAGATTCTCAAGCAATTGAGGAACCGGCTTGGCCATGCAGAGCACCCATTAAATAGCACCTCGCAGCCAAGAGTATCTATTCACGGCTTAGGCGGAATTGGGTACTGAATTCAACCCTACATCCATACGGTATATGCTAACTTGGAACAGGAAAACACAGATCGCCCTGGCATACATATATTGGCTGCGAGAGACGCACCCACAGGTGTCAGTCTTCTGGGTCCATGCCAGTAGCGCCGAGCAGTTTCGTCAGGCTTATGCTTCCATTGCACAAGGGTGTCAAGTCCCTGGCTATGACGACTCTGAAGCTGACGTGCTGTCCTTGCTTAAGATATGGTTGCAAAGTAAGGATCGGGGCCGGTGGCTGATGGTCATTGATAACGCCGACGACGCACAGCTCTTCAGTCAGCCGGGGAACCTTGGAAAGTGGATTCCCGAATGCGCACATGGATCTGTCCTCGTGACGACGAGGAACAAAGTAGCCGGGTCGAGGCTTACGCGAGGCAGATGCGTGATCGAGGTCGGAAAGATGGACGAGGACGAGTCGAGACTGCTGCTACAAAAGAGCCTCGAAACAGACGATCTGGATCCGGACGATTTATCGTTACTTTCGTCCCGATTAGAGAACTTACCACTCGCATTGGTCCAAGCCGCCGCCTTCATTCAAGAAATGAGCATATCAGTTACCAAGTATCTACGACTACTAGAGAAGAACGATCAGCATCTTGTGGATCTGCTCGGTGAGGAGTTTGAGACGGTTGGCAGGGACTCGGAAGCCTCTCGTGCGGTAGCAGAAACTTGGATTCTTTCGTTTGAACAGATTCAGCAACAGGATATATTTGCAGGGGAACTCCTCTCATTAATGAGCCTCTTCGACCGGCAGGCCATTCCACAGAAATTTCTATCCGACTACGGTGAACGGCAACAAGTGAAAGAGCTAAGGGGAGAGATACAACTACTTAAGGCACTGGGGGTCCTAAAGGCCTTTTCGTTCATCACAGAAGATAAGGGCCATGGGTTTAACATGCACCGGCTTGTGCAGTTAGTGACTCGGAAGTGGCTTGATAAGAAAGATATGATGCGCTGGTTTGCAGAACAGGCACTGTTGGTGGTATTGCATAACTACCCGTATGGTAACCATGAAAACCGGGTGGTGTGCAGCGCATACCTTCCACACGCGTATACGGTGTTAAAGTTCAAGGGCACGGGGTTAAGGGGTGAGAACCTGGCAAGAGCGTCGCTTCTTTATCGTGCTGCGGGATTTTTCGACTATCAAGGCCAGTGGAAGGAAGCAGAGAGATTCCTTATACAGGCGACAGAAGTACGGATGGAGCTGTTAGGAGAGGAGCATCCTGATACGCTAAGCAGCATAGCCAACCTAGCGTCAACCTACCGGGATCAAGGCAAGTGGAGAGATGCTGAGGAATTAGAGGTGCAGGTGATGGAAACGACAAAGAGGGTGTTAGGAGAGGAGCATCCCCACACACTGAACAGTATAGCTAACCTAGCGGCAACGTACTGGAATCAGGGCCGGTGGAAAGAAGCTGAAGGGTATGAGGCACAAGTAATGGAGGTGAGAAAAAGGATATCAGGAGAGGAACATCCTGATACATTAACCAGTATAGCCAACCTAGCAGTAACCTACCGGTATCAAGGCCGGTGGAAGGAAGCTGAGGAGCTTAAGGTGCAGGTGATAGAGAAGAGAAAAAAGGTGTTAGGAGAGGAGCATCCCGACACGCTGTCTAGTATGGCCTGCTTAGCGTTAACGTACTGGAATCAAGGCCGGTGGAAAGAAGCTGAGAAGCTTAAGTTACAGGTGATGGAGAAGAGAAAGAGGGTATCAGGAGAGGAGCATCCCGACACACTAACCAGCATAGCCTGCTTAGCGTCAACATACCGGAATCAAGGCCGGTGGAAAGAAGCTGAGAAGCTTGAGTTGCAGGTAATGGAGAAGAGAAAGAGGGTGTTAGGAGAGGAGCATCCCTCTACGCTGTCCAGCATGGCCAACCTCGCGTCAACGTACCGGAATCAAGGCCAGTGGAAGGAAGCTGAGAAACTTGAGTTACAGGTGATGGAGAAGATAAAAAGGGTATTAGGAGAGGAGCATCCCTCCACGCTGACTAGCATGGCCAACCTTGCGTCAACGTACCGGAATCAAGGCCGGTGGAAGGAAGCTGAGGAGCTTAAGTTACAGGTGATGGAGAAGAGAAAGAGGGTATTAGGAGAGGAGCATCCCTCTACGCTGACCAGCATGGCCAACCTCGCGTCAATGTACTGGAATCAAGGCCAGTGGAAGGAAGCTGAAAAGCTCGAGTTACAGGTAATAGAGAAGAGAAAGAGGGTGTTAGGAGAGGAGCATCCCTCTATGCTGGCCAGCATGGCCAACCTCGCGTCAACGTACCGGAATCAAGGCCGGTGGAAAGAAGCTGAGGAGCTTGAGTTGCAGGTGATGGAGAAGAGAAAGAGGGTGTTGGGAGAGGAGCATCCCTCCACGCTGTCCAGCATAGCCAACCTCGCGTCAACGTACTGGAATCAAGGCCAGTGGAAAGAAGCTGAGGAGCTTGAGTTGCAGGTGATGGAGAAGAGAAAGAGGGTGTTAGGAGAGAAGCATCCCTCCACGCTGATCAGCATGGGTAACCTCGCTTTCACTTGGGAGAGTCAGGGCCGCCTTGACGAAGCTCTACACTTGATGCGTCGGTGCGTCGAGTTTCAGCAACAAATACTCGGCTCGGACCATCCCCGTACGGTTTCTAATCGTTCTACGTTGCGTGGATGGGAAGCAGCGAATGGGGGCCTTTATATAAGAATAACCGGGCAATAGATCACTGGATTTTCGATACATCATTTGCGGTGAGCAATTAAGAGGCAAGTTATAGATCATTCTCATTGTTAGGTGACCGTAGCCTTTTAGTTATTGAATTACAGTGCTTCGAGAGGTCCGATTTAAAGGAGCGCCTTGGGTCGTCAGGGGTGTGCTCCCCGTTAGCTGTCGGTTGGCCAGGTGTGGCGAGCATATCCTTGGTTACAACCGAGGTGGACGAACCCGGGGCGCTCTCTAAGCGATCGGGGATGCTCTCGATGTCGGGTCTGCGAGGGCCATACTTGGCGATCATGTCTCTGATGCGGGCTGAGGTGGACGAGCCAGAGCTGCTCGTTGAGCTGTCGGAAGTATACTCGTCATCGACCCCTCTCAGGTTCGTTGCAAAGCTCGGCCGCGTGCGGCGTAACTGAGGCCCTACGGGAGTTTGGGCAGACGTTCTCCGAGAGATAGCCTCTTGTGGAACGTTTCACTGAGGGTACGGAGCTCATGGGAGCAGCGGAAGTGCAGTTGCAAAGTGACTTGATTAGGTAGAAAGGGTGGGAGCGAAGCTCCCAGACTAAATACAAAAGAGAGCTCCCTGTGTGTGAGGAGAGCACATGACGAAAGGCTCCTGCGCTCCAGCCTAGCCTGGAGCGGTAAGGCGCCTGCGCGCCTGAGCGCCAAGAACTGCCGCTGCAGTTCGACACCTCTGAATTTCTACGAAGATGGGCCGCGAGCCGAGAATGGTCTTCGAGGGCCCGAGCAGTGTGTCTTGGGGCGGACGCGACAACAGAAGATGGTACTTCTCTCTGTCCCCCAGCAACCTCCGGAGCGGCAACCAGTTGTTCTGTATGACTCTGACGGTTAATGATCAGAGCAATGGTCTGCATCGCTTCGTATGTGGCGTCGGAGATGGCGTTGTCGATCTTCAGTACCATACCCAAAGTTGCCGCTTGAAATTCATTGTTGAGGACCAGCTCGATATTAACGCACGCATGTGGGTCGAGGCCGCATTCCTCTGCAATCTCACTGACGGTTTCAAAGTGGTATCGTCGGAAGAGCATGTCGCGTACCATTCGGTGTATAAGATTCCTCGGACTTCGAACAGGGGCGGGCTCGTTATTGTGGCCGTTGTGGTTACTGGGTTCAGGGTCTCCAGTCTCTTGTGGGTCTCGAGGGACTTGACGGAAAGCCATCTCAGTGCTGGGATAACAGGGCGTTGGATTCTGCGTGGGAGAGCTAGATGCAACAGGGAGCCGTCGAAGCTCTACTTGTCTGAGGTTTGGTGAGGTTCGGTTTTGGAGCAGATTGTCCGTCTACCTACAAAGTTAGGAAAATGCTCTTAAGTACGTGGCTGAACCAGACTATCGTTTCATACATTTGGGGCTGGGCGAGTGAGCTGGGTGAATGTGTTGGCGTCGATTGGAGGACTGGATTGAACGCATTGGGAGATATGATTCATCAGTACGATCAGTCAAACTTCTGTCGTCGCCTGCGATATTTTCACTGACACACTGACATACAATTCGATAGCCTCTACCCACGCGGTTTATTGCCCGCATTCGAGGTCGAACGAGTTTCTAGCGGTTGTTCATTTTGGCCTTCGTTTTTATTCCTTCCTCTTTTCGGTCTCTGATATGAAAAGTCACTACAACTGCACCGGTTACGCCCACCTGCCAATGTCGCCCTTCCTGACCCCGTTCCGCACCCACCCGCGCCCAAAAACAGGATTCCCCGTTACAGCCAAACCTATGTACAGCGGCTTGTGGCTTCAGGTACTATTTACACCGCCTTCACCTCAGAAACCTCAAAGCGCTTGGCCAAGTGCTCCGTGTCGAGGGCCTTTTTGTTGACGGCGTCCTTCTCGAACCCTGCAATCGCCTTATACGCGGCGCCGATGCTCTCGAGCTCGTCCTTAGGGATGACATCGTAGACGTTGGCGAAGCCGTCAGGGGCGCGCTCGTGAGCCAGTTGCAGCACATGGTCGGGGCCGTTGGCACGGTTGGCCATGACGATCTGGGACGTGGGCGGGAGACGAGTGTCCTGGTATACCGTGAGGGCACGCTCAACAACACCGGCCTGTTGCCAGGTGGCAGCAACATCGGCCAGACGAGCGGCCAGCGTCTCAGCGTCGATGATGGCTTGGGTAGCACCGTTGCTACCAATAGGATACATGGCATGCGCCGCATCACCAAGCAGTGTGAGGCGGCCAAAGGTCCACCGGTCGACGGGGTCGCGGTCGCACATGGGGAACTCGAAGACGCTCTCGGTGCTGTCGATCAGGTCGGCCATGAGCAAACCGCCGCATGCCCACTTGGCAAACGGTCCCGCAAATCGCTCCTTGGGCACGCGCTTGGTCCAGTCTGTCGGGGGCGGCGTGACATCCGGGTCGTTCTCGTCGCGCACGCGCAACTCAGCGATCCAGTTAACGAGCGATGCGCCGCGGCGCGCCGAGCGGCCGCTGATGGGGTACGCGATGAACTTTTGGTTGGCGTGACCGGCCCACACCATGGACGCACCCGTCAGGTAAGGCTCGCGCTCGACACACCCGCGCCAGAGCATGCGGCCAGAGAAGCGCGGTGGGCCCTCTTGCGGGTACAGCAACCGCCGCGCCGTGCTGTTGATGCCATCGGCGGCCACGAGCACAGCGCCCGTCATGGACGGGATGCTCGGCAGCTCTCCTTCGGGCGCGCCACGGCGCGCGAACCGAGCCGTGATGGAGGTCGCATCCTGCTCGTAGCCCACGAGGGCGTGGTCCAAGTGGACGTGGTCGGCACCAAGACGGGCCTTGGCGGCGTCCAGCAGCAGCATCTGGAACTCGCCGCGATGCACCGAGAACTGAGGCACCTCGTAGCCAGCGCGCTGTCCTCTCGGCTCCGAAAGAATTGGGTGACCGTGACGACTATAGAAGTTGAGCTCCTCCGTCTCCACGCCTGCCTCCTGGAGCGCTGGCATCAGCCCCAGGTTGCGCAAGATCAGCACCGCCGACGGCTGCACATTGATGCCGACGCCCAGGGTTGTCAGCGTCGCGCTGGCCTCAAACAGGTGGATGTCGGTGAATCCCGCGGCGTGCAGTGCGATCGCGGTGCTCAGGCCGCCGATGCCGGCACCAGCGATGATGATGCGGGGCTGCGGATCTGTGAGGAACGGCATGATGAATGACAGGTCACTCGAGCAAATACTCAAACCAAAAAAAAGAGGCAGGCACCGAACAAGGAGGGCAGCGCGCAGAAATGGTGGTGTAGTGGCTTGGTTTCGGGTCCGTCCTGGCAGTCGGGGCCGGTAATGCAGCACGCGACGAGACAAGGAGCTGCTTTGAAGGCCGGCCCCTAGAGGTAGGATCCTTGACACCGACGATGCTCGCGAGAAATTTCCCACGGCACTTTCTACGGCACTTACACGACGGCTCGCCAAGCCCCTCGGCGCAAGCTTAGCACCGCCGCTTCACCGGGTTATCCATATTTGCCGCGGCGCTATTGCCAAGGAGCCGAGGGTCTTGGGGAAGCGCCCCTGTGAGGGGGGCTGAAATAACGGGGCGAGGCGCGCAGAACCCGCCGTTCCGGGAAGCGAGGGACTAGTTGGCCTTTATATTGGGATGGGTCGGGTAAGGAGTGGGAAGGGGGGATGGAGCCGGCGGGTGCGGTCAGGTGGGGGTTAAAAACAACAACATTGAGACACCTCTCCTTGACTGTTTGGGTGCTGGTTGCGACAAAATGACAGAGAGAATACGGCTGACGTGTTTGCAGGATTGTGTTTGGGGCTTGGCCCTCGGAATTGTCATTTCGGCTTCTGTTTTGTATTTTCTCTTTTCGTTTCTCCTTGACTCGACATCTGTCAAAGTGAGCCGCCACTGCACCTATCCTGTCATCGGGTCAATCACCTTGTCACGTATCTCTATGTCTGAGTCTATTCATCACAATATGTAGACGAAACAGGCCGCATTGACTGTTGGACTCCTTCCCACCCTAGCTTCGTTTTGGAGCTGAGGTCGCGGCGATCAAAGGTTATCGTCAGAAGCGGGATAGCAAACAATGACATGCGTCGCATCCCGACCTGAGTGTTCTTTTGGGCATGCCGAGCCGGTCGAGCTGTGTTTGCATCAGGCTTAGCATAATTTTGCGCTTGCCTGAAACAATGACACAACGGCACCTTTGTTCTTACCGAGGTTTTCCCTGCTCTGTCGACCTATCTATGCACTGTTGTGATTCAACCTGGATGATATGAGCGTTCACGGCTTCAATACTTCCAACTACAGCTGGCTAAATGAAGAAGAAACCATGAAAAGCATAAATGATGCATTGGGCAAGCAAGTGCAATATGGTACTGCGGCAGGTATACCCTAGCTCAAGAACTACGTTCCTTTTGCCAATGGCTGGTTGTTCTCAGTCATGAAGATGCCTTATCTGACGCAGCAAAGGACCTTCAAAGATCTGGGTTGATTTCACAGTCTGCCCTCATGTAATAGGACAGAGGTTAAAGCATGTAAAGTGCTGAGAGCCTTTGACTCTCAGTATCCCCGACTGGAACTCTGGCGTGCCTCAGAGCAGCGGCGTCAAAAGGACAGACACTGGACGCCATGCCGGCCGTCAAGTCAAACAAACCGTCAAGGATACACAGGAGCGTCAGAGAGAGGCATAGCTACATTCACAAGCCCTCAACCTCGCGGCTGAGGCGCGGCTTACACTAGGTCGTGACGGGGATCATAGCCCTAACACACCCACGTTCTCCGAATTCTCACGATGTCGAAATCAAATAGCTCTTGTTGAGCTCAGACTGTGGGTCCACCGCTCAGAAGATCCGGCCAATCGTGCGGTAGCCAGACGATGCGATGGTGCGAAGTCTCCGCCGGGCGCCTTCTATTTCAACCCAAGCTCCCATTTCTCCTCGACACCTTTTCTTCCCCCAAGCCTCACCTTTTCTTCACACCTCTTGAGCAACCAGCGACATTTTCCCTTTCCAAACAAAAACTTCTCCCACGCCGCAACCAACTGCCTCCCCCAGGCCTTTTTAAAGACCCCAAGACATCACAGTAAGTTCGATGATTCTAATCTTCTCTGCTATATCGTGAACTTGCTGACATCTACGTTCTCTCCGCGCGCAAAGATGGCCACCTCTTCCATGAAGACCACCCTCGCCGCCGCCCTCGACGCGTTCGAGAGCGTGCCCGCCACCGCCGCCGCCATGTCTGCTGCCGTCGCCGCTCCCGCCGACGTCGCGACGCCCGCCAACACCACCACCACCGCCGACGCCACCACGGCCACCCTGCGTCAGGCGGTCATGACCTGGGTGGCCAACCCCGCCTCGCACGCCGCCGGGGGCCTGGCCCTGTACTATGTGCTGGACCAGGAGTACGCGCCCTCGGCGGCGGGGGAGATCGCGCTCTCCGGAGCAGCGGATCGTGCCCGGGCCCAGGCCCTTTGCAGCTTGTCTGTGGAGGGTCTGGGATTTGTCGTATTCGTCGCGGTGCTGGAGCGGTACCGCGACGCGTACGACAGTCGGGTGTCGATCCGTTGCTTCTGCGAGGCGAAGGGCAGCGGCAGGGTCTTGGCGAAGACCAAGCTGGAGGTGGGGGAGGAGGTATTGGCGGGTGGGATGTTGCAGGACATCTCGGTCCTGGAGCAGGGAGTGGAGGTGGAGGGGTGGGTGGAGGAGGAGGAGGATGAGGAGGGTGTGGAGGAGGAGGAGGTGGCAAGTTATTCTTGAGGACGTTTATGTGTTGATGAGTACTAATATGTTTTCTTCTTTGCAGGAAATGCACAGTATCAGCTGGAAGCGGTCGATCGTAAGTCACATGATACCCCTATTTGCCTGACTACTCAATTTGGCTGCATCTTGTCAGGTTGTGTGTAGGCAGGGAATCTCCTTTTCTGTACGCATCTCTAACCATTTCTCTCTTCAGGCCCTCGTTCTCGTCCCTGGAGATGGCATGGAACTTTTCACCATGCTCATGAGCAAATACGAAATCGGTACGTATCTCATCCCGGGATACCTCAACATCTGCCTCGACACCCGCAACCCCTGGAACAACCTCGCGGCGTTCGAGATGGCCAAGAGGCTCATCGAGCACATCTGGGAGGGAGGCCGGAATCGTATGATGATTCCTGCTCCCACGGCAGCGCGACTCCTCCACTTCGCGCGCGAGATCGGGGAGGTCGAGATGGCCTCCAAAGCGCTTCATATCCTTCAGGGCCACAGAGTCGACACCGATAACAGGTTTAGTTGGCGCTCCGGACGCGGGTTGAGCTTGAGACAGTGAGCGTAGCCGAAGATACGACGTCTCCGGAAGTTCAAGTTTGGGTTTCGACAGGCTACACACGAGAATGGAGTTTTGCTTTGCTTCAGGTCTCCGGAAGCGGCTCGTCACGTCTGCATCATCAAGATTTTGGTAGCGGATTGTTATGACTGCACTACCATGATATCGGGAGCGGCTTGTTACGTTGGCACCACTAAGATTTTGGGGGTGGCTCATCAAGTTGTCTACACCAAAAGTCTTCGGAAGCGGCTCGTTCTGTCAGCGCTACCATTATTTCGGTGAACTTCGGATTTCACTTCTCCTCAAGATCTTCGGGAGCGGCTCGTTATGTCGGCACCAAAGGTCATTGGAAGCGACTTGTCGCGTCTGACGTTAGGTCACTTCAATGTCTTCGGGAGCGGCTCGATACGTCTACACCATCAAGATTTCAGAAGCGGCTCGTTCATTTTTTCTCAACTGGTTGTCTTCGGGAGCGACTCTTACGTTCGCATCATCAGGCCTTCAGAAGCGGCTTGATACGTCGACACCATCATGATTACGGAGGCGGCTTGTCTCGTCGCCAGCATCATGACTTCGGTGGATGGATTAGGTTTTGCTTCATTCCAATTTGGGTCTTCGGAAGCGGCTGGCATTTTGCACAGGTTTAGGGTGACTCTGGAGGGCCAACAGGGATATTTCTTTTCACAGCTCTGAGGCAGTTATTTCACGTAATCAGGGCCCGGGTTTAAGCAGGTGGCGTCGCACTCCGATAATGTATTTTCCTTTGATCAGTTGAAACAACATTATGTTGACCACATAACAATAGTGCCTGTGTGAATAAAGTGAACTTTCCACCTGCGAATCCAAGGCACGTCTTGACTCGACATTAGCGGTCACAAATGAAATATACCAAAAACCCAGATGCCGGAACTAGATCTCTGGTACCTTCATGCAAAAATAGAATCATTGATCGGGCTTAATAAAAACATGCAGCAAATCGCGGAACGTGCCGGCTTGTGGTTGTGTCGAAACACAATGCGTGTGATCAGCCCCTTTTCCCACGGCGCCATGACCCCTAATGCTTGGCATGCAAACAACACCGACCCACAAACCGGGTTTCAGCACACACCCTCAGATACTGAAGTTGTCCGAATTGCGTTGTGCATGAATGCAGCGATCGGATCATGCTACCGGAAACCACTTCAAACGGCTCAAAGGGCTGGACTGTGCGGTGCTTCCCGTGCGATGCCGTTGAGGCCAAGCTCCCTTTTGACTTGGGCAGTCGCCATGATCGTTCTCCCTCTGGTTCCGCTTTTCTTTCCCACGGTCATTCGCATTCACCCCACCCTTCGGATAATTAATTGCGAACATGATGATCGTAGCAAACGTCATCCTCGCCCTCTCCGGGCTCGCAGTAGCAAGGGTGCAGTTTATTGTATGTCAAGCTCTCAGTCCATCTTCAACCAAACTGACGTGAATCCTCAGGGCGTGAGCATCGCCAATGGTGACTTCAGCTTGTCTGCCCAGAGCGGTGACGACACTGAAGCCCAACTGAAGCACTTCTCCAAAGACAACATGATGAACCTCTTCCGCCTGCGTATGCCCTACCATTTCCCCTCTCCAACCAAACTAACATCCCAACCAGCTGTATCCTCACAATTCCTTCTTGACAGCAAGCCCAACAGCCCCCTCAACACAGCCAACCTCGCCATCTACGACCGCCTCGTCCAATCCTGTCTCGCCACCGGCGCATCCTGCCTCCTTGAGGTCCACAGCTCCTCCTACTCATCCAACTCCTCCTCCTCTATCCCAACCAACTCGGAATTCATCTCCCTCTGGACGCAACTAGCAGCCAAATACGCCTCCAGTTCCAACATCCTCTTCGAGCTATGTTCACTGTCCTCCGCCCCCCTCAACACCACAGCCCTCCAAGCCACCATAACCGCCATCCGCTCCGCCGGCGCCACATCTCAAATAATCCTCCTTCCCATCGCCTCTCCGCAATACAACTCCTCTCTATCCGCCCTCTCCTCCCTCAAGAACCCAGACTCCTCCACAACCAACATCCACCTGACACTCTCCCTCTCCCTCTCCAGCAGCCCCTCCTCTTCTTCAGAATGCACAACAAACAACACCGCCCTCCTCACCTCCCTAGCCAGCACCCTCCTCGCCACCAACCGCCGCGCAATCCTCACCTCCTCCTCACCACCAGGAAACCCCCTCTGCCTCGTGCGCTTCTGCGAGCAAAATGCCTTCATCAACGCCAACTCCAATGTCTTTCTCGGGCTGGTTGTTGGCACTGGCGCTGGTGCTAGCAAGGGGGCAGGAGCAAGCAGTCTTGACTCATCCTCGTCGTCCTCCGACACGGAATCATCATACCTGCTGAGCCAAACGCCTGTTTGGGAGGGGGGACGGTTCGTGGATAACCCGCTTATGGCGCAGTGTGTTGTGGGGACATGGATTGCGAGTACTGTTGGAGGTGAGTCATATCATTTCATTTCATATCAATGCCAGTTCACACTAGATACCTACCTACCTACCTACCTACCTAGGTTGTGATGATACCTAGGCTATCTCCTTGGACATAAGCTGACATTCTAACACAACAGTGACCGCGCTGCTGGAGATCAGCGAGCCGGAAGATACTGCTTCTGCGCCAGGGAATACCGCTGGGAGGAGCTGGTCCAGCAGACAGGCCGTCCCAGCTTGGTTCCTATCAGGGGTTGCCTGCGCCGTGGCAGGCGTATTGGCGTTGGTATGAAGACAACTTCCGCATTGGTTGGCTGGATGAGCCTGGTTGCTATCGGATGTGATCTGCGTCGCGGTAGGCGTCTTGACATTGGTATAAGGGTGTTTCGGCGTCGGCCTGAAGGCTTCTTAAGTCGGTACGAAGGCATCTTCGGCACTGGCTGAAGGTGTCTTGGGGATTGTATGAAGGCGTGTTGGCTTCAGTATGAAGGTGGGCATCTAGATGTTGGCACGAAGGCTTCAACCACACTGGCTTAGGGCTCTTGTCCTTGCTCATGATGCCTTACTTGGATTTCATTCGCTGTGTTCTGCTTTCTAAGATACATGTATCAATTCGCTGGTATCCCTCGATATTTTCTTTTCTACGCCTCTCCCCCTCTTTCTTTCTTGGGAAAGGCTGCTAGGAGCTGGTTACTTAGTGCCAGTTCCAACCCTGGCATCGACTCATCCGTCGTGTGAGGGACATCGGGGGTGATCAGCTCATCTTTGACGGATGTAATCTGTTGCTTTTCTTTAGACATCTCGAAATCGGGGGAGTCGGAAATGATGGGCATCTCGGACCTGGGGTCACGTACCTTGGGTTCGTCTTCTCCTGTTGTCGAGAGCGGTTGCGTTGGGTCTCTGTCCTTCTCGAGGGCTGCCTTGGTTGTCTTCTCGAGTGCGGCTTTCAGCCTGAAGTTCTCATTTATTTCGCGTTCGTCACGTTGCTCTTCTTCAACTATCTTGTCGAATGAGTCGGTAGGCATAAGCAACTCGGAGGTAGGTTCGCTGGGTTCGCCTCTTCCAGTCGGGGAGATTGGTTGTGCTACCTCCCCCTCGCTGCGCTTCTTTTCGCTCCAATTCATATCCTTGAATAGCGATTTCTTCTCCACCTGGCAACTTTGTACAATTGGTGATGAGCCGGTCTCGACAGAGGAGGGAGAAGGGTCCGATCGGGATCTTCCTCTCTGCAGTATCTTGTGCTCCCGCACCACCGGCGATGAATCGGTCTCGGCAGAGAAAGGGGAGCCCCCGACGAATGCCCTTTTTTGACCACGTATTATCTCATTGCCCTCCTTTGGGTCTTTCTCGATGGACCTCATCACTATGTCGCTAGAGTAGGGCTCGCCTGCTTCTCTACGTATCTCTGCTTCTCTGCGTTGCTCTGCTTTAAAAAGCGCTGCATCGGATGAGGAACCGGACAAGGAGGACAGGGACGGGCGTTCTTCTTCCATTGCATTGAACCGCTCATCTTCTGCTCGTCTGAGTGCCCCTGGGTTTGATATGAGTGCTGTAGGCGGGTCCAGCGGAGCAAGCAGCAGATTCAAGCGCGTGTCTATACGTTTTATATCTTTGGGATAGACCGCCTGTAGGTTATCTGTCACCCGTTGTGCTTTCTAAGCTCCAGTGTTGAGCCGCTCGTGCTTTTTTGGAGACACCAAGTCGCTGGGCCGTGCAATGGGCGAAAGGTGAGGGGTTTCCACGTTACGATAGTAAAGACTCGAGACGCGTTGGCCCGAGTGAGGGAGCTGTTGCGGCGGTTGGACCGGGGGGGTAGGTGGGAACTGCGGTGCCACATTGGGTCTAGCTGGTGGTTGACCGCCTTGTCCAGATATGGACCCGGCTGATGTAGGTTTCGGCGTGTCTGGCGCTGTATTCCCAACTCTGTATATGTTCCGAACTTCGGACTCGGCTGCGAAGGTGACCTTGGGAACAACGTGAGACAGCGGATGCATTGAACGCGGTCGAAGCTTTGGAAGCTCGTTGTTATCGATTGGACTGGAGCGGTGGGATTGGGCCCAGGTATATCCCGCTTCCCTGGCGACCGATCCTTGCGTCTGAGGAGGGGCGATGGTCTCGGCTGGCAGGCTGAAACCGTATGAGGGAGGGCTCGAACGAAATCCAGCATTCCCGCCATCGGTGGACATAGGGCTGGGTGCTGGACCGGGGGCGGAGGGAGGACTCGAGCGGAATTCAGCTTCCTCGTCCCGAGCGGTCCTCGCGCCTGTTGGAGTCGGCGCGCGGGGAGGAACCGAGCGTGATCCAGCCGCCTCGCCAGCGGGGGCCCGCTCCGAATAATGCAGCGGAGGGCGAGTTGGCCCTGCAGGCGGGATGTTGTCGGAGGCGGCAGGCCCTGCGTTATTATCGGGAGGAACGGGAGTGTCGGCTGCTGAGGTGCCGAGACGTGGGAACCCATATTTGTGCGAATATATTCGCACCGTCTCGCGGTAGTTCAAATGCTGTTCAAAAATATGCTCTTCGAATTTGCTTTCTCCGCTCATGCGGGTAACGCAGTAAGGGCAGAGGAATGGAGGATCGAACCTAACCCAGTCTCGGATATCGTAGCCACGTTTGGGGTCCCACCAGTTACACCAACCAGGCTTTGGGGGCTCACCACTGGGATGTATACTAGGATGTTTCTGCGGCGGAAGAGGCGACTGATGTATTTGGCGGAGGGTGTAGTCGTGGATTCGCAAACCGCATCCCCAGCGGCATGGTCTGCCCTGGCCATCTGGGGGGATGGGGTTAGACATAACTGGCGCGTGTAGCAGGGTCAAACCGGGGAAAAGAGTATGGGGTAATAGTCGATAAACGATGGTGATGGAAATTCGTGCCAGGTCTGCCGGGATCCAAACTCCAGACGAGATTGAATCTGGCCGACAGCAACTGCGGGCATCGCAATTTCCACATCAAAAACGGCACGAGAGCTCAAGCCTTGAGCCCAAACACAGTCGTGACCCGAAAACGCGTCGCCCTTTCTAGACACTCAACCCTACAGGCTTCCATATCCCAAAGCCAGGTCTTTACAGAGGGAAACTGGCACCTCATCAACAGCTGACCCACCGCAGCTTCAAGTTGCTCCTCCGCGGTCGCCCCTTCCCCAACACACACCCGGAAATCTTGAAAGCCGAACCCGCCCCCTTCCATTAGTTCCAGCCCTGCCTCGCGCGCCCAGACAGGCACCATGACCGCCGGTCTTGTACATCGAAACTCCGACTCCAGCGAAACCAGCAACTCCGACTCAACCCACCGCGCCGTCCTCGGCCCTACATCCAGCGGCGTCGGATCCACCAGCCGCAGCTCAAACATCCCCCTCACCGCGAGAACCCGATGACACTCGCGCAGCAGCGCCTTGAGCTGCGGCGCCGAGAACGCCCCTACTGCTGCGGGCGTCACCCGTACATGATCGAACGACGCATCCCCGAGCGGAAACGCCACACCCTGCGCCAGCATCAGCGACAGGCTCGCAACATTATGCGGAAGCGACAGCTGCTCTGTCCCCGTCCTCGCGTCTGAGTCCGCCGCCGGGGCGAGATGCGCGATCCGCGCCCCCGGCTGCAGCGTCGCGAGGTGGAAGAGATCCGCCGGGCGGCTACACACATCGAGGATGCGGCCGGAGCGCTGGACGGCGTGAAGGGGGAGCGTTGGTCCGACAGAGGTGCGGATGGGGATCGAGGCGGTTGACAAGGCGGCGTCGCGGAGGCGGAGCTCGGTGAGCAGCCAGAGGTCCTTCTCGAGGAGGATTTCCTGGCGGTCGCGGGCGTCGAGAGGCTCAATCCATTCTTCGGTAACGCGGTTCCAGCGCGTAGCGGAGGATGCGCTAGCCATTCGGCGGACGAGAGCTTGGAGGGCGTCTCGGGGCTGGTTATCACTAGCGGGGCGGGATGGCCAGCAGTCGGCGATGTTGGAGGCGGGCTTGGGTCTCGCGGGTGACTTTGGGGGCGGGCTGAGCCCATCGAGGATTGAGCTTCGGCTCTGGGAGAGCATCGTTGTTCGAGGTGAGCTATCCGGATAGTCAGTGATGGCGATCGATCCTCTGCTACTTGGTGCTGACTCTTCTGGAGGTCGCCTGGGAAGATCGTTAGTTTCTTGTCAGGTTGATGTCGTGCGCAGGGTTTCGTACCAGTTTCCGCCCCAACTCTCGCTGTTGCTTCTTACTTCGTTGTCCGGAGTTTTGAGGTTTCGCATTCGATATTGGCGCTCTGGGGGCTGCAACACGCCGCTTTCGCTTCCGTGGATCGATGTAGGAGAATGATACCGAGAGGGGGATTGCGTCGGGAGGTCGAATCGCCCATTTGCAACTGGCAGTACACGGGACGGAAAGCTGGTTGACGGTGAGCTTCCCGAAGCGAGTCGCTGGGGTCTTGCAGGAGGGCTCGACTGTGATGCTCCAGCCGCCGGCAGTTCGTGTCTTACGATCCCCGTGTCCTCTGGCATCTCGGCGACAGACTCAGCGTTTTTTGGTCTTCCCGAGCCGCCACTAGAGCTACCATGTCTGCCGTGATCGCTGGAGCTCGACGTCCCAGATCGCTTCACCTTGTTCCATCTGAAGACCGAAAGCTTTCGCGAGTTGGAGCTTCTCACCGAGACGCCATCGCCTATCGGGCTCGACGCTTCCACTCGGTCTCCCTCCGGCTCTGAGGGCGAATCCGGAGATACGACCTTATCGTTCCCCTTTGGCCCTACCTCTACCACCGGCGTCCAAGTGAGGTTTGCGCTGAACATCGGCGCGAAGGACAGAGAGCCTGAATGGTGTGAGGGTCGGAACGGATCGACGATGGGCCAGGCCCACCATCCGGTATTAGGGGTTCGGATGAGATGCAGGGTCTCACAGGGCTCAGAACTCTGTTTTCTAGGTTGGGCGCACAGGGGGACGACCCACCGCATCCCGCGCTCCGGTTGGAACGCAGGCGAGTGGTGTGCGGTAAGGCTCCGAGAGGTGCATTTCAGCTGCCAATTCGTCGCGTAAACGACCGATTAAAACGCCATGCTGCAATATTCTCGGTCGGAGCTCAGCCGTACGCGGGTGGTCGGGCTGTGATTCGCCCTGGTGGGGCCACGAGTCTGACGCCCGGCCCGGTACCAGTCCCGCGGGAGACCAGGCCGAGCGGAGGCGTCGGCGATCGTGGAGAAGCCCAGAACCATTCATTTTGCGCGACCTATCACCCGCGTTGCCGGATTTGTCGAGTGCGTGCGTCATGCACGGCTTTGCCCAGCGCCGGGCGTTACGGCTCAGCTGCATGGCAGGGCCTAGACCAACCGGCGCCATCGATAAACCAGCCATCGACTGATGGCAGCGACCGCGGCTGGACGCCCCCAAATTAGCACCATGCGGGACGCGGACGAGCCACAAGGCTGCCGGTCGGTGCAACACCGACTTATCGTCCTGCATGCGGTTTTGCTCATAGGCCCCTTCTCCCCGACTTCTCTTATCTGCGTCTTCCTACCTTTGATGCCTGGGCGAGACACAGCTCTTGCATTGCAGGGCGAGAGACGCGCACGAAGCCACGATGGCGTATCTCGACCACCTCCTTCAGAAAGTCAATGACGGGTTTGCCCGGTCCAGTGTTGGGAGGCACTTCAGGCTCTCGGGCTCCGGCCATGTAAGTCACCTTGCCAGCTGGCAAACTGAACTCGCGAGCTGACTCTCTCTTTCTAGGAGAAAGAGTTGGCCAACTCTCGGTTCTCGACCGAGATCAGGGCAGGTCTGACGACGTTTTTTACCATGGCCTACATTATTTCGGTCAACGCTGTTATTCTTAAGGATAGCGGAGGGACTTGTGTCTGCAATGACAAGACCGACATCACTTGCATCAAGGATCCGGAGTACAACCAGTGCCTGCTGGGTGCGTATGATCTTCTTGGGCTGCCGAGTTTTCACTGACCTTCGTATAGAAATCCAGCGAGAGCTCATCACCGGAACCGCCGCCATCGCCGGCTTTGCGTCATGCCTATTTGGGCTCTTCACCAATATGCCTGTGGCACTAGCGTAAGTCTCAGTCTCTGGCGGTCTGAGGACACAAGCTAACTTCTCTAGTCCTGGCATGGGCCTGAACGCGTACTTTGCGTATCAAGTAGTTGGATTTCACGGGACAGGCAATATCCCTTACCGTCTCGCTTTGACCGCCGTCTTTGCTGAAGGGTGGATCTTCATTGCTCTGTCCCTCTTGGGAATGAGACAATGGCTGGTTCGGTTGCTCCCTACTTCGCTCAAGATCGCAAGCGCCTGCGGAATCGGTCTGTTCCTTGCAGTCATCGGCTTGTCATATCCTGCCGGGATTGGCGCCGTGACGGGCGCTTTCCCTGCTCCGCTTGACATTGGCGGTTGCCCTCCCGAGTTTCTGGATGAGTTTGGACACTGCACAGGCCAAAAGATGAAGAATCCGGCGCTGTGGATTGGCCTCATGTTTGGCGGGATGCTCACGGTGTTGCTTATGGCGTACAAAGTCAAGAGCGCCATGATCATCGGTATTTTGCTGACATCAATCATCTCTTGGCCGTGAGTATCATGCCTTTCGTTTAGGTGACTTCAAATGGTTGACTGAAAGCAGGCGCAACACCTCGTTTACTTTCTTCCCGTACGATGACCAGGGGCAATCGAAGTTTGACTTCTTCAAGAATGTGGTCGGGTTCCATCCGATCGACAAACTTCTGAGGGCCAACGACTGGAACGTGGGCGCGAACCCGGGTCAGTTCGCTCTGGCACTCTTCACGTTTCTG
>Ga0247780_1000699_pt1 | contig 28268 bp, 23 predicted proteins | sample UWRJL079202R5_FD_179927 | JGI IMG/M metagenome (GOLD analysis project Ga0247780, IMG submission 179927) | Plant litter microbial communities from Arlington Agricultural Research Station in Wisconsin, United States - UWRJ-L079-202R-5 | ecosystem: Environmental > Terrestrial > Plant litter >... | reverse complement strand
GGGAGATCCATCTTCACGATGAGCTAGGTCTGTCCCGCCGATGTCGATCCACTACTTTCTCTGGTTCCTCGGGTTGGGGTGCGCAGCTCCAGGATCCCTGATTGGCGGCCAGCGTAGCTGATGGTTCGCGAAATGCGAGGTTCTTGCGTGAGAACGGCGATTATAAGTGAGGGCCGCCCGCTACTTCGCCAACTGCGAGGGCACACTACACCTAGTACTGACCTTCGACTTGACGGCCACTACTTCGCGAAAGGGCTCTGCTGTGCATCTTTGAACCTTCCGTGACCACCGCCTGCCCGTCAAGATGTACTCCTGGGTGACTCTCGCTTGTTTGATACAGGCCATTCTCTTCCCTGGGATCGCCTCTGCAGATTTAGGACGAAGGGAAGAGGTGGCACTGGCAAGAAAAAGCTGCAACACAGCGAGTAACCGTGCCTGCTGGGCAGAAGGCTTCAACATTAACACCGACTGGGAGGTCAAGACGCCGGTCACGGGGATTACCCGAACAGCTAGTATCCCCGATTCCAACAATTACTGCTCTGTCCTTCGGCTGACATTTCTCAGTACACACTGAACATCACGGAAGTAGACAACTATGTTGGCGCGGATGGGCAAATCAAGGAGAAGGCAATGCTGATCAATGGTATGTCAGACATATGTGCTCTCAACAACGGCCTAGAGGATGATGGCTAACCGCGAGTTTAGGTCAATTTCCTGGTAAGGAGCGGGCGCCTGTGTTGCAGAACAGCTTGACGAGTACTGACAGGTGTGTTTGCATTCTACAGGGCCAGTGATTACTGCAGGTATGTATTCCAGACGTCCAGTATCAGATCCGTGACGCTGACAAGAAGCAGACTGGGGTGATCGACTCAACATCACTGTCATAAATAATCTTCGAGCCAACGGGTAAGAGGTCATTGGTTCATCGAGTACGAGCCAAGAACTGACAAGACCAAAGGACGAGCATTCACTGGCATGGTATCCGACATTTGAACAACAACATCAACGACGGCGTTAGCGGTATAACGGAATGTCCCATCCCGCCCAAAGGCGGAAGCAAGACTTACACGTTCCTGGCAACGCAATACGGCACCTCTTGGTATCACTCCCACTACTCATCCCAGTATGCGAACGGTATCGTAGGATCTATTCTGATCCACGGACCCGCTGCTCTCCCCTATGACATTGACCTCGGTGTGTTTCCAATCTCGGACTGGTACTACGGCTCCGCAGACAATTTGTTCGCACGGGTCAACGACCCAACGAATCCTTTCATCCCAGGAGCTCCTGGCGCGCCGCCGCCGAGCTCAAACATCCTCATCAACGGGACAAACATCAACCCGAACGGTACTGGTGGCTCGTACGCCAAAGTAGTTTTGATCCCGGGAAAAAGACATCTGCTCCGACTTATCAACCCCAGCGTTGACAACGGGCTGACGGTGTCTATTGTGGGGCATTCGATGACTGTCATCGCAAACGACTTTGTCCCCGTCAACGCCTACACCGCCCACTCTTTGTACCTGGGCGTCGGCGCAAGGTACGATGTGACAATCGACGCAAGCCAGCCAGTGGCGAATTACTGGTTCAATGTGACTCTTAGTAAGAGCGGACTCTGCGGCACATCCAACAACCCGCATCCAGCGGCCATCCTGAAGTACGCTGGCGCCAAGGACTTAAATCCCAGCGACCCAGGCGTACCTCCGCAGGATTTCCTGTGTGCGGACCAGACAGACTTTGTGCCCATCGTCACTCGCAGGGTGCCAAGGAATCAGTTCACCGGCTCCGTATCGCAGTCTCTCGCTGTCACGTTGGCTGTTGACGCGGCGGCGAGTAAGGTATTTTGGAAGGTCAACAACAGTGCCATCGACGTTGACTGGGAGAAGCCGACGCTGGAGTTTGTCCAACAGGCCAACACCTCGTATCCTGCGCGTGAGAATGTCATCACCATCCCGGATAGCAGCGAGGTATGAATGTGAGGCACTCATGATACTTCCGACAACTAACAGTTTCTCAGTGGAGCTTCTGGCTCGTTCAGAACATGTCGCCAATCCCCCATCCCATCCACTTACACGTATGTCTCACACCTTCCAGACAGCCCTCAAAACCGCAACATCTAACCCAAACCTGTACAGGGCCACGACTTCTTCATCCTCGGCCGGTCTCCAGCGCAAGAGAACCCGCGTGCCCCGGGATCAGCACCAGTGATGTTCAACAAAGACACCGACATCGGCTCCCTCAAGTTCGACAACCCCCCACGGCGCGACGCCACAATGCTCCCTGGCTTTGGTTGGCTAAGCGTAGCCTTCCGCAACGACAACCCAGGAGCATGGCTCTTCCACTGTCACGTCGCAGTAAGACTCTCTACCTACCTACATTCCGCGCCTGCGTCTCGAGACATGACTGACATAATAACTCTAGTGGCATGTGAGCCAAGGCCTGAGCGTGTTGTTTCTCGAGAGGGCGAGTGAAATTCCCAAGGTCATGGACCTCGGCCAGGTGCAGCCGAATTGTGATGCGTGGAGGAAATATTCTCCAACGAATCCTTTTCCGAAACCGGATTCGGGGTTGTGAGTACTGAGGGTGGGAGGGCTGTAAGAAACGGGCGGGTTCCTGTAGGATATTTATTTACCATGGTCACATATAGTTAATAGCTAATTCCATTACTTACGTTGTTCGTTTCTTGGCTGTGTTGTGAGGTTCGGGGATGAGACGGTAGCTGCTGCTTTTCGAGTTGGCGGCTCGAAAGCGGGCATGAAATTCCGGAACAAACCGCCAGAGTGTCACGTCGATGCTGTTACATTGGATAAAATGTCACGACCCAGAGCACAAACAGAGGACGGCTACGTGGCAGTAACAAGGCATTTAACCTAGCCCTTTTTGATCTCTACCTGAAACTTTAACGCCCAGTCGCTGAACTCATCCTTCTGGCCATCCCACCTGAGGAAAAGGAGCTCAGAAACCGCAAAGGCATCGAAGAAACACTGGTCCATAAGCCGATCAATCTCCACCGGATCAAGCTCATAGAACGCCAGCGCCACATTGCTGAACCGATCCGGAATCCTCTTCAGCAAAGCCATAACCTCGTCCACCCGCCCCGGAATCGTCGAGTCATCCGGCGGCTGCTGTCCGAGAAGCTTGAACCTGCGCTTCGCAGTCGCCTGATACAGAATCGTCGTGAGCCGGAGTTTCCTCAAGCAAGACTCCAGCCGCTCCCTGATCTTGTCGGGGTCGTGCCGAGGAATGTGCTGCTGCGAGTTCATCCAGTCGTCCAGGATAGCCTGCGTATTATCCATCTCCGATATCTGCGTCGCCTTCACCCCCTCCGTGATCTCCTTCACGTCCTCATCCCCCTCCCCATCCCCCTCAGTATCCTCATCCCCCTCCCCCTCCCCCTCCCCCCACTCCTTCAACTCCTCCATCACATCCTTCAGCGTATCCCTAAACATCTCCGCCTTATGCAACAAATTCCCCGCAAACCCCCTCTTCGCAAACCCCACCACCTCATCGCACGCCGCCCACAACACCCCCGTCGCAGCCAAGCTCCCCTTCCCATTACCCTTCCCCTTTCCTCCCACCGCGCCAGTCTTCTCCCCCTCTGTAAGGATCTTCCCATCCTTCGGGATCCGCGATAGTAGCTCAACCAGCTCTTTGAGTACGCGACTGCATCGCCACGCGAGATCGGCTTGGATCGTGTGCGTGTAGCGCGAGGAATGGCACAGTTGGGCGGCGGAGGCGAGGGCGGGGACGGGGCCGGCGACGAGCTCGCGGAGGACGGTGGTTATGGCCGTGGGGGTGAAGGGGGCGTTGATTATGAGGAGGGAGATTTTGGTGGAGTGGGCTTTGATGAGGGTTGCGGAGTCGTGGGCTAGGGAGAGGGGGTCGGGGGGTTGCTGGGAGGTGGTTTCCGAAGGGGATTGTTGGGTGCTGGTGGAGGATGAGGGGAGGTTTTGGCTGATGCTGCTGACGGTCGCTTCGAGTTGGGAGGTGAGTGCGATGGCGTTGGAGACCACGGTGTCCAGCGTGCTGAGGGCGGTGGTGGACGCCATTTTGAGAGGGGCGTTTGGGGTGAGGCAGTTGGTGATGCGCTCGCTGTAGTGCGCGGTGTCGCAGCTCCGACTTGAACAAAAGTTTTGTCGTCTTTGGGCACGATGGTGGGGTAAATTGTCTTTGGAGCTTCTCCCCGCGGAGGGGTGAGGGGTGGGGCGGCCGTTGGTCTTGGCAGGTACCCAGTACCTGCGTAGATTCCGGCGGACCGTGCCACCTGACAGGGGTGACTGCCAGCTGGCAGTGTGTCTCAAGTTGGCAAGCTGTCCTGTGTCCGCGGCTCGAGTTGGATTCAAGGGTGGAACCTGGGGAAGCAAGAAGCTCACGTCCAAAGCCATTGTCCTCGACAATTGCAAAGAAAACGACCCGAAACGATGAGGCGAGTCGATGCGCTGGTGCTCTTGAGCACTCTCTCCCAAAGTACCCTTGTCGCATCCAAGGGCTTGCCCCGGGGTGTTGGTCCAGAGTGTAAGTCGCGAAAGCTAGAGCCCTCGAGTCCTGGTGTGTGTGTGTCCAGCTGCTGACGGTCTCCAAGTCGTCAAGTTCTACGAGAGCAAAACATCCTTTACATGCATTGGAAATCCTTCTATAACCATCGATGAGTCCCGCGTTAATGACAACTCATGCGATTGCCCCGATGGATCGGACGAGCCCGGCACCGCGGCCTGCTCGTACCTCGATGCCCTCTCCCCCGAGCAGCCCCTCCCGGGCTCGGTGACCGGCACCACAAATACAACAAACACTCTGCCCGGCTTTTGGTGCGCCAATAAGGGGCATATCGGCACATACGTTCCGTTCACATACGTCAATGATGGCGTGTGCGACTACGAGCTCTGCTGCGACGGAAGCGAAGAGTTCGGGCACGTCGGTGGCGTGAAGTGCCAGAACCGTTGCGATTCCATCGGCAAGGAATGGCGCCGCGTCGAGAAGCAGCGTCTGGAGAGCAAGGCACGGTCTGCTGCGGAGAAGAACATCTTGCTGAAGGAGGCCGCCGAGCTGCGCCGGACGGTGGAGGGGCGGGTTGTGACCCTCAAGCGAGAGCTTGAGCAGCTCGAGATCAAGAAAAGCGAGCTCCAGGTCAAGTTTGAGGAGGTTGAACGCTCCGAGAAGGGCAAGATTGTCAAGCCTGAGGGGCAGGGAGGCAAGCTTGGAATCCTCCTTGGCCTCGCCAAGACCCGCGTCGGGGAGCTTCGCAATGCCTTGGACAAGGTCATGGATCAGCGCGATGACTTGCAGGACAAGGTTGAGCAGCTAGAGGAGATTCTCAAGAATCTCAAAGAGGAGTACAACCCCAACTTCAACGACGAGGGTGTCAAGGCTGCCGTCAAGAGCTACGAGGACTACGCTGCCTCGGGAGACAACGGGAAGACGTCTGACCTCACGGATGGCGATATTCTCGACATGATCAAGGAGGACAGCGAGGCTACCGGGATCAACTGGGCTGAGTTCGAGGAGGATGATGCCAGCGATGCGGATATTGGTATGTCTCTGGCAAGCAAATGCTGTGAATCCTGCTAACCGTGCTAGTCTACAATCTGGAGGCATATCTCCCTGCATTTGCTCGCGACTACATCCACGAAAAGCTCAACCTTGTCCGTGTCTGGCTGATCGAGAACGGCATGCTCGCGGACAATCCCACCAAGGGCGGCGGCGAGACTCGCTTGGTCACGGCAGCTAGAGAGGCTCTCGAGACTGCGAAGAGTGACTTCACATCCAAGACAGCGTCGCTGGAGGAGCAGGAGAAGGATCTTGCCAAGGACTATGGTCCGAAAGACATTTTCCGCGCCCTCAAGGGGAGGTGCGTCAGCACCGACGTCGGCGAGTACGAATACCAACTCTGCTGGATGGACCGGACGATGCAGAAAAGCAAGAAGGGTCATGGCGATACTACCATGGGCAACTACGTTCGGATCGACACTGATACTGCCGACGAGGAGGACCGGGCCGATGGAAAGGGTCTGGGCAAGGGCAAGCGGATGGTGTTGAGGTACGAGAACGGTAACGGCTGCTGGAACGGGCCGAACAGGCGGACGGACGTCTGGCTGGCATGTGCCGAGAAGGACGAGCTCTGGCGTGTGAGCGAGTCGGAGAAGTGTGTGTACAGGATGGAGGTGGGCACACCAGCGGCTTGCGAGGATGTGAATGAGCCTGGAGCGAAGAATAAGGATGAGCTTTGAAGTATGAATTAACGGCCGATTCCGGCCGCCTCATATATATCGAGGATATACACACATGTACATTGGAGTTGTAGGTTCGACGTCAGAGGGAGTTGTGGAACGCTCGTCTTTTGAACTCGATTTTCTGGTGTTGAATATACAGTCTTTAGAACCATCATCCCATGCCAGATTCGATGATAGAGAAACTTGATGGGAGCAAGTACAAGTTCGCTGACAGTCACACAGATCATCGGGTGTTGATATGTCATTCCATTCATTACTGCTTCATACTCGTACATATGCTCATAACTCTGGCATCTGGTTGCGGCACAAAAGAAAGGCCTGCATCATCTCTGTGCCGCCAGCTTTCGCCTCTTGTTTTGCTCTTTCTGCTCCGCCATCACCTTGGCCGTGAGAGAGGCCGTCATTGCGTTGTTTATGCTAGGCTTGGGTGGCCCGACAACATCCCTATCTTTCCTCGCCTCCTTCTTCCCCGCCACGGCAGTCCCATCATCGACCTCCTGGGGCCCAGCCTTGCGCTTCTTTTTAGATGCGCTCTTGTCTTTCTTCAAACTATGTGTCAGGCCCTTTGCCTTCAGGTCATCCAGCCTGGCCGTCAGTTTCTCAACGTCTGCCTTCTCGGCGGGGAGAATCGGGATGATGTCCCGAGCCTCAAAAGCTTCGCTGCATTCGGGGCAAGCTTTCTCATCTATTTGCTTGATCGAAGCTTCCGCGAAGACGTGGCCGCACGGCACAAGGTATACGGATTTTGTGGATGGGCCGAGCTCTTTCAGTGATACTGGGCACGCCCAGATATCGTTCACCTTTGCGCCGGGGGGTGTGTAACGATTGAACTTAAGCTTCACGACGTCGCGAAGGGACTTGATGCCGGTCGACGAGAAGCGAAACTCTGGCGACTCACCGTTTACGGGGGCGGGTGATGCTTCGTTGCTGTTGTCGTCGCTTGGGAGCAGCGCTTTGAGGATGGATTCGTAGTTGTAGAGGCGGCCCTTCCAGTCTGATACGATGTTTTCTAAATCCAGAGGGTCGGTAGTGAGAGGGTCGTGGCTCCAGGCGTGGGCGAGGCTTTCGAGAGCGGTAGCTTTGAGTTCGCTGACAGTTGGGTTGCGCGTCGCATTCTTCACAAGCTCGCGCCGCTTCGGGATAGAGCCGCCGTCGTTGCCCATGGCGAAGGGGTATTTTGTGAAACCGAGAGCGATGGGTAAGGGGATAGGTTTGGAGGCTTGCGACAACTGTAATATGGAGTCTAAGGCAATGTCGCGCGTTGCTTCTCGAGGCATGGAATTGCTTCAGTTAGGGCGAACGGCTCGTCCAGACCCCAAACCCCAAGCCGATAAGATAATGCGGAGACCCACTTAGTGCCGAAGACAGTGCGACGCGTCCAAAGCCCCACCATCCCGGTGGGCTCGCACGGCCTCGTACCCAGATGATCGCGCAGCTCCAACTCAGCTCGATCACGCTTCAAAATTAAGGCTTCGCCATCCCACAGAAACCTAACGGGATTGGATTGTATCCTAAAAGTGTCGAGTTTGAGGCGGCCATTTCGCTGAGAGCTCAGCACTCACCCAACTCTCCACCCGCACCCCACCCGCTCGACTTCTGCCATCGCCGACCGTTGACGGGACCCGCAGAAGGCCTCAAGTCCAGCTTCCGTCTCGAGTCCTGTTTGCGACTGCATCATCACCCACCGCCCGCGCCCGCCCCCGCGCCCGACCACCCAACTGTCGATTGCGCACCGAGAACTCGCACATTTAGCTTTGCATACCATCACACTCCAGAGCGCCAGCGACCGCAGTGCCTTCGCCTGCGCGCTGGAACCTCGCAAATCGAGCCGCCATCCTCCCACGAGACCGAGCATGGGGCTTGGAACACCGCTGTCGCGCTGACGAGGCTACCCGCTGCTAAGAGAGGGAGTCAATATTGCGACCCGACAAGATGGCGTCAACGGGAAAGGATCAAGCGATCCACACGCTGGACCAGTACATTAGAGATGTGCGGAATCGGTATGTCAATGTGTAAGTACTCCTGCCTCGGCTATGCCCTTGTGTCCTCATGATGGATAGTCGGTTTCTTCGGGGGCGGCTGTCTGCTCGGTTGGTAACTTTCTAACATCTCGCCCGATGACAGCGCCAACGCCGAGGAGCTACGGAAGCGCTCGGCGCGCCAGGTCCGAGATCTCGTCAATGCCGCCAAGCAGGGTGAGTTTTCCGCTGGCGTAATGCCATATTCCTTGCTGCTCGGGTCGCCCCGAGAGAGACTGCAGTTGCTGACCCTGCCGTAGAAATGGGAGCCGAGCAGTTCCAATCGTTCTTCAATGTTGTCAACCAAAGAACCATGACCCTGATCCAGGGGACCGACACACTCGATAAGTTGGCCGGCGTGTACATTCTGGACGTGCTGGTCGACTTCGACGGGATAGAGCCGTCGCTGAAGTACAGTCGTTTTCAGCAATACATCGGATCCGTCCTGCGTGGAAAGGACCTAACCCCCATGCAGCCCGCCGCCATGGTCCTGGGCAAGCTCTGCAAGCCTGGGGGTTCGTTAATCTCGGAGCTTGTCGATGCCGAGGTGCAGACGGCGCTCGAGTGGCTCCAGTCCGACCGCATCGAGGAGAGGCGGTATGCCGCAGTTCTGGTCTTGCGGGAACTGGCGAGAAATGCGCCAACCCTCATGTATTCGTACGTGGGTTTCGTCTTCGACCAAATTTGGATTGGACTGCGAGATATGCGACGTCTGATCCGAGACACTGCCAGCGAGACCGTCAGCGCCTGCTTCAAGATCATTCGGGAGCGAGACCAGGAGATGAAGCAAGAATGGATGGACAAGATGTTCAGCGAGGCCGTCAAGGGCCTCAAGATCAACACAACCGAGTCGATCCACGCATCGCTGCTTGTCCTCAAGGAGCTGCTCGAGCAAGGTGGCATGTATATGCAGGACCACTACCAGGAAGCGTGCGATATAGTCTTCCGCCACAAAGACTCACGCGACGAAACCATCCGGAAGACGGTGGTTCTCCTCATCCCGGACTTGGCCAACTACGCCCCCAACGATTTTGCTTCCACGTACCTCCACAAGTTCATGGTCTATCTCTCGTCGATGCTGAAGAGGGAGAAAGAGCGTAATGACGCCTTTCTCGCCATTGGAAACGTTGCCAACTCGGTGAAGAGCGCTATCGCGCCATACCTTGACGGCGTGTTGATCTATGTCCGAGAAGGCCTCAGCCTGCAGTCCCGCAAGCGCGGCACCGTCGATCCAGTCTTCGACTGCATCAGCCGGCTGGCTGTGGCTGTAGGCCAGACCCTGAGCAAGTACATGGAGGCACTGCTTGACCCCATCTTTGCTTGCGAGCTCACCCCCAAATTGACCCAAGCACTTGTTGACATGGCTTTTTACATCCCCCCCGTCAAAGCCACCATCCAGGAACGACTGCTTGACATGCTCAGCAAAGTCCTTTGCGGCGAGCCGTTCAGGCCGCTCGGTGCACCACACCCCAACACCCTATCCGCCATTCCCGTCATCCCCAAAGACCCAAGAGATCCCAAAGCTCACGAGCGGAGCAAAAATGAAATTAAGCTGGCTTTGAACACACTTGGAAGCTTTGACTTTTCAGGTAAAGAAGACGAAGACGCTCCTCCAGTTGTCCCTATTTTCTTTGAACGGGCGGGTGGCATCCCCACGAGATCGATTGAGACAATGCTTCTCATCAGCATCCGCGGTTGGTGTCATCGGCATTGGTGTTTGCATGCTCTTGTGAACTTTAGCTGACCGGTCACATAGGACACGTGTTGAACGAGTTCGTCCGAGACGTTGCGATCAAATACGTCGAGGACGATGACCCCGAGATCCGCGAAGCTGCAGCCCTTACCTGCTGCCAGCTGTATGTTCGCGATCCGATTGTCAACCAGACCAGCTATCACGCCCTGCAGGTTGTTGCGGATGTCATCGAGAAACTCCTTACCGTGGGCGTCTCAGATCCGGATCCCAAGATCCGGCAGACGGTTCTCGCCGCTCTCGACGAACGTTTCGACCAACATCTTGCCAAGGCCGAAAATATCCGGACTCTGTTCTTTGCTCTCCACGATGAAATATTTGTCAACAGGGAGGCGGCTGTGACTATCATCGGGCGCCTGGCGCGCCACAATCCCGCCTACGTTGTTCCTCAGCTGCGCAAGACCATCATCCAGCTCCTGACCGAGCTGGAATACACAGACGTTGCGAGGTGCAAGGAGGAAAGCTCAAAGCTTCTCAGCCTTCTCACCCAACACGCCCAGGACCTCGTCAAGCCATATGTGAACTCCATTCTGGAAGTTCTCATGCCCAAAGCGCGTGACCCCACCCCGGCTGTGGCTGGAACTGTCCTGGAAGCAATAGGAGAGCTCTGTGCAGTTGGCGGTGAATCTATGCTTGCGTACAAGGATAAACTCATGCCTATCATCCTCGACGCGCTGCAGGATCAAAGTTCCGTGTTCAAGCGGGAGTCTGCTCTCCACACCCTTGGTCAACTTGCCAGCAACGCCGGGTATGTCATCACGCCATATCTCGAGTACCCGGAGCTGCTTGAGATCCTGCAGTCTATCATCAGGGGCGAGCCCCAGCATGGGAACCTACGTCGCGAGACCATCAAGCTCATGGGTATTCTGGGTGCTTTGGACCCTTACAAATATCAGGTACGTAACACGCCTTGACCATTGATAGGAACTCTCACTGACAAACAGACAGCAAGTGGAAGAGCGGGCACCACATACGAAGAGCCGACCCGAAGCCACACAACTCACCGACGTGTCTCTCATGATGGGCGGTCTCACCCCTTCGCAGGAGGATTACTACCCAACAGTTGTCATCAATGCCCTTCTTCAGATCCTCAAGGACCAATCCCTGGTGCAGTGGCACGGGAATGTGGTGGATGCCATCATGAGCATCTTCATCACGCTGGGGCTGAAGTGCGTTCAGTTCCTGGACCGTGTAGTCCCTGCCTTCATTTCGGTCATCCGCGCCTCGAGCCCGGCACGGCTGGACTTTTACTTCAACCACCTGAGCAGGTTGGTCGGCATCGTGCGACAGCACATCCGCGTCTACCTGCCAGAGATAATCGAAGTCCTCCAGGAATACTGGAACATTTCCAACAACCTGCAGACAACCATCATGGCCTTGATCGAGTCCATCGCTCGGGTTCTCGAGGGAGAGTTCAAGATCTATCTCGCCAGCCTGCTACCGATGATGCTAGGCGTGTTGGACAAAGACCTCAGCACCAAGAGACAGCCAAGCGAGAGGATCTTCCACGCTCTACTGGTGTTTGGTTCCAGCGGAGAGGAGTACATGCATATCATCATCCCTGTCCTTGTTCGGCTTCTTGATACTCCAACCCAACCCACCTTCTTGCGGAAGTCGGCGATCGAGACTATTGGCAAACTGTCAAGTATGGTTAACTTGAATGACTATGCAGCCAAGATCATCCATCCGCTGATACGGATTCTCGCTAGCGGCGAGCCCAGTCTGAGGGTCGCAGCGTTGGATACGCTCTGTGCCCTCATGTTGCAACTTGGACGGGACTATCTGCATTTTGAGCATACTGTCGCTAAGGCCATCGCTTTGTACTCGATTCAACACTCCAACTACGACAAGGCGGTCGAGAAGTTGAAGAAAGGGGAGGTTCTGTCCCAGAATCTCGCTCCTCGGTTCGAGGATACCCCCATGGAGGTTCATGCCTCGGAAAACAATCCACCGAAAAAGCTGGATTTGAATCCGATGCATTTGAAACAAGCGTGGGAAACCAAGGGCAAGTCCACCAAAGATGATTGGCATGAATGGTTCCGCAAGTTCAGCACAACGTTGCTCACGGAGTCTCCAAATCATTCCCTGCGTGCCTGCGCGAGCCTGGCAAGCAATTACCAGCCTCTAGCGCGCGAGCTCTTCAACTCGGCATTCGTGTCGTGTTGGGGCGATTTATATGACACATTCCAAGTACGTCCGACTGAACTATGAGTTTTGAGCATGACACTGACCGAAACCACAGGAGGAGCTGATCACAAACATTGAGAATACCATCAAGTCCGAGAACGTCCCGCCTGATCTGCTTGGCCAACTTCTCAATCTCGCCGAATTCATGGAGCATGACGACAAGGCGCTCCCCATCGATATCCGGGTATTAGGTCGTGAAGCCGCCAGGTGCCACGCATACGCCAAAGCACTCCATTACAAAGAGCTCGAATTTCTCCAGGATCACAACAGTCATGCTGTTGAGGCGCTCATTGTCATCAACAATCAACTTCAACAGTCCGACGCTGCTATTGGCATCCTTCGGAAAGTTAAGGCCTACAAGGATGGCATTCAGCTGCGTGAAAGTTGGTTTGAAAAACTAGAGAGGTGGGACGAGGCTCTCAACTTCTACATTCAGCGAGAAAATGAGATCCCCGATGACCAGCCAACTCCCGTTGACATTGTCATGGGCAAGATGCGCTGTTATCATGCGCTCGGCGAGTGGGACTCGCTTGCCGTCCTCGCAGGGGAGACATGGTCTAACTCAGCAGCCGAGGTGCAGAGGCGGATCGCTCCGCTCGCAACCACAGCTGCTTGGGGCCTTGGGAAGTGGGACTCCATGGACACGTATCTGCAGTCCATGAAGCGCTTCTCACCAGACCGAGCATTCTTTGGCGCCATATTATCGCTCCATCGAAACCAGTTCCGGGAGGCATTGAATTGCATCGAGCAGGCAAGAGAAGGCTTAGACACAGAACTGAGCGCCCTTGTTAGCGAATCCTACAACCGAGCCTACCAGGTCGTTGTGCGGGTTCAGATGCTGGCGGAGCTGGAGGAATTGATCGTGTATAAACAGTGCGATCCCGAAAAGCAAACCACACTGCGAAAAACATGGGAGACCCGTCTGAAGGGCTGTCAACGAAACGTCGAGGTCTGGCAGCGCATGCTCAGGCTTAGGTCTCTTGTCATGACGCCACAGGAGAATATGCACATGTGGACAAAGTTTGCGAACCTGTGTCGCAAATCCGGACGGATGGGCCTGGCCGAGAAATCGCTTAAGCAGCTCATCGGAACTGATTCACCGCTGGAGTCGGTCATACCTCACTGGCACGACCGCCAGGCCAGCCCTATTCCTAGTCGCATAGCGTCTCCGATCCTGTACGCTGTTCTGAAATTCCAATGGGAGATTGGCCAGGAGCCAGGCGTCCGGAATTCAGATCGCCGTGTTGCTGAGAAGACGCTCTACTGTCTTCGCAAGTTCACGAACGAGACAGCCCACCGCATTGAAAGCTCAAGGCTGCAAATCAACGCGCACGCTACAAACGGGATGGTGGATGGGCCGAACCAAGCAGGGTTCCCCGACTTTGACGAGGCGAGCATGCTGAATCCACACGCACAGCGGCACTGGCACGAACAGACGGTATTGCTGGCCAAGTGCTACCTTCGCCAGGGCGAGTGGATGATCTCCCTCAGCAAGGATGACTGGCAATACACCCAGCGGCAGGACATTCTCAGTTGCTACCTCAAGGCCACTCAGTACAACACCAAGTGGTACAAGGCATGGCACGCCTGGGCCCTCGCCAACTTCGAGGTGGTGCAGGCGTTGGCGTCGAGAATTGGTCAGGACGACCGAATCGAATCGAGCATGGTCAACCAGTACGTGGTTCCGGCCGTCCGTGGGTTCTTTGAGTCCATCGCTCTTTCGTCCGGGAGCTCTCTGCAAGATACACTCCGCCTGCTGACGCTGTGGCTCACGTACGGAGGAAACCCTGACGTCAACACGGCTGTCACTGAAGGCTTTACTCGCGTCAGCGTCGACACGTGGCTGGAAGTCATACCGCAGTTGATTGCCAGGATCAATCAGGCGAATAGACGGGTCCAGCAGTCGATCCACAGCCTCCTATCAGATGTCGGGCGGGCACATCCGCAGGCATTGGTGTACCCACTGACGGTGGCCATGAAGTCGCGGCATAACGCCCGCCGCTCGCGGTCCGCCACGCAAATCATGGACAGCATGCGCCAGCACAGCTCTCGGCTGGTGGAGCAGGCCGAGGTTGTGAGCCACGAGCTGATCCGCGTCGCAGTCTTGTGGCATGAGTTATGGCATGAGGGTCTGGAGGAAGCATCGCGTCTCTACTTTGGCGACCACAACATTGAGGGAATGTTCAGCGCGCTAGAGCCTCTCCACAACCAACTCGAGCGCGGCCCAGAGACGCTTAGGGAAGTTTCATTCGCGCAAACGTTTGGCCGAGACCTCAGCGAAGCCCGGGAATGGTGCCGACAGTATCAGGAGACCCAGGATGTCAACGATCTGAACCAAGCCTGGGACCTGTACTACCAAGTGTTCCGCCGCATCACGCGCCAACTGCCGCAGATGACGTCGCTTGACCTGACGTATTGCTCGCCGAATCTGTTGGCCGCCAAGGACCTGCAACTTGCAGTGCCCGGAACATATAAGAGCGGCGAGGCCGTTGTGAAGATCATGTCGTTCGACGCCACTTTCAGTGTCATCAGCTCCAAGCAGCGCCCGCGAAAGCTTGACATTGTCGGTAGCGACGGCAAGACATACACCTTCCTGCTCAAGGGCCACGAAGACATCCGCCAAGATGAGCGTGTCATGCAGCTCTTCGGTCTCTGCAACACTTTGTTGTCAAACGACTCGGAGTGCTACAAGCGACACCTCAACATCCAGCGATATCCAGCAATTCCCCTGTCGCAGAACTCGGGTCTGCTCGGATGGGTTCCGAACAGTGACACGGTGCACCAGCTTATCCGCGAGTACAGAGAATCGAGGAAGATTCTCCTCAATATTGAGCACCGCATCATGCTTCAGATGGCGCCGGATTACGACAACCTGACGCTGATGCAGAAGGTTGAGGTGTTCGGCTACGCCCTTGACAACACCACCGGCCAGGATCTGTACCGTGTGCTGTGGCTCAAGAGCAAGAGCTCAGAGGCCTGGTTGGACAGGAGAACCAACTACACCCGCTCGCTGGGTGTCATGTCCATGGTTGGTTATATCCTTGGCCTCGGTGACCGACATCCCAGCAACTTGATGCTCGACCGCATCACGGGCAAGATCATCCATATTGATTTTGGTGACTGCTTTGAGGTGGCAATGAAGCGAGAGAAATATCCCGAGCGGGTACCGTTCCGCCTCACTCGCATGCTCACGTATGCGATGGAAGTGAGCAACATCGAAGGCAGCTTCCGGACGACGTGCGAGCAAGTCATGCGTGTTTTGAGGGACAACAAGGAGAGCGTTATGGCTGTTCTCGAGGCGGTAAGAGATCACACTTGTGTGCTGATGTTTGCGCTGTTGACTAACGTGTATTTTTGCAGTTCATTCATGACCCGCTGCTCACATGGCGTCTCACAAACCCGGCAAGCCCCGCCGGGCCTAATTTCAACTCGGAGAGGGAGCAAGCCATTGCCGGGGCGCAGGTTGCACGCGCACGGCGGCCATCGATCTTGGATGGGCCGATGGCACCAACTGAATTCCTCGCCACGCAGGCCAACGGGACCGAGATCATCCCCGGTGGTGTTCCCCCAGGAACTCGGGCGCGGGCACGGACAAACTCTTCGGTGCCGGCTCCAAGCAGCAGCGTCAACGGAGGCCCCGCCGGCCACGGGAATGAAGCAACCGAGGGGCAAAATGAGCGGGCTGTTGAAGTTCTCGACCGGGTATCACAGAAGCTTACTGGGCGGGACTTTAAACCGGACGACGAACTCAACGTGACGGACCAAGTCAACAAGCTGATTATCGAAGCGACCAAGCTCGAGAATCTTTGCCAGCACTACATCGGATGGTGCAGCTTCTGGTAGACTTGGGCATGTCTTGGAGGGTAGGTTGCCAAAAGCATGAGCACTTGCCGCAGGCGTTAAGATAAGCGTACGATGGGGGCTATTCTGTATGGGCACGGGGCGTTGTTTGGGAGTATGTGTCTACCAGCATTCTAACAGTGTTTCACGTATGTCCCGGGAAGGAAAACCGGGCTAGACATTGCATATATTATGGACATTTTTGGTAGACAAATTGGGTTTGTCTTTGGACGAGACCGAATGTTGTGATGCACTGACAGATTGGTACTCGGGACTCGGAGCTTACAAGTGTCGCCACGGAGTAATTAGCCAGTGCCATGGTTGCAGCCGGGCAGTTTTGGTCAGTCCGTTTGGTTCAGGAAAGGTACCAAGCTTTTTCATCTCCGCACCCAGCTTTCAGGGCTGCCGCAAAAGAGGGGAGGGCATTTTACCGCCCCTGGCATCGTTTGGATATTACACGCCTGCTCCAACCACTGCCGGCATTTCTAGAATGCGCGGCTTCTCCTCCCATACTCAGGTACAGTGCAGCCGCCGCGGGAAACAATGGGCTTAATACACGGGGGCTTGCTCTCTCCGGGTCTTGAAGTTGGTGTTCGTCCCATCTCACCTCTCTCACCGAGACCACCCGTTTGACCCAACAACCGCACCCCCGACCCACGATGGTAGCAATCACCGCGCTCAGCCTCTGGGCTGCCCTCGCAGCCGTCACCACAGCACGCGTCGTCGGCATGAACTCCCGCAGCGACAGCTCCCTCCCCCTTTCCAAGCGCGCAACCTGCACGCGCGAGACCCTCCTCGCCGCAGCAGACGCATACGTGGCTGCCCAAACCGCCGGAAAGCTCGACGCCCTCTCCCCCGTCCTCGCCGCCAACTGGACCTACGAGGAGAACAACAAAGTCATCGACGCCACCAAGAGCGTCGTCGCCAAACTCGCTCTCAAAATCGACTCGCGCCGCACTATCGTCGACCTCGTGCAGTGCGCGACTTACACCGAGCTCATCTCCGCCACGGGAGCGGTACCGTACGTCATCGGCACGCAGATCCACCACGAAAAGGACTCCAACAAGGTGAAGCTGATTGATTCTGTCGCGTCCACCACGGGCTCGTGGCTCTTTGACGCGAAGAAGACGCTCGACTACGCCAAGCAGGAGAAATGGGACCCCATCCCCGAAGGGAAGCGCGACGCAAGGGAGTTAATCCAATCCGCGGGGGATCTGTACCTCGATCTGTGGAGCAGTTCAACGGCGGAGGCGAAGATCCCGTGGGGCACGCCGTGTGCGCGGCTGGAAGGAGGCGCGTACACGGGAAAGGGCCGGGCGGATGATAGTTGCAAGGCGGGCGTGCCGAGCAATCATAACCAGGCGCCGAATACGAGGCGGAGGTATGTGATTGATGAGAGCATGGGGAGTGTGAGCATCTTGTGTGTGTGGGAGCATATGATGAATGCGGCGGATAGCCATGAGTTTCGGCTGGAGGGGGGGAAGTTGCGGTTTATTCATACGATGACCGAGTGTGGGGGGAAGACTTGCCGGCTTTAGTGCCAGGGCACTGGTATTTGTTTTCTCTCTTTTTACTTAGGAGAGTGTTGAGCAGAATGTACTTAGTTACTTGGTTACCTAGTAAGAAACAAATAAAATCAGTACATCTCCAACCCCCCACTCGCACAAATCACCTGCCCTGTCACCCACGAACTCCCCCCTCCCGCCAACCACACCACCACCCCCGCAATCTCCTCCACCGTACCCACCCTCCCCTGCAACGGCGTTCTTTCCTTCTGCCCCCTCACAATCTCCTCCGGAATCTTCTCCAACATCTCCGTCTGCACCGGCCCCGGATTGACCTGATTCACCGTCGTCCCATCCCCGCCCAGCTCCGCGGCCCAACACCTCGTCAGCCCCTCCAGCGCCGCCTTCGACGCGCAATACAGCCCCAGCTTTGCGAACCCACACCTCGCTGCCACAATCCCGATGTTAATAACCCTATTCCCTCCCGCGGGGTCAAACCGTCCCACCGCCGCCTGCGTCAGCAGCACCACCCCGCGCACATTCAAATCAAACACCGTGCTATAATCCCCCACCGTGATCTCCCCCAGCCCCTTGACAACCTCCACAGCGGCGTTGTTGACCAAGATATTCACCACCGCGTCGGAACCAAACACCTCGTCCAGCGCGGCGAGGACGGTCGCGGGCGCCGAGGGCAGGGAGAGGTCGACTTTGACGGCGTGGGTGGGCGGGGAGTGGGGGAGGGAGGCGATTTCGGAGAGCAGGGAGGTCATGAGGGGAGCGCTGGAGGGGGTGGTGTAGGTTAGCAGGGTGGAGGCGCCGGAGCGGGCGAGGGAGAGGGCCATGGTGCGGCCGAGGCCGCGGGAGGCGCCGGTGATGAGGGCGAGTTTGCCGGAGAGGGGAAGGAGGGGGGTGCTCATTTTGAAGTTGAGGGTTGTTGTGATTGTGGTTGGTTTGGTAAGGTTGATATTCCGGATTTGATCGGGTTGAGTTTGGCTCGGAATGCTTGCAGATGATGTGATGATGAGTTGGGTCAATGACCTTCACTTATACCGGAAGGAGCTTTGTTCCTTCTGCGGGCCGCAATGGAGCCGCTTCCTTGGAAAGCCGTAGGTCCGATGTCTAATCACCGATAGGGCTTTGGGCTGACGGTAGATCTCCTAACGTCAACCTATCTCCGAGACTGTGACGGAGACTAGTGGCTTTTGCAGAGCATGCAGATCTCCCGCGAAAATCTGACGACAAGAGAGGGAGTTTCAACAGATACGGATTACTTCCGTATTGTTGTGTTCGAACACGCCGTTGCGACAGTGAACCGTCTCTGTCTGGCACTTGCGTGCAGCCTTTGTTCCGTACTGCCAACACCCTAGGCGTCCTGCCTTGCAGCCCAAGCCCTATAGGGCATCGTGTCCCGACATCTGCATTACATGATAAATCTGAATCGAAATCTGAATTCTGAAGTACACATACGACTACCTACTTAGGTCACGTCAAGGCCGTCAGCTGTGCACCCTCAAGGCCAGATCCACCATGAGACCCAGCTGTGTCGACCCATCCTCACGTACGACGCCATAGCCACGAGCAAAAGCCAATTAGGCCCTCGAGGGACGATTGATGGCGGTGTACTACCATGAAAGGCGACCAGAAGGGCGGCCGGTTGATAAATCGATGCAGGTGCATGAAAATGGACAAAGAAGGTGGGGCAGTCACATGAGGGTTGTAACGTGATCAAGCGCAATGGGCAGGAACACAGGCGAGTCACGTGAGAGGACGAGGCCAACAACCAACTTCCCCCTTCATAGTGTCTCCCTGCTAGCAACTCGGCGCGTGGCTGGGCTTAGCTTCATGCAAATGCATAACGACCCTGAGGAGATTGCTCGCTGGTTGCCGCAGTCGGACTCCTGCAGAGAGTGTGCAGTCCTGTCTCATCCAACCGCTTCTTTTAAAACACTCTAAGCACCGCAGTTATGTTTAGTCATCCTCGTCATGCTATAAGAGCCTTGTATTTTTCTACAGCTGTAAATTACCACCTGCTTAGAACACATAAGATTATACGTATTATCTAAGTAACTTGTCAATGCCTTACGCGATTGCCGATTGAAACCGTACGCGTGCGCAATTGGCAGCTCCCTGGCGCGTTCCCAAGCGCTAGGTCGCAGAGAGGCCACCCACCCAGTGACGAACGCGGCGGCATCGGATGACTAAGAAATATACTCCGTAAGCAACGGCAAGGGAGACAAGATACGAAAGGCCTAAGGTCGGCCAAAACCTTCGCACTTCTTCGGGGTCAGGATTGGACCGGAGTGGAGGTGCCCCCCCGAAAATGGCCTTCGGCGAGAGATAAAACGCCTGGTTAGCTGGGCCATGAGCAGAGAAGCGGAGGGCTCAAGGAGACTCACCAAAGTGACACCGATGGGCGTTACCAGCAGGGCTGTGAACGACAGAGCGGCCGCAAACTGGGTTAGCTGCACCGTTCTATCTGCTTGCCTCAGCGAAACTTCGCGCGCAGCCTTGATGAAAGTTAGCCCTGTCTGACCCTTCGTGACCTCTGGGCGGTTCCCATGTCATGTCGCCAATCACTCACCATATCTCCCTTTCTGTTTATCTGCACGATTATGTCGTCTATGGAATCCAGGAGAAACCTCTCAGAGTCTCCGAAGAAACTCATGAGCGTCTCCCAATTCTGGCGGAGCATCGCGTCCCGGTTTTCTGCGCCGAGTGGGAGGGGGCCGACGCAATTCAGGCTGAAGGCGCGGTATTGGATGTAACTAGGGTTCACTGCCTCCAGGCCTCGTCGAGTCGCCTTGATATGGCGCCGCGCGTCGCGTAGGTCGGAAATAATATCTGCGTGAGCTTGGCTCCCTGCTCCGGCTCTCTGCTCCCCGTGTTAGTATCAAAACAAGCAGCGAGGGCTCTGCTTTGCTTACCGAATTCAAGGTGGCCTCATTCTTGTTCAGGTATGCCATCCACCCCCGCTTCCAAGCAATGACGGACCTGTAAATGGCGAACTGGATCGCGTGGTAGACGGCACTGTCGCCGCCTCTATAGAAGCCGTGCCGCCTCCAGGCTAGAAAGTCCTCGTCGCCCTTTACGTCTTCGGGAGAGTTGGCGATAATCATTACCGAGAAGCAAGGCGCGCCGGCGTTAAACCACAGGACACCCAAGACGGCGACCCGCCGCTCCGACCAGCGCCTAGGATCAGCCCCCTCGAGGGATCCATCAGCTTGACGACCGTGGAGCTCGCCCGCGATATGTTTCTCCTCCGAGGGCACTAAGAAGTTGACGGTATGCTAGAAACCGCTGACGGTCCCGTGTCCCAGCTGGCAGTTTATGTTGGAGAAGCGTCGGGTAGCGTGCTCGCTGTGGCGGGCGGTGAATGGAAACAGCAGTCTGGCTGCGTCTTGCCCACTAATGCCTATGCCATTTAGAACGTATAAGACGGGGTACGGCCACTTCCAGAGCTCGGGCGCCGAATGTTCGGAGCCCAGTCTCGGACTGAGGAGCCTGTAAAAGAGCTTCCAGTTAGCGACCCATAGGTGGGACCTAGAGGAAGGGCGTGGAGGTTCCTACCAGAGCGCGCCAGGAACGCCCAGGTTGCACAGCTGGTCGTCGTCCGCCGCCTGCGCGCACGGCGCAATACTGGAGGGGGTGTCGATAAACAGTTCACCACCGGGGAAACCATATAGCGGTAACGCGCGGAGTGCTTGCGAGGATTGTTGTCCGTCCAGGCCGCAGACAATATTACCTGTCTCTGGCTCACAGGGCGGTATCTGCTGCATTGCTTCGACCGAGAAGCCGGCTTCTGGCGGGGCAGGGCTATGTTTGGCGAATGGAGAGATGATGAGTGAATCCGCGCTGGACGATGGTCCGCCACCGTTGCCGCCCCCATGCTCGAGAGATTCAAATGCAATTTTGAAGCCTTCCACCAGCGATGCTGAGCTGGAGGACCAGGCATCGGCATTGCTTTGGATAAAGTTATGGGCAAGCGCTCGGAGCCGGTCCCGAAGCCTGTCCTCAATGTCGGCATCGGGTTCGGGTCCGAGGGGTATTGGTCCGGCAATACTTGTACTGTGAGGAGGCGCAGTTACTAGGCTTCCAGCAACGGCTGGCGCTAGCGCCGGCCGCAAGTCTAAGAGGGTAGAACGCATCGTCCTGCCAGAGGAGCGATGAGCAGCAAAAGAAAGGGCGAGAGAAAAAGGCGTCGTCCTACCCCACAAGGTTTGAGTCTTCGCAAGATTGGGCAGTCCATGTGGGCAACTCGGTACCTATCTATATAAGGCAGCTGGCGCCGCACACGGCGCCTCTATTCCCATCTTACCCCTTAGCCCCGTCCCCAAGCAAAACAACTGGAAGCCGCCTGTCCAGGCCTGTTTGAAGCCCGGAAGATGTCAGACCTGGCATGGGAGCCGAACAAATCGGGGCGGCCGCTAAAGAACTTGAAAGAGGAGAATGGCCTCTTTCACCTTATCAATGCAACTGTTCTGCGACTCGCCTGCCTTCAAAGTCTTTGTTTCTTTGTGCACGGCGCGCCTATTTCAAGGCGGCCCGCGAGACGAGGCCCCAGATGTAGTCCTGGTCATCTTCACATACACAACAAAGCCACACGTCACAATACGTTATATAACAACAAAAATTGACAGCAACCACAACATGTGCATTGTTGGGATCCCTGTCCACGATTGGTGTGACTGCGCCAAAGCACTGCAGCACGGGCCGCCGCCATGCGGAGGCAGCGTGGTCTTCGGCTGCGGCAGATGTAGCCAGTGCGGATGGAAACCAAAACTGAGGCGACACGTGAACAACCGTGAAGCACTCTGGGATGGCTACACCACGGCTACGGGAATTGTAATGAGCCAGTGCGCTCACCACGTCCGCCTCCTCTGCGAGTCGCACGCCCGAATAAGATTCGCCACTAAGGAATGCCAGGACCAGATGTACGCCACCCTGCGGAACGCCCGCTGCCAGCCGCACTGGATCCACTGCGAGGAGTGGTTTAGCGAGGGAGCGCTCCGCGGGCGCGGCGAGCACACCTGTCCGGATACTATTCGCCGCTGGGAGAAGCCCTGGGAGCGCGAGGCCTACCGTGCTGTGCCCACCGCCGGGCCATGCCCGCGCTGCCTGCCAGTGCCGGATTTGTCGCAAGGCCATTGTTTGGAGTGCATAAATCGGCAGGACCCTGCTCGCAACAAGGGCGCCTTGCACATCCCAACCACCTCGCGCCATCGCGCCCTTCTGGCGCCCTACGCCGCTTTCTACGGGAATTACAAAGAGGGCACCTTCGCGCCATTTAAGGTCGAGCACATCACTGACAAGCGCACCCTCCAAGCCATCGCCGCCACGCGTGCCAGAGGGGGCAGCGTCCACATCCACTGGGACCCGGTCGCAGACCCCCCGCAGCGGCCTATCGCCTACCTCCTCGATGAGCCTCCGTCTCTCGTGATGATCGAAGACGCGCACACCGCTTACGCTGCTGAACGGAAGTATATGCCCTGCTTTCGGCGACGGCCCCCTCGCCGGCACCTATATATTTGAGGGCGGTGTCCATTGGTTTATACCCCTTGGAAAGAGGACCCTATTGGCACCACATGATGGAATTCAACCAATTCTAGACTATCACCATCTAAAAGTTATATCTGTGTTTCTTATTCCTAACGCTCAGTGATTATTTTTTGACACCTCGGCGCCTCCCTCTCAGCCCGCATTTTTGAGACCAATGAAGAAAGCGGATTATTTTCCTGCTTCCCACGCTCAATTGGGAGGGAAGGCGCAAAGTGCTCATACCCTTACCCCTCACCCTGAAAGCCGAACCACACCAACATCTAGGTATCCCACTCTTCTTGGTCCGAGGGGAAGAATGTGGGTCATCAACGTGAGGACCCGCAAACTAGAAGGATTTCACGGCAAAGAGCTTCCTAGGTACGCGATTCTGTCGCACCGATGGAGCGCCAAAGAGATTTCGTTCCAGGACATCCGATCGTGGGGATTCTCGGCTCGGAGGTGGCCCAACAAACTTGCCGGTCTCCGCATCACCGCCATAGAAGCCGGCATCGACCACGTGTGGGCAGACACCTGCTCCATCAACAATTCCGACCTGGTTGAGCTCAGCGAGTCCATAAACTCCATGTTCAGCTGGTACGCCAGGGCAAGCGTCTGTTACGTCTACCTCGCCGATGTCTACCGTGACAGCGGCGCCGAAATGAAAACTCGGCCTACTGTCTTTTGGGCATCTTCGGTGTCAACATGCCCCTGATCTATGGAGAAGGCGAAAAGGCATTTTCGCGTCTGCAGCGCAAGATCATGAAGGCATATAGGGACCAGTCCGTCCTAGCCTGGAACTTGGACGTCGACTACGGGAGCCACAACATAGCCGACGTTTTAGGCCATGCAAGCCTCCTGGCAACACACCCGCGCCAGTTTCGCCATTGCTGAGACGTCGTCGTGTGCCAGAATTTCCCGTCAACAAACACTTTCGAATTCACCACCGGCACTATCAAGCTGCCGCTTACCATCTCCAGAGATCCTGAACACGGGGTTTATTACGGCTTGTTGAACTGCAGTCGGGAAACCCTCGGGTTGGCCACTGGCCAAGCTATTGGAATTCCGCTGGGAGAGGCACCAGATAATGCGGACAAAAACTGTTTCGTCCGGAAATATGGTGGCAAGCCCAAGCTAGTCGGGTACAAGCAGTGGCTATCCGATGGCTCGGAGATTTCCACACAAATCGTTCAGTTGACCGACTCAGCTGCATCAGACTCGGAAGACATGCGATTCGTGGTCTACCGCGACGGGCAGACTATTACCGGCACCAACACTTATCTCCTTTTTGGAGGTCCCCAAATATCACTGGTTGAGGTTTACCCCCCAACTTGCTGGTTACGTTCTTACAGAGACAACGTCATTGACACAATGGCCGTGTTAGACGGTGTGCCGGATGGCCGTCCGAGAGAGATATTGCTTCGATTCCGACTAGAAATTAATGGCCAGTCTCATACCAGCAAGCAACACGTCCTCGCTATCGTCCGATTCAGAAGGACCGGCCACTTGGCCGAGGGGGATGTTCAAACCTTTCCCATCGCCGAGGATACCAATCTATCCGACCTATTGGGTGATAACCCCCTATTGGATCTGAGTGCCTATCAGAAATCGCTACGTGGCGCATCGAATGGCTCTAGTTCCGGGGGTGGAATCGACGGGTCAGTCTCGATTCATGCCTCTATAGTCAAGCACTATATTAAGACCACTCAGGTTCTGGTAGCTGGGCTTACGGCTAACCATGAAAGATCGACAGTTTGGAGTCGGAAGAACAAAGATGGTTTTCCCTTTTGTTGAAGTCCCGCATGCAGTCTCTGTTCAGGCCGGGACTGAGTTGGGGAGGAGGGTTATCCCTAGGCTTCTGGGCAGTGTGGGTAGTCTCCACGGATCTGCTCTTTCTTACTTTGTAGCTGCTCGAGGTCCCACAATACGAATCCCAAATCGAGGATGTCTTTCCCTTTTTTACAACGCCTGAGCCGTTGCTATTCGTCGTAGCGTCCAGGGCGGGACAATACTGCTCGCTTGGATTGGACTACCCGCCTATGTTTCACCGCGTGTCCCTAGTTCTGTCGGCGTTCGGTGTTGCGGTAGTATTCAAGGAGTTTCGAAACCTCATTTGGGCATTTAACTGCTACTTCGGTCCATATGTGTTGCAAGAGAGAGTCGACGACAGCTAGTCGGCTTGGAAGATTTGGTATGAGCCTGTTGGGATCAGTCTGGATGTACTAGCGGCGTTCTTGTTCTTTGTTGGGTTTATTCCTGTTCTTGGCATCGTCCTTGTTGTTATGGTTGCTTTGCTTGCCTGTTTTTGGACGGTGGTATATGGGACTTAGGGGGCTCCCCATATACACCAGCCCGGAACCAAGAAGGAGAGCAGTGTCATCACTCTCCACATAACCACACCTGGCAACTTTGACACAATCTCCGGTCTTCCGCAATAGTGTTCAGAACTGCATTCGTCTGAACCTAGGCCTTGGCCCACCCTGTCAAATACTTCGCCCTCACCAGCACCCCCTGCAGCGTTACCCGTAGGAACTGATTCTCCTCTCTCAGCCTGACTTACACCGTCGTCCGTCGCACCAAATCCTCTATCTCCCTCCGTTCTCACACCTTAGATCGGAGATGGTGCCAGGGCCAACACCTTGGGGTTGGCGGCATCCTGCATATTTTCGGCGAAGGACGTAGCGGCCTGCAATTGGTGGCCGGCTACTTGGTAAGCGGACAGGCATGCTTGTTGTCGAGCGAGTGGGCGGCATTTATGGGGCCAATATTTTGGTGATTGGGTGGCGCCTGCGGCAATGAGAACGCCTTGTGAGGCGGTTGCGAACAAGTGGTTCGCATTTGCCTGTTTTTCTGACATTTGATTGGGCATCGTGTGGAAACGGGGGGAAGGAAGAATCCGCCCCTTACGATCTCCAGGGCAAAGATCCGCCCCACCCCCCTTTTTGAAACCCCGTTTTTTCGGTATTTAGACCCAGACGATCCCTCGAAAAAAAGCACTCATTTTTCCATCAAATTTTTACCTTTCAAGACCAACATCTACGACTAAGGGCACACGCTCCCGTTTAGGGCATATGCCCCCGTTTAGCGTGAGCTTTTGCTGTCTAGGTCTTGAAAAGGATTTCATTTGCATCCAAGAGACGCAAGCCGCTCACACCATGGAGTTGGCCGAGGGTGTACCATTGCCACTGATTGGATCCACAAACAAGATGCCATCGAACATTGAAACCGATTGTGAAATGAAGCCTGAAGGCATTCCCACCGCGCACACCACCGGTCAAAGGATCCCATACATTTGCTTTGAGAAGCAGCTAGCCTATTGTTGTCTGACACGGACCTGCCGCTGGAAACCATCCATCTGGACCTCAATGCCCTGGAGTACTGTCTGGAGCTATACTGAACGTGCACCAACATCCTTGACTGAGTCATCATCAGTTGAGGGTGGACTGGCGCCGTTCATGTTTGCTATCCATCAAGGCGTACCCGAGCATCACGAGAGTCAAATGGCGTTTCCAGGGTGGGGATGTGAAGCACAGAATGGACTTGAAGCTTCGTCACCAGGCATGATGTTGGATCCTTTGGCGAGTGGTGCTGCTACTGGGGCTTTCAGTTCCTGTAGAGCCCCTCCGCCGAAGCTGCACACATGCAACGATGATACAAGACACCAGGCCTGGTGGCGAAGTGCTCAAGATGCTGGAACTCCCATTCAAGCACAACTCTTCGAGCCGCCACCGGGCCTGGTATGTATCACCCCTCACCAATACTGATCCTTTCCAGTATTTGCTCCTGCTTCATTGCTTAACAACGGGATAGATTCAGTCGCCGCAGACTTTCATCGACACCTTTCGGAAAGTCCCCGGCGATGAATGGGCATTCCCTTTGGAGGACTTTACCTTGCTCCAAACGCCTCTTCCCCTCGACTCCCAGAATGGGTCCTCGCCGGTTCTCGGTACCCTTGATCACGTATTTAGCCTCCCAAAGGGAGGAACAGATACGACAATATATGATCTAGCATTTGGCGACAAGTGGCTTGACAGCATCGACCCTGCTCCCCTCCAATCTTGCACGAATGAAGATATGGTATCAGTCTTGCCAGAGGTTGATTATTCCGTTCTGGAGCACAGCGGCGACAATGGCAACAAATCTCAAACTTCTGCTGCAGAAGTTTCCCAAGAGAGCCCCAAGCTGGTAGAGACGACATCGATCGAATTGCCAACTTCGAGCTCCGACGCAAATACTCCCTCACTTGGGATTTTGAATGAGGTAAGTATGAGACCATGGGCCGGATTTGGAAGAGAATCTCTCACCTGATTAACTCGAAACAGACCAACCGACCAAAGAAGCTCTTGAAACGGGCATGGGTTCGCTCTCCGCTTAATGCAATGAAGGGGACATACTGTCCGCATTGCAATGTCACATTCCGTACCCCCAGCGCTCTCACGTGAGTATCGCGGCCTCATCTTCCTGGTGACGAGTCGCTGACATGTCCCAAACACAATACAGACGCCATATGGAGAAGATCTCTCGTCCATTCGCTTGCCCCCAAGAGGCCTGCACATTCCGGGCCGCTTCAAACCGAGACCTGAAGCGTCACGTTGCATCGAATCTGCACCCCGAGTCTACTGGCGAGATCTTTCTCTGTCCGGTGGCCGGCTGCAAGTACGCGAATAGGGGCTTCTCGCGCAGGGACCATTTCCGACGGCATATCCGCACCCGTCACCTAGGGGTTGAGACTGCATCGGCAGGAGGGACCGGAAGTTCGAATTCTCATGGCAGTGTCGTGGAGAGTCCGAGCCCGTGAAGTACATATGGTGGTTTTCGTATTGATTTCTAAACGAAGTATTTCCTTGATGTAATCGAGAGAGGAAGTGTAGGTATTTATCGAGAGTTTCCCGCCCTCAACTTACCTAGTCAAACCACTGCTGTCTTGCGGAGCCCCCTTGTAAGGTTCATCTCAGGCACGAGCTACATGGAATCGAAGTCGAATCGAAGTCGAAATCGAAGCCGGAGTCGTAGATCGGCTTCTCAGGGGTAATGACCACCGCCCAATCTACCACACCTTACATCCCAAAGCCCTCACCCCGACCACACCTTGGCAAAAACACCTAAACCTCCTCCTCCCCATCCACCGCCCCAACCTCACCCACCCCACCCAAATCCCCCACCTCCACCTCCCTCGCCTCAACCTGCTCCCCCCCTTTCCCCTCCTCTTTCA
>Ga0247780_1000697_pt1 | contig 28306 bp, 33 predicted proteins | sample UWRJL079202R5_FD_179927 | JGI IMG/M metagenome (GOLD analysis project Ga0247780, IMG submission 179927) | Plant litter microbial communities from Arlington Agricultural Research Station in Wisconsin, United States - UWRJ-L079-202R-5 | ecosystem: Environmental > Terrestrial > Plant litter >... | reverse complement strand
AGGCTCTGATTGATTCGGCCTACATGGCCTGAAACTTCTTTGCCTCACATTGTGTCTCCCACGTGATATCCGATCCGGTTGGGAGATCGGGTTGGGGGTTTTGCTCGAATCGCCTGACGAGACTTGCACTGAAAAGTCTTCCCACAACATCCACAACAGAACGTCACTTCACAGCGGCCACAAATGGATCCCATCAGCGCCCTATCGGCCGCGGCCGGCGTCATTGCCTTCATCGACTTTGGGGGCAAGCTGCTCTCCCGATATCTCAGGCTGAAACGGGTGGGTGACAAGCTCCCTCCAAATCCTCCTCGAAATATTGAATATTATGCCGCCGAAGGATAACAAGAAGCGGTCGCTAAATGCCAAGCTACTAGCTACAATCGACGACTGGATCGTGTCCAAGGATGCCGCGTTTGAACAGCTACAGCTACGGATGACAGCAATCCAAGAGATGACGATGGACCTTTTGATGTGTCTTTTGTTCGTGGACGCGTCCCCTCTCTACGTCAGTTAACTTTCTGATTATAACACAGGGATGAAGCTATTCAAACCCGAGAGACACTGGAGAGTACCGGCTCAAACACCGACAGGATCCAAGCCTCACTACTGGTGATGGAGACGGCAATTGCCGACATGGGCCGTTCTGACATCCTAAAGGAAATCTCGGCTGGCCAGCCACTTCAACGCGGGGTAGACGGTCAATCCCTATCGCAACATCTGTGGAATTCGATATGTCTTCTTGACGAGTCGAGCATTGCGAAAAGCTTGCGTAACCAGAACCGTCCTGTCTGCTCTGGCAAGATTGGAGAAGAAAGTGGATTGGTGCCCGGCGCAGAGGCTGTTGGCCATGTCGATGCCGTGGGAGTTATTTTGGCGGATCCCAAACTCGATGGCACAATCGACGTTGTCATTCGCAAGAGGATTTTGGACGGCATTGGTTGCTCGGGGATGTTTGACAGGCAGGACCGTATATCGGCTGCTTTCCCAGACACATTCTCATGGCTTTTCGCTGAGGATCCATCTAATTCTCCGATGGGGTTCAAGGGTTGGCTTTCATCTCCGGTCGACAACGCCCCATTCTGGATTACGGGCAAGCCTGCTTCTGGTAAACGCACGTTGATGAAGTTTATTGTGACACACCCAGATCTTCAAGCGATGCTCGAACGATGGTCAGGCCGGCGGAAAGTCCTCTCCGCGAAGGTGTCCTTCTGGGGTCCAGGATCCCCACTACAGAAATCCCAGGGCGGACTACTTCGAAGCCTTCTCTTTCAGCTTCTCCGTCAGCGCCCAGACCCCTGCAGCACGATTGTTCCTCGGCGTTACTTGTTTTATATGATGACAAATTATTCTCACAACCTCGACTTGGATATAGAATGGGAGGTCCCAGAACTACGCGCTGCTCTGGAAAGGTTCACTGCTCAGGTTGATGGGGCGGATTGCAGTGCCCTGTTTATCGATGGCCTCGAAGAATACGGTGGAAACCAAACAGAACTGGTAACCTTTCTCGTCGAACTCCAAAAGACCCACCATCTCAAGCTTTGTATATCGAGCAGACCTTGGAACGTATTCGCTGACGCTTTTCGTGCGAATCCGTCTCTGAGAATGGAAGACCTCACGAAGAATGACATCCACCGCTCCGTCAACGCCCATCTTCAGGAAAGCGCTGGTTTCGAAGAGTTACGGCGCCTCTACCCAGTACAGATCAACAAATTGATTCACGACATCGAGACGAAAGCACAAGGTGTTTTTTTTTTGTGTTGTTCTGGTCGTCCAGGAACTGCTCATTGAAGTACAAGACAACCCCCGTCTTGAGGCCGTGAGAAAGACTTTCAATAGCCTGCCCCAGGATTTGGAATCGCTTTACAACGCTATCCAGAAGGGGCTAAGTAACTCGCAGCGTGAGAATGCTTCCAAGCTTTACCAGCTGACATATGAGTGGAAACGTCTCTGTGGCCCTACGGTTGATCCTACGACGCTATGGGTAGCCTTCGAGTTCGACGACGTGACAGATTTCGACTGTCCTTTAGAGACAAAACGATCCGATGACATCCCCCCAATATTATCGCGGCTGCTCGTCGGAAGCACACGAGGGCTCCTGCAAGTCTATCGCCACCTTAGCTACTATCAATACGAAGTCGACTATCTTCACCGAACAGCATTTGACTGGCTGAGGTAGTAGGAAAATATGTCCAAGGTCGTGTCATATCAACCACGTGGTTTCAATCCCATCTTAAGCCTCTGCGCCGCGCTCGTTTTCGTCCATCAACGGGAATTGCAGCAGGGCCTCGCCCCTCCTCTCGGATATCGATATAAGAGTCTGATGAGGATATATCTCCTTACTGCTCAAGTCGAGAACACCACACAGAACAGGGTTGTGCTGCTAGAACTGTTCAAGAAGCTTAGCCCAGGAGCCAAAGAAGCACCAAGCCCTGTCGCTCCTTTAGTCTTAGAAATGCCTGACGGTCACGAGTTCTTGGCAGCAATATTCATGTCCGTCCCCTACCTCCAGGCCCGTCTTGAGATCCCGGATATCCACGCAAAACATCTCCCTAACTCGAGGTCTCCCTTTTCACGCATATGGCAAAGGTTCCCATTCGGCAACAATCCGACCAACAGCCGGTTATTAATGGCAGCAGCGTTTGGGCTCGACGCTCTTCCTGAATTTCACGGGCAGTTGGGGAGCAAAAATGGCAAGTCAATCCGCCTGGATCACTTGACCCCGTTCAAGGCGTCTATGAGACTCGATGCCGTTTATTTCCTCCTTCGTGTGGGATTTTACCGAAACACGAAGGATACGAAGGAAATTGAGAAGAGTCTGACGACATACCTTCTGCCTATTCCTTTGTCAGATGAGCCGGAAGCATGCAAGTCTATTGCGGCTGGCAAATGCCTTATCCAGTACCACTACATTCCTCAGAAACTTCTCAAAGACTTTCCCTCCGTCAATTTCGCCGCCCTGAAGCAGCGCTACTTGCCGCTCATCGAAGAAAGCCGTCTGGATGAAGAGTTTCCAGAAGACTCACAGGACTAGGGTCCATCAACCAAGCAGCTCGGACCCCAAGCTAAACCCATTGCGACCTTTCTTCCAAGGCTGCTACTCTGGCCATCAGCCCTCCGTCTTCCTCTTCTCATCCTTGAGTACCGCCCAACAAACAAACTCCCCACGATGAGGCCAAGACCTATCCTCTCCGCATCCCAATTTAAACCCCATCAAGCCCATCAATCGCCACCACAACCCGCTCAATCCACGCCTCAAGATCATCCCCCCTCGCCGCCATCCCCGTCGCAAAGTCCACCAGCAGCCTCGCCACATATGCCGCGCCAGTCCTCTCCCTCTCCGGTGGGAACAGGCTCACCGGCACCATGACCACCCTGCAATCGTCGTCATCCGCCAGCATCTTGTCCGCAAGCCCCTCCCCGAGTCTGAGCAGGGCGGGTATATTCTTGGACCGCGCGAACATCAGGGCCTCGACGGCTTCGAGGCCATATTCTTGGAACTGTTCCTCGTAGTGGATGACGACCTCGGGGTACGGGCTGCGGATGGTGCAGGGCTCGATGGTGGATTTCTCCCAGTCGATGATTGATTTTATTGTGGAGGTGGAGGTGGAGGTATCGAGGAGGATGTTCTCGGTGTGCAGCGAGCCGTGGTGCAGGTAGGGGCGCTTCATCGTGGAGGGGTCTGCGGTTGGGCCGCGGGCGAAGTTGAGGGTGGACTGGCCTTGTGTCCAGGTAGCGAGGCGGGGGAGGAGGGAGGCCCGCAACTTCAGGATGGCGTTGCGTACGCGGCTGATGTCAGAGACGGTGTACCAGGAGGAGTTGCGGTGGGTGCGGAGGGTGGTGTCGTTGATTTCTGCATCCAGGACGCTGAGGATGCCGTTGAGATATTCGCCGACGTTCCGGAACGGTCCGCGGTGAACATTCGGGTAGCGCGCGCGGTGCCCGAGCCAGAATATGCCGGAGACGGAAGGCCCGACGAAATATCCGCGTCCGCCTTGCGAGCGGTCGCCGCCGTCCCAGTCGTAGTAGAGGCTGCCGATGTCGTCGAACTGTTTTGCCTCTAGTTTCGGGAGATGGTTGGTCTGTACTTGGCAGAAGGTGTCGCGAAGACACTCGACTTGGTCCTCTTGGATGCTGGAGGAATACCGTTTTTCATGAAGGGTTTGGACCCCCTCGATGCACTAATGGAAGATGCATGTCAGTTGGTTTTCTTCTTTCAATACAAGCAGACACTCAAAACAGCCGGAAAGACTCGACAGAACGATTTGCAGGTGGTGGTTCGACATACCTCCAGAAACATGGCCTCGAGGCCAAAGGGCGCTGTCCCGCTCGAGTCGAAACAAAACACACGGGGCACCGGCAGACCCTGTTCCCGCGCAAAGGCCATGGTGGCCACCTCGCTCTCGACCACAAAGTACGGATCTTTGGGCATGCCGATGCGGAAAAGGGCGTGATTCGGCAGTTTAAAGGGCTTGCCCCCTTGAACTGCCAGGTCAGCAGCCCAGCGAGAGCGAGGCAGTGGGCGGCGCGCTCGGCAGACGTTCCGGAGCCAGCTGTCGTCGTTGTCGTCGGCGCTGCGGCCGGAGGAGTCGTCACAGCCATGCGGGCAGCTGGCGGGGTGGTTGCCGGGGTTGCTGCCGGCGGGGCTGGTGGTCTCGGCGAGGGCCGAGGTCCCGGCGTTGTCGTCGTCGCTGCCAAAGTGCACCCGGAACAGCGAGTGGTTGCTGCCGTCCGCGAAAAACGTGACGCAGTACGTCTCCGAGGAGACGGACAGCACACCTCTGCACAGATAGTAGCGGAGGAGGTGGTTGGCCACCCCCGCTGTTGGCCGCTTTGTCCAACGGGGGTATCCCCAGAGGCCAGGGATGTTGCCCTTGTTGTGGGCCATCCACTGGTCTTGTGCCTTCTCAATCTCGCTGGGCGTGCGAGGGCGCGAGGGGAGGAGGCGCTTGGGGCGGTTGGTGGCAGGGGCCGGGCTGGAGCTGGTGCTGAGGGAGGGAGATGCCATCTTGAACAACGCGTTTTTGGTTAAAAAGCGGCGAGAGGAGCGGATCTTGCCGAAGAAAGAGAGCGAGAGAAGTCAAGAAGCACTCTTGGTTGAAGAGTGAAACCACAGGTTGGACTTGGGAGCTTATTGAGCGGAAAGAAAACGCCGAGGCTTGACCCTTGAGGATTTACGGGGTTGTGGTAGCTTGAGAATGGAAGTGGCACGCTTGACGCAAAAACGGGAAGGACCTCACGGTGAAAATCGCTGCTAATACACCAGAGAACTCATAAAAGATCTCAAAAATCCGGGCTGTTGCTATGTCAAGATTGCGGAAGTGATTATTGAATAAACAGACCTGGAACAAGCAGACCCGCGTTTCTACGAGAATAGAACGTTCCGGACAAGCCAGCCCCCTCCTGTCCCTCCAGTCTGTGGGAAGCGAACAGTGATGATGGACAGACCTGTCAAAATATTCAGAATAGAACATTCCGGACCAGCCAGGTCTCCTCCAGCACCTCCAGCCTCTGAAAAGTTGACAAATCACCTTCCCATGACATAAAGCCCACCGGAGTTAGAAGGTCCTCACAGCATGCCGTCAAGTCCGGAAGACGAGAACAGCTACAGAACTCTTCTTAGTCCGTTTAAATAACAGCAGTGCTAGTAGGTACTACGTCTGTTTTTCATTCTTGTTTTCATTCTCATGTAGTGCTTTCGACAATAAAGTAATGACCAAGCCGAAGCCCGTCTTTTTCCAGAGAATGCTAATCAACCAGTTTTGGTAATACACAAGCTGTAACCTCACAACTAAAGACTTCTTCTCTGGCCAGTTGCCTACTTTTGTCTCGCGTTTTTACATAACAACGAAGAAGGACATAAAGCGAGGGGGTTAACTATAAACAAGGTACCTTGTTTACTGTGATTGCGGATAACATGAATGTCTGATGAGCAAGTAAGCGAAATCTGAACCACTGAGCGAAGTAACTGAAAGCTCTGTCAAATCACAACTCTCGCTTGTTTGTCAGACCGTATGTTATCCCTCCTGGCAGCATAAAGCCTATTTCACCACAAAGCCACCCCTCTCTCCAATGACAGCCTTTCCCCTCAACTTCCACGTGGGATAACATCCCCCAAAATCTATCTACACCTCAACCCCTCCCCATCCTCCCTTGATTTGCCAACAAGCCTTGTAACTCGGCATGCTTTTCATCCCCCTTTTTTTAACATTTGTTTCACAACCCCTAGATGTTTACTATCACATGCCAAGACCACTCGCCATCAGAGCTCTCAATTCCCCCTTACCACCAGCAAGTCGACAAGGTTTTGCAAAACAGCAGCACGGCAGCACATGCAGCATCTGAGAAACAAAAGTCCAACGCAAGGTATGTTCAATTAAGCACCTGCAGACAAACTCAAATCTATGGACAGTATAGACAACGCAAGTTACACACCGCTCGCTCAAATGACGCTACAATCACCCGATCACAAAGCCGGACCGTCCCAGTTCTCTCTCCTCAGCCGACCAAACCACGCCTGCTTGTGCGGAAATGCAATCTCCCTCTCCTTCGTGAAGCCCGCAAACTCCAAATGCTGGATAAATCTGCCCACCCAAGTCAGCATTTTGTCTATCACCGGTTAAGAAACTCAGCATACCTTGCGTTATCCACCCTTGGCTCCAAGGACAAACTCATCGTCCGATTGTCAGCGTTGAATGCCCAGTGAGCCAAACTCGTGATCCAGCTCTGCACACGGCCCCGCGCCCACTCTTCGCCGATAAGGACATGGACGCCGCGATCCCAGTCGTCAGCCGTGCCGAGGTACTTCCCGAGAATGTCCTCCTTGACCCAGTACATCTCAAAGTACCCAAAAGGCACGCCGTCCCACATACCGATGGCGGGGAAACTATGTCGGTTCTTCAAGGCTGCCTCCAAGGACTCGTCTGAGAACTTCCCCCAGAACGCCGAGACCCGCGGATTGGAGTGCCAGCGCTTCAGCAAATCTACGTCCGACATTGCTTTGTAGTTTAGTGGCGCGGGTGGCTTTGGACCGACAGGGCCCATATATGGCACCGGATCAGGGGTCAGGGATGCTACGCGGAATGAGAGGTACTGTCCCACAGATGGAACGAAGCGGGTGTAGAAAATTTCTCCCATCCGCGGCGGCTTTGGCCTGACAGGGTGGCGGATATGGTTGGTAAACGTGTACTGTAGCGGTGCGGGAGGGTAGTATGTGGGAAGGTGGGAAGTGCTGAAATAAGGGCCAATGGGGAAAGACGGCACGCTCGTGAGCGCCAATGGAGGTAGGACTCCAGGGGGGTCGAGGTAATCCGGATGTACCAGTGGAGAGCGCAGTGAGAATTCGCTGGCCGAAGGAGACTCCGGACGGCTGCTCGATGGCGATGCGGGATACGACCCCGAGCCCTTGAGGGTTGGCTGAAGACTAAACAAGAATAGCCGTCCGGGGATCTGCCAAAACATCTTCTGGGAGACAAACATGTCGTCCCAGGATTCGCCGGCGTCGAGAACTGACGTTCCCACGGACGAGTCGAGACTGGCGATCAAGCCCATCCGCTCCAGCTTCGGCAGGAGGTTCCTCCCGCGAAGCACGCCGTCCCTCTTTATGCGGACCCGCCAATTGCCCATCGGCCGACCAGCCCTGGGGGTGTGTTTGGAGTCATCTGTCGTCAAGGTGGTCGGGGGGGCGGGCTGATGGAAGTACCAGTACAGGGTAGCCCAGAGTATCATGGCCATTTGGCGGGTGGGGCTTGCTGGCGGCTTGAAGTCGTTGCTCGACGGGCTGGAGATGGACGAGATGAACAGGCTGTCGTGGTGCAGCGTTGGCCTCGTGAACGAGTGGATGTGCGGCCGTGTCTCTTGGCCCTGCACCGAGACGGCGGGGCCCTTGTTTTCCTCAGCATCGCTGTCCTCGCCACCTTTGCTGTCCTCGGTGTGGATGACGATGGTCCAGCCGACGGGAAACGCGTTGTGGTGTGTGCTGAGCTCGTTGGACTTGAAGAACAGGCCAGCAAAGACGGGCGTGACGGTGATGGTTTGCCCATCGGGCAGGTAGATCATTTGGGGAGCCATTGAGGGGTATTCGGCCGGGGGAGCGCGGCGCAATGGCAATCGGGAACGGAGCGCGGGGGCTATCTATCGTGAAGGCGAGGTGCTATCGGCGGTTATCGCGACGTTAAATGGCCGCGGACGGCTTGGGATCGGCTGTGCCGTGAACCGAGGGCACGTTCGAGAAGGCCGCTACCGCATTTGAACCGTCATGGTCTGCTGAGAAGACACGAGATTATCGCGTGTCCTCGCTTGCCGTGCTCTCGCTGCTGAAGCGGAGGGGCAGTGGAGGGGCAGAAGCTCTCGTGTTTCCGCGTCATGCAGTATGGCCAAAGCTCCTTTCCCGAGACCTTGCCAATCACCCCACTCTTGAGGCTTGTGTGACGCCACTCTTGCATTTGTCCTCAACTGAGGTTGATTGGCCATTTCAGGGTAGCACCGAGAACGTCAGGGGATTCTACGGCATGCGACATGGAAATAGTTGTACGCATTTCATCTCTTCGTTTGCTCTGTCGTGCGTGGTCTTGTGCCAGCAATCAACTTCTACGGGGCACGGACCACTAAGCGATGGGTCCCTCACCCCCGCGCTTCTCCAAAGTACTTCGTACCCATGCAGAAAATGCCTGGCTACGAGTCCTTGTGCTTCTTATCCTTGTCCTCGCTCTTCTTCTCCTCTGTCAAGCTTTCGTCTTCCTCCTTCTCCGAGGACCGCCTCCTGTCCTCTCGCTTCGTCCTCTCGTCGTCCAGCACTTCTTTCACCTCCTCGCCAACGTCTTTGGCGTCGTCCCATTCTACGTCGTACTCGAGCGCAATCGCCTTGATCTCGCTGCGCAGAGCGTTTGCCTCGCCCACCAGCTGCTCCCATTTGTGGATGTCGAAGCCACGCGCTTCGTACAAGGCGTTCTGCCGACGCGACACTGTCACGTTCATGGCCGCCTTGTAGCTTAAATCCCGACTAATGTAGAGAAACCACAGGTATCCGCCCATGATCGTCGTCAGCCCCGCGAGGTACGTGACCGGCTCGACGAGGTCCCATCCGGCGTCCGTGTGGAACGAACAGTAGTACACGACACCCCACCATCCTGCCAGCAAGCCGAAACCCGCCTTTGCCAACCGATGCGCCGCGCGGTGGGCCAAAAGGTCGCATTCCTGCTTGATTTGCGAGAGCTGGTTGAGCTCATGGCTCATCCTGCGAAGGCGGCTGCGCATGTAGTGTGTTCGGTCGTTGAAGGACGGCACACTCACGCGCATCTCGAAGTTGTATCCCTCGACTTCGATTGCAAACTCCCGTCCGCGAGCCGCGTCTCGTATAAAGTCGCCGATCTCGGTGCTACTACTCCAGCGAACCCAGTTCTTCTCCGATCCCTTCCGCTCCGGACCCTCGTGCCCGAGACCCGAATATGACGCGACGTGTGTCAAGTCGCGCTCCTTCTGCTTGGCTCCCTCCCTTGCCTCCGACCTTGATATAGGCTTGTTGTCGTGCTGGTCGGTATCTTCGGCGCGGAAGTACACATTGGGGATCTTTTCTTTGCCATCTTCCAATACCGGGGGGATCTCGGCCTGGATCAGACGCTCGACGTAGGAGAGAGGTTGTTGCGGGTGTATAAGCAGCGCCAGCGGCTGGATCTCGTCATTGGCAGAAATCGAGCGACCGTAGTCGTGACTGTTGTTCCCTTTGTCCTTTTCGACGCTCATGGGCAGCGGAAGGATGAGTTTCAGGAGCCGTGTTGGTGTCGTCAGAAGCTTTCCTGCTCTTCGTCAGCCAATGTCCCGGGACCATAGATGCCTATGTGTTGACTTGCCTTGCGTTGACGCCTCCTTCTCCTCGCCCTCCTTGGCCACAGTCGGCTTGTCTGCATCTTCCCGGTGCCAGGGCCGCTGAACTTGGTGTTGGCGTACCTTGACCTTCTGCTCCTGCTCATCCAAGCCCTTTTGGTTTAAGGCCTTGGCAGCCTTTTCGTACTTGTCCTCATGAAGGCGCGTTGCGGATGTAGAGAGAAGTTGGGACAAGCAGGGCGACCTGCTCCAACGCTGGCAGTTCGAGGCAACTTTGAGGGGTGACGATAGACCTCTCCATGAAGTCTCGATAATCCGGCCAGGGAGCCGTCGTAGGACGTGGCTCATGGTTATTCCACTTGCATTCTGGAGCGTCTGTAAACTGTTCAGTTCTCAAGGTCAAACTTTAGGTAAAATGATAAAAGCTATGCAAGAATGTATGGAAGAGTAGCAATCCAGGCCTTCGGGAACCTGGGAGGCGGCAGCGGGCCTCGTGACGTCACTGCGTTCCTGACGCACTGCAACCCAATTGCGAAGCGAGCAGGGAGCTGCCAGTGGTCTGGCCCAAAGCCTAACGCTGATAAGCTTCTGCTCCGTGTTCCACATCATCCCAACCCCTTCGCCAGCAAGTTTGAAGCACTTTCATCCCGAATCAGCATCACCACTTCTGCCGCTCTTTCTCGTGCAAGACCTCGGACGAATGCAGGAAACAAAATGGGGGACTGGTGACGGAACATGCCGCCCACCAATGCGACGGGGGGTGTGCGAGGGCCTGGGCCGTCCAAGCGTCCAATCACCCCACGATGCGATCGGCCATCGCATCAAAGCAGCTGTCAGCGCTCGCGATAAGGAATCAAAGCTCCGTACATGTCGCCCACCAAAGCTGGCGTCGGTGGCCAGGGTCGCACCCAACGTGTCGGTAACAAAGTCTACCTCCTGGGCCTCGAAGACGGGGTATGTGAGCCCGGCACCGAACGCTGGACGCGCACTCGACCATGGACAATGCTTCGGAGTCAAGCCACTCAAGCCCAGACGCTGCGTCGGTGCAGACACAGGCACGAAAGGCTCCGCGCGCCGACCGGCCCTGCGATATCTGCCGAAAGCGCAAGTCGCGATGCGCAAAAGAACCCGACCAGGAGAGATGCGTCCTCTGTACTTTCCACAACCGGGAATGCACCTACAATGACGCGCCCCAGCCGAGGCGGAAGAGGGCAGACTTCCCTGATGACGGCGCGGCAAGCGTGGATGGGACTGGGGAGAGCGAGGGAAGGTCGGCATATTTTTGGACTTGTCTACTTTCCTCCAGCGCCAGCTCAGCTCCTTTGACTAACACAAATGCCGAGCTTACAGGCCTCCTCGAAAAAAGACGAGGGGAACACAGACCGACGATAGCGCGATCCCGCCCGACCCCACCACGTCATCTTCCGTTCGATCTCTCCTCGACCGCACGCTAGGCTTGCATCGAACGACCCACTTCAAATATATCGGCTCTAGCTCCCTGCACGAGGAACGGCTGCTCGATCTCATACACCGGTTCTACGAGTCTGGGAATGGGGAGGATGGGTGCAAATTCCGTCGGGTTGCCGACTCGACTACGTTTCTATCGAAATCCGATCGGCATACCCTCTTCAGTGCCGATGTTGACGGCGATCTCGATGCGATCGAGCATGCCGTACGGCCTCACGGGCCTGGCCTGGTAGACTTATACTTCCGGACGGTCCATCCGAGCTATCCCATCCTCCACAAAGGAGTGTTCCTCGAGAAATATGCGCGCAGCTACAGGGAATTCTCGCCGCCACTACTGGCAGCTGTGTATCTGCTGGCCATGGACTGGTGGGAGTACGACCGGGAGTTGTCATCGCACAAGAAGCCTGATGCCGAGTCCCTGCTACGCACGGCAATGAAGGCTCTGACGGGTGTCATCCACCGGCCGAAACTCTCATCCGTTCAGGCAGGTCTTTTGCTTCTCCAGCGGTCGGGGGGCGATTCCTGGGTGCTCACCTCCCAGGTAGTCGCCGTTGGGGAGGAGCTTGGGCTCCATTTAGATTGCACTACGTGGAACATTCCAGAATGGGAGAAAGGGTTACGGCGACGGCTTGCCTGGGCTATCTTTATGCAGGATAAATGGGGCGCTCTTATCCATGGCCGGCCATCCCATGTGGTTTCCTCGAACTGGCAGATGCCACGGGTGTCTCTGGCCGATTTCCCCGAGTCCGCTGCTGACGAGGACGACAAAGAGGGTAGCACAGAAGTCGAGAAAGGGAGGTTGCTGTTTATACACCTCACCAAACTCACGCAGATCATGGCCCAGGCTCTCGAGCTTCTGTACAGCCCCGACCAAACCAGAGCCCAGGAAGTGATTGCGACCACCGGGGTTCAGGGACTCCTTGAATTGGTCAAGCCAATGGCTGTCAATCTCAAAGAGTGGGCAAATGGTATGCCCCAGGATCTGCGAATGGACGATGTCAGGACGAGAAAGCTGTGCTCAAATGGATATCTACACCTGTCTTACTTCGTAACCGAGATCATTATCCACCGCCACATCATACGCAGCCTGACTCCAAGTACGCCAGACCCCCTACGCGAACTCTGTCGAGAGGCTGGTAAGGCACGTCTGGAACGAGCGATCAACTTCGTCGAGGCGCTGCGGCCTGAGCATCTCCAAGCCTTCTGGTGGTTCGCCTCCCCGAAATCGCTTGCCTTCATCCGGACATATGGTGGGTTGCTCTGGGCCACAAGTTCCACGGAAGCCGAGGCCGAGTTCTACCGACGGAAGCTTGAAGACTTCCGCTGGAGCTTAAAGGTCCGGGCAAAGGGAGTGAGCTTTGTAGCTGCCGCGTTGCAGGAAATGGACGAGAGTCTCCAGGACATTGACATGACGCAGTCGCCAGTCGGGCGCGCCGGGCAGGCGATGGGGTTCTCGCACATTGGCGTCTCAGGCAGCCTTCTGGGTAGCGCGAGTGATGCTGAGACGCAGACCCCGGCCCAGGAGATGGCGCTCCATACCATGTACCATGGCCATCAATTTGACTCTGTGGAGACGTCGCCGAGCTTCAATATCCTGGAGATGGACGCTGTGTCATCTCATGAGTATTTGTCGGACATGGATCAGAACTTCTTTTTTCCGGGGCTGACACAGCCTTGATGGAGGGAATGTAGGACGTATTGTCGGGAGGCAATACACAGGTAGTGAGGCGAGAACTTAGCATGCCAGCGGTCACCCACGGATATTGGGGCTTGAAGTCGATCAGCCTTTGCTGCAGCTCGTCTGTTGTGGGCTGTCACCGCGTTGGCGAGCTGTGTTTGTCACCTGCAGGTTTGGGACTTCAGGACTCCCGGTTTGCTCAAGGTGGTCTGATATCACCCAGGCTCTCAATGAATGTCCAGGCGGTTAAGCTCTTGATATGTCTGGTCCTTCAGCCCACACTTGGTGCGTGCCAGGCGTCTAACATGCCAACCATTGACGCGGTCCTGCGTGGTTGTCGCTGGACTGGTGCCCTGACCGGCGTGGTCATGGAATGGATGTAGCTGGAGGGTTTATTGTGTCGCTGTCGAATGCTGGGAGGAGGTCAGCACACGGATACAAAAAAAATCGGGATTGCCTCCGAGCCACCCCGGGCGCGTACGTCTTGTTCAGACGGGGTTCATTGGGACACGAAGATTCCACCGGGAGAGGTCTTGACGTTAATTAACTTCATAATAGGTAGTGATAATGCCTGGTTTAGACGCAGTTCAGACTGTTGTGCTGCGCCTCGGCGATGGCTTGTCTCGTGATGTCCGCTGCCATCAACGTCCTCAGGATTTCTGGGGAAATCACAGTCAACGCGTGTCACTTTGGTCGCCGACGGCCAGCGCCGCCCTCAGCAGCCAGGCGAAGCCAGCGAAACCGCCAGCGAAACCCTGGCCGTCGGCGAAGACGGAGGCGAGCCGCCGGCCGTCTGACCGCATCGACGTACTGGTGATGCCAAGACTTGCGAGGCGCATCCACGGCACCATTGTCTCAGATCAGCATTGTGGAGTCCTGTATTGAACAGTATTCTTGTTTGTGTATGGAGCATATGAACAGGTCGATGACGGTATGAGATCGCGCTAAAGGTAAATATGTACATTAAATATCGCTGCCATCTCGTATGGCCTCCTTCCTCCCCTTAAATCCCATATTCCTTCCACTCAGGCAGCTATTCCAACTTAAAGGAATGAAGCCTCAACCAGGAACGCTGTGGAGAACTTGGCGTGCCTGAGGATGGTGGGCCACTGGATGGTTGAGTACGCCTATGCGCTGTCAGTATTGATAACTCGTGATTATTGGCTCAGGGCGGACAAGGAAAGATGGGGACTCACGTCGTTGGCAGTGTGGATATACGGCGACGAGTTGCTCATCACCTCTTCGCACGCATACGCAGCAGCTATTCGGTCATATTAGTGACGGATTAAACAGAGAGAGACAGAGAGGCAGAGAGGCAGAGAGAAAAAAAACTCACGGAACCCATTCGACCGCGCACTAGCATGATCAGAGCATCCATACCCGCACTTATCGCTCGTCGTCGCACCCGTATACGCCGTTGCCACCACGCGCGCATACGCTGTCAGGCTGGTGTCCACATAATCGGTGTAGATCGAAATCTTGCCGCTCGGGCTGTACCCCGCCATGTCCTGGTTCAGCACGGCCAGCACGCTCTTGCCGGCCGACTTGTAGCTGGAGAAGACGCCGGCCGAGCCGAGGAGACCGCCCTCCTCGCCGCCGTACCAGTGGAACTCGAGCGTGTTCTTGGGGGCGTACTTGGCGTTGGCGAGCACGCGGAGGGCCTCGAGGATGACGACGGAGCCGGAGCCGTTGTCGTCGGCGCCGGGGCCCCGGGCGGAGGCCGAGCCGCCGGTGGAGTCGTAGTGGGCCGAGACGATGATGATGTTGGACGAGGTGCCGGGGAGCTTGGCGATGATGGAGGGCTGGTTGAAGGAGTGGGTGAATTTGGAGATGGTGATCTTGGGGTTGGCGGCCGCGACCGAGGACACGGTGGAGAAGAGCCAGTTGGCCGAGGCGGTGCCGTTGACGCCCTTGTAGTAGCGGTTGTAGAAGCTGGGAGAGGGGTTAGTGGTTGTTTACATGATAGGAGCTTAGAGTCTGGTGCTTACCCGGTCAAGCTCTGGAGCCAGGCCTGGGGGTTAGTGGTCGAGACTGAACTGAGGAGCGGGTTGGCGGTGGTTTGGTAGGTTGCGCTCGTAGGGTAGGTGATTGCGCGGGCCGAGATTGGCGACTGCTCGCCATCAGGAGTTGAGAGGACGTGGAGCACCTCGGCGTCCTGGCAGAGTGTTAGATTTACTGTCTTCGGAAGAGGGCGAGTTGTTTGATTCTACCTTGATATCGGTAATGTCGATAAAGTGCTTTCCCTTGGAGATGTACTGGGAGATCTTCTCCTCCTCGGTGACCCACTTCCCGGGGTCCTGCGGGGAGGTCTTGATCAGACGGACATCTCTCCTGTCGACGCCGTCAAAGGATGGTGTGGCGGCGGTGAGCCAAGCCGAGCTGGTGGCCAGAGCGAGAAGTGTCGGCAGCTGCATGATTGCGTCTGTGTCTGGAGATTCACTTGAAAGGAGCAAGGAATGAGCTGTGATTCGCAGTGACACCACTGGGAGAGAGAGGGATGCTTGGACTTGGTAATTAATACTTTTCTTTCTATATGACGCCACCGTCTGGGAGGGGACTAGTACTGCCGGGTAGGTAGCCAGCTTGGGAGGTAGCAAGGAGACTTATTCAAACAAGGCAGGTTGCGCTCTGCCTCCACGATGCCCGTGATCCCGCGATGCCGCTTGGCTCGCCTGTGGCCTTCCAGAAGCCATTTCCTGGCCGCTAGCCCACAGCCAATGGTAGGGTGTTGGGTGTGAAAGCAACCTAGCCCCGTCTGCAGAATAGCCCGAAAGCAATATTACGGGCAGTGAAGCACGGAGCGTTGCAAGCGAAGCATGGAGCATTCCCGATCAAGCAGCTTGGGCCACTGGTGCAGTCTGGCGGTTGCGCGAGATCTGGATCAGGCAGGTACGGCGGGCCTCTCATTGCTTATCGTTGTTATGCGGCGGCCCGCTGCAACCCTTTGATCTCATCGGCTGCCGCAAGCGCACTAGTCCCGGCAGTCGTGGTGTGCGAGCCCCCACCCGCGTTGCGCTGTCTGACTTGATCATGGGGAAATTTCTCAGGGGCGATGCCATGCGCAGCGGTATAAGTGAGTGCACTGCCGAGGCACACTACTGGCTGCGGGGCTGCTCCTGACTGGGCGGCTGTTGTTTGAGCGCTGCACGCTATTACACCAGTGGTACCCAAGAGAATTAGCTAATCTCTCAGGGTGCCAAGCACCAGGCACGCGTTATATCTTTACTAGTGACATGTCTTTGTAGTACATCTATCTTATCAATCTCATGTGAGAGGGGCGATACACCATCCGATGTTTGTGGGAGGCCAGATGTGATTTTCATTTGTAAGAACAATCAACAGTACATGGTCCGTAGATCCTCCCAGATGGAGACCCCTGGCTTTGGATCTGCCCTGAAACACGGTATCCAATGAGCGGATTGTGGGCTGCAGATGGTGGGATGCAGCATCACGTGTGCCCAGCAATCGCCGTGGGAGGCAATCACGACCTCCCATTCTCCGGAACCTAGGTAGGAAGTACCAGATGATGAGCCACTCTGGTTTCAGCCTTACTTCACCCAAGGGCTGCCGCTCTCACACCCGGCCTTGCGCAGTCAACCGCCAAGATGCGCTTGATCAACACAGAGACTCTGAAGCTGGAGGAGTTCACCGCATCGACCCCGCCCTACGCAATTCTCTCCCACACTTGGCACGACGATGGGCCCGAGGTCTCCATGGCCGACATGTTGGCCATCCCCCAGAGTGATGATCCCAAATTCGCCAAGATACGTGGAATCTGCTCGGAAGCTGCCCGGATAGGCCTCGATTACGCCTGGGTCGATACATGCTGCATCGACAAGTCCAGTAGCGCCGAGCTGAGCGAAGCCATCAACTCTATGTTTGAGTGGTACAGGGGTGCCGTCGTCTGCTACTGTCTGCTCTCTGATTTTCAGACTGAATCTTCCCTGGAAGCCGACCTTGCAAAGTGCCGTTGGTTCACCAGGGGGTGGACACTGCAGGAGCTAATCGCCCCTGACATCCTCGTCTTTTTTGACGACTCCTGGACGGCTCGTGGTAGTATCCGCATCCGCGAATCCCTGTACGACTGGCCTGCGCAGTATAGCGAAGGTGCCTACGAAGTCGATTTGTCGGAGCAAATATCGGAGATCACAGGGGTCCCCCTTAGCGTTCTGAGCGCTGTCAACACTCTGCAGTCGACCCCGGCCGTGGAGATTATGTCATGGGCATCGCTGAGAACGACGACGAGGATAGAGGACCAAGCGTACTCCCTGCTCGGTCTTCTGGATGTCAACCTGCCGCTCCTCTACGGAGAGCGGCTGAAAGCCTTCACCCGTCTCCAGGAAGAGGTGCTCAGGAGGCGAGGCGACCTCAGCTTGCTGGCTTGGACCCCTTCCAGCCAATCTGAGCTTTCGGTATACTTTGGCATTCTCGCGCCGTCACCCAAGGAGTTCGCATGGTGCCGTGGTCATCAAGTGTCCCAGCCAGCCCGTCACAACACTGAAGTGAGCGTCACGCACCGAGGTCTCCGTCTCTCCAGCACACTGATCCTGAGCGAAGTCAGCCCCAACTCATACCTCTATTTTTTTGATCTCGAGTTGACAGTCCGTGCCCACAAAATCGTGGCTCGCATGACATTTGAGGAAATACATGATAATCTTTTCGGGCGGAAAAAGAGCTTTGGAATTTTGCCGAGGGCGCCAACGAGACAACTTACCGGGATACACCTTCGCAAGTACGGCCCGTCTGTCTTCTACCGAGATCACCACGGGCGTGCACCTCTCACAATAGAGAGTTCCGCTACTCGCGAACTGCCCAGGTCCGGAAAGACAACCTTCTATATCTCTTCGGCCTCGACAATCAACGAAGTGGCGCGGGACCACCCATTCGCGGATCGCGTCCTTCAGTCAGCGCATTTCTTAGACCATTCGACGGGATCTCACGTAAGTGTTGACATGGCGCGGCACCTCCACGAGAGTTGTCGGCACTCGGGCTTCCGCATCCCGGAAGACTCGCGGAAGATTGTCCTCGATCACGTTGTCCACGGGAGTTTGTGGGACTGGGCGGAGGAATCATTCATCCCCTCTGTGAGCGACAACCCGGGCTGGGATGCCCTCGTGTTTTATCCGGCCGTGAGGAGCGGCGACGTCCCGACCGATGGCATCGTCCTGCTCGTGTACAGCTTCAGCGACCTCGAGCAGTTTCCGCCTCGCGTCTTGCTTCTCGACAAATCCGACGAGGAGGTGTCGCGGCTCTTGAACAACGCCTCGAAAATTAAGATGAATGACCTCATGCGAGACTTCCCTGGCATACGAAATAAGATCTACAACGCCTCCGGAGTCAGAGTTCGGTACCTCACGAAGTTGGAGCGCCACGACGTGTCAGAGGGAGCTCGGGGCTGGCAATCGTGGGATACTGACTGGCAAAAGTCGGGGCCTGACGTGTTTGTCAGCAGGTTCTTGAGACTGACGACCAAGAACTGGAACGTTGAGGCCGAGATACACCGGATGCCATTGGCTCAGATGGATCCCCCGCCCCCCTGGCGCCATGACCCGGGGCCAAGGGCTTGCTTGCGGTTCTCAAAGGTCTCAAGACGGGACGCCGCATCCGACGAGGACGCATCCATCAGCGATTGATGCCGAGGGCAGAAGGATAAGGCAAGACTCTTTGAATTTAGGGACGGGAAATTTCCCTTGGAGGTTCCTTGATGGACAGCAAGCAGATGCGAAGGAAAGACTAATGTGCTTATCACGGCTCTCCGAGGGTGTTATCAGACCCAGGAGTGACGGAATAAGGCATAAGAGCTCCAGGCAGCGCTTGAAAAAGCGGACCTAGATCCACGCATGAGGCTCACAACTTCCCTTAAAAGTCTTCAAATCCAGCAAAGCCTTATCTGGACTTTTTATCTTGACCAGTCCACTTCTTCGTCGAGAGCTGCATCAGAAACTCTTCACAGGCAGAGCCCTTCAAGCACGACTTCTCACGACTCACGACTATCATAAGGCCTTGATATTGTCAAGATTTGATCCCTTTCTTCCGCGCCAACCGTTCGCTCTCTTGTCCTCCTGTCAAAATAAACAAACGCCAGATTCCACCATGAACGCCGCTCAGAAAGACCCCTCCACCAGCAAGATCAACGCAGTCGACATGTCTGCACCCGCTCCGCAGGCTTCGGGCACCCAGGCCCAGGATTCGGCCTCTGCTTCACCCAAAAGGCAGACCAAGAAGGGCGACAAGGCGAGCCGCAAGGCTGAGAAAGCTGAGCAGAAGAAGCAGCGCCGCGAACTCCTGTAAGTATTCCCATCGCTACTCAATTTATCACCTCGCATTCTCCCTTATCTGCTCGCAAGGTAGTGCGGCAATGACGGCACCTGGGGCATGATTTGGACTCTGAGGAATATCCTTGGAATTCTGGTACACATTCAAATTCTCAACTAACTCCCCTCCAGCAAGATCGCCATCAACCGGCGGGGCCCAATCCCCCTCGCCCGCCATATCCGTCCGCGGACCTACCGCCCTGCTGTTAGGTACGACCGCTTTCACTCTTATCTTTCAGCGTTTCACTGAGATTATTTTCTTTCCCTCCCACAGATTCGTCCCTCGCCGCTCCCCCAACCGCAAGCTGGGCATCGATCTGCTCCCCCACCGCGCAGCCACCACTGTTGCCGCCGGTGACGCTCCTCCGGTTGGGTACCTCTCTCCCAGCTCGGAGGTGCCGGAGGAGCTGGACGAGGACGAGGAAGAAGACGAGGATGCTGGTGTGCCGGCGGCTCCACATGCCGCCACCCCGTCTTCCACTCGCCGCTGTAGGTTTTTGGACCTACTTTCCTAGTTCGTGCACATGCGTAGGCACCTGATTTGGGGTATTTGCTAACGTTTATCTATTCACAGCTCTGTAATTCACAAATAGACATGTTTAGGATGTTAAGATGCATTGATAGTGTCTAGAAGGCGTTTCTCGGGCTAGACAATACCTGCGAGCTGGGGCTCAGCCCCTAAATATCAAAAGTTTTTGCCTCTTGTGATGTGTCTGGCGTGTCCGTAAATGTGACTGGTGCCCTATGTCGTTGTGATTCATGCCTATTAAGATGCTTGCTATGCCTTCCGTTTCGGCTTTGATGCCTTTTCTATATGATGATTCCTTTCAGTTGGATGAGCTGTGGTTCTGTTAGTGCCTCCTGCCATGCCCTGGTTATCAGCATATTCACTCTTGTATGGTCCCTTCTGTGATGACAATCGACAAGTGAAGGGCATAGTCTGATTCCATGTAAGCACAGCAGATACAGGGAGTAGATATACCAGAATAGGGCCCGTTTACCTGAATTAAAGTTGCAATTGTGGAACTTCGCGTCTTTATACCGTATCCAATGGCATTAATAAGAAGTATGAGACGAAAACTGCAGGAAATTTCTTGCAAGAAGCGGATATACGTGAAAAGATACCTTCGGCAAAAAAGACTGTAGCGGGACGATGTGATGGAATCTGTTGAGTCAAGCCGCACCTCCCGCATCTTGCACCTTCCGAGTCTGTCAGTAACGCGGACCAAGGCCTGCTTACCGCCTGAGATGATGAGGTCAACCTCAACCCCAACCCCAACCCCACCGGCAAGTTGGTGAGAACTTGCTGACTCATCTTCTCAGCACAGTGGAGTTTTTTTCACACTTGATTGCCTGTTTTCACAACCTGATCGAGCACACGCTCCTAAATTACACATCCCCACAGCCCATGCTCTTGCATTATGAAGGACACGGACCGAACACGCTTTGAGAAGTTGGCCAGCTGGGCCCAGGGCCATGGCGCCCGGCTGCATCCCGCTCTCGAGGTGTACCACGACGACGTGACCAAATTCTCGTTGCGCGTCAAGCAATCCGCATCCCGCCTTGAGCCAGGCTTCGTTGCTGTCATCTGCCCGCTTTCAATCACTTTGTCCTACCTCAACGCCCTCATCGATGGGCCCTTTGTCCCGTCTTCTTCCCCCTCGGGCCAGCCCACGCCCGCCTTCCCCGCTCGCTTCATGGCTTCGGTCCCGCCCCACGTCATTGGCCGCTTCTTTCTCATCCACGAATACTTGAAGGGCGCCGACTCCTTTTGGAAGCCGTACATTACCGCACTCCCTCGCCCGGAGCACATCGCGTCTTGGGCACTGCCCGCCTTCTGGCCTGAAGAAGACCTTGACTTCCTCGAGGGCACAAACGCCTACGTCGCCACTGAGGAGATCCAAGCTAACGTGAAGAGAGAGTTTAAACAAGCAAGAAAGATTCTGAAGGAAGAGGCCTTTCCCAACTGGCAAGACTACAGCCGCGTTCTGTACAATTGGGTCTTTTGCATCTTCACCAGCAGGAGTTTCCGCCCGTCTCTCATCGCTTCACCACCCAGCAGGGAAGAGATCATAAACGCCCTGCCATCGGGGTGTGGCATCGATGACTTCTCCATCCTGCAGCCCCTCTTTGATATCCCGAACCACTCTATTACCGCCAAGTACTCCTGGGATCTCACTTCGGACCCAACCAGCTGTCAGCTGATCTGCGGAGACGCCTATGAACCCAGCGATCAGGCTTACAACAACTACGGGATGAAGACAAACAGCGAATTGCTCCTTGGATACGGCTTCGTCCTGCCGGAAACTGAGCAGCTTCATAACGACTACGTCCATCTGAGGAAGAGGCAAGAGAAAACTAGCACCGACAAGCCCAAGGACTTCTTGATATCTCTTCGACCTTTCAAACACCCAAGCTCGCTAGTTGGCAGAGCAAGGCCAGAGAGTCACATCCATTCCCCGCTACACGAAGTTCCTCAATTTTCCCATTTCGAGCCCTCTTTGATCGATGACCTTGCATCCTCGCTCTCAACAGAGGAGGAGAGACGGAGCATCAATCAGCCGAGCTTGGAAGATGGCAACGTCAACCCGAACCCCGTACCAGAGGCGCTGGTAGGACGCATCAAGGATGCGTTGTCTGAGAAACTCGGTTTTGACCTCCACAGACTCCAGAGCGTTGAAATTGAGGAGAGTGAGACAGGCGATGCGTTCAACAGCAACCAACAGCTTGCACTCCACTACCGGAAGCAATGTGAGAAGGTGCTGGTGGCGGCGATACAGGCGTTAGGTAATTGACTCAGTTTGTGATGGCCCAAATCACAGCACATATTTCCAGCTTTTCGTTGCTTTTCGCCAACGCGGTTGGATAAAAGGCCCAACTAAGACAGCTTGTTACAAACACCGACGCCTTCGTATTGCTTCTTGTCTTAACTCGGCATTAGACCACAGCGACTCGTCAATTATCGACCTGTCTTATCAGCCAAAGTGCGGCACCACTGCAAGCCCCATGCATGCCCTTGCAGGATCTGAGGGGCTGCCGCAGTCTGCCAGAACTGGTTGTAACCTATCACAGCTTCATGATGCAGGAATGTCAGGTCGAGCGGGAAAAGAAACCATGCAACCCCGCCAAGAAACCCAAAAAGGAGCATTAATATTGCTCATGGCATCCCACGCCAGCCAGCTCCTTCGCCAAACCTCCCCCTCATCCCCCGCTTCACCCGCTGCTCCAATCTCCCAGGACTCGACCAACCCATCTGCGTCATGATGTCTGTCGAGCGTACCCAGACCGAAGCCCTCTTCGACGAAGTGAGCTTCGGCTACGAAGAGGCCTATGCAGACTGTGAGCCGATCTACACAGCCATCAAATGGGTCCTATCGGAGCTCGAAACCGCCGGCATCAAGCCCGCCAAGACTGTTGACATCGGGTGCGGCACCGGCCGTCCCATCTGCAGCTCATTCGCCGAAGTCGGCCATGATGTCCTGGGCATCGACCTATCGGGGGGCATGATCGCGGAGGCGCGGAAGCGCGTGCCTCTGCCCAACGCCACCTTCCAAAAGGTCGACACGCGTGACTTCAACCCGCCACCTGCTTCATTCGACGCCATCACCTTGGTATTCAGCCTCATCGCTGGTGTCACACAGGACGAAATCCGCGCTGTCATCGCCAAGCTTTACAACATACTGAAGCCTGGTGGTCTGCTTGTGTTTGCGACTGTGCCAATCGAGGGCAACAATGTTGATATCTCGTGGATGGGACGGCCCGTGACTGTGTCGAGTCTCAGTCCTGCGAACACCGTGGAGGAGATTAAGAAGGTCGGGTTTGAGATTGTCAAGGCGGAGGAGACTAAGTACAACCCCGCGAAGGCGTCTGATCTGGGCCTCTGCAAGGCCGAGGATGTGTGGGAGGAGGATCACATCTGGGTGTACGCGAAGAAGCCCAGCGCTTGATGCCGAATGCTGGATCACAGGGATCGTTACCAGCCAGTCTCAGTCAGTCGCAACTTCTGGGTCGGCCACTTGAGGCAACGAGTTGCAGAGATCGGCGGTCACAAGTGTCTCTCACTCGAACGTTCATGGTTGTTGTCATATATGTACTTATGTCGGCCCCTTATGTACACCTTTTACACAATCAGTCTCTGGGTAGTTTCCGTGAAAATGCTTCCACAACACTGAAACCGCCACACCCTGCCCCGTCCTCTTGAGTTCCCTCACGACGACCAAGAACGCATGCATGCGGCACTAGCAGTTGTACGGACCAGTCTTGCGAGTGAAGTTACCTGGCTGGTACATTCCCTCGACAGTATCGCCCAAGCACTCAGCTATTCACACAGTCAGCCACAATTCAAAACCCAACAACAGCACCAGCCAAAAGAAGTAGGCAGGTAAGTACTCACCAACGGTGACCAGCTTAAGGTTGTTCGTCTTCGCCCAGTTAATCAACCACGGCGTCAGCGTATTAACCGTGCTAGCATACGTCTCGTGCATGAGAGGGATATGCCCCGCGCCACTCGATCCCGCGCGCGTAAACACGCTCTGACTCTGCGCTGGCGACTGATTGTTCCAGTCACCCGAGTCCACATCGTTGGTGATAACCTTGTAGTTCATGGTCTTCATCGTCGGCAGGAACTGCCCCGACGTCTCGAGGTAAGGGGGGCGCATGTACGCGGGCTTGATGCCGATCATGTTGACGAGGGCGTCCTCGACCTTGGTCATCTCTGTCTTGATGTTGGCGGCGCTCATGCCGCCCATGTGGCCGTGCGTCCACGAATGCGAGGCGATTTGGTGCCCGGACTTGTAGGCTTTTTCGACGGCGGCTTGTGACTTGTAGATGCATCCGTACAGCGTGCCCGTCCAGAAGAAGGTCCCCTTGGCGCCGGCCTTGTCGAGGATGTCGATCAAAGTGGACGTGTAGGTGTATGGCCCGTCGTCGTACGCGAGCGCGAGCATACCGGGGTTGGTGCACTTGGTGATGACGATGCCGGGGTTGGGGCCGCGGCGCATGAGCTCAATGGGGCTGGGCGTGGGGAAGGCGGCTGCCCCGGCGACGAGCAGGGTCAGGCCCGTGGCGATGGTGGAGGTGAGCATTATCGCGGGTTTGCTTTTTGTCACGGTCGTGCCCGAGGGGAAGGGAGAGTAAGAGGAGGAGTAGAGCCGCACAGGACGGCAGCTGCCAGAAGCGCAGGTGGGTATATACCTACTTATAGCGACTTGTTGTTCCCCGGGCACCCATCCATCCCGTCGGGGAAATAAATGGAGGCGAGAAATTCTTGGTACGGTTGCGTCGGACCCCATTCTCCAACGGGGAAGTGTGGAGAGCGGTAGGGTTGATAGTAGGTGTAGACACCTGGTGGCGGACAAAGGGAGGCCGCTGTAGTGGTTGACCACGGCCAGTGGACTCGCGATATGGGGGGTAATCTGGGTTACCCGGTGCCAAGATGGCATGATGGCGTAAGTGAGCGCTCCGGTTGTTGGGGGGTAATTACGGCGGGCATAAGGCGAGGGCCACACGCGTGGAAGCTGATATTACCCAGGTCGGGGTTGATGCCCCATTTACCCGTCTTGGTTCCCGGGTCACCAGTGCAAGTTGAGGTGAAGATGGTCAAAGCTGCATTGCTGCATTGGGGAATGCCGGTGTTGGGTTCCCGAGCAACAGTGACCATTGGGGCTCTCGGCAGGGATGTTGCAATCGTTTTATGTGCAACGAAACCAATATGATGGCTTAGTGTATTTGCTTCTCTTTGTTTTGGTCTCAGCATAGGCGGATGATTAACAGTCCAAAAATCGTACCCAACCCACAATCCACGTGAGACATTTTCATCCAGGAGAAATGAAGGGAGAATATGTGGTAAAATATGATGTGCAAAATAAGGGCTAGCTGTTTTCCAAGAAATCGTGTGAGGAGTAAGTATCCGAAGAAGGTGCCTCGGCAACAATGGAAAGGGGCACCTCACGCGTCGCGCCAACGCCAATCCTCAAGGTGACCGGACAGCTACGTCGGTATCGAGGCTCGCTAAATGAGACATGAGGACGTCTACAATAACGCCGATAATCTCTTGCTCCTTTCCAGTACCAGAAGCCTTTTCTAAGTCTTCTCCAAGATACACGGGCAGCAAACCCAAGCGCGCGGGGCGCTCGAGGTCCTCGAACCCGATTCGTGCTTGTAGATCAGGCCCGAACGAATCGTATATCCCCTTCAGCAACACGGCCGATTCATCAAAGAGCTGGAAGTAGTCGAGCGTGAGCAGACCTTCCAGCTGGGAGGTCACCGTATCATCGAGCAGCTGCAGCATCTCAGTGGGCGACAGTTGTGAGAGTGTGGCCTTCCGCCGAAGCTCTTTTTCTCTCTCGTCATCCAGCTTGCCGAGTGTGCTCGCCGTGTGTTTCACCAGGGTGGTTGAGCCGGTTGCGCTGTCGGCTGTCTCGCTGGGACCACCGTCGTTAGTTGTGGCGGGCCCATATCTAAGGCGGCGATTCTCCCAGGCGTCTTGCTCTATCCGCAGTCGATACTTGGTGATCTCTTCCATGTAATCCATGAGATCTTCCCCGCCGTCCCAGGCGTATCTCTCATATAAGCTCTGTCGAATGTCGACGGCATGAGTGAACGTCTTGCCACCGTCGGTAGCGTTGAGTGCCTTGGTACGGTTGTGGTACGTGTCGATGACTCGCTTGAAGTTGTTGATGATCACGGGTGCGGTCTGACCCTGCCTCAATCCGACACGAAATACGCTGCTGTCGTTATAGGTGTCCACGTACTTACGCATCATGTCCCAACCCGCCAGGTCAGGGTCTGCTGCGATTGCGGCATGGTACAAGTACGCAGCTGCCTCCACCACAGGACTGAGCATGGTGAACTGGTGGCCCATCTGGTTTCCCGCAAGCTTGGCGCGAAAGTCAAGCAGCCCAGCCCACACTGGCTCATTCTTCAGAAGATAGAATGGCAGGGGTTCTTCATCGATCCCGACCCCCTGGTACCTGATCTTTCGGCTCTCAAGCGCAACGTCCTCCAGCATGTAGCGCGTGATCTCCTTGCTGCGCTTGATCCACTGGCCTCTGAAGGTGTTGTTGTCGAACATATTACCTGGGTTGTGTGAGTCGAGTGCAGCTTTGAGCTTCGCGGCGGTCACCTGCATCTGCTCAAAGGGACGAATAACTTCCGTCTCCATGATATTGCGAATGTCGACCCACAGTTGGAGGGAAAATATCATGGGAGATCTGTAATTACGTGTCTCCAATGACCTCTGAAGGTCTAAAAGCAGCTCGGGCTCTGCAGGTAGGACGTTTGGCGCTCCGCCCATCTTCTTCAGGGCCTTGAACTCGCACATCTCCAGGATTAACTGGTTTGTGACGTCGTTTTCGAAAGCCTGCCACGACGTCATATCGTTGGCGCCATACACAACTGGCTTTTGTTTCGAAGGTGGAAGTGACGGTACTTTGCCATAGGGGATCATGCTCAGCATCCGGGTTATGGTAGACCAGGAGCTGAAGGCTAGCCAGTCTGCTTCATCTCTCCAGATGCGCTCGCTGAACTCCTCGGAGGAGAGGCCCTCATAGGAGTCATAGTCGATGTGGTCGATACCTAACTCAAAGAAAAGAGTGCTCAACATGAAGTCGTAGTCGGCCATCCGTTGGTATTCGGGCCCGGACTTCAGCGCCCGGACGAAATCGACCTCGAGCTGATGGAAGAGCTCGAAGGCAGCGTTGGTGATGACAGATAACGTGCAAAGAGGCACCGATCGGTCATACCAGTAGTCGCACCATCGCTCTGCAACATAACTCCGGATGGCGTTGAAGTCCACAAAATAACAGTAGAGCATCATGTAATGGTCGAGCTCGTCTTCCGAGTTGTCGCCATAGTCCACAGCAGACATGCCAAAGTCAACGCGATCAATCCAGGAACCGTCGCCGTTGTCCTCTGCCGCGACCCGCGCGAGCTGCCTCTCTTCTCTCTTGTTTTTGTGCTGTTTCTTGTCTCCTTTCTTCTTGCCCGCTTTCCGGGTTTGGGTTTTGCTCCGTTTGGGCGCGCCCTCGTCTCTCTCGACAGGCACATCGTTGTCCTCGCCGTTGGCAGTATCGAAAGCTGGCTGGACCTCGAGGAATGCAAACATGTTGCTCAGATCGGATATGTCGATTCCTGCATTGTCTCTCGTGCCCCTCTTTGCCTCCCGGTTCGGCCCTGTTGATGCTAAGCCCTCCAATTTGGCCAGAATTCTTTCGAGGACACCAATAATATGCGCGTGGTTTGCATTGCTCTGCTTTACTCTGTTGTCGTCGGATTCTTTGGTGGTGGTGCTGAAGAATTTGAAGCTCTTCTTTCGCAGGCCGACGACGTCGCGAAGGATTCTGATAGCCGCTTCGGGGATCTCGTTTGGCGTCGCATTGTCCGCCACCCGTTGCGCCAAAACTTCGAGCTGGGACCAGTGGACCGAGGTTTCTTCGCTAACATCAACAACAACCGGGACGGGCTTTGGCTTTGGCTTCTTCTGGCGCCGCGACTGCTGAGGCGGCGTCTCCACGGCTGTGCTCTGCTGCTGTTCTGGTTTTTTCGTTGAGAGCTTCTCGGCCGTTTTCTTCAGCCAGCTGGTGAACTGAGCCTGGCCGAGCTTGTAACGGTGCCAGGTACCGATACCTTTTGGGGATCCTCGTGATTCCATGGCTGATTGCAGGCGGCGCGAGGTTTTGCGACACCTGAACCGACTGGCGGTGAAAACACAGCACTTCCCATTTGACGCGCCGCAGTTGAGGGGTCAGCCCTGGAGCATGCGCCGCGCCTCGTGGGGCAGCGACCCTCTAAAACCAGCCCGCCAATTGCTGCCCAGCCTGTCTCTATCCCCGATGGAATGACGCAGGTGGTTGTCCGTCCGCTAGGCCCACTCATGCCCAACGCCCCAACCCGCCTAGACGGGGCAATGGCAAAAGTGCCCGTTGTCGGGTTTGGCGGGGAGGGCTGGGGCTCAATTGAGGCTGTGTACGATTCAGGGGCCGAATACACAGTAAACAAATGCCGGGGGGGGGGGGGGGGGCAAAAACCC
>Ga0247780_1000696_pt1 | contig 28316 bp, 16 predicted proteins | sample UWRJL079202R5_FD_179927 | JGI IMG/M metagenome (GOLD analysis project Ga0247780, IMG submission 179927) | Plant litter microbial communities from Arlington Agricultural Research Station in Wisconsin, United States - UWRJ-L079-202R-5 | ecosystem: Environmental > Terrestrial > Plant litter >... | reverse complement strand
GCACAGCTAAGAACGCCAGACTCCACTGCCAACCTCGTATTCAGTCAGCCAACCTCGCTTCGCAGAAGCGAGTGTGGCCAATGCACTCCGTGCACTGGCCACCCTTACGGCTATAATAACACGGCTTCCACTCTTGAAGATAGAAAGAATTAATCACCTTCAACACATACTGCTTTCCAATGCCTTGACCCCTTTTGCATTTCAACAAAACTCTTTAGTAGTAGGATGTTTTATCTACTAGACACTAAATTAGTTATAAGCCTTCACCTTTACAAACTAATACAAACCTACCTTTAAAAAGCTTTAGGATCTGCCCCTTTATACTATTCACTTAGAAAAGAAATCCTCTTCCACTAGAGAATGCAGAGTTATAACCTCACTATCGTGAGAAAACCTGTCCTCCTTAGCCGGTAATTTAGAAAAGAGCCTGTTTAAAACCGAAGTTTCATCAAAAGGCAGATTACGCTTAGGCATCCTAGACTCCTTAGTGACTACGGCTTTAAACCAGTGTTAAACAGCCTGGAACGTGCAAACCGCAGGAGGTGCGATATTCATCACATCCCGGTATCGAAGAATAGCTTCTTTTAAGCAGATAGGTCAGCGCTTTCCAGGTAAGCTCCGTGGGGTAATGAAAAGCTGCAGGGGCTTCTTGGGCACTCACGATAATCCTTTATAACAGTGTTAATCGCTAAAGAGGTTTCCCACTTCACTTTAATTAACTTTTTAGATTCCTCAGCTATTACTGTCTTTTTAGGGGTTATTACTAAGGTTACCGACGTCGATCCTAAGATATATACCCCCGCTTTCTCAGAAGTTTTTATAATAAGATTTCCCTCCCACTCCCACTCCCGCAAAGCCAAGTCAGGTATTAAGATTAAATCCCCTGTCTTAAGCCAACCAAAAACGGCAAGACCTTCCTATAACTTGCTAGCTCCACGTTATCCCATTCCGCGGTGGTCGCGTGGCAATGTGCCAGACCGTTATCAGGATCCCATACTAGATTATCCAGCGTCCGTTAATGGTTCTCTAACGATGCCACGCGGCCTTCTAACTAGAGTAGATTTCGGACGGCCGCGGTATAAAACCGTTTAAAAATGACTGTGGTCATATCGGGGTCGGCTGTGAGGAACTTGGCCATCTCTGAAAACCCTCCTTTTCCCATAGAGTGCCGGGTATTGGCCGTTGCCTTATCCCTGGCGGCTTCCACGTCGGGTTTACTACCCTTATTTCCCATTAAGAGTACTTGCTTAGGAGCGATTTGAAAGCGGTGGTGAGATAGGAAAGTTAGTGATGCTCCACTACTTGGGGGGGGGGCATGCAGGCCTATTTTGAAGTCAACCCCTTATCTAGCTTTTTCGCTAAGGGGGTGACTGCCTCGCCGGCTGCCGAAAGGTGCATAGAGGGGCGCAGCAGCCCAATCAACTTTTTGAATAGGCCCCCCGAGCCTGTAACCGGGTAAGTCATGTAGGATAAAGATGCACCTGTTTGGGGAAAGTTGGGACGATCGCACCACCGTGTCTAAAAGCTAGGGGATGTCTTCTTTGCAGCCCTGCTCCTTTCCATGAGGGCTAATACATACCTGAGGGTCCCAGAAGTAAAGTGTATGGGAGCAGGCTGGGAGTTTCCTATACCTGACAGTCTTGCTTATCTTGTTTTTAATTCACATCCGCAGGCGATGTCAGATATAATAGCAATTACCACTGTATAAAAGTATCCCGATGACGCAAAGTTCTCATTAACTGAAAGTATAACAATAGTGTATCGGGCCTTAAAATCGGAACGGTGTGTAATATTGCTGGTTTTAGGTGTGGGATCAGGCGATTACCCGATAACTGCAAGCCTCCCTGCTTACCAAATCGCAGAACAGATTCACAATATTTATGCCTATTATGCTGTCTATAACATACACTAGTGGAGCCGTTCGTCGCGGTCCATGACGCGTGGAATAATGTAGTCAGGTAGACGCTAGGTACTGCTTAGAGCGCTTCCGCAGCACCTTCTACTCCCGTTTGTGACGAGAAATTTGCGCCTAACATCTCGGGACCCGATTCTTGTCCCTTGTGTCTGAAAGACTGTTAACACAGTTAGTGTAACGTCAGATAGCCGCCCTTAATGTACAGAGGCAATGGGTAAAAATAAAAAAGGGTTGTGAAAATAGCCGGACGTTATAATGTAAAGAATAATTTGGGACCTGCAGAGGTTAATTACCGCTTTAGATGCCGCTTAACTTGGTAGAGAAGGCCGCGACACTGAGTGATGACATGCTCTGTCAGAAGCGCTACACCCTGGATTCGGTGTGTTTGATAGGGGTTGCAACAGGTTGATTGTATTGCTTAGAATTGCTTATGTTCCTTGCTTTCCTTGCTTTCTGGCTTCGCCAGAAAGCCCATTCTTATAGCTTCGGATGGTGGCAACGCTAGTAGCAGATGGTGACCCTGCCCAGCTGAACTGACTACGTCAGCTTAGCTGTTATTAACATGCTCTACTTAATGACATGCTCTACTTGCTAACATGTTTTACTTGCTGACATGCTCCACTTGATAACATCGCTTCACTTGATGACATGATTCATTTGATAACATGATCCACTTAATAACATGTTTTACTAGACCGCATACCCCACTTGATAGCATAATAGATAGAAGGAAGGGGTGTGAAAATAGCCGGATATTACAGTTTAGAAAGAACGTAGAGCTACAAAGTCCATTACTGCTTTAGATGCCGCCTAACCTGGCTGAGAAGGCCGCGACACTGAGATTATACTATTAGTCTCAGCGACGCGGTCTTACCCTCCTAATCTAGCGGTAGATGCCGCTAGATTAGGTAGCTTTAACCACTTACATCCCCTACCCCTTTCTCTCACTTTACAGTACTAGTGTGAACGTAACATATGCAATTCTCCACTGATCGTCGCACTGTCGCCTGTTTAAGTCACTTTGATAATTTGCAATGAAAACCTTGGAATACAGGTATCGTTCTGCTAATTGCAGTGCCCACTCTTATTAACCTACGCTACAGTATGTTGTCAGATAAACAGCGATTACCACTTGTCAGAGCAATTGAACGTTTCGTGCTTTTTAGTGCAGTGGCATTGCGCGACACATGTCATTAATGAAGCTTGTCATCAAATGGAGCATGTCATCAAATGAATCATGTCATCAAAGTGGAGCACGCTATCGAAGTAGAGCATGTTAGGTTGTATTGTGATTATACTTACACAGCGGGCACATTACACTTGACGTAAAGACTTGGCTTGATAACTATAAGCACGCTGCTTAGTTCTGGCTCACCGCCTTTAAGCAGCAGCATCTGCCTGTCTATCTGTACTTGCAGAACAAGGATTCGCGGCATATGCTCGGTAAGTATCTAATACATACCTATAAATTTCATCAGCGTATCTACAAATCTGTTTATGATTTGTTATGTGAAATAGTTATATAAATTTGTAAGGAATTCTGTTGAAATGCAAAAGGGGTCAAGGCATTGGAAAGCAGTGTGTTAAAGATGATTAATTCTTTCTATCTTCGAGAGTGGAAGCCGTGTTATTATAGCCGTGAGGGTGGCCAGTGCACGGAGTGCATTGGCCACACTCGCTTCTGCGAAGCGAGGTTGGCTGACTGAATACGAGGTTGGCAGTGGAGTCTGGCGTTCTTGGCTGTGCAGATCCACGGATGCAGCCGCGGAGCAGCTGCGTGGATCCAGCCACACTGTTCCAAACACACTAGCCGGGTTAGGGTTGTAAAAACCCAACACTTATGTTAACTAGGAAACACATAAGTGAAATAAGACGTAAAGGATTAAATACAGAAAAGTACTTATAAGTAAACGTTCCTATTCAGGTCTGTAATAAGCTTAATAACGTTATTATTATTATAAGATTCTTTAAGGTATCTTATAACTACATTAATAAACTTATAACACGTAAAAGTAAGATACAAGTAACTAAAGTTATTAAGTTCTAAAGTAGGGGTTAAGGTGCGCTTTTAAGCCTTACGTACTATCTTAGAGTTTAAGGCATTAAGTAACATTAGGTAATAAGCAGTAAGAACAGCCTTACGCGAAGTATAAAACACCTTTTAAGCTTTCTCAGACGTTTAAAATAAGTATAAGTTAATTAAAGTATTATTATAATTAGCTGTTAACTAGGTTAATATTAAACTTTAAACGTACCTTACACTTAATATTAAAGCCTGTTAAACTATATTCCTTACGAAACAGGTTCTTAGTATAAACGAAAGCCTTTATAAACCGTTAACAGTAATTAACTAAGGTATTTCTAAGTTTAAAACTTACCTTACTGTACTTCTTTTAGGTTAAAGATATCTTTTAACGCTTCTCCTTACTAACGATGTATTTATTATCGATACTCTTAGTAAAAATGATATTAATAATAAACTCTATACAGTATGTAAACTCTTACATATTACACTTTATAAAAGTACACGGCTTTTAGTTAATTAGCTATTAGACTGTAATAGGGGAGTATATTAGACTTACTAACTTATAATTCTGCTTATATTTATTATATTAATTGTATTTTGATAACGTAGGGTAATTATAACTATAGTAACTGATTAAAGGCGATTTAACTTTAGGTAGATGGTTTAAAATAGCTATGTTTTAGCATATAATGTAACTTAATAAACCAGCTAGAACGTACTTTTAAAATAAAAAACGTTAATTAATTAACTTACAGGTTATAATTAGGTTATAAGTGGGGAGGACTTACTTTACGCTTTTTACATAACTTTTTATTAGTGGCTTTAATCTGCCGAAATAGGTAGCCTTTAGGTTTCGCTAAGGTAGATATCTTAAGGTGGAAAGCGTTTATAATCGAGATTAGGGATAAGGTAAGTTGTAACTGTTAAGTTAAGCGATTAATTGAAAGAAAAGGATTTCGAGATCAATTAAGATTATGTTAACAGATAGGAAGGCGAAGAGGTTTATTAACGAGAAGAAGCCGAAACGTAACTAGGGAACGACCAGAGAGGTGGGGTGAAGGAAGTATGGTAACGGAGCCGAGAATTTTTTCTTAACACACAGGTTATGTGGGGACCCTGTACGGAGTAACGGCAGGGTGGGGGGCTAAGCCCTAAACGAGTAGGGACTACCTAGCTTAACTGGCAATTACAGTCAATTGCCGTTTAGAGCCGGGGGTACTGTTACGGCACTAAACCCCCTGCAGGCCCTGTGGGGCGGCCTAGGAACCACGCCCGGACCGGGGCGCAGCCGAGGTGTAACTGGGTATCACCTGACCTGTGGACCTACCCAAATAGCGTGCAGCTTCACTGCTCCAGATAGTTCCCTTGCACAATAACAAGTCCATTAACTACGTTCTTAGTTGGCACCGTGACATGCTCACTTTAATTATTATGTTTAGCAGGCTACGGTACAGTCTGCGAAATCAGTTTAACTTTAGTTAAGGTGACCTAAAACTGGTTCTATTAAGGTGGTTAAAATATGGCTTACCTAGTATATATTAATATATGGTGTATTATCTTGGTTTAATCTATAACAGGCAGGATTATCCTAGCTTTAAAACTGGATAATGTATAATGTATTAATATGTAATATAGTGTAATACATAATATATTAACCCCTAAAATATACCGGTATATGGTATATTAACCTAAAATATATAAGTATATAATATACTAGCTTAAAATCTGTTAATCTAATGGTGCTTAACGCCTATATAGTAACATTATACCTGTATAGCATAGCAAGGATTAAGAATTGTATTTCTAAGTTCTTAAGCGAAATACAGTACTTAGAATTAAATTACAGTATATATAACACTTTCTTTAGTAATACATTTTATACCATTACTATAATATACAAGTAGATAAAGCTACTTATAGCTAAAGTTTTAAAACTTAGCTTTAAAGTCTTTAAAGTTAATTTAAAAGTTATTAAAATGCTTTATAAACAGTGGTAGCTTAGGAACTTTACAAATACTGTTATCGAAACAGCAGTTCGTCAGGCAGTTACTTAAACTTTCTGCCAATTTACGTAGAATGCTTCGTTTACCAGAGCTTACCCAGCCTAATCACCAAATCCCACCGCTTTAAGTGGTGACTGGAAAAAAGGAGACACTTAATATAAGCTGCTTTATTCGCATAACTAGGAATACTGGTTTGGATATCTGTTAATCACATCTAGCCGCAGTGTATCCGTAACAGAAACTCCTGGTCGATTTGAGTTCGTGGTCGAAACAAGTGTTTTGTGCGACGAATCTAGGCATATAGAATTTCCCTTTTCGTACCTCGCCCACGTGATATTGCTCACCCAGGCTCAGGCTTGGCTCAGTCTTTGCTCAGGATTGGCTCAGGCTTGCTCACCCTGATTACCGTTTTCGGCAGGCTGCACCACATAGCATGCTGAATTGCTTCAACTATAGCCGAGTAGCCCAGAATTGGTCCCATATATAAAGATGGCCAAAATGGGCCCCCATTCTTGAAAATGAACAGTTTCGCCTTTCATTTTTTCGTAATGCTTACTTAACCGTTGGAGACTTTAAGTCAGCCTCTGCACTTGTAACAGGGCCTTGTCTGGATCAGCCACCGGGGCGCGCGACGCAATCGGGTCGGAACGGTTACCGCTTCCGGCGTTGGCGATGGCTTCAAAGAATCTGGATCAAAGAAAGGAAGTCAAAGGGCTTCCGGATCCGGAAGCCCTGATCTAGATAAATGGGTTGGCCGTCGCCCTCCGATCGGAGGAAGGCCACGTTCCAGTTGAACTTGACACACATACATACCTTTGATCTGACCACCTTATTGTGACCCCTCTTCTAACTCTAACTCTCTGGCGCCTTTACGTTACAAATGATAACTACAAAACATATGCAAATGCACGCATCGCAAACTCTATCTCGGCGCATCAACCTATCACGACAGTATCAGACGCCTGGCCCCGTTTTTAGCTGCGCCAGAGCTCAAGATCGTCTCCAGATGGCCAGCCCTCAAGCTCTGCCGGGTCCGCAACAGCATTCTCGGCCTCCACGGCGTATCAATAAACGCCCATCCCTGCTCAAACCGCTGCTAGAACCCTCAAGATCCGAATTAGTAAGGCTGGAGTCGTCGCAAGGGTCTGAAATATAGCCTGGTTCGTTGTCGGGCTGTTTGTCGGGCGGCTGGTCTTCTTCGACATGGTCGGGCAAGCCTGAACGACTCATCGATGGGCTCAGGGAGGCTGCAGACATCCTAATACTATTAAATTAGTATGGCAAGGCTTACATCAGGCCCAGAAGGCCCTACCTTGGTTGCAGCTGCACCCGCGCTGCGTGAGTGCTGTGACGACGATTGCGACAGCGACGATAGGTTCGTTTTTAGCTTACGTGGCACGAATCAAAAAATGTCTGTTGTGTGGGTTACAGAAGCTAAACACCAAGCTAAGCATCATGTGGGTGGAGTTAAGTTGGAGATGTGGCGCTGCATTAAAAGTTCGGAATTTTACAGCCAAATGCGGAGATTTTCAATACAAAGTTACTTCCCGTGGGGGGGTTAGGATTTTATATGACGGTGTGCGTGGAATTGTTAGGAGTTTGAAAATATTAAAGCTCTTTTTTAGCTCCTGGGGGGAACTGGTTCTGGCGTGTTGTGATGCGCGATCGCACGAACATGCCCGACGCAACGATGAGATTCGGATCGAGCAGTCGTAAGCCTCAGACCGAGATCAGAACGGGAGAACTAGCTTCTATGTGTGGTGGCTTACGACTTAAAAGTTTTGTTTAACTTTTTCGCTCGTTTCCGATCCTTCGTGATCACCTCCTCGTTAACGTCATGCGGTCCCTCATTTTCTGCCTTTGGGCACCACCTTGCTCTTTCCATTTGCATCTGCTAACACTGACACTTTCCCGTGTCCCTGGTAGCCCGGTACCGCACTTCCAGTTTCCCTGAGAAATGTAACCTGTTGTTAGAAACACTGCACTGCTTGTTGAGGGTTGCAAAAGTGATTGTATTCTGTGTGTTCTGTGGCTTTCTGGCGTTGCCAGAAAGCCTCCTTCTTATTATACTGTTGTGGTGGCGATAGTTGACAAATCCACTGTTTTAGTGCCTTCTGAACCCTTCTTTTCTGTCACCTGTCTCGTGTCCAAGTCAAAAACAATCCGCTGGGATAACGCCTTCACAACCGTGAACTTCCACTGGGCCGACAAACCATGGCAGAGAGATCCCCCAGAAAGCAGAAAGCGCTCACAGAAATCAAAGACCCTATCCGCGTTGGTCTTAGGCTCTTTAGAGACCATGCTGGCACGGCCAAAAAACCCCTCGAGATCCACGCCACGGTTTCTCCAGCGCGACCAACTTCCAGGACCGCTTGTCCCTGTACCTCGGCTAAGGTGCCGTCCTTGTGTCGGTACCTACCTAGGTACTCAAGTTACCATTCGTCTCCATCACCACCCTAACAAATCGTCCCTGTATACAGGGCCACATATCACCCTGTCTCCCCTCCAACTCCACAACCACACCCCTCTCTCCCAGCACTAAGCGGCGACGACGCGAAAACAACAAGCACTGCCGCATATGCCGCTGTAGACGCAAAGATCTCAACCCTTCTCGCAGTGGTAAGAACCGCTACGCTCGCTGCGAACAGCACTATAAACATGCCCATAAGTCCGAGGAGTAGCTGTTCGTTCTGGATAGTCCGCAGAGCTGCAATTGCGCCAAAGAGGAGAACGGCGGCAGCGATGGTGCTGATTATAGTTGTGGTGAGAGTTACGTGGTGTTCGGGGTAGTATTCTGTTTCGGCTGTCAGGAGGGTTGTCTTGAAACTGTTAGCGATGTGAAGTATCAGGGGCGTTGACAGTGGAGTGTTCAGTAAACTGCTGAGAAAGGGGTGAGGTAGATGTGAGAACTCAGTCGGGGTGCTCACGCCGAATATCCAGTGGTTCTGGAGGGTGCGTGACAATAGATCCTTATCTGCAGGCTTTCGTAAGGCAACAAGGTCCTGGCGGTTAACTCGGTCGAGGCGCTTTGATGCGAGCCCTGTGAGGATACTTTCCCGTCGCCCAGTAGCATTGTTGAATGGGTTTTGAAGGCCTTGTAATACCTCCAGGACTCTGTCTTCTGGATGGCAGAGGGCTCTTATTTGGTTTTCTCGAAGGAGCGCGTCCTCTTGAAAACGAGAAGTTTAGCTCTGTCTACGTGACAGAATATCTGGTGAGATTATGACTTACGGTAACTGGCCAGGGTCGTCCGGATCTCTTCGTTGAGTTCCATTTGTTCTTTCTCGGGGCGGTCTGCTCTCCGCGCATTCTCTTCGAAGGCTTCCCAGCTGCGGAGTGACCTTAGGGATTCACTGTCCCCGAGCTTAGCTGCTGTGTCTTTTTGTTCAAGTCTGTGCTCCAGGAAGGCGAGTTTGGCTTCAAGATGGAGTAAATTGCGCGCGCTCAGGCGGTGAAACCTCCGGAAGATGAAGCCCTCACAATCCGGAAGATTCGCAAGTCGCTTTGACAACAGTGGAAAGCCTGTCTCGTTCATGTTAGACTTCTTTTCTCTCCCAACTCTGCGATTATCATCAAAGAATAAGTGGTAGGCATTGGGCCTTGATGTCATCGAAACTCAGGCATCCTCTCGGTTATGCGGGACAGCCACAAGCGGCATTGAAAATGATCCGGCCGGATATCTCGCCGACATGGCGTTCATGTTCATGATTGGCCAGCACTGCCACAGCAACACAGCCATGATTGGGCACCAATGCTGCCTGGGCCTTTTAACCGCATTTTAATGGGTGGGTGAGCAGCGTTGACCTCCAAAAGAAAACCCCCGAAAGCCCGGAGGATGTAGGCCTTCGGGTTCGCTCGACGTTAGACTTCTACAACACTCCACTTTGTTCCAGGTTCCTCCCCCAGGACTGCACTACAGGCACGAGACAACATCATCTATGGGTGCCTCTCAAGTGAATTAGCAGTGTAGAACCCAGTGACTTCATATATACAGGTACGACCCATTCCACGTCATCTAACCGAGAATTGTGATGTTAGAAGTCCCCAATCCGAGTTCTTTTAGTAACCGGCCTACAGGAGCGCTATGGCGGACCTAAATAGAGGTAACTCGGAGCATCACTTCAACCACGATCTATTTATTTACGGTTCTTAAGATCTATTTATTTTCGGTTCGACTCATTTTGCCGCCCCGCGGGGTCCGCTGTTATGTCCTGAAGTTTCTCTCACTGAGTCAGACCCATGGGATCTTGAAATGTACTTTGATTACCCTAAGTATATGCGTGGGCATGACGGAGCGCAGTCAGACGCCGCATCGGTTTTCGTAAGTTTGAATAATCCGTCCCGTCACGTTTTCCGCGTCTACTAGCTCACCAAGAAAATACGCAGTCAGAGGACTTGGACGATAATACCAGCGGGTACCTGGACGACGCTATGAGCGATGGCGAGCCTGAGTTCCCAAATGACATAACTTGGCCCCGTCTTGCGGATTCTGACCTCCCCCGCGATCCACGGATTATGGACGATTATGACAATCTTATGACTCCCATGAGTCATGGTCAGGTGGTCGCCTGGTCTCCCGACGACGACGAAGTCGCCGGCACCTCTTGGTTCGAATGCCTAGGGACTCTGAACGGCACTATCCCGGTCAATGCAGTCCCTGACTGGGGATCCAGCGTAAACGCCATCTCAGCAGCATTCGCAGCACGCCATCGCCTACGCTTCATCCCAACTCCGTCAAAGTCCATCGGCTTGCTGAGCGGCAACCACGCTAAGAGCATTGGGCGTGTATCCGTTTGCTTTCGTTTCAAAAACGAAGCGCGCGGGTACTGGCGTGACTTCCATGTCCTGCGCAAGAGCGTCTGCGATGTGATTCTTGGGAAACGCTTTTTGGCTGAAACAAAAACTCTCACCAAGTTCACCACGCGAATAACCGAGCGCATTCGGCTCTGTGTTAGGAGGCGCGGCCGACTCTTTCTTCTCGACGACTCACAGCGAGATGTGATCCGTTGCGAGGTGAACGGCGTGCAAGCTCAAGCGTTCCCTGATACTGGATCTGATTTGATGGCTGTTTCAGGGGCGTTTGCACGAAGAAACGGCTTTCACGTGCTGACGGATAAAAGTCACCGAAGAGAGTTTGAGCTAGTCGATGGGTCCGTGGTTCGAACGAGCGGGATGGTTCTCGGGGCAAAACTAGGATTCGAAGGACCTCTGTCATACGACGATCTCGAGTCAATCGATCACGATAAATACTCAAATTTTACCGCCAGGTTCTCATCAAACGGGAGAGGGAAAGACTCGGGGCTGGGGAGGGCCATTTTCGTCTGCGACCTGCATGTGATCGAAGACCTCCCATTCGACCTCATCCTGAGTGGTGATTTCATATTCAGGAACAGAGTGTTCGTCAGTTTTCGAAATCTCTTCGTAACAAGCACGAGCGATACGACAAACCTCAAAGATAACAATTCGCAGGGCCACCGTCTCTTATTCATAAGGAGAAGGGTCAGGCGCTGGCGCACCCTTCAGCGGGACCCAACAAGAGAGAGCATTGGTAGGTGAATATCTTTCAGTAACAATGGGCATAGCACGATTAGTGCTAACAACCTCAGCTAATACTTCGACTTACACCTCAGCTACTGCCCCACCTGTTGCGTTGTGGGAAAGTCGATGGAGAGAAGAGGAAGCGCGAAGGAATCAGACGTCTTTGGATCTTGCTGGACTCCCAGAGGCGCAGAGACGAATAGCAGATGCTATTGAGCAAGAAAGACGGGCGGCATGGGATCGCGACAATCCGCGACCATAGCCTTCCGACAGGTGGCTTGTTCCCCAGTGGCCTGGCCGGAGACAGACAGGGGGGAGGGCCGAGTGTCTGATCATTCGAAAGAATACCAGCCATGTGGCCTGTAACTGAGTATCTTGGTAAGTTAAAGGGGGGGGTTCCGGAACACCCCCTGTTTCGGAACAAGCCACATTCAGGGGTCACAAACACCAACCCCCAATATCAAACCTCCTTCTTCCCGTCAATTCTTTTCCGTTTCTCTCTATCTTTTCTTCAATTTGAAGCTCTTTCAATGGCCAAACAGTACACCGAAGAAGACATGCGCCACGCCTGCGCAGAGGCCGTCAGAACCAACAACCTCCGCGCCTCTGCTCGCAACTGGGCTATTCCTCCCGCCTCCTTGCACCGTCGACTTAATGGTGCTCTCCCCCATTCAGTGGCTCACCAAAACTATCAAAGACTCTCCGTAACGCAGGAGAATAGTCTGGCCGACTGGGTACGCATTCAACAAGCCCTGGGGGTTCCCCCTACCCATCAACAGATCAGGAAGCTGGCCGGCCGCGTATATATCGAACGTGGTAACTCTCAGCCACTCGGTATTAAGTGGATCCAGGGTTTCCTCGCCAGACACCCTTTTCTGAAGACCCAGAGAGCCAAAGTGGTCAATTCGAATCGTATCCATACAGCTACAGAAGCCAGAATTCGGCCTTAGTTCGACCTGTTTAAGATTCCGGAGGTCCAGGCTATTCTTCCGGAAAATCGCTAGAATAAAGACGAAGCCGGTATTATAGAGGGCCGTGGATCGAATGGATTAGTCGTTAGGACCTCTGATCATAAGGCTCTGCAGAAGAAGCAGCCTAGTGGCCGTACCTGGACCTCTTTTATTAAGTGTATCTCAGCTACTAGCCGTTTCCTTCCTCCACTCGTAATCTTCAAGGGGAAGACAGTTCAACAACAGTAGTTTCCTTCAGATCTACGGCCTTTTAGGGACTGGAAGTTCACAGCTACTGAAAAAGGGTAGACCGACAACGAAACCAGCTTAAAATGGCTTAAATCCGTGTTTATACCCCTAACTAGGCCAGCACAATCCGACCAGAAGCGCCTCCTTATTATTAACAGCCACGGCAGCCACGTCACGGCTAAATACATATATAAGGCCTTTATCAACAACATCCACCTTATTTACCTACCTGCGCACACCTCCCACATCCTCCAGCCTTTAGATTTATCAATCTTCAGCCCCCTTAAACGGGCCTACCGCAACCGGCTCGATCGCCTCCTCTCTATGGCTATTAACGATACCTCTATAGTTAGCAAGCGTGCCTTTCTTAAATGCTATCACCAGGCCAGGTCTGTAGCTTTTACCGAGGCTAATATCAAGGCTGGATAGAGAGCAACTGGCTTATGGCCCCTTTCTCTAAGCAAGCCCCTAATAAGCCCCCTTCTCCTTAAGAATGCCAACAAGCCAAGCACTCCCCAGGCCACTAAGGTATCCTCAAATATCCGTACGTTGGAAACACCTATTCTAAAGCACTACGGAGGGGAGAGGGTAGTGTGGTCGACACCAAGGAGGGCCCGAGATTACACTGAGCAGGCCAGAAGATTTGCAGCCTTAATCAAAGCCGTGCCAAGCGACCGCCTCTTTCTCAGGAAGGTTGGGAAGGCTATGGATGATCAAGCCTTCGAATTGGCCACCTGTAAGCGAAAACTGCAGGCACTGGAGCAAGAGGTGGATAGATTACGGCTCACAAAGAAAAGGAAGGTTAAGGAGGATCCGAATACCCTCTTTACAAGTATCCGGACTGTTGGGGACGCGCAGAGGCTTGTGGGGCGCCGGCCAGTTGGAGATTCGGATTCAGAAGAAGAAGACGATTCTTCTGATGCCGAGGATTATATAGAAGTGTTGTGAATAGGATCTGTTTTGGCCTTCGTTGTGTGGTGTGTTGTGTTGTGACCCCTGAATGTGGCTTGTTCCGAAACAGGGGGTGTTCCGGAACCCCCCCCTTTAACTTATAGGGCCAATTTTTGCTATTACCGTACCTCACCATCTTGCCTCCTGTAGGTGTTTTTGGGTGTGAATGTGGGTGTATAGTTGGATACCGGGCTGAGGACGATTATGACGGATATGAGGTTGGACAATTGACGGAGGGATTATGAGTTGTTTGAAGCTCTCATCGGATTCAGCTCTGGTGGTGGGGTTGAAACCCTGGAAGAGCGAAAGTGCAACAATCCGTCTGAAAGACCTAGTCACTGTGGCTTGGCGTCCTATGTGTGCTTTTCAGTTTGCATTAATCTTGTGACACCACATCTGCCGGCGGCACCGCCCCGGACTGGCTTTGCTCTCCAAGCATAGTTTGGGCTACGACAGTAATAACACTGCTTTACACACTAAATCATTTTTAACTGCTTTCAGTCGATTGCACCTATGCCCAGCATCAGCCTCACACACAAGATGACTACTTTGATGTCAACTAGCGAAACTAGCTTTCTGACCATCGGATCTCACCGCACTCTTGCGTTGCCAGCTAACGAACGTGCAGCGCACGTCCCGATGAGATTGCTCGTCCCAGGTCGGAAAGCTTTTGGGGTTTTGTGGAAGTGTAATCATCTGGCTGGCACTGCCGGTTTAGCCAGAACCCGCGTATCTTTTTACCTTTGAATCATTCACTTTTAAAGCCTGCTGCTTCCCTTAGGGTTTGGTGAACCCTGTTGTACCGGTGTAGCGCCACGCGCCCCTTCCCTTGCTTCCACAATCAAGCAACAATTGGTTTTTTTGGTTTTTTTCCACGGGAGGGATTGGTTACGTTTTTTCACCAAAATTAGCGTCGACCATTTTGAGACTCTTGAGCGCCGAGATTTTAATTACATTTCAGGGTGCATCTTAGAGTTGTTGCTGAAAAAATATAGCAAAGGCTAAATTAGTACCTCTCGGGTACCAAAACTTAGTCAAATCAGAGTCTCATTTCTTAGCCTAAATGCCGTGAGACGGGTTCTAGGCAGGCTTCATTGGAGCGGCAAAATTTAATACCGCTTACCCCTTTAAGGGATCCTATAGATGGAGCGATATCGTACGAGTTTTGGTAGCGGTAATGGTTGCCTTTTTGATTTGCTAATTAAGATACTGCAGATAATCCTCAGCTATTGTACATTAGACGATTTAGTCGCGCTCGCTCAAACTTATAATTACCTTGCTAGACTCATATCCGAGACATTTTCATCCTCCCGCGCCTTCTGGGAACTCAGATTATGTTAGCGTTCCTCGCTATATGCCGAGGTACGGTCTCTTTCTAAATTGAGGCTATATTCGGCTTCTATTATGCTACGCTCCAGTATACCGGACTATTCAAGACGTCTTTAAAGTAATAACTTTTGCTATTGACTCGGGGCGCCCGTTCAGGCCGACCCTGTCGTTCTTTTTGGGTTTTGTAATATTACTGTAACCGTTTTTGTACGTAGCGGTGCATTCTCTGGCGCGTGCCTCTGTCAAAAAGGGGCCGCGCCGCGCGGTTCTTCGAACCGTCGCTTTCACTCATTCAATCAACTGACGATTTCACCACAAAAACCTCCCACTCGAAGCCCAGTGATATTCTGGCCCTCTGATCGATTGAAGATGACTTAGTCCACGGTCGCGTTTCCTTTGTTATTCCATGCTAGGCACCGTCACAATACTAGGTTTTGTTCCATGCTAGGCACTACTCCATACTAGGTTCGTCTTTGTTTTTCTACATCGATTGTATTTGTGTCCCTCCGATCGGAGGACCAGTAGCCTGGGAGTCGGCCTTTCAGGCCGACTACGGTCTTCTATGGGTGTGGTTCTTTTTGTAGTTTCTTCCCTGTTGCGTCACCGCACTAGTTCAGTACGCATGTAAGTCGTAATTGGAATGTTGCCTGAGAGTTATCCATACAGATTTATGCGTCATCTGCTTTCCATCGATAGGAAACTTTAACCGGGGGACTGAAAAGGGGCCTCTAAGGCGTGCGGTGACGGGCTATGGGATTACCTTAGCTCAGGGAAAAATCGGGGAAGCTCAGGACAAATCAGCCCAGCTCACCCCAGCTCAGGACGACGAACGAAAAAGAAAATTTCGTGTACCCAGATTCGTCGCAGACAACCAGGCTGTGTTCTTCACTCCCGCCCGTTGGCTCTCACGATTCACTCCACAAGCTCTCAAGTTCGTGTTCCCCCTCTCTGCATGGAAATTCCTGGTCTATTATGACAACCAAAATTCTTCCAAATAAGGAGGCAGTTTCGTTAGCCGGAATTCTTCTTTATGGCACCTTTAAGCAGTTCCGGTACGCTGTTAGTAGCTGGAACATCTACCTTAGCGACTTAGTTATTATAATCAATTAATGTGCTTATGGAAGGGATCACGATACCAGGTTAGAGAGTCTATTATCGCTTTGTCTTAATTAACTGTTGGTATTTAGCAGTACAGATAAAGATAAATAGTATCTCTGTGACTCTTTTAACTATAACTTATATAACAGCTTTTCCCCGTTTACAGACTTTTGATTATATAAAGTAAGTATTAAAGGTGGTGATTAAATACCCCTTGAGTTGTGAAAAAGGTGTATAACATTTTAGGAATATCTGTCTTTAGTTAGCTTAATCCTAATTTTATAATTTTATTAGTTAGTAAGATATACCTGTTAGCTAAGAATAATCTTTACAGTATAATACTGATTCCTCTTATTTTACATACGGTCTTTTTCCGTATTACTGACTTTATAATAACTTACGACTTTTTAACAGATTATAATAATATAATATTTTGGTAACTGTTATTTAAGATATTAATAATATCCTTAAATCAGTAGTTAAACTCTTATTTCTTTCTATCTAAAAAGTCCTTTTCGCTTAAAAACCTTATTTAGCTTATCTCATATAAGATAAATTAAGATTACCAGTATTATAATATTTTTACGTTTTCTTTATTAACGTAAAACTTACTTGTATATTGTTAGATAGATTTAACAATAATATTGGAAAACATAATCTAAATATTAACTAACTAAAATCTGTATATTAAATAAACACGCCAGCTCGTCACTGCTGCTAAAGGCGTAAAATTATGGTTTATCGGTAAAGGCTACGTAGTTATCGTAGCTAGAGTTTGGCTCTTTGAGACGGTTAGGGGGGTTCTTAATCTTTAGGTTATATATTGGAAAATGTAGCGATAGCGGCTGGGTAAGTCTGACGCTAGCGGTATAACACCACTACTCTTTATAAAGTAAAATTTGAGGTATTATATATACTGTCGTAATTTAATCGATTAAAATGCTTATATCTGTTATCAGCTGATCTGAAGAATAAAAGATTAAACGAAAAAGTAGTAAACTAAATAAGCTAAAGAAGTTAGATTAGGATAAGTATAGTGAAGAATATCGATATACTAACCGAGTTAGTAGCTAGTTTTACAGCTGTATATAGAGATTAAAGTTACTAAAAAGCGGACCAAACCCTAACTAGACATAAAGTTTTTACCTTAACATTAAAGGCGTTAATTTTCGCTTTTTTATAATATAAAGCGACTTATTAGTAATATTTCTGAAAAAAAAACCTATTCTATACGTTTTTCTTAAAAGCGTGTAATATTTTACTTTTAGGTTTTAAAGAGAAAAAAAAGAAGAGGAAAAGGATATAGTGTTAGAAATTATCTATTACGTTAAAAAGTAATAGCTAATCTGAAATGTTACTGTTAGTGGTAGATAATAAGGTACCTTAGGTGCTTTTAGAGAGTGCTTTATACTGAAAGTAAGGGGCCCTTTTATAAAAACAGCGTAAGCTTTTTCGTCTAAGCTTATAACGTATTAGAATTAGTTACTTATTCTATTACCTAATTGATCTTTAAGCCGACGACCTATATCTCACACTACCCAACGTATAAAGAATCTCAGTAGCAGTAGTAATAATAAAGCATTATTGTTAAGTTTCGTTATAAATTTACTGTAACAGAAGTAATAATGTAAGACTTTAAGGTATTTAAAACGCTCACGAGAATAGATAGCTTTAATCTTTTTTTTTCTTTTTCTAACAACTTTAGTAGACTAATTATAGCAATATAGGGCTAACGTTTTAACAGGAGAAAACGCCTATTAGGCTTATCTTGTACATTTACAGCTACCTTCTAGCCGAATCCTACATTTCGCTCGCTTTGATAAGCATTATTATATTATTAAAGATAGATAAGGTCGGCACTGGTACTGAAAATACAGTCCTAAAGTGTTATAGGGACGATAAAGGTAAGAACGAAATTAAAGGCTGCCCTTTTTTGCCACGCAAGGCGCTTCTTACGCTGCTAGAGTAAGACTTACTCCTTTTTACTTAATATAATATATATGAGAAGCTTTATAATCTATTTTAGTAAGACTTAAAAAGTGGTTACAGATCTTTATTACTCTCCCTTAATTCTTAAACTCACACTGTTAACGTCTTACAGCCTTTTATCTACACAGCTGTTATATAGTATTGCTATAGCTTAAATACTTAGTTATTACTTAACATTTTATTTAGTTTTGGAAAATTTTCTTAAGGTAGTTACGTAATATACTTTAAGTTAAAAGTAAAGATTATAAACGGCGTTATCTTAATGTGAGTTTAATACGTTATTTTCCACTATAACTACGTAAATCGTTAGAAACTTATTAACAGTAGCCTAATTACCCTTAACGATACTTTATATAGGCTTTACTCGTATAGTTAGAACTAGTCTCTATAACTCACTTTTTACCAGTTAACTTTAAAGCATTTACTACACCTTAACTGTGCAGACCTTATTAAAAGATTTAAACTTATATACTTAAACTGCTTAAATAAGACCTATTATAACATTTATAGATACTTCCACAACGATAAAAAGTTTTCTCTCTTAAAACTGGCTTCTTTATTTCTAAAGCTTCGATATTTTTAAATAGAGCAGAAGCTAATATTAGCCTACGTATAGTAAGTAGTTAGTATTTTTAATACGTTTAGTAACGGGATAAAAACGTATAGTGAGATATAAGTGTATTGTGTAGATCTTTTTATCTTTAATAATTAGTAATAATTTTAAAGCCTAGAGATTGCGGTGACGATACTGTATAATAGATATACAGGTGTTAAGGTAGGACTAGGGTTTTTTAAAGTGTGGTTTTTAAGAAAGTAACTTATTAATTTAATAAAAGTTTCTTATTCTGTTATATTGTAGTTAAGACTAGCTTTACTTAACCTGTTAAAACGTGTTTATAAAAGATATCCGCGACTTTTATACTTTTTATCTTTATATAATAATATATTAATGTTGGAATGTGGAGTCTCTGAGCCTGTACTACAGTGCTGCAGAGGCTGTAAGCCTCTGTAGTACAGAGAGCTTACAGGGCACTCAGGGGAAGAAAGTGCACGCACAGGTAGCCGGAAGCCTACTGTAAAAGGAGGTACAGAGCCGAAGGCTCTGTATAATTACAACAGTAGTACTAAGGGAAGAAGATTAATTCTTGCTTGCTTATTCTAACTAGAATACAGGAGAGGAGAGGGCCTATTATAGGCTGTGGGAGGCTCTGGAAGAATTCCAGAGCCTTCTATTACTAATACAATTCTAGAAAGCTCTGTGGGGCTGTAGCCCCACAGTGGTTTCAGGGCTGTGGAGCCCTGGATTCCAGAGCCTTCGAGGCTTAATAGGGGCCCTGTGGGCCCTGAAGCCTTCTAGAAGGCTTAGCTTCGCAGTGCGAGCTATAGCTACAGGGTACGCAGCAATAGGAGGCAACTGCTTACAGCAGTTGCCTACAGGGCAGCGGTAGCTATATTTTAACAATTAATAACATAAGTACGTATGGCTAGTAATGAGCTTTTAGGTTATTAAACGTGGTATTAAGCTTAGATGCTTTTTTAATATCGGTATATTAAAGACTATAAATCTATCCTGCCACTTGTTATCATCCTAAGACCTTTTATAGTATCTATTAGCTACTTAAGGATTTATTACCGACCTGCATTTCTAACATATAGCTTCTTTCTAAACAGCCAGTACCAGAACGCGATTTTTACATCAGGTGCTAACAGGCCACAAAATCGTATATAACCCTGTAAATAAACTTACACCTGGAAAGTTCCTCCAGGCTTCCTTTAGCAGGGGCACGGTCTCTCCTATACAGTACTATATATATAATCATGACAGGAGGGACCGTGCTGACAAGCGGCACGTTAAAGGAATATAACGACCCTGCAGGCCGTCACTTGGGCCGGGGCGGCCCGACGAATCCCCCGCAGAAGGAACAGTGTGGGAAGACGGTGCATACCGTCCAGGCGCACTGGGCCAGGGGTGCAAAGACCCGAAGCCCCTACGACCAATGAGGTGCTGCTCGCAGCATGCCGAGTGCTCGCATCGCGAGCAGGAGAAACCTCACGAGCAGAACGCTCGCGCGGTGCAAAGTGCTCGCGCAACAAGCACTTGCGACACCACGAGCAAAGTACAAAGTACCTCCCAGCTAGTTAGTATAGATAGCCATGGTTGTGCCCACAACCACCGTGAGGGACTCTGGTTCCTCACGCTAGTATTCAATTGTTCATTTGTGTCCTACTGTTCAGACTTACCTCTGTGCATTATAGTGACAGCGACCTACAGTGACATTAAACCCCCCCGTCTAGGAGTGCTAGCTCAACAAGCTGTCTTCGGAACGCCCCCTACCTGTTAGCGTCCTGCCATACGTTCTGTCTTAACCCGCGCCAGTCCTCTCGAGGCCTGTGTCGGGTGCAGGTCGTAATAAGGAAGCCTGGAAGAACTCTCTATATACCAGCCTTTAGACCTGCCTCTACACGATTTCGTGGCTCGCTGGCGCTCGCTGTAAAACCGCGTTCCGGCACTGGCTGTTTGGAAAGAAGCTACGTGTTAGCTCATGTGCAAGTAACCTAGGTGGGTGAAAATTGGCCGAACAGGAGGGACCGTACCGACAAGCGGCCCGCTAAAGGAAGCCTGGAGGAACTTTTCTAGTGTTGTGCAGATCTTTTGTGAGAAGAGTAAGGGCTTATCTAAAGCGCCAACGTACAGCTAACCGGAAATAAGACTCGTTCCGATGCGGCTGCTTCTAACACCGCGTCTCGTCTCACGGTCATCTCCCACATCATCATACTTCTAAGGACTATCATCTACATCCCTGACGGTCTTTTTCTAAGCCTTGCGAAACGGTAAGGTAAGGCGGCTTCAGAGCTCCGCTAAGCCACTTTTAGAACCGAGAATTAATACAGACATACGAAGGTCTAACTAACCAGCACTTGTAAAACATAGCAAAGAATCTTTTTTAGGACACTAAACTTATATAGGTAAGGCTACTACTTAGTGAGAACTTTAAAGTGAACTTATAGTCAGCTCCCAAATGTTATTTAAAGGCGATATAAAGTTCGATATACTCCCTCAATATACTCTCTATAATGTGATAAGGATTTTACTAATATCTGCCAGTATAAAGGCCAGAGATGTGGTAGAGAAAAGTTGGTAAGAATTAAAAATCGTAAGTTCTACATTAAAAAGTGTGTTTTAAATTATAAAAGTTAAAATTACATTTATATAAACTAATTATAAAAAAAATATCACTAAGTGCCTAACTAAACTCTAAACATTTCCATAATTTTCCAACAAACAATAAATAGGTTATTTTTAACATGTTAAGAACCCTGTCCCTCCTAATTAAGTTAATTTAAATAAGATATAAACTAATACTAATTAATAAACCACTATTTAAGTAACTGTATAAACGATAAAACCTGCTAAAGCTAATAAATGCGAAAAATAACTTTAGTACTTAAATAAAACATTGCTAATAATAGTCGAAAAAATAAAAAGAGTCGAGACTGAAGTTCTTAAGGCGGTATCTACGTAACGGCATTAGCAGCTAAACACACCCTTAGCTATGGTAACTATAGTTACGAAGAGAATGGCGTGGAACATTATTAACTCACGTTTAACTAAAGGAGTAGACGATAAATGACTAGTCTTCTAAGGGACGCTTACCGATAGTAATGTAACGACAGTATTAGCGCTCTTAACTGTCACCATCGCAGTTATGTAATAGTGATGATAGATTAAGATAACGCTGCTCTAGTCCACAGTAACAGTCGATCTACATTAACTAATAGCATATGTTAAGAGGTATTCCTTAACAGGCGCTTAAAGGTCTCCATGATAATAATATTCGTTCTGTACAGGGCATCTACATTTAAGATTTCAAGTAAGGTTATCGTAGGACTATTCTAGATCATACAGGTATTATTAGGTATAGCCACACATAAACCTATAGCTATCTTAGTTCGTGATATTAACCCCTATTCCTAAGACTGGTAATGTAAGGTAGGAAAAAGCGGCCAATATATAATATCTGGTACGTAAGTTCCCTAGCATTTGTTCAAGGTAGAATCGGAGTAAGAATTAAATCGTGTTATTTAAGGAAACGAGAGACTAAGATATAGGAGAATGATTACGAAATTTATAATAGGTTAGTGTCTTTTTAACCTTGGTTAAGTTTATAATCTGGGGCTTAGTTAGCATTCTAACTCCTTAAAATATTTTAAGGTACCGACGTTTAGCTACATTACGCTAACAACTAAACTATTAACGCTAGCTTTGGAGTTAGGTTCGCAATAGCAGCACTCAAATCTTAGCTGTAACCATAGCTTTATTATTCACTAAGATACACACAGAAATTAGCAGCTATTTAATAAATGGTATACATTAGCGCGAAAATAAATACCTAAATCGAACGAGGCCTAACACCTTAGCTACTACTAACAGGCTAGCATAGCTAATTCCTTACAGAAGAGGTAAACTTCTTAAGAGGGAATAATATAGCGTTGTTAGTGCCAAGGGTTACTAAGGCCCTTATAAGTGGTATAGCCTGTTACAACTTTAGCTTTCTTAACTAAATAGCCCGCTATATTATCCACAGTCACAGTCACTAGAGATAGAAGGTTGGGGGGTATGTCTCTAAGAATTCTTTGCTTCTAAGTTGGGTGACCAGCTTTTTGACCGCCCCCCCTTTCGACTACAAAACCCACCAAAACCGCTAGATTTCACAACATCACCATTCAACCACCACTACACCAAAACTAATGCAACTTCACTTATGGTTTTATAACACTATTATAAACATACTGTAAGCTTCTCAACTTTACATTATTTTTATTACAGCTGTAATAAAAATAATACGTTTTTATATATTAATTTAACCCTTTTATATCTCTACCATCTTATGTAATAAAAATTTAATATAAATTAAGTAAGTAATTTACTTATATAAGATTCTAGAATTAAATACTAAAAATACACATCTTATTAAGTGGTTATAATAATTAGGATTGGAAAAGGTAGAAGAAACTCCTACTATAACCCTAAGGGTTATAGCTGTAAAAAAAGATCGGAAATTAAAACAGTTATTATTTAACCACTTTATGAAAAATATTTTTTATGAATTTAGCTTCAAGTTATATTATATCTATATTATGTATTAAATTAATATTAAAACTTTATATGATAAAATGGTAGAGATATAAAAGAGTTAAATTAATTTGTAAAAACCCATTATTTTTATTACAGCTGTAATAAAAATAATGTAAAGTTGAAAAGCTTACAGTATATTTATAATAGTGTTATAAAACCATAAGTTAAGTTGCATTAGTTTTAGTGTAGTGGTGGTTGAATGGTGATGTTGTGGAATCTAGCGGTTTTGGTGGGTTTTGTAGTCGAAAGGGGGGGCGGTCAAAAAGCTGGTCACCCAACTTATAGCGACTTTATGCCCTGTTTGGGAGAGCAGGTAGGCTGCCGATCCCGATCACGCCTTGTAAAGGCTCCTAAGCAATTACTTAAGTGGATTTACTAAAACCCAATTAATACTAAGGCTACTGAAATGCACAGCGACTCTAATACCAGTGATTCTGTAGCTTTATATGAGCGGGAGACTGACATTTAACCGTGGGAGTTACACAGTGTCAGCGCCAAGAGGCTAAAACGCGGGAGCCTAACAGTTAAACAGAGTCACGTAGTGGTAGATTTCTCTTTAACACGGACTACCTACTAACAGCCTCCCTATTACTCCTAACATTAGTGTTATTTAGAGTGCACTGCTAAAAGTTAGTGTGTGGTCCGTGTCAAAGAGAAATCTACATTACGTGAGAGTGTAAAAGCGGAAGGTAATTTCGCTAGTGACTGTAAGACTATGCTAAGTTACAGTAAAAAGTAGAAAATGCACCGTTTTACTATCGTCCGTGCGTTTTACAGGGCATTTTTTTTAAGGCCTAAGAAACCTTTCGGAACTAACCTCTAGTAGTTCCTCCAGGCAAAGGGAAGTAGTGGCCCGTGCTTTTGTGTAGTCATGTTAAGCCAGGCATAAAGATCCTTTCGTCACTCTTTCAGAGTTTCTCTAAGCATATGCAGAAGCTATATATAGGTAACGGTGTCTAGCGAACTACTATCGTTACTTTATAACATATGCTGTACAGGACTATAAGTTTTACAGACCGCAAATTAAGGGGCAAGTCTTATTAATAAGTCTAAATCAAGTTGTGATCAAATATAAGAGGGGAGGATATTACAGGTCTTAAACAGCCTTATAATACAACCTCATCTGACAGCGTTAGGACAGCCTTTACGCCGTTAGGAATAAAACATACGACTGCCTTATTTACAGAAATCATTCGTATAGATAACACGCAAGCGTTTCGTGACATGTAACAAATTGATACAACTGCTTATAATTTTAATGGCCTCGCACGTATTCCCTTACTATCTCCCTATCCCTCAAATACCGTAACTTAACCACCCTCACCTTCGTATAATCTTATTAATAAACTAACTTATATCCCCAACCTACCTAATTTAACTGTGTAAAAAATCTAGTTCTCCTGTGTCTAACCTGATTTGGAATCGGGCCACCACAGGCAAGCCACAGCCTTATCGCTCCTTAATCCCACACTCCAATCGTGGCAAATCCTGCCACTGCCTACTATACATCAGCAAATGTCAGATGTCAACGCCTGCAAATCTATATAACACCCAATTGCAAAACTAAGGCTATCACCAATTAAAGGCAATTGAAAGGCGGTTAAAGAAAAAGTTAATTATATGCTCAAAACCAAATAAGCTTAATTAAGGTAGTTGTAGTGGCGCCATCTACGAATCTGCTAACCAGGCGCCTGTTAAGTAAGCTCTTGGAGGCGCTGTAGACGGTCCTGGGGGATAGATGTTTCACTGAACGTACTGTAAGAGCCTTGTAGAATTCCCTGTATACTACCTGCTACCCGTAACTATGTTGCTGGAGCCTGGACTTATAATGGTAATACGAACTGTTGTAGCATAGATCCCTGAGGATGGTGCTGCGGGATGGAGGTGCCGCTAAGCTTACTGTAGAAGCCTTAGGGAGTGCCTTATAGGCTGCTTATTACCTAAGGTTATATCTCTTATACTAGTTACTAATTTAATAACGGAGGCTGATAGGGGTTGTACGGAGCCATCCCCTACTAACGGTGCTGCGGGATAGCGGTACTGCTAAACTTACTATAGAAGCCCTGTATTAACTAAAATAAGAAGTACATTCGACTCGTACTACTGGAATCATTCTAATCTAACAAAATGACCACTGTTAACAATAAGGCCGTTTTTCTAGCCAGTTCCGATGACTGGGAGCTGTGGAACCTGCAGTTCTAAGCCTAGGCCGTTGCTGGAGGGCTGTGGAGCTAAGTTCAGGGGGTGACCCCTTTCCTCGACAAACCTGTGGCTCCGAATCCTGCACACTATAAGCACAAGACCCCCAGCCAATCCACCGCTACGACCAGTGCAGAATCAGCAGCTGGTGAAGATGAGCTTAGCCTTGCTAGCTTTCCAGTTACTATTTCCGATCTGACTGCCGACAGCTTTCGCACCTACTAGCTAGAGTAGACGATTTACCAAGCCGACAATAAGAATTATACTCAGCAACTCGAAGCTATCAGGCAGCTGAAGCAGTGGATTCTCAACACCATTAACTCACACTATCACATTACCTCTTACAACCCAGTCCAGTCGATTACGCAGTGGTATACGGCCTTAAAAGAACAAGCCAGTATCAGCGACAACGACGCATTGTATAATACCCGGCAGGCCTACCAACAGGCTATTCAGCCCCTTGAAAGAAATCAGAAAGATCTACTCCACTGGGTACGGTAATGGGAGGAAGCTATATCAGAGGCTCAGAGAAAGAACGTTCCTGAGGCCCTAACAATAAATACGTGGTTTTCCGACTTTTTAGATGCTGTTCGGCTAGCCTTCCACCATTGGACCCTGCCTTACGAATTCACCAAAAGAGAGGAAGTTAAGCAGTTAACTCTAAACTACTTAATAGTAGCTAACGATTTTCGTAAGGAAGTAAAGTAAGCCTGCAAAATTGCGAGAGGCGCATTTGGCCCTTCCTTTGCAGGTAAAAAGGCCGCACATTAAGAGGACGCTTTTGATGACGACGTTGAATCCGGTAGTGATGAGGGGGAGCGTAAGACGGGCCGGAAGCGCAAATGGGATGACTCCTCAAGTGGCCGTGCTGCTAAACGAGTAGAGTGCAAATGTCCTGCATGCGGCCTGCTCCACCGTCTGTTAAGATGTTATTATCTTTTCCCTGAAAAAGCTCCCGAAGATTTCCGAGAGAGGGAACACCTTCGAATGAAAGTCAAGGAGGCTCTGTTAGACCCAAAGCTCCTGAAGAAAGTTCAACGGCTTCAAAAAGAGAGCCGAAGCTGAGTACCCCTGAGAACCCATGACTCTGGCTTACCAAGATTGAAGGACCTACTGCCCACATAGCTAACGTAAGGCTGCGCGATAGATCGAAGGAAGCTAAGGAAGGTCTGGAAGTCAAAGGAAGTCTGGAAGCAAACGGAGGTCTAGAAGTAAAAGGAGGCCAAAGGAGGTCTGGAAGCCAAAATGGGCATGAGAAGCAAAAGGTCCAGAGCCAACCCTTGGTTAGCTCTGAGGGGGTGTGTCAGAAAATAGGGGGTTCTGGGCACGTAGTGCCAGAACCATGTCAAGCTGAGGTGTGGCAATGGAAGCTGAACTGACGCAGTCAGTTCAGCTGGTGTGGACCAACATTTGCCACTAACGTTGCCACCAGCCACAACTATAAAGATGAGCTCTCTGGCGAAGCCAGAGAGTAAGAATAAACAATTCAATTAAGCAGTTGCAACCCTATCAATTCTACAGATTCCAGTGTGCAGTGTTTCTGACATATGTTAGCATTGAGAGCCTACTTTTTGATTTACGTAGAGAAAATTTTATGTTAAAATCCGGACGCTGAACCTGGCCGCCACTGTATTAAACAGGTTCCGAAACGTGGTGAACACGATGGATTGAAGTTCGCCCCTTTCTCCGATAGGTCTAGGTAATTCTTTGATATAAAGGCTTCTGTGACTTGATTTATAGGATGTAATGGCGTAGACGATGGGTCTAAAAGATGCTTTATTGTAAGAATTTAAAGCAGTGTTATACTCGTTACCTTTAGTAATAAAGAAACTATCTAGGATATTTGTCTTATGGCCAAGTGTCGGCTACCAGGGTGATCGCGGGCCTAGGCTGTTATAGTAATATTCTCAGTTTAGCTGAATAAAAGGCCCTTCTTTAATTCTTCCTAGCCTATACTTTACTTTATACTCTTCTGATTTATCCTGAGTCATTATTGTTATATAAATAACTACTTTAGTTACCTCTTTGTCTAGTGGTAATATCTTAATTAAGGCTATAGGCTTTTGAGATTCGATTTAACCTAGTATGTAGCTTTTACCCTGGACAATTCCTCTATTTAGGTGGCAGGTTATTAAAGCTCCCCAGCTTTCAGCAAGTGCATACTTTCTGCGCATGTATATTATAAGGTTTGAAATTGCTTTTTAACTAGAACAGAAAATAAATAAGTAGTTACGGGGAAGAATCTATTTAAAATTTTGAATAGGGTATTAATGTAGCTACCCTTTCTCGTTCCTGGGATAATACAAAAGGGATTTTCAGGAGCATCCTTATAGGAAAGATAAGGGTCTTTACGTTTTAGTTTATCGTCGTTATCGTCAAGCTTTATAAATTCGTGTAGTTTATATAGTCGCATAATCTCTTTTGGGATCTCTCTTTAATCTAACATATTGGAAATAAAGAAGCTTTAAGAGTTAAGATTTACTTTATCCACTTTATTTCTCACAGGGCACCTAAAGCCTTTAAACTTACACTAGCAGCTTAATATAAATATAGCCGAAACCGAAACTTTGCTGAACTAAGGGAACCAAGAGCTGTTAGCTAAGTTCTTAACTAGGCGAGTAAAGTAATGAGAAATTAGCTAGGGGTAAATCCGCTTATATATCTAATTTCTAGAGCTATTACCCCACTTAGTAGAGTGGCTTTTTAATAAAGCAGCCGAGGAGTCCAGATTTAGTCCCCTCTATACTGAAATAAAGCGAATGCTGGAACTACTTCTAGGCTTCATAAACTCTCCTTGGACTACTTAAGGTGTGTTGGGTTTTTACAACCCTAACCCGGCCAGTGTGGTTAGAACAGTGTGGCTGGATCCACGCAGCCGCTCCGCGGCTGCATCCGTGGATCTGCACAGCCAAGAACGCCAGACTCCACTGCC
>Ga0247780_1000695_pt1 | contig 28318 bp, 14 predicted proteins | sample UWRJL079202R5_FD_179927 | JGI IMG/M metagenome (GOLD analysis project Ga0247780, IMG submission 179927) | Plant litter microbial communities from Arlington Agricultural Research Station in Wisconsin, United States - UWRJ-L079-202R-5 | ecosystem: Environmental > Terrestrial > Plant litter >... | reverse complement strand
TGGCAACAACACAATAACCATCCTAACCGAAAACCTCGCCATCCTCACTTACCTCGCCGACCTTGTCCCCGAGCACGAATGCCAATTCGCAGGAACCACCCTCCTCGAGCGCGCCACCATCCTCTCTTGGCTCGCCTTCCTATCAGGGACCATCCACGGCCAAGGCTACGGGGCGCTGTGGCGTCCCGCGCGATTCATTGACGGGGAGAAATTCCCTGGCGGGGATCAAGCAGTGCAGGAGGCGGGGAGGAGGAATCTCGGTATGTTGTATGGTCAGGTTGAGAGGCGATTAGCAGAGGGCGGCAAAAGCGAGTTTGCGGTCAGGGACGGCCAGCCTACGGCGGTGGATTGGTATTTGTATCTGTTTTGGCACTGGGGGAAGTCGGTTGGGATTGCGATGGATGAGGGGGAGTATCCGAAGTGGACAAGGGTGGTGAAGGCAGTGGAGGGGAGGGAGGCGACAAGGAGGGTGGGGAAGTCGGAGGGGCTAGGGTTGTTGTTTGCGGATCTGTGAAGAATTGATTGGAAGTTTGGGTCTTGGGTTACTCTTACCAAGAAGGAAGTTGACACCCCAAGAAGGCAGCTAGCGGTTCCTGTTTCATCAATTCTGCTCCAATATGCTCACCGGAATCCTTTAGAGGCGAAGTCGTCTAGAAATTGAGACGTGTCGAATCGAAATATCTGCTCCATTTCTTTCTCGAACATGCCTTCTCGTCTGAGGTCCTTCCCTTTCAGCCCCATTGCCGCGCACCAAACCCCAGCAACTTTTCACGCTTCCACTTCTATTTGCTAACAACGACTCACCCCTTGCTCAGGATCTGCGATACATACGGACTCGGCCATAAAAAAGGGTCGGGAGAGACTATTAAGGTAAGAAGGCATGTTCCTTGCAAGTTGGTGTAAATAAACATCCTGAAGTGAAAATCCAAAGCGCTTAAATATAAAAACTCAGGGTAGCAACTATCATAAACCTCTCCCATCATTACACCGTACACGTAGGTATCCCCAACCACGCGCTAACACCTATCTTACACCTCTTGGAAAATAAAAGGCAGTATACCCTCTCTGAAAAGACCAATCTTGTCCCCATTTCTCAAGTGTATATATACAAGCCCCAGATACCCAGTCCGCGCTCTGACTACCCGGCGATTAATATTAGTTCCCGATGCTAAGATAACAGGTAACTAATATATTATCGACGGGACAGCCTTGACGTATTTCAGCTTCTTCAGCCTAAGGTTCTGTAAAATCCTTCTCGGTACTCTATCAGTAAGGCCCCATTTCTACGTGAGAGCGACGATGGTCTGATTAAACGTATGATATTTGTTAAGTGGATTTTAGATAGCACGGCACTCTTGGCTTGCAACGGTGTGACTGTATTGTTTGTGTGAACTCTGTTCTTATAGCTCTAGCTGGAAGCTAGAGCCTTCTTTATAGACTATTCCGCAGGATTCAGGCTTCGTCACTTGAGTGGCTGAGGCTCACTGGTGTTCTGGTGGTGCCAGGCATGCAGTCAGCGGAGCTGACTAGATGCCCAGGATCCCTCAACCCCTTTCTTTCTGACGGTGGATGGATTCTAGAGAAAGCGTCTAATGTTACTTATAGTTATAGTATGATAAAAGGCTTTTACAGCTAGCTGTCCTGTCAGTTTGTAGTATTTATTTTTTCAGTTATTATACTAAGCCACTGTGTTTCATTAACTTATTAGTATGTGAATTATCTTTACATCTATAAAGCTTATATATTAGATTAACCTAATTATTATAATAATATCTCAAATATAACCGCTTAAGGAAGAAGCCGTCCACTTAAGCTGAATCTTAGCGAGGATAAAGTGGTATCTACAGCAGTAAATAAAACTTAACATATTCCTAGTTCCAGCATTAGCTCTAGATAACGGTATACCAAGGTGCCATCATCAAAACAGTCCACATTCCATTCGGGAGCCCACGACGGGAGGCTCTTAAAGCAAGCTTCTAGTTTTCTTAATAGCGCTACTCAACCAGTATCTAATACATAAAAACAGTAATATACCACGCTAGTCTAACTTCTGTTTAACGCACTTGGCCTAAATATGTTTAAAGTGAGTAGCTGTCTGGTAAGCTTAATGGCTATAGTTTACATAAAAAGAGTTACTTTAGTAATATCCTCCATGTAAAATATATAAAGTCTTCATTGAATTAAAACACTCTTTATTACAGCTACTTCTTAAATTACTTAAGTGTGTTTAGTTTAATAGCTTGTAAATAACCTGGTAAGCGTTTTATGCCTAATCTTACCTAGATGTAAGATGTTATGTCGTATAAACTAATCTACTATTAGGATATAAACCGTATTATTACTATTATCTTATTTCATTCTTAATCTCTTAAACTCGAGCCTAAAATTTCTTTAGCAGAGTTATTTGATAAAAGCCGCTAGCTAATATAAGGTTTACCGACCCTAATAACCTCACGCTTAAAATAAATTACAGTCTAAGTGTTTTATTAGTAGATACAGTATATAAGCAAAAGTCAGTTTAATACCTCCCCATTAAGTTTATAATCCACTTGGTTAATATAAATTATATTAACTTATAAGACTTACAAGTAGTTGGTGTAACTTAACAATTCTAATATGTTAAATAGATTCTTCTTAATATATAATTATATATTGCTAATAGTTATTAGATAACTTATATGTCTCTATTAATAGTATGATAAACTTTTATAATTGCTAGTTAAGGTAAAGGAGACTACTAACAGCTGACACTTTAAGGCTATATCTTAGTTTATAGCTCTATTGTGACGACCCTGCAAGCCGTCACTTGGGCCGGCACGGCCCGACGAATCCCCTGTGGAAGGAACAGTGCAGGAAGGCAGTACGTACGGTGTTACGCACTAGGCCAGGGGTATAAAGACTTAAAGCCCTTACGACCTATTAATGGTCGCTTAGTCTTAGCAAACCCGCTTACCTACTAAGCACCTTTAAGGTCACTAAGCAAGAGGTGCTTAGTGATAAAGTGTTTAGTTCCTTACTAAGCAGACTTTAATAAATAAAGTATAAGATACCTTTTAGTTAGTTAGTATAGATAAATATTATTATAACTATAATAGCTGTAAGGGACTCCTAATTCCTTATGCTAATATTTAATTATTCATTTATATCCTACTATCCAGACTTACCTTTATACATTATAGTGACAGTAACCTACAATGACATTAAACCCCTGTTTAAGAAATACTAACTTAATAAGCTATCTTTAGAACACCTTTTTAGTCTTTAATGTCTTACTATACATTCTATCTTAACCTACACTAGTCCTCTCAAGGCCTATATTAAGTGTAAGTTATAATATAATACTAACGTTACAGTTTTAAACGCTATTTATTAAACTTTTAAATACCTTCTTCCTCCCCTTACTATATCCACACTACCTCCTTTAAACCCCTTAGAGGGAAAAATAATTAAGTTAGGGACGATAATATCCTGTTACTTAATATAGCTATTATTAAAGCTAACACAGAGAATAAAAAAAAGCTATCTTATAAAGAACTGTTAGAAGCTTTTAAAACTTACAGCAAAATTATAACTATAATAATTAAAAAGGCTTTAACTCTTTAATAATAACCTTAACACATTAAGACAAGCTAATTACTTAAGTTTACTAATAAGAGTTCTAAGCTATTTACTTAAATTACCTATATAAAGCGCGACTTTTAGCTTTAAGTAGTTACTATGGTAAAGCGGAAGGTTCTCTATACTATAAGCTAGCTTAAAGGAGACCTTAACTTATAATTCTTAACAATTGTTAAGGATTACTTGAACTTAGTATTAACTAAATAAAGAACTATTACTATTAAAGTCTTTAAGAAGGATAAAGGATAAGTTAACTTTAAGATTAAGATTACTAAAATATATACAGTCTGGGATAAACAGAAATAAGCTAAGGACTGCTTAGAGAAGTTAGTACAGATGTCTTTAATAGCTGCATACCTATTTACTTTTAAATGTAACTAATATTAAGTTAATTAAGATAAGTCTACCTTAAAGTACTAGTTCTAAAAAGGATTAAAGGACGATATTAAGGATAAGCTTTGTAAAAAAGATTAATACGCGTTTAATTTTAATCAGTACGTTATAAAAGCTATTATTATTAATAACTAACTCTTTAAACAAAGATTAGAGAAAAAAGGCTGGAATTAGCGTAATATTTCACTTATTATTAACGGGAAAAACATACAAAAGCTTTTTTAAGCTAATTACCAGCACTAAAGTATTACTTACAGCACTTACCTTAATTTAATAGATATTAGAATAATAAATCGCTAGAATCGGCTTAACTGTAAGAAACCCTAGTAACTACAGCAACAGAAGCCACTTAAGGACTTATCCTTAGTCTAATACTTTAATTACGATAAAAAGGCTATATAATATAATAGTATCTATCCCTAAAAAGAGTTAGTTAAAAATTAATCTTAAATAGAGTAATGTACGTTAGGTTTAATTTAAAAGACATCTTTGTCTAAATAATAAGTAATAAGGAAAACTGCTCTTAAATGGATAAGTGTAACATAAGATGTAAGGAAGATAATAAGGAAAAAAAAGAAATTTTAGTTCCTTTAAAATATAAAGTATTTAGACCTTAGAAGAAATAAGTTAGTTATTGTTAAACTTCAAGAATCCACAGGGCTGTAGTACAGCAGCTGTGGCTCAGAGGAAGAAGTGCGTACTAGTCCAAGCCGTACTACAGTGCCTATAGTACTGTAAGAAGCAAATAAAAGCTTGAATTACAGGGCAGTGCCACTGTAAATAAGGGTATTACAGCAAATATTAACGCTAGAAACAAGAGGATCCGGAAGGTAGTGCTTTATGTAAAGACTGGAAAAGAGTAGAGTTGCTTACTGACTAGTATTAGATACAGGAGAGGAGAGGGCCTGTTATAGGCTATGGGAGGCTCTAGAAGAATTCTAGAGCCTTTTGTAAAGTGTAATTAACTAATATAATAATGGAATAGTACTATTCTGAGCCATTCTACGTGGTTCTGTTAACGTAGTAGCTGACGTAGCCATTATGACGTTCTAGTTGATTCTGTAGGGCAGTAGCCCTACTGGATTTAGAGGGTTCCACCCTCTTGATTTCCAGAAGGTTCGGCTAGTAGTTTCGGGGTATGCAACCACACTACAGGGTACCCGGTACAGGGTAATTAGTGGCTAGAAAAATTAACAGTTATAAAGGTGTAGGTTATTACAGACTAACTTCAAGGTGGAAACCTAAAAGAACTAGAAATGTAGGTTACTATAGACTAACTTTAAGAAAAGAAGCTTTTAGTAGTAGTAACAGGTTTTGAAAACTTTACCTTATAAGCTTAAGAGCTGAGGAAGTTTAAGAAAAACCTAGACTTAGACTTTACTAAGATGATAAAAGGAGTTGAAAAACTAGCATTTTAGACTACTAAAGAAGTAAAGAAAGTATTAAAAAGTAAAAAGAAATAAATAAGAGAATCGAGTTAGAAAAACGAGTATTTTATTTTAAATTAGAACTAGAAACACTTAAGCATTTTAAACACGTTAAGTAAATCGTTACTCTTGCCAGCTTTAAGGAAGGATAGCTTAACTAACTACCGTATGTTAAAAAGAAGAGCGTTTCTGAAATTAGAACCGTTAAGGTCCCACTTTAGGACTAAAAGAAAATCAGGATATAAATCTTTACCTGTTACGATAAGAAGAAAGCATGTTAATAAAGGATTTAGGAATTAAAAACCATTTATAAGAAGCTGGTAGATAAGTTATAAACCTTATAAAACAAAGTAATTATTATACGATTAGTCTCAGTGTTACGGTTTCCACCTCCCGATTCGGCGGCATATGCCGCCGAATTAGGTAGCTTTGACCGCGTATATATTTCACTGCTTTTCTTTCGCTTATGGTAGTAGTTGGTATCTTAATAATAAAGTTAAGTAAGATAAAGCTTTATAACGCCTATAGTATAAGGAGTAGTTTAAGAAGCCTGTAAGGCTTATAATGTCAGTTTTACTTCTAATCGTAAATATTATAATTATTAACTACCTCCTTAACCAGCTTCTTTATTCTGGGAAAGGCGTACGTTTACTAAACTGAAGTAAATATTTTAACTTAACTTATATGTTCTTTAAGTTAAGACTTATAAACTTATTAGATATACTCCATTTATTTATCTAAGTTGTAAATGTACAGTTTCTCTTAATATTAAAGCCTTACTTTTAGTCTAAGTGTTTTATTTACACTTTCTAATAGCGATTTTTACTAATAACTAGTTTCGTTATAGTTTAAGTATATATAACATTCCTTACCACACTCCTACAGGTGCCTTAAGAAGTCCTCTAAAGGGCACTTATACTTACATGTACCTTCTATTAACCTTCTTACTTAAAAGTCTTATTATTATTAATGAATATTGTACTTTATTTATAAGTTTATATAAACACTAATAGTTTATTTTAACGTTTAATTATCTAACACTTGAGGTGTATGTTCTAATATGCTGTTTTTAACTTTATTAAATATAGTAATAGTGATTAGGACTAGATTAGTATCCTTATAGTCCTATCTCCAGCTAAGAGTATTAGCTTATCTATTATCTTTTCCCTTAATATAATAGATTTAAAAGTGGAATAGGTTTATCAATTCTGCCTATTATGCTTATTAAAGGTTAAGTTCCTTTATTAGGAAGTACTGGAAGTTATTATAATCTGGAAAGACTTACACTAGTTCTTCTATACTACTTAAATACAGTGCCTACTTAGTAAAATACTAAATAATCACTATTAGTTCCTTATCGTAAGTTAAGTATTGCAGGGCTAAGCCATAGATCTCTTTTAATAAAAAGGTAATTAAGTGACGTTTCTTATCGTTTTAAACTTAATTAAGTTCTCTACTGATTATAAATTCTAAAGAGTCTGTCTTAACTTAAAAGGGCTTCAAGAAATTAAGGAGAGTTAAGACTAGTACAATAATAAAGGTATATTTAAGGTCTTTAAACGCTTTCTACTATTTATTAGTCTACTTAAAAAGTTTTCCTTCTCCTGTAAGCTTGTATAATAATCTTATAATTTTTGCAAAGTAGTTAATAAAATATCAATAAAAATTCGTAAATTTAATAAAGGCTTATAACTCTTTTTAGTTCTTTAAAGTAAGCTAATCTCTAATTACCGCTATCTTCTCTAGTTACATCTTGAGCTTTTTAAGGGTTATTTTATACCTTAAATAGTTTAATTCTTAAACGTAGAAATAGCTCTTCTTTAAGTTTACTATTAGTTTCGCTTTTTTAAAAGCTGTTAAAACCTATTATATATACTTTTAATGTTCTTTTAAAGTTTTAGAATAAATTAGAACGTTATCTAAATATATAAAGATAAACTTATTAAGGACGGGGTAGAGAATACTGTTAATAAGGCTCTGGAAGGTTGTAAGAGCGTTTGTTAATTTTATAAGTATAACGTAGTATTAATAATACCTATTATAAGTCTAGAAAGCCGTTTTATATTTACCCTCTTCCTTTACTCTAATGTAGTTAAATCCTATAAGAAAGTTAAGGCTAAAGAACCAGTTTACTTTAATAATTTACTTTTATATTTTTATAATAAGTAGTAATAGGTAGTGATTCTTAATTATATCCTTATTTAACGTTTATATACACGCAACTAATCTACAGTAGGTCCTTATAGCTAGGATAGTTAATATAGACCGCAGGTGCTAAGGTTAAAGAGTATGGAACAGGGGGGGTAGTGCTTTGTTTCGTTTCCTTAGTTGTTTTTATTGAACTAGTACAATGGCGCAACAGGGAAGAAACTATAAAGAGAACTACACCCACAGAACATTATTATCGGCCTGAAAGGCCGACACCCAGACTACTGGTCCTCCAATCAGGAGAACACAGATGCAACTGACGTAGAAACACAGATACTTACCTAGTATGGAACAAAACCTAATATGTGACGGTACCTAGCATGGAACGGAGCCTAGCATGGAACGGAGCCTAGCATGGAATAACAAAGGAAACGCGACCGTGGATCAGGTCATCTTCTTCGATCGAAGAGCCAGAATGTCACTAGGCTTTTAATGGGAGGTCTTCGCAGTGAAGATCGTCGGTTCGATTGTTGATTGAAAGAAGCACGGTTTAAAGAACCGCGCGGCGGGGCCCCTTTTTGACGGTAGCACGCGCCAGAGAACGCATCGCTATGTACATAAACAGCTACAGTAATATTACACACAGAGCCTAAAAAGAACGACAGGGTCGGCTTGAACAAACGCCCCGAGTCATTATATACACTATTTCTTTAAATTTCTTCTTAAAACTTAAGTAATAGTATCCCAACTTGTTCTTTTATAAAGTAGTCTTCCTTAATAAGGAAATACTTAAGTTAATTAGTAAAGTAAGTCTTATTATAAAGTTATAAGTTAATTTTAACTGCTCTGTCTTTAGACTTTATAGTAAGGTTTTTAACCTGTAAGTCCTTTACTTTATCTATCAGTTCCTAATATCTATTCTTTAACTTCTGAATTCTTTATTAATACGCCTGTTTCTTATCTTTCTAAGGGATCATTACAATCCCAGTCCTAAGCACACTAGCCTTAATACAAAGCAGCTATCCAAGCTATCTTTCTTCTAAGAAGGTAAGGGTATTAATCTACTTAACGTGTCTAAAATACTTAAAAGTCTTAAGGGGTATAAAAGAAAAGAGTTTCCATTTTTCTAACTTAATTCTTTTAACTTACTCCCTTTTACTTTTTAAAGCTTACTTTACTACTTAAGTAACTTAGAGAGTTAGTTTTTTAACTTCCCTTACTATCTTAGTAAGGTTTAAGTTAAGGTCCTTCTTAGATTTCCTTAGCTTTTAAGTTTATAATGTAAGGTTTTTAAGACTTATAACTGCTATTTAGAGCGCTCCTTCTTAAAGTTAGTCTGTAACGACCTGCACTTTTAATTATCTTAAGTTTCTACCTTAAAGTCGGTCTATAACGACTTACACCTCTGTAACTGACTCTTCTGGAATTCCTTTAAGGACTGGATACATTACGTCTTAAAGTTCCTCCTCTTCTTCTTCCTTATCCCTTAAATCGCATTTACTTATCTAAGTGTAGTCTTTTTTATTACTTACTATCTTAATACAAACGTCTTTAAAGTTAAACTTAACGTGTTTTCCTCTATCTAGGACTGGCTTCTAACTAACTTACTTTAGTGAAAGGCATTATCATACTATATAGCCTTTCTTATTGTAATTAAAGCCTTAAACTTAAGACATATCCCTAAGTGGCCTTTATTACTATTACCATTATAACTTATGGCAGTTAGGTCGATTTTAGCAGTTTACTATACTAATATCTATTAGACTAGGGTAAGTGCTATACACAGTACTCTAATATTAATAATTAGCGTGGAAGGGCTTTAATATGTTTTCTCTGTTAATTATAAGGGGAGTACCTTACTAATATTAGCCTTTCTTTTCTAACTTACGTTTAAATAACTAATTAAAGTTAAATACGTACTAGTCTTTTTTATAAAGCTTATCTTTAACATTATCTTTTAAGCCTTTATAAAAGCGAAACTTTAAAGTTAACTTATCCTAATTAACTTAATATTAGTTACAGTTAAAAGCAGATAAGTATACGGTTATTAAAGACAGCTGTATTAGCTTCTCTAAGCAGTCCTTAGCTTATTTCTGTTCGTTTTAGACTTTATATATCTTAGTAATTTCGGTTTTGAAGTTAACCTATCCCTTACACTTATTAAAGATTCTAACAGTAATAGTTCTTTATTCTGTAAGAACAGAGTTTAAATAATCTTTAATAATTACTGAAAGTTAAACGTTAAGATCGCCCTTAAGTTAACTTACGGTATAAAGGACCTTCTAATTTACTATAGTAATTACCTAAAGCTGAAATTTACGCTTTATATAAGTAAGTTAAGTAGACAGATTAGTGCTTTTACCTGTAAACTTAAGCAGTTAGCTAATCTTAACCTGTTATTAGACGATTAGCGTTTCCTTAATTATCTTAATTATAAACACTTTATAAGTTTAAAAAGCTTTAGTGAGTTCTTTATAAGAAAGTTCTCCTTTATTCTTAATTTCTGCTCCCTTTCCTGTAAGGGTAATATTAAGTATTAGGATATCGTTAGAAAGGTTATTATTCCCTATTAACGGGTTATAGGGAGGAAGAGGTACCGATATGGTAAAGGGAGGAAAAGGGTGTCTAGGAGTGTAATAAATAACGTTTAAAACTGTAACGTTAATATTGTATTATAACCTACACTTAATATAGGTTTTAAGAGGACTGGTGTGGGTTAAGACAGAACGTATAGTAAGACGTTAAGGATTAAGGGGCGTTTTAAAGACGGCTTATTAAGTTAGCACTTTTAGATAAGGGGTTTAATGTTACTGTAGGTCGTTCTCACTATAATGTATAGAGATAAGTCTGTATAGTAAGATATAAATGAATAATTAAATATTAGTGTGAGGAACTAGAAGTCCCTTACAGCTATTGTAGTTATAATAATGACTATTTATACTAACTAGCTAAGAGGTACCTTATACCTTGCTTATGGTGTTGTAAGTGCTTATGGTATAAGCACTTTACTTCTCGCAAGCGTCCTGCTTGCGAGGTTCCTCCTGCTTGTAGTGCGAGCACTCGGCATGCTGCGAGCACCTTTCCATTAGTCGTAAGGGCTTCAGGTCTTTGCACCCCTGGCCCAGTGCACAGTACTGTGCGTACTGTCTCTCTGCACTGTCCTTCCTGCGGGGGATCCGTCGGGCCGCGCCGGCCCAAGTGACGTCCTGTAAGGTTGTCATAGAAGGATTACTCCCTGCGTTAAACTCTGGCGGAGCTTATAAGAGGTTATTTCAACAGGATAACGCATCTATCCATCGTTCTAAAGACTTTTTAAGCTATCTGTCAAACTATGGGATTAAGCTTATTAACTAGCCACCTTATAGCCCAGACCTAAATCCGATCAAGCATGTTAGAAGCGTTTAAAAGAGCTGGTGTATTAATTACACCTTAAATTTGAAGATCTGAAGGAGAATGAAGCAGATAGAGAGCTTGTAAAAGCGTGGATTAAAGAGGTGTGGGATGCTATAGATAATAACTTTATTAGGGACCTTTTAGACTCAGTTCCTCGCTGGCGGCTTGCGGTCCGTAGGGCTAAAGGCTAGCATACCAAATATTAAGGGGCGATTTTTTAGCTTTATTTTGATGGTACTTTCACTCTGATTGATAAAATAATGGCTGAGAAATAGATGTTTGAAGAATAGGTGCTGGAATGGGGGAAGTTAGTGGCCTGTACACATAGACTTTTTAAGGGTCACTGTATTATTCCTGCAGTGGGTTCTTTGTCGCAGGCTTCAACGACTTCTCATCTTTCATTAAAGTTCCACCTTGAGCACACCAAATGACCATCAGCAAATAAGTCATGAGCCAAAGCCAAATCCCCGAGGGGAGCAACGAGCGAGCCGCCGACATCGTCGTTAACCCCGCCTATCTCCCTCGCGATGAAGCCCGCGAAACCGACCGGACTCTCTATTCTCCGAAGCCACCTCAACCCGATCCATCACCTCATCGGTCCTCCGGTTTCGCGAAATCTACGGACGAACATACCAGAACTATAAAGGCGCCGAATACTGGCAACCTAACGACAGCAAGCAAAATGACGGATTCGATCTCCAGCATCACATAATGCTCCTCCTCGCCTCGAACGAGCTCTTTCGCGCCCCGATTGATAAGAATCCACAATCCGTACTCGACGTCGGCACCGGGACGGGAATCTGGGCTATTAACTTTGCAGAGCAATTTCCTAGCGCGACGGTAATCGGGACGGATTTATCGCCTATCCAGCGGGCATGGGTCCTGCTAAACTGCCGGTTTAAGCTGGATGACGCGACGCTGGATTGGACTTAAGCGGAGAATCAGTTTAATTTTATTCATATTCGGTATCTCACAGGGAGCATTCCGGACTGGAAGAAGGTGTACGAGCAGGCGTACCGGTGTCTGAAGCTGGGCGGGTAGATTAAGCATACTGATTTTACGATCAAGGTATGCTGCGATGATAGGTCTGTGCTAGAGGGGACGACGTATAATTGGTAGACTAAGTTCTTTATAGATACTGGGTAGAAGATTGGGAGGACGTTTCTAGTAATGAAGAATAATCGGAATGTGGGGTGGATAAAGGAGGCTGGGTTTACAGGGCCGATTCATATAAAGAATCATAAGATGCCGATTGGGACTTGGCTGAAGGATAAGGTGTTAAAGGAGGTTGGTGCTTTTAATCTCGTAGCGTGTTAGCAGGGGCTGGAGGGCTTTGCGGTTTTGTTGGGGACGCAGGTTTTGGGGTATAGCTATGAGGAGTTACAGGTTATTTTTGCGGATATGCGGAAGTGCTAGAGGAATAAGGCGTATCATACGTACTATCCGGGGTAATTTTTCCTCCGGATGGGGCCCGTGGTCGGGCGATTTTGAACTTGCTAGCTAACTGTCGTGCAGATCGACGACGTGGACGCAGAAGCCTCTGGTATAAGAGCTGGGCGGGCAGGCACAGAGAGAACTGGCGAGTTCATGACCCTGTCTAAAAACGCTGTCCGATCTGTTTGTGGTCGAGACGGTACTGAATGTAAGGATTGATTAGGCGCCTAAGACACAGGACAAATTCGTGAACCCACTTGCTTTTGGCGGTTCTGTGGGCGGCAATGTTCCCCGGGGCACTTAGCACTGAAAAGAATTTCGGGGCTACATGAGTTGGGACCACTGTGGAAATGGTGTATTGAAAGACGAGTGAATCGCTTCAGGATTGCACTCCGTAGACCCAGCGGTAGAAATAAGCTATCAACTCGCGTTGCCGTGTGACTTGTTGTGGCCGATAAGGTTGATTCTTAAACAACAGCAACTGTAATGTGTAGGTAGACTTATTACAGCTGCCCCCCACCGCCGGGGTGATGTCACCTCGGAGGCCGCAGCGCCAAACTAAACGCCTCGCATGCGAGTTTTCGGAGATGGACGTGGGGGTGGACGGCTGGCGCCTGAACGCTCCTCGGTCAAATGCGGGTTAGTGAGGTCGAAAGGGGATGTTCCTTCCCAAAGTCGGAACACTCCAAGCTCCATCCCCACAACATGACGAACAGGTCACCCCGCGCCCCAAGCATCATCGAGACGCTCTTCTTAACATCATGGATGTCCTCCCCAAAGCGTCAGACGCATCAGATCGCAGCGCCTTCGCCGCAATCGATCCCATCACGCAAAAATACCATCAGCTACCGGAGCCTGGTGCCTACAGTCTTCGAGGCCTTGCCAGCACGTTGCGACCGCTTGCCTACTTCGCAATCTCCTACGTCTGGGACGAGTGGAAAACATCAAACTCGGCGCTTCCCAGCTGGGAGCTGATTCGAGAACGGCTCCTCAAGTTGTCTACGACCCGTGTCTTTTCCCTGACGAACACGCCGACGAGCCCCACGAGCCCACGACCGCCGCGGCACGATCCATCCACCGATAAGAAGATTCTCTGTTGGATCGACTGCAAATGCATCGACCAGACTTCCCCGACAGATAAGGCCTTTTGGGTCCCCCGTATGAACAAGGTCTTCTTCGACGCGAAACGTACAATACTCCTGCTGCGAGGGCTGGACCTGACGGCAGTGTGGAAGATAAATTCGAACACGCGGTGTATGCTCTCCACAAGCGACAGCTCTGCTGGCGGTAGAAACACATGGACCACTCGGGGGACACAAAACGGGAACTTGAAAGGGAGCCGGGTAGCCGGCTCGACCCACAGATGCATTCTCTCTTCCGGATGCCTGTCCCTTCGGGTACCCATGGACAGGGAGATTGAAACGCTGGCCTTGAACACTCTGCAGACTCTTTGGGACAGCCCGTGGCGCAAACGTGCTTGGATCTTCCAAGAGATTCTTTTGTCGGAGCAATACATTCTATCATGGGGTGAGGACAACGGCGCCCAAATAGCGTACATGTCCCTTGAAGAGATCGGGCGGGTCGTTTCGTGGTTACATCACCGCGGACCTGGGATACCGTGGCTCACCGACTTTTGGACGTGGTGCAAGCAATGCTTGATTCTCCAACGCTTTTACGCAGCCGATTGCGACATGGAAGCCACTATTTTTCAACTAGCTGACAACCTGGAGGCAACGATTCCCTGCGACAAGTATTACGCACTCTGCGGCATTCTGAACCTGAGTGACGTAACGTATTCTCATAAGGACTCACCGGACCAGGCCCTGGACAAGATGATCGCAGCGCTAACGGCTCAAGGACGTATGGGTTGGCTATACTGTATCCCTCCAGGCGCGCCGGAGGGTATCGTCTTTTCCTCCCAGCATATGGCACCTTTTATACTCACCAAGAAAAAGAAGCAAACCCATCATGTCACGGTGAAGTTTCGAGAGTCGTTCTTCTCAAGCAGCATTTTCGGAATCACTGCGGTGAGCGTGGGCAAGGTGAACAACGAGCACTCGCTTTCGTCTGTCCTGACTCAGCTTCGGGTGCTCATGGCAACCATCGATCAGACCCCCCGGAGCAGCACATGTCAACGTAATTATCTGAAAGACAGCTTCTCCACGACCGCTTCCGTTCACCGCCGATTCCACAACTTCCTCTTCCGGCTTGGATACGATATGATTACACCTATCAGCGAACAAATCCTTCTGGACCCGCTCTTCCGGGCTCTCGATCGCTCTGGGCTCAACACACACCTCTTGGAGAGTGATCCTGAATGCTGTCTATGGTACACCATTCTCAGTCTCTGTTTCATCACCCACAGTCAGGTAGCAGACATTCAGTCAAAGGAAGCACGAAAGTTGGTGCAGGCCTCAGCTCAGAGTATCCAGCATTTATGTCGAAAGCTATCGCAACAGGACTGGAAGATTTTGGAGTGGCAAAGAGCACACGAAAAGTGTGACAGTGTCGAGCCCAGATTGGTTGCTTTCAATGGTCGTCTTCCAGCAATAGGAACCACTGTGTGGGCCGTCCATACGAAGTTGTCCTCATCCTCGATTCTCTTTGTTGCCTCAGAGCTAGAGCTCTCGGAGCAGCTGCTGCAGCGCGCCACTCCGGGTATCAACATACCATCCATGACGACGAAAGTTTACCAAGACACGCCATTCACAACGGGTCAGCCCTCAGGCCACGACCCACCTTATGTGCGCCACCCATCCACTCCAGGAAACGCCCACTCGGAATATGAGGACAGAGCGCACTGCTTCATCGGAATAGCATACCAGATTCGAACCAGCGCTCTCACAGACAAACTTCATCAGAAGTATCATGACTCTGATCTAGAAGGAGATTCTCGCAGCAAGTTCTGGCGACTCCCAGGAAACGTTGCGAGCCAACTTCATCCGCCAAAGCCCATGTTTCTGACCTTTCAACGACGACCGTTCGGTCTCACACAGGATTACCCTGAGATGAGCTCTCGGACGGGACCGTTCCCCACAGCACCTACACTTCTGCCTCCAATCACACTGTCTTCCGAAACCTTGATGCCTCCCGGTCTGGAAGCTCCATCAGTGCTAACTTCGTGGAATCGCCCGGTCGCCGTAGCAGGGCCGGAATATCCCATGTTGAAAACGGAGGCTGTTACGATGTCTACGACCGACCCGCAGCGGCCACCGGCGCCAGCTCAAAGTTCGATATCCCCATACCCCGTCATTGTGTCAGCCCCAGATCTTGCTAGAAGGTCAGGCTCGCTTTACGATTCCCATGAGTCCGGGATGCCGGACGACAAGCTGCTAGAAAGTTACGTGGCTGAGAAGTCCATTGCCACAGGACGGGAGGAAGTGGACTGGAATTTTCATGCAAGGGCGCAACGAATACCATCTGAGGAAGACCTTCTCGCCATGTTTCCAGAACTACGGCTGAGTGAGGTTACCATGGTCTTGGCCAAGTATAGAGGGTATGTACATGCTGATGCAGTTCCACATCTGGGTCTCACTGTTCACCTGCACTTTACGGGGAACTTACCTACTAACGAGCTTATCAATCTTAGACATGATGCAATTATTAACGCGTGCTTTAGCCTACAAGCGGCCGTCACGCAGTGTCAGAGACTTGAGATACTGCCGGGAGAGGAATATTTGAAATAAAGAGATAGAATAGTTTCACTGTGGTCTTTAGACTAAGAGGGTTTCTCTAACCATCTTAATCAGATAATTAGGATCTTTGTGGAAGCCAGGACTGCAACAAGGTGAAGAATGTCACATGGGCAAAGTATATATACCTGAGCAGAATATATATGTAGTGGGCTCAGATACGTTTCGCATGGCATAGAGTTAAGACAAGGTATAGACATGCCTCTGACGGGAGTCAGTCCCTCAGCATGAAAATAGATGCTTGCTATATCTAATTGCAGCTAGAATCCATGCATGTTCATAATAATAGGGCACGCTAATAGCAGAGGCCAGAAGATAAAAACCCATACTCAGACAAGCCTAATTGTCTCATTCTTCCCGTTCGTCTTCCAGTTCATATCAGGATGCTGAACAATGCCAATCCGCTTATAGGCCGCTTCACTTTCGACCTTCCTTAAAATCAGCCAATAGTAACACTTATCCATTTCTATAATTTTAGCATAGTAAACTTAATCCTTCCTATCCTATACCCAGTTGCCGGCCTTATTATACGGTATAAGGTCTAAAACGCTGATAATAAGATCTTGCTTTCTTACTCGTATTAAGAAAAAACCTTTAAAAAGGTTCTTTACCAGTATTCCTTTAACGCCCTTTATGATACTGTCCTTAATAAGCTGTTACGACCTGCTCTTAACGAGAGCCCGAGGGGGGTCCGGACAAGATAAGACAGAGCGTATGGCAGGACGCTAACTTAAGGGGTAATCTAAAGACAGCTTATTAAGCTAGCATTCCTAAACAAGGGTACACTGTCACTATAGATCACTATCACTATAATGTACAGAGGGAAGTCTAAACAGTAAGATATAAATGAATAATGTAATAGTAACGTGAGGAACCAAGAGTCCCTCACAGCTATTGTAGTTACGATAATAATTATCTATATTAGCTATCTAAAAGGTACTTTATACCTTACTTAATAGGGTCTTGCTTAGTAAGGGACTAAGCACTTTATTACTAAGCACCTCTTACTCAGTAACCCTAAAGTTACTTAATAGGTAAGTATATTTGCTAAGACTAAGTAATTACTAATTAGTTATAAGGGTTTCTAGTCTTTGCACCCTTAGCCTAGTGTGTAATGCTGTGCGTACTGGCTTCCCGCACTGTTCCTTCTGTAGGGAATTTATTAAGTTATCCTAGCTTAAATAACAGCCTTTAAGGTTATTATACAATTCCCCCTCTTTAACGTTCTTTTTCTATAAAGAATTAGGGTAAGAACGTTCTTTCTTTTATAACGCGAGGATACCTACTAACTGTGTGCAAAGCGCACTAGTAAAAACAACACTTCTTACTGCTGTAACTTTGTTAATTTCACTTTAACTTTTAGTTCGCAAATGTTACCTTATAGTTATTATTCTTTAAAATCGCTTTCTTATCTTATTGCTGATAGCATATCAGATCCAGGCTACATCACGGTTCGAAACGCATTGTTATCCGTCATAAGCAAGGCGGTGGGCAAGGCACCCACCACCAAGTCGCAAGGTAGGTCTCCTTGTCAGCTGCTTTGCTGTATACTGTGGCGGCCGGGCTGACAGAGGGGATATTCCAGATCGTGGCCGTCGCAGCCAGTCACTTGAGCGCAATAACAGCAGACTCTCGAATCTTAGGATTGAAGACTATCTCTCGGTTCCCGAGTTACCTGAAGTCGACTACAACTTCTTTCGAGACCGATGGACCCCTGGGACGTGCCAGTGGATTCTGGCACACGAGGCATTCACCAATTGGGTCGAGGACTCACATCAGAAGCCCCGAACCCTCTGGGTACACGGCAATGCGGCAAGTGGGAAATCTATTCTCTCGTCATTCGTTATCGACCATATTGTCCAGCTTGGTGCATCGAGCTGCTACTTCTTTATTCGATTTACCGATCAAAAGAAGAGGGGGTTGAGCATGATGTTGCGGTCTCTTGCCAGCCAGCTGGCGTACATGATTCTATCCTATGCCGAGAAGCTCCGCCAACTGGAATCCGCCGCAACCGACCTGAAAACGGCAGATGCCCGAAATCTTTGGCAATGGCTGTTCAGGCAAACTCTTTTCCGCTTGAGTGTTGACGAGCCGATATATTGCGTCATTGATGGCATTGACGAGGCGGAGAGCCCTGGCTCAGCAGTCAAACTTCTCTCTGACTTGCATCTAACAACGGTTCCCCTGCGCATTCTAGTTGTGAGCCGAAAAACACACGAAATCTCAACAGCGTTCTAGAAACTTGCAAAGCAGGTTCATATGGAATCGATCTGCACTCACGGTAATTTACATGACCTTCGAGCGCACATCGAGCACGAAATGGATATTTCCAGCGAAGAAGAATACCGAGAACAGGTTAATTACCAACCAGCTGCTTGAACGTGCGAGAGGAAACTTTCTCTGGGTCCGCCTCGCAGTTCAGAGAATAAACGGCTGCCACACGAAGGTTGATGTTGCGAGAGCGCTTGATGACCTTCCAGCAGGAATGGAAGCTCTCTACGATAGAATGGCCGCGTCTATCCAGCTACAGCCCAATTCAGGCGACCGCCGTCTTGGCCTGAGCATCCTCGGTTGGGCTGTGTGTGCAAGGTGGGCGTTGAGTGTAGAGGAGCTAAGCGATGCTTTGGACAACAGCGGGCTCCTGGAGATTCACCGGACTATCGGCGACCTTTGCGGCGGGTTCGTTGTGGTGGATGTGGAGGGACATGTAGCCATGATTCATGAGACGGCACGGGAATACCTGATCAGGGAGAATCACAGGCAGTCTGACCGGCCCTTCACGATCGATACTCTTGCACGCCTCGCGAAGTCGGACTATCTGGATCATAACAGTGATTTAGGGAGTGATGTGGAGAGCCCGAGCACAATGCTGTCGATCCAGATAGAATATCATTCTGTCAGGGTGGACAAAGTGATTGCCATTGCTGGTCAGTCTGTTGGGCCATTATACTGTTACGGCACAGAGGACGGGGTCGCCGTTTTGTGTGAAGCAGGAAAGGGCAAAGTTGGGGAGGTCGAAAGACTCCAGAGTTTCATGTCGATTGAACAGTTGACATGGATTGAGGACGGACGCTATGTTGCGGTTTCTGACCTCAACGGCAAGGTTTCAATCAAGAAGATCTCCAAGTCGAGCCTGGACAGAGAAGCTTGGGAGACAAAACACGAATTCCATGTGGTGATCCCACCACACGAGGGTCAGATCTGCCAACTTCTGTTTGACCCGTCAGGAGGCGAGGTGCTGGCCGCAACGGAGATGGCGTTGCACAAGATTGATCTTACTTCGCGTTGTCTGGTCCAATCCGTCCCGTTTGAGGGAAGCGGAGCAAAATGGGTCTGTCATCCTACCCTGCCCGAATACTTTATTGGCTTCAGGGAAATGGCGGCCCATCTTCTGCGGTGGAAAGACTTGGACGAAGTAGAAGTTCACACCTACAGCTCCCTGGAACACTCGGCTCCTACCATACCCAATCGCAGGGATCGGTGAGCCGCCCATGCTCTGGACAGCTCTCAAAGCCATCAGCACGGCATAGCTGTTCCTGTTGAGGGCTAGCCCTAGACTCGCGGCCGCATAGAGCGCCACGAACCCGAACAGCACGAGGCGTCGTCCTGTGGTGTCGGCAAGGGAAGCGAAAAACCACGGGGCGACGGCTTGAAAGATGGCGTAGACGGTGACGGTGAGGTTGATGCCTTGGATCGAGACGGCGAAGGCGTCGCTGAGCATGGGAATCAGCGGGAAGTATATGGTTGCGGTGAGGGTGGAGAGGGTCATGACGAAGCCGAGAAGGTAGGAGAGGTAGATGCGGGTGGTGGAGGGGAAGATTGAGTACTGTTCTTCTTCATTTTCTCGTGGCTCCGAGGTTGAAGCTTCGTCTAAGGGGATAGTAGGGGCCTTGCTTTTGCTGCGATCTGCGGTGCTGCCGGCGGTTGAGGAGGGTAGGTTGAGGATGCCGTTCTGGGTATCGGCGGTGGCAGCGGTGAGCTTCTCTTCGATCGTGGGGGGTGTTGGACCTGGCGCTTGGATATCGCCGTTAGAACTAGCTCGTTCCGTCATCTTTATTGTCTGGCATTGAGAATTCAAGGGCTGAGTGGTAGATTAGGTCGAAAGACTCTTCGTGCAGCCTGTTGGGTTTAGAGTGCAAATGGCTGCGATGAGTCGGAGCGGCAATCGGCACATGACTGCGGGACCCGACCGGATGCAAGGGTTGCAAGCAGGTTTCGGTGTCTGGGATTGAAAGTGATTTATCGTCTCCGGTTGCCGGTGCCAAGATCTCCGGCGTGTGCCCATTTTCAGCAAACACCACAATCACAACAGCCAACAGCTCTAGAGCCAATACAAAAGCATTCGTCACGATGCAGCCATCATCAGCGCGCCCTGCTGCTGTCATAACCGCCAAAATGATTACAACTGCAGCCTCTACAACCAGGACGACCATATATAATAAGGAGCCTTCTGGCATAAGGTGCCTGATAGGCGAGCGACGCCCTTTCCAACGCGACGCGCCCTTCTCACCTGGTTTACTATATTCCACCACCAAAATCATAGGCAGCCCTTCAAAAGAAGCCTGGCTTCCACTGACCAATGCCAACGGCGATGCTCTCAGTCGGGCTATCTGCCGGGTAACCGTGAATCGGAACAAAGCCAGCTTCAACTGCAGTCATTTTGCGGTTGTTGATCGTGAAGACAAAGGTTGTCTCAAAAGACGTGTTGATGACCGGTTCGGATGTTTCTAGGTTTGTTGTGGGCCTGTCTGGCTGCGCTGGAAAGCGGATGTGTAGATCTTGACCTTGCTGGGGTCGAGCTGGGGGGGTTGGCATTGTCCCAGGCACTGACATTGCCCTGGCCATTAATGAGGACAGCATCCTTCGTTGCGCAACAGCATCGAAGGCGTTGTTATGGGCTACGGTAAGTTGTTAGCGACTTGCACGGATCTTCGAGTTTGCGGGTGCTAGTACTGACCCCAGTCTGTCAAGAGCAGCAGTATATAGGGGGCAACGTCGTATGGCTTGCTAGTCGGCCCGTAGATAGTCGGGTATAGCGGTATCGGCCAGCAGGATTTCTCTTCGCGTGGGAGGGTCTTACAATCGGTCCAAACAGACCGTCGGCATATTGGATGGAGTAGTGCGGGCGGTACCACGAAGATCCATAATGAGTAGCGCTGGGCCTGTACACGAATGAGTGATTAGCAGCAATGGAACACTGCGAGAGGTCGTTGACGGCGTCCATGTGCATTTTCGAACCACTGAGGAAGGTAATACATTGAAGAAGTGCTCTCCATCCATGGTTCGAGCGCGCGCGGAGAACAAACATCTCTGAGAAGCTTCTCAGCGAGGTCGAGTCGTTGGTGCTTCAGCGCAGGCACAATCCAAAGATCCATTGTAGGTGTTGGTGTTGCACGCTGTGGATCAAAGGCTCTGTCATAAAAACGAGTGTGTTGATTGCTTCAATCGTTGGAAGCCGAGGGCTTCCAACCGCTAAATACTGCGTACAATGGGGTAGTTCCATTCCTCCGTTATTGCGGCCTAGAATGGACCATGCAGTAATTCGATAGAATACTAGCGATCGGACCGATCGCTGGTATGGAGACTGTTGGCTGTTATGGAGGCTATTTAGGGATTGGATTCGTGTGACAGTTGGGTCAGTTAGGGGGGCCAATTTATGGGCCAATTTAGAAAACAAGTTCACCCCACCTTCGTCCACTATCCCTCATGCAATGACGGCAGCCACCATCCCGCAGAGGAGCAAGGTAGACACTGGAATCAACGTCCTGAACGAGTCCGAACCGGCGGTCTTGCCGGTTCCGGCTCCAGTGTCTGCACCTGGACCCTCGCCGCCGGAACCACCACTGCCGCCAGAACTACCACTGCCACTAGAACCACCGAAAGCACCGCCAGAACTGCCACCGGAACCACCACCAGAGCCTCCGCCGGAACCTCCAGCACCAGAGTCGCCACCGGAACCGCTAGGCGCAGGAGTCGATGCAGCAGGAGGCACGGTCACAGTCCCCCCCATTTCCGTCACCCTCGGCGCATCCTGCTCGCCCTCAAAGACAGTCTGCTCGGCACCAACTGCCAGCCACCCCTCGTCAAAATTCGGATTGGCGCCAGTCGTAATAGCCGAATGATGGGGAGAGCACGACTTGACAACCGAGTGCGGCACCGCGGTGGGGTTTGGAAGCACGTCGACCAGCGTGTTCATCTCGGCGTAGCCCGACATCTGCAGTGTGTATCCCCATCCGAGAACGTCATGGCCGGGGTTGAAGTCGAGCTGTGTGTTGGGGCCTTTGGGTTGTGGGTTGCCGGCGACAGCGATGGAGGTGGAATCAGCGAGAGTGACGCATTCTGTAGAGGTGCCATTTGCCAGGGCGAATGTTCCGGTGACGTAGTAGTCGGGTTTCCACTGGTAGTATACCGTGGGGAAGGTGCTGCGGTGGCGTCAACAGGGCTAGCCCTCGTACGTGACACTAAGGGGACGCATGGAACTTACACTTTTGTCGTCTTCCACGTATCTACATCAAAGAAGGAAATTGTCTCAACCCTCCGCCCCGCCGAGTCGGTTACGGGGGCAGTAAATCCTGCTGGAGCCTTGGCCCATATGGTGCTTGTCTTTGTGGTGTGGAGGACCGTGTTGATGACGGTGACCACGGTGAAGGCCGTGAATGTGCTGGTTTGAGAGGCTGGGATGGGTGCCCAGGTGTACTTCATTGCATTCACGTCGGCTGTGCAGGCATCGGCAGGACAGACGCCCCCATCTCGAAGCGCCAACTTGTCTGCAAAAATATCCTTGGTGGGAGTTGTGCTTCCTGTCTCGGCCAGGGCAAGGACGAGAGCGCTGATGCTCGTGAGCGAAGTGGGAGGCCGCATTTTCCCCTTTGAACGAGTGTGTCTTCCTGAGGAAGCGAGTGTAATTCCGAGCAACGAAGATGTAATGTTTGCTGGAAAAGATGAAAGTGGGGATTTTGTTGGGACGGCAGAGATTTGCGAGAATGTGCTTGGGCGCGTCTCCTGCTTTGCCAAGAGTCCATCGTGCGCTTGTTGACCCCCCTTGATGAGCAGCTGTGCGGTGGCGCCGCCACCATGTCGAAATGCTGGGCCAACATCTACCGAATTGCAGGAAGCAATGCACAAAAACAAGCTCTTATCTTACTCTAACACCCTCCCAGCGATTTTTAGCGGGGCCGACTTATCCGAGAAACAAGCTCCAGGGGCACGAGGTGCCGATCTGGGCCTAGGCTTACACAGTTTTCAGCTAATCCTGTGCCAAGCCAATGTCATCGGCTTGGTATTGTGCAGCTGGAGCGACTATTTCTCGATTGAGAAGGGGCCCATCGCAGTCATGTCGATGTCGCCCACCCAGCGATGTCGAGCCAAGCCGAGAATAGATGAGGGGTTTCGCATACTGTAGTCGTCCACCACCTCTTGTCAGCCTGCAGACACCCCATGCACTAAGCTGCTTCTCAACTCATTATTGGGCCCATTATTGGAGTAATCGCCGTAATCACGTGGCCGATGGTGCATGCAACGCATCTTGAGGCTAGGCTGGCGGGTGGCGGGGAGACGCGATTGGGGAATCGGCGTTTTGTGACCAACTCTCATAATCATTTTTCGCAACCGCCCACCGCACAAGGCCCAAAATCGGCAAGTGCCCTTCAACATGCCAGGGTGGCCGAGAGAAGAGGATTACGAGGAGGTTAAGCGACTTGAGCGACAGCGTAAGAACCGCGAGAACTGTAAGTGCCGCGAGAACTGTAAGTGCCGATGGCGTCTTTCACCCCGCACTGTACGTTAGTGTGCCGTCGACGACGCACGATTGACATGCACGACAGACCGTCCGTGGATGGACATATCCGTGATTCAGCGCTGGATCACTGAATGCAGCCGCACCCACGGTGACCACTGTCAGGCCAAGCCGTGGTCCAGAGCAAGTCCAACGAGTACCAGTGCCATCACTAACCGTCGTGACTTTCGCCCCCTCTGGCTGGTCGACGTCCAGAAAAGCTGCATCAAGCCCGCCCAGTCCGACGATCGCTATGTCGCTCTGAGCTATGTCTGGGGTCAGCAGCGTAAGGGGTTCTCCAACCGCGAAGGAGAGCCGCCGTTTGAGGCTCTCCAGAGCAACATTGTCGCCCTGCAACAGGAAGGAGCTCTCATCACAATCGGCACCACCACTGCCCCGCTCCCGCAGACCATCCTCGACGCCATCGGCATCCCCAACCTGCTGGGCGAGCGCTATCTATGGGTCGACCGGCTATGCATCGTGCAGGACGACGCGGCCACCAAGCACTCGCAGATCCACCACATGTCGTCCATCTACGCCAACGCGCACTTTACGCTCGTGGCCGCCGTGGAATCCGCGTACGACGGCACGCAATAGGGTTAGAATTCTCTAGAACCCTTTGGGGTTCTAGAAGATTCAACTGGTGGTTACGGGGTACGTAACCATGCAACAGCCTGTAGCTGTTGCTTGCTAGAGGCCCCTGTAATACAGGGAGCCTAGAGGGCACTCAGTAGCTAGAAATTAACATTAAATAACCTTAATAAATCCTGTAAATAAAGTAAAGATAACTTAAATATTAAGGTTTACTATATTCTACCAGGTTTATACCTACTCCTCTATCTCACCCACCTTTAGGGTAATGTTATAGTATTTAAACTACTTATTACGACTTACACCCGACACAGGCCTCGAGAGGACTAGCGCAGGTTAAGACAGAACGTATAACAGGACGCTAACAGTTAAGGGGCGTTCCGAAAACGGCTTATTAAGCTAGCACTCCTAGACGGGGGGTTCAATGTCACTGTAAGTCGCTGTCATTATAATGCACAGAGGTGAGTCTAAACAGTAGGACATAAATGAACAATTAAATACTAGCGTGAGGAACTAGGAGTCCCTCACGGTCATTGTGGTCACAATGATGACTATCTATACTAGCTAGCTAAGAGGTACCTGTCAGCTTATATAAGCAATTAAAGCCATTCGTGGAAGTAGCTGGCTTGGCAATAGGGGACCCTGCAGGCCAGAGATTCTCTTCCACAGAATAACAACAATATATAATAATCACCACAATTAGCCATAAGTGCTAGATTCTGATAATTAACAGTCTAATCTGCAACAGCCAGCTTTTCAAGACGAATTTAACACTTTTTTAAGCCTATAATTCCACGCCTAATAACGACCCTATTCGCAAACACGTAACGCGACTGATCTAAACACTTTATAAACGCCTTAAGATAACCACAACTATGTAAAACATATACTATAAAGGCCCAGATAACTAGTTAGTGTAGTCCCTAATGTTCTAAACGCGTGTAAAGAACGACAGAATTCTAAAGTATGTAATGGGTACAGAGGACTAGCCCTAAAAGCCACGGTAGTTATAAGCTAGAGATTTTAATCAAACACTACAAATATAACCACTAACAGCGTTAAGCTAAGGAGGTAAAAGCTAATAAAGTAAGAGGCCTACTAAGAAAGCTTAAGTAAGCTCTTATAACTATGACGACCCTACAGGCCGTCACTTAGGCCAGGTATTACAACCTGCACCCAACACAGGCCTCAAGAGGACTAGCACAGGTTAAGACAGAACGTATAGCCGGACGCCAACAGGTAAGGGGCGTTCCGAAGACGGCTTATTAAACTAGCACTCCTAGACAGGGAGTTCAATGTCACTGTAGGTCGTTGTCACTATAATACACAGAGGTGAGTCTGAACAGTAGGACACAAATGAACAATTAAATACTAGCGTGAGGAACCAGAGTCCCTCACAGTGGTTGTGGGCACAACCATGACTATCTATACTAGCCAGCCAGAGGTACCTCGTACCTTGCTCAGTGGCCTGTTGCTCAGTAAGGAACTGAGCACCCTGTCACTGAGCACCTCTTACTCAGAGGTCTTACAGATACTCAGTAGGTAAGCACCTTTGCCAAGACTAAGCAACTGCTAGTTAGTCGTAGGGGCTTCAGGTCTTTGCACCCCTGGCCCAGTGCGCAGTACCGTGCGTACTGTCTTCCTGCACTGTTCCCTATGCGGGGGATTCGTCGGGCCGCTCCAGCCCAAGTGACGGCCTGCAGGGTCGTCACACCAGGGCGGCCCGACGAATCCACCGCAGAAAGAACAGTACAGGAAGACGGTATACACTGTCCGGGCGCACTAAGCCAGGGGTGCAAAGACCTAAAGCCCCTATAACTAATAAGGTGCTGCTCGCAACATACCAAGTGCTCACATCGCAAGCAGGAGAAACCTTATAAGCAGAACGCTTACGCGGTGTAAGGTGCTCGCATAACAAGCACTTATAACACTATAAACAAGGTATAAAGTACCTCCTAATTAATTAATATAGAGAGTTATAATTATACCCACAACCACCATGAGGGACTTTAATTCCTTACGCTAATATTTAATTATTCATTTATATCCTACTATTCAGACTCACCTCTGTGTATTATAATAACAGCAACTTACAGTGATATTAAACCCCCCGTCTAGGAGTGCTAGCTTAACAAGCCGTCTTCGGAACGCCCCTTACCTGTTAGCGTCCTGCCATACGTTCTGTCTTAACCTACGCCAGTCCTCTTAAGGCCTGTGTTAGGTGCAGGTCGTAATAATAACGTTAAAGCCTTAACAGCGATAATAACGTAAGGGAATTACATTACTAACAAGCTAGATAAAGATAGAGAGAACGATAATAACATCGTTAGTAAGCTTATAAACAAACCGGAGCTTATAAAGCCTAAAGACCTTATTAAAGCCAACCGCTTAAATTATTAAAATGTGTAAAGGATTTATAATTATAAGTATAAAAGGTAAAGGGTAATTAAGAGCCAGGAGGCTTTACGAAGGTAACGACTCTGCGGGACAGATCCCCTAAGACAACTGTCAGAAAGAAGGGGGTTTAGAGGCCCTGGGTATCTAGTCAGCTCCGCTGACTAGATACCTGGCACTGCCAGTACACCAGTAAGCCTCAGCCACCAGAGTGACGAAGCCTAAATCCTGCAGAATAGTCTATAAAGAAGCCTCTGGCTTCCAGCCAGAGCTAGAAGAAGAGAGAGAACATAAGCAATACAATCACACAGTTGCAATCCAGAGTGCAGTGCTTCCAACAACAACAGAGGCTGGTACAAGTTACCTGTTAGTCAGCTAGTATAGATACCATTATCGTATCCACAATAAAGCGTAAGGATTCTAATTCCTCACGCTAGCAATTTTACATTATTCATTTATGCACTACTAATCAGTCCTCGACTGTCCCTTATAATACAGCGACCTACAGTGACATTATACCCCCGTCTGCAAGTGCTAGCCTCATCATTCAGTCTTCGGATCACTTTTACACATTGGCGTCCTGCCATACGCTCTGTCTTAACCCAACCAGTCCCTCTTGGATACTGCACCGGGTGCAGGTCGTAACATAAGAATAGTTTAGTAAAAACAAGTATAATAAAGTTAACTTCCTTTTATATTAGCCTTATTAATATAATAATAAAACCAAAATAATATCATCAGAATTCTTTAAATAAGCCTGATATAATGATATTTATTATAGACTTGTAAGAAGGCAACTGGTGGCGCATCGCAAGGTGGCCGAATACGGCGAATCTGGTTGGCTGATGTCAGAAAGAAGGGGGTTCAGAGGCCCTAGGTATCTAGTCAGCGGAGCTGACTGGATACCTGGCACTGCCAGTACGCCAGTGAGCCTCAGCCACCAGAGTGACGAAGCCTGAATCCTGCAGAATAGTCTATAAAGAAGCCTCTGGCTTCCAGCCAGAAGCCAGAAGAAGAGGCAACACAAGCAATACAATCACACAGTTGCAATCCAGAGTGCAGTGCTTCCAACAGCTGAGGAGTTGGCTTCTTGGATGGAGAGCGGGGTGGCATAGGCATCGATTTCCGCCTTGGATCGCCTTGGGGTTTTATTATGATGCGATCGGATATGCTGCGAAATCGTGGTTTGAAAAGCGGACCGACAGACTTTGCAAATAGCAACGGAGTAGTCGCTGTCAATATGAATAATATCCAGCGCGGAGGACATCTTGAAGCAGTGCGATGTTAGCTCTATTTTGCCCACAATGGTGAAGTTGGAATAGTTTCGTGTCAGACTTGCCAACGCGTCAGACTTGCCAACGCGTCAGACTTGCCAACGCGTCAGACTTGCCAACGCGTCAGACTTGCCAACGCGTCAGACTTGCCAACGCGTCAGACTTGCCAACGCGTCCGAC
>Ga0247780_1000694_pt1 | contig 28362 bp, 18 predicted proteins | sample UWRJL079202R5_FD_179927 | JGI IMG/M metagenome (GOLD analysis project Ga0247780, IMG submission 179927) | Plant litter microbial communities from Arlington Agricultural Research Station in Wisconsin, United States - UWRJ-L079-202R-5 | ecosystem: Environmental > Terrestrial > Plant litter >... | reverse complement strand
AAAATAAAGCTTTAAAAAGTAGGATTTATTTTTAATTATTTTTTTATCTCTTTAAATAGATGTATTGGCCTCCGGACAGGTTTCTGTCGCTTTGTTCGCTGCACTTATTTAAATAAGCTTAATACCCCACGCCAAAATTGCCAGGAGCGAAAGTGAGGAATGGAGCGCCCCGTAGCGTAGCGAAGGGCAGTCGCGGAATGACGAACGAAGCGACGCCAGCAATTTTAACAGGGTTTATAAGGCACTGGCTTACAGTTAAGGTTCTTTAAGGTGGTTATGAAGTCTTTCTGCTAGAGTAATAGTGATTCTCTAAGGTTATACAGAGCCTTTTAAAGCTGCAAAATCCTTCCTTTCTTAATGTAGCTGTTTAACATCTTTATAAACACGTTATACGGTATATTAGTGTGAATAAAGGCGTTAATAACGTTATATTAAATTAACTTTATATTAAAACGTATAGTGATAATAATTAGCGTTTAGAACGATTTACCAGTTAGGGTAGAAGTGTAGGTATTCTTAACAGCGCCTTTCCTCTACTGATCTCCGCAAATAACAAGCCTTACCTTAACTTTAAAAAGATACTTAACCTTATCGAATTTATATATAAATACCTACATATAAGCCAGAATCTGGTAGTTATTAGCCTTTTACAGAGAGCACTCCTTAAAGGACCTTATCTTATAGTGGCTTACCATATGTTCTTTTATGGCCTTATAATAGTTCTAATTAAGAGGGTACTTACGTAAGTGCCTGTAGTTAATTAGTGGTGGTAAAAGGTCTTTTTTATGATAACGGCTATTAGAATGTAATTTTAGCTGAAGGGGAGGATTCTTAGCAATTACTTACGTTGTAAAGGCTGCTTTGTAGCGCTCTGCTTAACGCTGTTGCTGAGGATTAATTTTTGCAGCTGTGAAGGCGGTGTGGAGTTCTTCCACTTCTTCTGTAGTGGCAGTATTACTAACTTCTTCCTCTTTAAGGTTCAGGCCTATAAAGACTTTTTCCAGTACTGCGTTAACCGGGGCTTAATTAGATCCAGGAGCCTTACTAGCGTTGAACCTACCGATAAGGTAATCAGTCTTATACTTTAACTCTACCCCTCTTTCAAAGTGGTTAGGGCTGTTTAACTTGTTAAGGTTTTCTTCCTGTAGATCTTTAACCTTTATAGCCTCTCTGGAATCAGTCTTAACTGGAAGGGGCCTAACAGTGATGGAGTTAAGAATAATCTCCTTATCTTTGTCTTCTTCTTATAATTACAAGCCTTAATTAAGGAGGTCTATTAGAATGGCTTTATTATTATGTATCTCACACATGTAGATGAGTTTATTTATCTCCTCCTTAATAACGTTAAGAAGGTTATCCTTAAAGCTATTAAGGTTACTATTATAGAACTTATCCTTATTAAAAGTTACGTCTCTTACGTAAATAACTTTATTAAGTTTAAGGTTTTAAATGTGATAGATATTTATAAAGTTATAACTTATTAGGTAGCTAATCTAGGTGTTAGGTTTTAGCTTATTAAGGCGATTGGTTTTCTTAAGGGTGTTGTTTATTATTATAAAGGCTTTATAACTGTAATTACGTAAGTAGTTAATCTGTAGTTTGCGTACTGGATTTGGAATACTGTCTTTCTTAGCTATAAACGTATGGAAGTCTTTATAAGGTGATTGTTAACTAAGGCTCTTCTTTAGGGTTCTGTTATATAGATAAACGGTAGCCTTATAGATCTTTACTTATAGGAGTGCTAGTAACTTTACCGTTATTTATAACACTTTAGCTTTTATCTTAATTACACCCCCTAAGCACTCGGCACCCCCGTTCTGGCTTTAAGAATAAGGTGCGTAGGGCTTAATTTTAATACCTCTCGTTACCCAGTACTTCCTTATCTTTCTTAACTTTACCAGTTTGTTATTATATTAAATAGCCTTTACTGTTAAGCTGTGTTACTATATTATTATTACTATAAAGCAATTCAGGCCCTCCTTTACCATTAAGCTACTTTTACAACTAAGGTAGATGTTAAATACGTAGCTAGTACGGCAGTTAGTGAACAGTATAGTGGAGTTAAACCCTATAAGGTCTGGTGTAAGGTTTAGAAAGTTAATAGCGATAACCTTACCTACGTTACGTAATAGTTCTTATAGCTTATAGCGGATCTGCCTTTTTACCTTAGCTTAGCTACAGGCAGGGCACTTATAGGAATTTAGTCCTTAGAGCTTTACGTTAGTAATGGAAACGTTAAGGTTAGTAAGGGTATTATAACCTAGATGGCTAAGTCTTCCGTGCTAAAAGAGGGCTTTGGCTTCGCTTAGTTTTCTGCCGGTTTAAAAGGTGTACTTTCTTACTGTGAAAGTTATAAATAAAGGTATATATTTTATTATAAACTAGCCATTATAGTTAGTAAGTTAGTAAACGATAGACTTATCCTTCCTTCTATAGATTTAATTAACCTTAGTATTCTAGCAGTAGCCCTTACGTAATAAGTGCCTAAGTGAGATTACGTTATAAGTGAAGTCTTTATAATAAGTTACATCTTTTAGCCTTATTTAGTAGTAGGACCTTTATAGCCCTTTAATCTGTATAATTACTTCTCTGTAACTGTTAATTAGGATTACAGAGTTACTGGCGTACAGTAAGTCGCCTTCTAGTGCTAGTTAGAAGTTATAGAACTTTAACTGATTATTAAAAATGTAAATAGTGGTATTAAAATCTAATATTACTAATAGCGTAAGAGGGTAGGTTATTATGTTAAGGGCTGCTTTAGTGTAATAGAAGGAGGTGTTCTTCTTAGTTACTGTTTCGGTTAGAATTTCTTCTAGTTTAGTTAGTTTAGTGAAAAATTCAGTTAGTTAATCTATCTTCTACTTCTTCCTTACCTTTATAACCTTCTTAATAGTCTTAGGGTTAACCTTTATAAGTTTCCGTATTACCTTATTAAAGTTAGTCTTTTCTTTCTATTAGAATTACTTTAGTAAGTTACCTTTTAGTATTAGAGGATTATTAAGTTTATAGGTGAAGAAATAACAGTTAATTAAGTGCCTTACTATATTATAAAGCTAATAATTAGTTTTATCGGTTTAAAGCCTCTTTATTTCTCACTCCTAAGCTTTATTATTATTATTAGGCCTCTTTAAACCTCTATAACCTCTATAGCCTTTATTACCATTACTACTATATCCTCTACAGCCTTCTTTTCTACTATGTGATTTACAGTTACTGTTATAACTTTAATTATTACTTTAGCTCTGGTCTAAGCCGTCGCTTTCTTCACTCTTAACTCTGTGGAAAGTTAAAAAAACCGCCTTTAATCCACCTGTTATAAGTTAGTAATAGTCTGGCTTTAATCTTCTGTTATAGGATAGCTCCGACCTCTTTATAATTAATCTTACACGCCTTTACGTAACTATTAATAGATTCTCCTATCATTTAGGCTCTTCTATCCTTTATGTTCCTTAAGGCTTTAATTAAGTAAGGTTATTAGGTGTTAGGTTCTGATATATCTATTAAGTTATACTTTTCTACTTCGTTAAGGTGGTCTTCTTATTACTTAATCTACTTTAAAAGCCTCTACTTATACTTCTTAATCACCTAAAGGTGGTTATAATAGACGTTATAAGCGTTATCAGCTAATTTATCCTAATAAGGAGCTGCTAGCCGTTTAAGGGACTAATATCCTTCCTTTAAAGAGCCTTCCTTAAAGTAGTGAAATAATAATAGCTGTACGGAGGTAAAGACCTATCTTTATAATTCGGCTTTAACGTTATTAACCACCCTCTACCTCTTATACTTATAATTATAAGTCCTTTACGCGTCTTAATAATTTAAACAGTCGGTTTTAATAAGGTCTCCAGGCCCTATAAGCTCTGGTTTATTTATAGGCTTACTAATAACGTCGTTATCGTTCTCTTTATCTTTATCTGGCTTATTGGTAATGTGGTTCCCCTGTATTATTATTACTGTTAAGGCTCTGGTGTTATAGGAGTTTATTTGGGCTTTCTCGGTAGGCCTCTTGCTTTGTTGGCTTCTGCCTCCTCGGCCTGGCGCCGCTAGTGGTTATATTTATAGTGTTTAATTAAAGTCTTTAGCTTATAGCCGCTGTGGCTCTCAGGGCCAGTCCTCCATGCCCATTACGTACTTTAAGATTCTGTCGCTCTTTACGTGCGTTCGGAACGCTAGGGACCACATTAGCCAGTTGTCTGAGCCTTTGTAGTATACGTTCTGCGTGGTTATGGTTATCTTGAGGCGTTTGTGGAGTGTTTGGATCGGTTATGTCACGTGTTTGCGAATAGGGTCGTTGTTGGGTGTGGAATTGTAGGCTTAAAAGAGTGCCAAATTCGTCTTGAAAAGCTGGCTGTTGCAGATCAGACTGTTAATTGTCAGAATCTAGCACTCATGGCCAATTGTGGTGATTGTTGTGTATTGTTATTGTTCTGTGGAAGAGAATCTCTGGCTTACAGGGTCCCCTATTGCCAAGCTGGCTACTTCTGCGAATGGCTCCAATTGCTTATATAAGCTGACACATATTCATTACCTCTCACGTTGGTTGGTGCTGGCTTTCCGCAACTTCTTGACGGCCAGAACAGCTCCAGGGACAGCAGCTGCAAGTGCTAGGACTCCAATGATGGCGGCGGCAATAGTAGAAACGTCCCACTTGTTGGTGCCAGCGGAGTCTGGCGTTGCGGTATCTCTTGCATACATCATAAGGTATATAGCATATACGCTTGCTATCTGAGCAGGTAATTGAAACACCAGTCGCAAGGTGGGCGAGAGGTTCAAGTACTTATCAAAGAGACAGCACCCGATGTCGGGGAGTATGAGGTTGACACCCACTGCAGGGGACTGATGAAATGCGAGCTTGAGAAGCATAATTCCAATGACGCCGGGGACTCCGAGTAGGTGGATACTTATATGCGCGGGCCACTTTCTGGGTTCCTTCGCACAGCGTACCTCTCCGCAAACCCGTTTTCGTTTTTGATTTTCAATCCTCAAAAATATCAATTTCGCAAAGTTGAAGCGTGACGTGGTCCCACACCAGCTTCAAGGCGGGGTTGTCATTGACCATTCAGTGACGGGTATGACGACCAAGAAGGTTTGCATGCATGCAGCTTGCTGCCTGCCTTTTGCCAGCGTGGGCTGCCCCACCTTACCCAATACTGACCAAGGTTGCTGGCTGGTATGGCTGGAATGCGGCATGGCTTTTGGCACTTCAAGTTCGCTGCAGTACCGGCGATGGCCAAGTCAGATAGCCGGCCAGCTACCACCCCTGCGAGATTTCTAAAGCTAGCAATCACTAACCTCGGGATAGGCAAATTGCATGTACACCAGATGAATGATGCTATCATACTGTCATCTCTGACATAACATTTGTATGTCCTTGTCAATACGTTATGAGGAAGAGAAACTACCAAAGTATATTACAGGCCAAATTTATGCTTACTTGAGTTGCTTGGACGATTGAATTAAGTAGGTTACTACTACCAAGGTAGTCGGTCTCTAAAAAGAAAAGAGCCTCATCCGAAGATAGTTAGCCTAAAATCAGGCTCGCTTTACCCTTAGCTCACCTTCGGCTCACTATCGCTTACCCCTAGCTCACCATACCACAAAATGGTTAACTTTACGCGACGAGGGACAAGTTTTGGGCCAGATGGCGCTGGCCCATTTCTGGTCCCCACCCTAGGGGGGAAAACGGCAGTCCCAAGAAATGGGATCGGTAGCCAGCGTATTCACTCTCCGTTTTGAGGTCCCGCGTTGTGGTAGTTATGCCTGCCTACTGCGTAACTGATCTTTTCCCAGCTGTAAAGAGGCGGTCCAATCCGTCCTCTACTACCTACCGCACGGCTGCTCTTTCCCAGACGCCGGCTAGATAAAGAGGCAGTTTGACCCTCCCTACCCTTACCACACAAGTCTTCTCTCTCTCCCGTATCCCTTATGTCCATACTTCTTAGCTATCCTCCCTCGTACTCTCTTACGCCTTACCAACCCTTACCCTTCTGCTTCTACCTTTACGTTAACTTTAATTTACTTCATACCATACTTACCTTAACAATGCCGAGAAAGAGCACTGCAGAGTTCTTCCGCCGAGGAAAGGCGAAGGGCTTAGAGAATTGCACGGAAAGAATAGACGGCTTTACAGTCCACAAAAAGCTAACGGAAAAGGTATTAAGAGACTATCGCCGTATGATTAACCGATGGAACTAGTAAGATCCACAAATTCTGCTAATAGCATGTCCTCTAACCTTTCATTTAGGTATGTCGAAAACTATCCCGGCGCTGACGTTTCCGACCTTAAGTCTTTAAAGGACTTTATGAAAGATGTCGCATTTGGTATTAACGGGGCAGAGGATGACCCAGATCCATTAAAAAAAACCGTTATGGTATATTGGAAGCAGTTTACGGCTGGTTAGCGTTGTGAAAATGATGCTCTCCCTAAAAATATCACACTCTCAGTTACGAATATATATATACTATGCTATTTCCTCTTTAATGGCTGTATTAAGTTAACTGATTCGGCAACAGTTTATTAAGTATAAGTTACTTAAGATACTTAAGATGGCGGAGAATAAGCGAAAAAGAAGGTATAGCACGAAGAACTACTTTCTTCATTTAGGTAAGCAGTTATAGGAAAACGATTAAGTAGTATACGATAAGCTTATAATAAGAGTGTACGATTAGGTGGATTTACTTACTATTATCTGTTCTTCTGCACGTGTTGGAAAGTACATTAAGTCTACTTATAAGGCAGGATCTGGCTGTAATCTCTATTATAAAGTAAGTATTTTCCTATAGCTTAAGGCTGTAAAATAACATAAGCTAACGAACTATAAGATGTGACTTTTAAAGTCTTTCTTCACGAATATGGAAATGTGGAGTTTGCCGTTTAGCTTGTTTAAGATGTGAAGAATATAATGTATAATTTTGATAAAAGGTAAGAGATAAGCATTCCACATTACTATAATAAGTGACTACTTTAATCAGATTTTTTATAAGCTTAAGTACTTGTTATATAAATGTAACGACCCTGCAGGCTGTCACTTGGGCCGGGGCAGCCTGACGAATTGTGACGACCCTGCAGGCCGTCACTTGGGCCGGAGCGGCCCGACGGATCCCCCGTAGAAGGAACAGTGTAGAAAGACAGTACGCACGGTATTATGCACTGGGCCAGGGGTGTAAAGACCTAAAGCCCCTAGGACTAACCAGCAGCTGCTCAGTCTTAGCAGAGGTGCTCACCTACTAAGCATCTGTAAGACCTTTAAGCAGGAGGTGCTTAATAGCAGGTCGCTTAGTTCCTTATTAAGTAACAGGCCACTAAGTAAGGTATAAGGTACCTTTGACTGGTTAGTATAGATAGTTATAGTTATACCTATAACTACTGTGAGGGACTCTAGTTCCTTACACTAATATTCAATTATTTATTTATATCTTACTATCCAGACTTACTTTTATGTATTATAGTGATAACGACTTACAGTAATATTAAACCCCCGTTTAAAAGTGCTAACTTAATAAGCCGTCTTTAGAACGCCCCTTACTTATTAGCGTCCTGTTATACGTTTTGTCTTAACTTACACTAGTCCTTTTAAGGCCTATATTAAATATAAGTTGTAATACGATATTAACATTATAATTCTAAACGCTGTTTGTTAAATTCTTAAACATTACCTTTTTCTTACTAACATATTAACCTTTAGAAAAGGTAAAGAACCTAAGGAAGCCTAGGCTTAATCGTAGCTCCTTACAGTCGATAAGTTAGCTGTACGCTTTAAAGAGTTAAACTTTAACTAATAAGGGCTGGTTAAAGAACTTAACGAAGCCTTCCCCAGAGATATTAAAAGCTGTATTAACCTTATTAAAAAACTTTAAACCTAATTTAACGCTGTTAAGTTAGAGAATAATAACCTTAGGGGCTTATAAAAGAAATAAGTAAAGCTCCCCTTACCGTTACACTTTAAGGGAGACTTTATGTAACTAAAGTCTTAAATAGCTTAACTTTAAAGCTATATTATTTACTACGATAAGTAGTTTTTTAAGGAAGAAGGAAAGGTTAGGTTTACTAAAGCCTTACTGGATAGAGTAACTATTTACTGGTATAAACCCTACGTGAAGATAATTAATAACCTCTCTGTAAATAAAGTGTGTAAAAAGGCCCTTAAGACTTAAGCTCTTTTCGATGACTTTAACATGTTTATTAACTAACTCCGGATTAAGTTTAAAGAATTAAACACCTTAAAGCAGGCTGAATAACGCCTTATAACCCTAAGGCAGACGTCCTTAATCCTTAAGTTCTCTATACACTTTAAGCTAGAAGTAGTAAAGATTAAGCTTGGTTAAAAGGCCTTAATAATGTTATTTTAGAGTAGTTTAAAGGAGTACGTTATTAGAGATCTTTACTAAGAAGATTAACCGGACTGTTTATAAGAACTGGTTAAGATAGTTATTAAAGTTAATAATTAGTATTATAATTACTATTATTAAAAGAACTTCTGGAAGGAACGGACTCCTTATTAGCTAAAGAAGGGGAACTAGTCGACTGTGATAAGTTATTACCCTAGGTTAATAGATATTAGTATAGTAAACTGTTAGAACTAACTTAACTATAATAAACCCTAGCGATAATAGTAGCAGAAGCAGCTTAAGGACTTATTATAAGTTTAATACTTTAACTGTGGTAAAAAAGGTTATATAGCATAGCAGTATCTATCGTTAAAATAAGTTAGTTAAAAATTAGTTTTAAAAGGAGGAAAGTATATTAAGTTTAACTTAAGAAACGTTTATATTAGGATAGCAGGTAATGAAGAAAACTGTACTTAAATAAATAAGTGTAAGTTAGGAGATAAAGAAGAAAAAGAAGAAGAACTTTAAAACGTAGTGTATTTAATCTTTAAAGGTGTTATAAGAGAGTCAGTTATAAAAGTGTAAGTTATTAAAGACTGATTTTAAGGTGGAAATTTAAAACCATTAGAGATATAAGTTATGAAAGACTAACTTTAAGAAGAGATGTTTTAATTAGCAGTTATAAGCCTTAAAAACCTTACCTTATAAGCCTAGGAATTAAGGAAATCTAGGAAGGACCCTAATTTAGACCTTATTAAAATGGTAAAAGGAGTTAAAGGATTAGCTCTCCAGGTTACTTAAGTAGTGAAATAAGCCCTGGAAGGTGAAAAAGAGCAAATAAAGAGGATTAAGTTAGAAAAACGGAAGTTCTTCTTAATAGTAACCTTTAAGACTCTTAAACACTTTAAGTATGCTAAGTGGATTAACACCTTTACCTCTTTAGAAGAAGAACAGCTTAAATAACTACCTTATATTAAAGTTAGTATACCTTAGACTGGTACCTTAAGGGTCCCCTGAGAAGGTGTAAGCTAGGTACATTAGCAGAGAGTCTAAAAGTTAACGGAAAAATATTAAGAGTTAGTAAATGAAATAGAAGACCTGTAAGTTAAAAGCTTTACTGTTATAATTAAAGATAAAGTGGTGGAAATTAGGTTATAACTCTGTAACAGAGTTCGCTTTACTAACTAGCTTAAGTACTAATTTGTTAAGGAAGGCCATTTTATGGAAGAATAAGTTAGGCTGTTATTACTTAAGTTTTAGGAAGAAGTTTAGGAGAAGTAACGAACTTAAAGGTAAGTGGAAGAAGAGAAGAAATAAGGCGTTACTTTTCCCGTTCCGTACTTTATAACCGTTACACCTGTAGTTAACATTAACCACCTTAATTACAGGGACGTACTGTGGATTAACTATATGTATAATAACTGTACTTTTAACTAGTATAATGGACTTAAAGCTTTTTATAACCACTTCCCTAGCGTATAAAAACGGGACTACACTATTATTAAGATAAAGTTAAAACCGGCCTATTACTAAGTCTTTTACTCCCTAATAAGAGAATCTGGTAATAAGTGGAAGGTTACTGTAGTTAATTAAGCTCCCGCTATATATTAGTAAAAAGGGGTACTTAATAACTACTTAGTTATAACGTGCTTATTACACCTTAACAGAAAGGCTAGAGAATAGTAAAAGTAAGAGGATTATTAACAGATCTAAAAGTAAAAAGATATTATTACGATTTAGTCTTATAAAGTGTACTATTAACTTATTAAAGATTTCCAGAATATTAAACTATTTAAAGTCGACTGGACGTTAAAATGTGAAAACTTAAGAAAGGTTAATTACTAGGTCTATTAAAGCTACCTGTTTTTTTAAAAAGAATTAGGAAAAGGTTACAGGCCCTTTAAAAGGGCTGGAAACTAATAGTTCGCTAATTGGTAAAAACCTTAAGGAGAAGAAGAGGCACTTAAAGGTTAAGCTAGATAAGACCTTAAGGACAGATAATTATTATAACTTAGATATTAAAGGAGTATAAATATTATTCCGTTAGTATCGACTTAACAGATAGAAAAGGGAGGTTATTTAAGGTAAGAGTAGTGATTAATAACAGGAGTATTTCTAACCTAATACACTCCTTATTAATTAACTAAAGGAAACTCCTTAATAAAAAGTATAAAAAGGCTATTCCCATTTAAAATAAAGAAGGAGGCCTGTATTAATATAATAATAGTAAAGTCACTTACCACTTGCTACTCCTAATTAAAGTGGACAGGGATAAATAATAAGTGGATTTTAACGTTATACCAGTTATAAGTTACAATATAATTCTAAATCTACCTTAACTAGAAAAGTATAACCCTGTAATTAACTAGAGAAGTGGCCACCTTACCTTCAGCAAATCCTTTAACTATAATCACCATTTAAAGGAAGTTAAGAAAGTATTAAATTGCTTTAAAGATACCTAAAGCACTTAAAAGCACGTTAAACCTTTAAAACTAAACATAATTTAAGTTAGGTTTACTAAGATAGTTAAAGGATTAAAAGGTTTACTATATTACCTAAATAATAATTTAAAAGGTGGGAAGAAGTAAGAAGCTAACTTATAGATAAATAAAGAAATTAACTTATTTAAGGTACTTATAAAGTACAGGAAGTTTACCCTGTTTTAAAAAAAGATACTATAACTACCAGACTATAGATTATAAGATTATAAAATTAAGCTAAAGTTAAGAGTAAAGCTTTACAGTTTCCAGCCTTACTACCTAAACCCCTAATAGGTAAAAGCCCTAAGGGAGTACGTTAATAAGAATCTGAAAAACAGATTTATTATAAAGTCCCAGTCCCTAATAAGGTACCTAATGCTGTTTGTCTTAAGGAAGGGAGATAGTAAGTTATATATAGTTATTAATTACTAAACGTTAAATAAAGATATAATTAAGAATTATTACTTACTGTTACTTATTATAGAAATGTAAGAACAGATTATTAAGGTAAATTAGTTTTCCAGTCTTAACTTCCTAATAGGATTTAACCACGTTAGAATAAAGGAAAAGGATAAATATAAGATAGCTTTTCAGACTTGTAATAGATATTACTAATACTATGTTATACTAATAGGATTAATAAACGCTCCCGTAACTTTTTAAGGCCTTATTAACAGTATTCTCCGCCCCTTTCTTAATAAGTTTATCTTTATATATTTAGATAATATTCTAATCTATTTTAAAACTTTAAAAGAATACTAGAAGTATATATGACAGGTTTTAACAGCTTTTAAGAAAGCGAAGCTAATAATAAACTTAGAAAAAAGCTATTTTTACGTTTAGGAACTAAACTATTTAGGGTTTAAAGTAACCCTTAGAAAGCTTAAAATATAAGTGGAGAAGGTAAAAGTAATTAAGGACTAACTTACTTTAAGGAATTAAAAAAAGTTATAAACCTTTATTAACTTTATAAACTTTTATTAATACTTTATTAAATACTTTATAAAGATTGTAAAACTATTATATAAACTTATAAGAGAGGGTAAACTGTTTAAGTAGATTAATAAATAGTAAAAGGCGTTTAAGGACCTTAAGTACGCCTTTATTACAGTATTAATCCTAGCTCTCCCTGATTTCTTAAAACCTTTCTAAATTAAAATAAACTCCTTAGAATTCATAATCGGCAAAGAACTTAATTAAATCCAGGATAATAGGAAACACTACTTAATTACCTTCTTATTAAAAGGAATTTACAGCCTAGCCTTATAATATCTAATCTATAATAAGGAACTAATAGTGATTATTTAATACTTTATTAAGTGGGTACTGTATTTAAGTAATATAAAAGAACTAGTTTAGGTCTTTTCGGACTATAATAACCTTTAATACTTTTTAACGAAGGAACTTAATTTATAATAAGTACAGTAAGTAGAATTAATAGCCCCGTTCTACTTTTAAATTCACTACGTTAAAGGAAAAGATAATAAGTAAGCTAATACTTTTAATTAAAAATAAGATTATAAGGATACCAATCCAGTCTTAATCCCTATTATTATATTTAATAAAGTAGGGAACAGTATGTTAGAATATACATTATAAGTGTTAGATAACTAAATACTAGAATAAATTATTAATATCTGTATAAACTTATAAATAAAGTATAATATCTATTAGTAATAATAAGATTTTTAAGTAAGAAGGTTAGCGGAAGGTACTTATAAGTATAAGTGCCCTTTAAGAGACTTTTTAAGGTATATGTAGGACTGTAAAGAGGAGTGTTTAAAGCACTTAAATTATAATAAAACTAGTTATTAATTAAAATAGCTATTAGAAAGTGTAAATAGCGTATTTAAATTAAGAGTAAGGCTTTAGTATTAAAAGAAACTATATATTTATAACTTAGATAAATAGAAAGAGTACGTTTAATAAGTTTATAAGTCTTAGCTTAAAGGATATATAGGTTAAGTTAAGACTCTTACATAGGTTTAATGAGTGTACACCTTCCTGGGAATAAAGAAGTTAGTTAAGGAAGTGGTTAATAATTATAATATCTGCCATTATAAGTAGAATCGGCACTATAAGCCTTATAGACTTCTTAAACCACTCCCCGTACTATAAACGCTATAGAGTTCTATCTTACTTAACTTTATTACTAGGATTCTAAAGTTTAGGGACCCTGTTACAGGAGTTACCTATAACTAAATCCTTATAATAATTAATAAGTTAACGAAATGGGCCTACTTTCTACTAACCTTAAAGGATATAACTGTGGAATAACTCACTTATATCTTTAAAAAAGAGGTAGTTTTATAACACCTCTGGCTAAATAATATTATTACAGATTAAGATAAGCTGATTGTGTTGAAGTTTTAATAAGGATTAATGTAAAGAATAAGTATAAAGAGTAAGCTTTTAATAACATTCTACTTATAAACGGACAGCTAAACAGAGTAAGTTAACTAAATACTTATAACGTATCTTTAAGCTTATATTAACTTTAAATAAGATAATTAACTTAAGCTATTACTAATAATATAAATAACCTATAATATAATGTTAATTAAGTTGATAAGTGTATCACTATTCTTCACTAATTACAGTAAGGAGCCTAAGCTCTGTTAAAGCCCGCTTACTAGTGCCCCTTAAGCTGTAATCTACACAGACTAGATATAAGAGCTGTATAATCACCTGTAAGCCGAATTTAAGTTTACATATAAACGAATAAAGAAGTTTATTAATAAATATTAAACTAAGTAACTAATACTTAAAAAAGGACTTTATTACAATAGTGAATAAGTTAAGGGACCGACTTTTTAAAAGGGGGATTACGTTTACCTTTTTTTATAAAACTTACATTTAAAACGGCTTAATAAAAAGCTTAATTTTAAAAGGTATAAACTGTTCTAAATTAAGAAAAAGGTCACTACCTTTAATTACAAATTAAACTTACCTACTAATATAAAGGTGTAGATTAAGGTTTTCCACATCTTATTTCTAAAACCTGCCCTGAAGGGAGTTCCTTTAAAAAAGAAGATTAAGATTAACGCTAACGAAAACGAATATAACGTTAAAGAAATTGTAGATTTATAAAAGGGAAAGAATACGTTTAAATATCTTATTAAGTAGTTAAATTACAGCCTTAAAAGTAACTTATAAGAGCTTGTAAAAAATCTTAAATACCTAAACCTGATTATAGAGTTTTATTAAAAAAATCCAGACTAATTAAAACCACTTATAAGAAAGAACGTAAGGTAAAGGTTAAGCTAGTTAATGTAAACCTTAAGGAGGTAAATTAACTAGTTTACTTTAGAAATAGAGAAATAAGATAAGGTCTAATATCTAAACTGTTAAACTGAAAAGTAAGATTACTGTAAGACTTAGAACTTAAAAAGCAGCAGGAAACTCTTTAGTAGGTATGGAAGGATATTTGTCAGAACCCTTAATTAAGGTTATAAGGACCTTAAACCTAATAAGGAGGCTGGGCTTTTAGAGCTTCTAGTAAGCTTTATATAAGAATAAATGCTATTAGGAAAAAAAAAAAAAGGTAAATAAATAATAATAAGTAAAAAAGTCAACTTAAACCTTCCAGCCCTAAAGAGCGAGAGTTTAAAGTGATAAAAGGCCCTTATGAGACTTAAACTTATAAACCTTTATTAAAGGAACTACGAATTAAGTTAGGTAAAGGTTATCGGCTAAGGTGACCTTTTAGAGAAAGAACTAGCAGGTGTTCCTATTAAAAAACCTCCCTAGTTAAAGGACTTGCTAACTTTAAAAGGAACAGTTAAACAGGCCTCCTCTTACTCTTAGAAACGGAAGACCTTTACCTCCTGGCTAAATGTAGAAAAAGCTCGCTCTTCCATCCTACGACGCTAGACTTTAATCTAGTTAAGATAGGTAGTAGTTTTATAAAGCTTTTAAGTCTTTAACTTTAGGTTCTGTATAGCAGTATTATACTTAGCGTTAAGGTAGCGCTTCTTAAAAAGAAGCCGTTAAAGGAAAACGTTATTATAACTAAACACGTTATATAAAGACGAAGCCCTTATTAGTAAACATTTAGAGTAACTGTTTAATTATATAGTAACGAGACAGGAAAGTGATTTTAAAGAATAACGACTATAAGGTGACATTTGTAATTTAAAAGTTAAAATAAAGTCTGTAAAGTTATAGTAATGAGAGGTGCTGTTTTTTAAAGTGTGCTTTTACACACGGTTAATAGGTATAGTTACGTTAGGAAGAAAGAAACGTTTTTACTAGGATTCTTTATAGGAAAAGAATGTTAAAGAGGGGGAATTATATGATGACCTTATAGGTTATCACTTAGGCCGGAGCGGCCTGACGGATCCCCTGTAGAAGGAATAGTGTAGAAAGACAGTACGTATAGTATTACGTACTAGGCTAGGGGTGTAAAGACCCGAAACCCCTAGGATTAACTAGCAGCTGCTTAGTCTTAACAGAGGTGCTTACCTACTAAGTATCTGTGAGACTTTTAAATAGGAGGTGTTTAGTAGCAGGTTACTTAGTTCCTTATTAAGTAATAGGCTACTAAGTAAGGTATAAGGTACCTTTAACTGGTTAGTATAAATAGTTATAATTATACCTATAACCACCGTAAGGGACTTTAGTTCCTCACACTAATATTTAATTGTTCATTTATGTCCTACTGTCTAGACTCACTTCTGTACATTATAGTAATAACGACTTACAGTGACATTAAACCCCCGTCTAGGAGTGTTAGCCTAATAAGCCGTCTTCGGAATGCCCCTTACCTGTTGGCGTCCTGCTATACGTTCTGTCTTAACCCGTGCCAGTCCTCTCGAGGCCTGTGTCGGGTGCAGGTTGTAATATTAAGCAGTAGTGATTCCTCATCTCAGGCTTGAAACCTTTACCTCTTCATATATTAAATAAGTAAAAGTAGAATAAGGCAGATACTGACTGCAATAATGCTGATAGCACCAGCAGTAATAAGTCCTACTGCTTTAACGGTCCCTAGCTCATAAGGAGAGACATCTCTACTTGTCAGGAAGCTTTCAAAGAGCTTCTACATATCTAGCAAAAAAGACACGAATAGTAGGAGGGAGGAGGTTTAAGTGTAATAGATAAGAAAAAATTAGAAAAGTCGTGCCTAGGCTTTAAGTACGTCACGATAAGCCCGCTAGTTACTACTTGCATTTTTCCAAATCAACTAAGCCACCATTACGGGATTGTAGCAGCCTAGCCTTACAGTTTACGCAGGGGATCGGGGGCTTATGCTGCAAAGTTCTAACAGGTTAGGCCACTATATGCGGCTTAGCGAAATGCTACATTACGGCGGGTTACAGCCTTATATAGACCAGTCTGAGTGCCTAAATGGGAATAACTCGGCTAACTACTACCTTTCCGATTGGAAGGGCTATTGTGATGTGGCGGAAAAGATCTGTAGCTTTGTGGGGTTTGAGTCTGAAAAGGGATCGTGTATCTGTGGTGGTGGCATATAGGTAAGCCGCGATTATACCGAGGAAAACGCCTTGAGGCGTTATAGGGACAATTCCTCCAAAGGTAATTGGGTCTTTTACGGGAATTCATTGTTATAGGATCGCAGGAGGCGTTTTCTGCTCGGTGGGTGGTAGAAACCCGATCTAGTGGCTAAGTTTGTTAGCTCGGCGGAACTTCGTCATTCTGGATTCGTGTCGACAGCTCCCGTTTGTTATAAAGGGGGGTTGGCGAGGGAAAATGGGAGAATAGCGAGAAATAAGAGAAGGAGTACGGAGGAGAGAATGAAGAATAGGAAGGTTTTGAGCTTGACGGAAGGGTGAGGATGACCTAGGTTGATCTCTAAGTAGAACTCGTAAAATATCACAGGCACCGATAATAGACTGCTTTGACACCCGTCAACTCCCTGGTCGAAATAGTACATCTGCCTCGAGCAGCTTTACCGCGGGGCGGCCTCCGCAGCGGTGGTACCGATGGTGCTAGCGGCGACGACCACAACGAGGATGGTGAGGCCTTCCGGACGTGACAAATTGCAAACTGGATTTGCAGCCCAACTCCAGGAAACGCATTAGATCGACATCATGCAACAAAGGTGCAAAGCGACGTTGTGTATCCAGCACGATCCCAGGATCGCTCTCCCGGATCGCCTCTTGGATATTGTTGCCCTCGACACTGCCCGAGCCGGCTTGACTCTTGCCTGTTGTCGCCGTCTGTAAGAGGAATTTTAGTCCCAACAGTGAGGGGACAAGTTGTGGGAGGCAGGAGAGGGCGCTGTGGATTCGGTGGGGTGATCGGAGGTGCTCCGTTCAAGTTGGGCATGCACAACCCACCCTCGACGGCCTCGAAGTCGCCTCGCTCCTATTTCCGGGCGCCCCATGGGCGAGCCGGGCAAGCTTGGGGTGAGCCGGACGAAGAGCACAAGGGACAAGAACCGGGTCTCGATATCGAGTCTTGGGCGGCCGACTTGACGAGGAACAATGGCACGCGCTACCCAAGGCGGTGCGCCGTCGAGAGGGAAGACGTTGACGTCATCATCACCACCACCGGAAACTCCACCACACCGATCCTCGTCCGCGGCGCAGCCTGAACTCTATATCTACTCGAGCAGCGCTACGGCGGGGAAGCCTGCCACTATTAGCGGCAACGACAACGACGATGCCTCTCGCCCCGAGGAGGGACCTTTGCGCACCCACACCTCGACCGAGGCAGCCTACATACAGCCTCCCGTCTCAAGCTCCTTAACACCGCCTTTGACAAACCCCCTCGACGAACTCGCCCGATTGGAAGCGAGAGACCGAGGGCGCGATGGCTACGCACAGAGATGCTCGAGACGGATACGCTGGTTATCACCCACGACACACGCGCCAGTTGGGTTCTACCTCTTTTCGAGGTCCAGTTCTCGTCCCTTGTGTAAGTTTTGGTCCCGAAGAGTTCCACTCTTCAATCTATCGCAAGCCAGATGCGCGCGCCGTCGACGACCGGGAATACATAGCGACATCGTCGAGGCCAAAAGCGTCGGCGGGCCCGACGCAGAGGCCGGTGTGGGTCACGTACAGGTGGCGTCGGACAGGTGGACCTGGTGGGGCGGGCGGCGTAGACCATGGGGGTGGCGTCGGGGCGGTGTCGTAGTTGCGTAGCTTGGCGGGAGGCAGCGATAGTTGGCAAGCAGCTTATAGGCGAAGAGGCTGTGGCCCTCCATGACGACGATGCCGCAGGAGTCAAAGTCGACATGGCTAAAAGCCCGCTTCGCCTCCAGAAGAGCCCAGTACGGGCGGCTCATCTGCCAGCCGAGGTTGGTTCGCTGTATCGGACGGATGCCCCTGTTGTCCTCGGCGGCGATTGAGGTGGCGAATATGACCTTTGCGCTAGAGTCAGATTGCGATATTGGATAGCAGCATATTTATATCCCACAGAGTTCCATTTAGTCTGCCCCAACTACGTTTGTCCACCTCAGCTTTATCCCTCTCTCAGGATATAGACTGCAAGTACTATACTTGGATCAGGATAGAATAATGACAGCAACTACAGTCAGTACATGCAAGCCGGCCCGACATTGAGTTGAGGGTATCTCAGCCAAACTGTAGAAACGCCCCCCCCTTCGGGTATCCGCGCAGCTTGTTGGTCCTCCATAGGCCGCTCCGTTCATCTTCCTGTCATCGGCCACGAATATGGTAATTCGCCAACTACTCCACCACGGTTCTTTCAGTCGCGAAGGGGTGGAACCTCACAGACTTTGCGTTAGGAGGGCTCAAGAATGGAGATAGGAGCCGGAAGCTGTGTCGAGTGCTAGTGGCGATAGGCGCCGCTGTTTTGGCGGGGATTGCCCACTATCATCCTGTCTTATAAGGAACGACACTTGCTTCTCGCGATTCCTCGGCCTTTCACCACCCGCTACGTGTCGCCACGGTTGCCTTTTCAGGAACCCGAGCTACCATATAGTGCGACGGGGGGGAGCTGGGCAGTACAGAGTTCTAACGCCTAAGTTATTCTGAGATCCTCCCTACAAGAGGTGGACGTGAGAGTTACCGATAGGGTATCCTTGCATTTGATTTATCGCCATCTCAGCTATATAGCGATGAACGAATCGGACGAAGCTGTAACCCTTACCGTTAAGGATCTTAACATATGTAATCTCTCCGAAGCCTTGGAAGAACGACTAGAGCTTGTCCTTAGTTACGTAACTAGAAAGACTGCCGATAAAGACAGTCGTGTTGTTTAGGTTAGTAAATTGGTTTATCGGTAGCATTAGGTTAAAGGGTCCAGGCTAGCTGTACTAAGGCGGAACGCCCTAACCTATATAGCTAACGTGTCCTTAAGAAACTGGCGGAGTTATAATTTATCTATATCTGTACTGGTAGGAGCTATCTCTTATTAAGATTTTAATAATGCTTAAGTAACGACCGAGTGATATATTGAGTTTTAGGGGTAGCTGTAGAGATGTACATTACGCGATTACTACAGTATATACCCTACATCTTTATAAAAGCACACTGTTAGTCTGTCTCCTTACTGAAGTGGATAAAGCTATATCTGTAAAACTAGCTGTTTATAGTATTGGTAATAATTTTAGCTGACTTATATAAGGGAAAGCGGGACTGGAAGTTATTACGACCTGCACCCGTCACAGGCCTCGTTAGGACTAGCACGGGTTAAGACAGAACGTATGGCAGGACGCCAACAGGTAAGGGGCGTTCCAAAGACGGCTTGTTGAGCTAGCACTCCTAGACGGGGGGTTCAATGTCACTGTAGGTCGTTGTCACTATAATGCACAGAGGTGAGTCTGAACAGTAGGATATAAATGAACAATTGAATACTAGCGTGAGGAACCAGAGTCCCTCACGGTAGTTGTGGGCACAACCATGACTATCTATACTAGCTGATAAGAGGTACTTCGTACCTTGCTTGGTCTGTTGTGCTTGGTGGTGCACCACGCAGTTACGGCCAAGCAGTTAACTGAGTGGTGCTTGGTGTTGCCGGTCCTTGTGGGCCACCAAGCACTTCCTTACTGGTCTTAGGGGCTTCGGGTCTTTGCACCCCTGGCCCAGTGCGTTGGGACAGTGTGCACCGTCCTTCTGCACTGTTCCTTCTGCGGGGGGGATTCGTCGGGCCGCCCCGGCCTAAGTGACGGCCTGCAGGGTCGTCACAGAAGTGCGACACGAGAACAAAATCGTTAACCTTAGGATTAAGATTACTGACGAAAATGCTGTACTCTAGGCGGTAATCGTCACTGCAACTTATTAAGTTAGATGCTTTAACGAATATATAAAATTCAAAAGAGTACTTACCAGCAATCAATTAATCCTTTACCATTAGCTTAGCTAAGCTTAAAGACGCGAGATGAGTTTAGGAAAGGAGTACCTGTAAGAGTAAGAGCCTTATCGGCAGCCTTAGGAGTTGTAGGCTAGATTAAATAATAACTAACGTTTCTAAATGCCAAAGGGTTAGTGATAAGAGCTAATAGTGGGAAGATATTAAATAAAGAGTTAAACAGGTTACTTACCTAAAGTTGCGATTATAAATATCCTTAACTTAAACCTGCTTATTAAGGACGGTAGGGAATATATTCTTAATAGAGTTTTCCATCTATCTTTTAAACGAAAGTAAGATTAGTTTAAATTTCATCTCGAGAAGGTGCTTTAAAAACTAAAGGCTTTTAACATATACCTGAAGGCCTTTAAAGCCTTATTAGAAGCGATTAGAACTTAGCTGGTAAAGCCTTATTTACTGGGCATAATTAGAGACGTTCCGTTAGCTAAAGCAATGTACTCGGCTATAATAGTAATGCTCAGTCTTAGTTTACAGGTTAGTGAAAGATGGTTATTTTAAGAGGGTGGATGGTAGTGTTAAAGAACTCTTATAACGGACTGTACACTATAAATTCTGCAATGAAAGGGAGAACTTATTTAAGGGAATGTGTTTACAGTGGAAGGCCAGCCTATTATATAGGCTTCACTATCGCTACCTTATATTGGTTCGTGTGGATTGCGTCGCACTGCGTAGCTGTAATCTGAGCGGCTGTACTTTTATGCAGCGTGGCGGTAAGCTGCCAGCTCGGTCACACTTCTCTGTCAATGCCACCCAGGCCACTCTGTCCGGTTGGGGATCCAGCTGCGTCCCCTAGCAGGAGGTTAGGCAGAGGGTATAGTTAAAGATCTAAGGCACTAGCACCCCAGCGTTAAAGTTACGGGCAGTTCATAGTTACGCGAAATCACAAGCCCCTGCTCTGCCTTAATGTGTTCTAAAGTTTCGTCAATTGGATATTCAGCTACAAGTATCTCACAAGCGTCAAGGATATTCTCTCTCACGAAGGCACTTCGGGCGTACTTGTTTCTTAGATGCAAGTGTTTTCTAAGAAATTCCATAACTTCTGACTCGGCTACATAAGAACCTCAGGCATGCGGCCTCCAAGCAAAAAGAAATGGGAAAGAGCAGCATATGGCCTTACGCCGCCGGGAGGGATCGGCCGCATACTCGACCTGTAAGTCAGACACAGCACTGTGGTAGCTAGGCACCGTCTACGCCACCGATAGCGCGGACTGCTAGAGCGCTTATCTCGGGCGTGCTCGTTGTCACTGCTGCTGTTTTTCCTGGCCTGCTGTTGTGGAGAGCGTCCTAACCGTCAAGCCCGCCCTCTTCTATCTTCTCTACGGAACGGGGGTTAACGAGAGCTAAGACAAAGTGAAACGGGAACGAAGGTAGCGGAAAACTAGCGAGATATTAAGGCCCTGTTCCCACTCATGCTGAGTGAATATTGCGCCGACCGCCGGCTTCGCACCAGGCGTTAATAATGTACTCTCCACCTCGGGAAGTGTTTCTCCAAATAGGATTGCGAGTAGTCTATCATCTATACCCATTATATTGTAAATAACTTTCCTGGCAATGCGATGCCAGAATCCCCTCCTAATATCTGCTGGCGCCGATTTTGCCGTGGTAAAGTATATTTGGACCGTGACATTGTCGATGCCGTTGTGTGTTAAAGTGCCGTTCCGTATCCTATCGAGGCGAATCTTACAGACGTCAAACTTGCTTTGTTGTTAGGCAAGTCCATTATTCCAGAAGAATGATCCCGCTGCTAAGTATCTTAGTAGAGGCCGATAAATCATGTGGTTGCTTGAAAGTTGTAGCTCCTGGCTACTGATTCGTGATGTCTCTTTAGCATTTGCGTCGGTTTTTTCGTTGAGGGGTAACCAAGATCCTGCAAGCTCCGCATCGTCAGGTGGTATTTGACGGACTTAGATTGGAGGCAGCCAGCTGATCAGGGTGCAGCAGAAGCGGCTGAGATGGGCAACCATTTTTAGGCACCACTTACGTAATTTATTGGCTGGTCGGACAATAGTGTCGCATTCACCCAGCACACCGAGAATCCGAAACTGATGGCGCGGCAGTTAGTCTCAAAGGGGCTACGAGGCTAGGGGCCGAGTGCGCATCCAGGAGAAAGTCAGGCTAGGCGCCGAAAACACTCATCGGTTTGAACATTCTGTACAACATGACCCATTACTGCATACTTCCCACCACAACCGTACCATTACCCTCCACCTCCCGCGAAGCGGTAAGATCCCTCTCCACATCGGTTTCAATCATCTTCGTCTTCTTCTTCCCGCCCTCCACGCCGAGCCAAGGAAACAACTCATACCTATGCCTCCACGAATACGTTGCCTTGTTCCGCAGCCTCTGATGCCCAATCTCCCAGGCGTGTTTGACAGGATGCGTCAACCGCCTCCAAATGTAGCGAATGATGGCGGTGATGGTGCTGAGGCATAGTGCGAAGAGGATGGTGCCACCCAGCAGACCGCCAAGGAGTTTGTAGAAGGTTGTCGAGCTTGTGTCTGGGAGAATGGGGTTGACGTTCATGCCGAAGATGCCCTGTTGGCAGGCGTTGGTTTAGCTGAACAGTGTTGAGTATTGATGTGAAAAGGGGGAACTTGCCACTACGAGTGCCGGCCCGAGATAGATGATGGTGAGCCAGGTGAGAATGCTGATGTTCTCGTTCTGCTCGACGCCGAGGACGGAGGTGATCTGTTGGGTAATGTTAGATCAAACTTGCGAGCGGGAGAGGGAGGGGGAACTTACGCCCTCCCGGAGCTTGTATCCCTGCTCAACACGCTGCTCGACTGCCTGGTGAGCCGCTTCCAAGCGGGTATACTTCTTTTCGAATTCTTCTTGGATCTGCAGCTCCGCGCTCTTCATGTCCTCATGGCGAATTGACGCCCCCTGGCGCGGGAAAAAGATTGTCAGCAATTGAGTCCGTATTCCAAGTTATTCCCAACACAAATACCGCAGTCATGGGGCTGGACAAACCCACATTTTCGAGCAACTTGGCCATTCGCGCCCGCGCCTTGTCCACCTGCTCAATGGCTGTCTTAAGCATGTCGCGGAACGCGCGCAGCGATTCGTATCCCCAGAGCATCTGTTTCAGCTTCTTGAGAGCTCGATCGGACTTTTCCCATTCCATGCCGTTCAACAAGACTTGCGACTGTTGCGGTGGTCAGACTCAACGTGCTGAGATTGGAAAAGGGGGACTCACATCCAGCCGCATAACGCCGTCCAATTCATACATGAAAGAATCACACTCCTTAGCCAACGCAAGACACATATATCCCAAGAACATTAAAAATACCAATGACCTCGCTGCGTCTTGCTGGTGGATGAACATTTGCAAAATGCGCGACGCCTCCCCGGTGTACTGTATCATGTCCTCCTCGTTGAATAGCTCACAGATGACGGAACAGGTCCAGCTCCGCCCCATGGCGTCTCCGGTGATGGCCAAAGACAGCGAAAGCTCATGGATCTTGTTCAGCTCGTGTATGTTCCACCACAAGAGGAATGCCGAGCCCCGCCGATCGTCTCGGACACTGAGGGGGGGAAAGTCGCGATCATTATCTCGTTCCTCGACCGCCTTGGCGACGTTGGCCTCCTCCTCTTCCGCGGAGAGATGAACCACTGGCTTCTTTTTGCGACCGAGGAGCATGCAACAACGCTTATTCGCGTCCGCGCCCAGTCTAGCCAACCTCTCGTCCTCGTCGACTTTCTTTTCCGCTTTGCGAATCATGGTTTCGGTTTCGCCGAGGAGTCGCCAGTGCTTGATGGTGATGGAAGAGATCCATGTGTTCTCGCTGCCTGTCACGGACTGGTCCGTCGTGTCGCGGAAATTGGAAAGCTCGCCAAGATGGTCATCGAAGGTGTCGATGGCGTCGGGGTGCCACATGTAGACCATGGCCTGCATTGTTACGGGGGAATATCGCTTGGCAAAGCTATCTTGAGAGTTAGTATAAGCTTTGTTAAGTTGCAGGGAGGTGATTAGGACGTACATGACTCGGTACTTGACGCCTCGGTCAACAAGCTGAAGGGATTTATGTTAGCTCGTGCATGTGAGGGAAATGGGTGGCGGCAACTGTCTACTCACACTGTCGTTCAACCGCAGAAACAGCCGCGCTTGGTAATCCTTCAATAGGGCATCTCTCATATCTGACCCCAAGTGCTCCTTGTTGTGCTTAGCGAAAGGATGCTTGTCCGCCTTCCCGATGAGATACATGTCCTGAAGACCTGCGCCTCTTTTCTGATTGAACAGCTCGAATAGGGCTTTCCGAGACTCGTCCTGGCTAGCCCAGTCGGCCCAGAATGCCTTATCTGCTCGTCCTCTGACAATCGGCAGAGACGTCTCGGGATGGTCGGTGTTGTCCGTAGCCAGCAGAATATCTAGACAGCTCAAATTGTGCAGCTTCGATGCTCCGATGTTATCTCCGATAGATTTCAGGGGACAAGCCGCCCCTGGGAGGGCGCTGAACTTGAAGTATCGCCTGAGATTGAGCCTCAGAGTCAGAACGCCGTCCCCCGGGCGGTTCTGAACCTTGTCAAGATCAGGTGTGTCTTCGACGGAGCGAACCGTGCTGTCGGAATGGTAGATCTTCTTCGGCTTGGCACGCTTCCATGCAAACACCGGCTTGGCCTGTTCGTTCGTTCTCTGATGAAGGTTGTGAATCTTGTGGAGGATGTCAACTTCCTCGGCCAGGAGACGTGTCTCGGCCTGGCAGTTGCGGTCTTCAATCTGCTCAGGAGGTAGTAGTGTAGAGTCCTCGAGAAGTTTTGCGCTGACGATGCTGGTAGTCACATAATCCCACCATTGCCCGACCGTTGTTGTCTTGCTGGAGTCCCATGACCCTGTTGCTTCGTTGTCAGTCCGATGGATGGAAGTGGAGTAGAAATGGAAGACGCACCCATGAAAGAGAAGTCAGAGAACATGAAGTCCATGCACCTCTCCAAGCACTTGTCCTTGTCACATGTCCCTACGCCGAGGATGTATGGCATATGCTGGGCCAAGCAGCTCAGCTCCCACGGAGCCGGTCGCGGCTTGGAGGATCGGATGTCATGTAAGGGATCCCAGCGCAGGATATGAGACCTCCCAGCATTGAGCTTTTTGGTCGGTCTGCGACGTCGGAGCAATGTCTTTGCAAGCTTGAGACATGTGACTCCTCGCACTGTAACGGCCTGCTCGGGGACGGCCATTTCTTCTCCTACCTTGGCTAGAATTGCCGTCTCATGGCCTAGTTGGCGATCTCGAAGTCGGCCCTGCTCAAAAAGCCGCATGGCCTTTTCGGCGTTGGTTTGCCATTTGGTGACGCGGCCGTTCAGTTTATTGATAAGGTTAACGCTGGTCGCTTCTTCGTTCTGTCTCGGCTGCTCGGTGCCGTTGGAGGCCAGAGGGGGCTGGTCATATCGAGACATCCCAGCGAGTAACTCTGGGACGATAGTTTCGAACTGGACCGGATCATCCCTAAGAAGCCTTTCACACAGCCGAAGCAATGCAAAGTTGTGATACCAGCGAATGATGCAACCGTAGGGGTCATCCATGGGCAACGAGTGGTCTGGCGTCGTCTGGGCGTTGCCGAAGTACGCCAAGCTCCCCCACAGCAGCTTCTGAGCCAAAGGCGAGTCGGCGAAGACCTCGGGCAACACAGCCATGACATACCAGGTGATGATAGATCCGTAGTACTTTTGTGGGCCGATACGGCAGTTGGGACACGACGACTTGCATTCGCGTTCGTTGGCATCGTGGCTTGTGAGAATATCTGAAGGGAAGAGCCCTACGCCCGGGTCGCGGAGTGGTGGGGGCTCGTCGAAGCGCTTGACGACGCCGAAGAGGTCCAGGACCCAAAGCAAGAAGCCCCGCACAGCCCCAACAATCTTCTTCCGATAGCAAAGCCTCATCCCCTGGAGCACTTCCTGTAGGGTCTTGGGAATGTTGCTGTGATCGTGCCAGTCGATTTCGGGTTCGAGTGTCTTCGCCACCATGATGAGCAACCTGACTTGCCAGCTGAATGGTGTTTGGTCAGACTCTGTGTGAATGACACCAGAAGGGGATCGAACGTCCCGGAGAACTCACAATGCGCTTTCGAGGTCAACTATCTGTGGAGTGATGATGTTTTTGAGCAACGCAACCCTCGATTGTGGGTGCGGATTGCTCGCGACCGATCCGGATTCGGTGCTATCAGAACTGGCACCCTGAGTATTGGAAGAGTGAGCCAATTCTGCCGTCGGAACAGGCAAAAGGGCCACACCAAGAGTCGATTCAACCGAACGGGCGATCGCATTGAGCTCAAAGGAGTCGGCGCTCGAGGTGGAGCTGAGTAGCGTTGACCAGAGCCGATAAGGGGCGCGGTGAGAGGAGTCGGAGACTCCAAGGTGATGGAGGACCTGCTCATAGTCGATGACGGGCATATCCTCTTGTTTGGACCAACTGTCGACCAGTTTGAAGGATGCGACGACGACCTTTGTTTCCCTGTCGTTGAACTCAAACTCTTGTCGTATGTGAAGCGATGCCACTTCGTTGGGGCCGCGGTCAAGGCGGGCCGATTGGCACTCGTGACGGAGAAGTGTCTGGGGTTTGCGGTTGATCCAGAGCCTCATCTCGAGTCTCTTCTTGTGCTTTTTGCTGGTGCACGTAAACACATGTGCTTCGGTCTTGAAATCGGAAGGATGCACTGTGTAGTCGTCAGAGAAGAGGGGCGCGTCGGGGTTCTTCGCGGCGTTTCCAATGGTGCTGGGGCAACCGAATCGGATCAATCCGCCGACGTCAATTGTAAACTTGACGGGCTTTCCAAGGTGTGGGTCAGCCCGATCAAGATCAACTAAACTCGGAGCGGGGGAGGGTTGCGCGACTCTCTTGGGCACAATCCTGGCAATCTGATACACGGTTTCCTGGTTGACAAATGAACAGACGACAAAGGAAGCGAAGGGGTCGCTTCCAGTCCTCGCGTTATCCTTGACCCAGTCCAGTCTCGTGTAGGGCCATCGCAGGTTAATGAGTCCCTGGGCTGCTGTTGGCTCCTGTGCCCAGTGGGTCGAGTGCTTGTCTGGGGGCGGGATCCGAATGGACATTCCAATCGTGCCTTTCTGGTTTCTTCGCTGCGCGCGAGCGAAGATGGCGTCTGGGTTGTCGGGGAAGTCGCCTCGCACGAACACGAGGCCGCATCGGGAATCGGGCACCGTGAGTTGCAGCAGCTCGTGCCAGGTGGAGAGGGAACCGGTGTGTCCGTTTTCACCGAAGTCGAGCGATTTGCTCGGTCGGGAGTCGGCGAGCGAGAGGGGCATGAAGCAATTGTCTAGAAAGAGCCCGGTTTGTCAGCAGAAGAAACAGGGAAGGCGTGAACCTGGCAACTCCACCCACCTTCGTCGATTGCGTCGAGCCAAGCATAGTCGTTCTCGGGGCTTAAGACGGAAATCGATTTTAGTCTGATGTCATCAGTAGAATGAGAAGGAACTTACGCATCGTTGTGGACTGGGACGATAGCCCCGGGCACGTTCTTGTTGGCGGCATCCAACCTTGACGTGTCTGACTCTGAATCGGAGTTCATGACTGACACGGGAGCAACAGATGTGATGCTCTACAAGTATCAAGAGCTTTAGATGAAAACTGTGATCGAAAGGTTGAGGAATTGGGTAGAACGCAGAGGGAGAAAGTGCAGGGGTTTGCGAGTTCACTGAGAAGTTCAAGCAGGGTGCCCCAACTAAATAGTTGCAATGATCATCTCCCAACGACAGATATCAGCAGTATGATCATATCATTGAATGAATGAGACGCTAAGTGCAAGCCACTTGCTGGATGCCTCTGCGTTGGCAAGGCTCTGGTGTGCCTTTACCAATGGTGGCGTGATCATTTCTTCCACTGCTTCAATTAGCTGACAGCGCCACAACTGGCCCGCAAAGCCTGATTGGCGGAGAGGGAGGTCGAGTCAGATCATCATAACACTCATTGAACAGTGGCTTTTGGGGTGCAACCTTCGCTTACTATGTCTGCTTATGGTCGCCAACCTTTTTTTCTTTTCGAAAAGCCGAGTTATTCTCGCCAAGACACATTGTAAGCCACAACGAGGAAGAGAACGGACACTGACATCTTCCTGCCAACCAACACCACGCCCCGAGATGGTAAATTATCCCCAACTTCCATTCATTCATCCGGGTCCCAGGAAGGACCATCGGCCAATGAGGTGGGACCCGAAGGGGCTGTCGGGTCCCGCCAAGCTAGGGGTAACAGCTCACCCGGGCAAGCGGTTGCAAAAAAAAAAAAAAAAAAAAAACCCCTTCCCCC
>Ga0247780_1000693_pt1 | contig 28370 bp, 22 predicted proteins | sample UWRJL079202R5_FD_179927 | JGI IMG/M metagenome (GOLD analysis project Ga0247780, IMG submission 179927) | Plant litter microbial communities from Arlington Agricultural Research Station in Wisconsin, United States - UWRJ-L079-202R-5 | ecosystem: Environmental > Terrestrial > Plant litter >... | reverse complement strand
GGGTGGTTGTAGGGGGTGGGTTTTTAGGAGTTGGAATGTTTTTGGTTTTGAGCGGTAGAGGGGGGAGGCGAGAAAGCCAAGTTGAAATTTAAAAAGCTTCATGATGAGCTCGAGAAGATGAGGGAGTCAAGGCTGCTGAAATATGGAGTGGAGGTAGATGATGTTCCCTCTTTCCGAAGTAATATTACTTTCCAGTATTTCTTCACTTTTGCGCGAGAGGTAGCAGATTTAAAGGCAGCTCGTCTGCCTCATGCCTTCACCCCTGCATACGCCGGCGGCCGGAAGTGCTGCAGCTCTCTCGCCTCTGTCATTCGGAGCGATCGCATCATGAAGCCCTCGTCCCGCCACCTCTCGTTAACTATCCGCGGCGCATCGCGTGCATGCCTCCTTATTGCTGCTATCACGATTCTGTAGCCCGGTGCGGCCCGCGAGACAAACCTGCATATGCTTCGGTGATCATATGGCAGTCCCGCCCTGTTGGTGTTGTCGAGTGTTAGTGCTGCTGAGTTCTGTTCCACAACCTAGAAGGTAAGGAATTTTGATAATATCTTAGTCTGTTAAAGTTGTGAGAGGCGATGTAACCGAAGATGACCTATATAGTCGTATGTGGTTACGAGATCGGTTTTATGCTGCTCCCAGAAAAAGTATATGCAGAAACGCTTTATGAGAGGGATGAATTTGTCGTTGATCTCTTGCAGCACTTTGGCTCCTGTCCCGATGCTCTTGATGAGCTGCGGGCTGGTGTTAACTACCTTGGTGGGCCTGGATATACCTCTACCTTAGTAACTGACAGGCCGAAACCCTGCAGCTACTGTGCTACACGCTTACACACTGCCAGCACTTCTTCGGCCCAGACTACCTAAACACGTTAATAGCTGCGAATAAGCTTAGCATTACGTTATATATAGGGGGATAGCACCTTACTAAGGTAGAGGAGCTAATGTAACGAGCCTGGGAGGTTAGGAAATACGTCCTTAGTAAGGAGTATACTTACACGCTGTAAAGCGTAAACAACTTTAGTAAAGTGCTAGTGGAGCTAAAGCAGTATAACGAAGTGTAAGACCTGCTTAAGGATATTATAGTAGTACTGGATCGGACGCTAAGCTCCACCCACGTAGGAATGGTTATAACGAATGGAAACCTAAGCCAGGTGTATATACTGTGCATCAACTGGGAGCGGGCGAAGGAGCTCCTAACAGAGCTGTAAAAGGTTATCCCGAAGGAGCACTTAGACTATATCTATATGGAATATGGGCTAGCTTACGTTAAGCTTTATAATAAGGACCTTAACAGGGTAAGGGAGCATTATAAGAGGCTGCTACAGACAGTGGCGGAGACAAAGCTGTTAGTGGCGGATAACCCGAGGGTGTTAGACGTGGCGGAGATGCTGCTGAAGATATATCTGGGTGAGTCCTGGAAGGAGGACATTAAGAGGCTGAAGAAGACGTTCCATCAGATTAGGGCGGGTGAGGTGAAAGGCTCGGTGGATTTCCTGCCGCTCGAGAAGTTGATACGCTGGAGGACACAGGAGCGGCTGGCAGCTCTTTAGGAGGGAGTTTGATGACAGAGTTTTACGCACGCAAGGTTATGCTGGCCTCTGAGCATCTGGCATATGGGAGGTTAAAGGTCGTTCTACCGCTTTGACATAAATTGATACCCAAAGTTACCTATTTTAAAGACTTACTGTTCATTTTAGCCTGACTGGAGTTTTGAGCTGAATGTTGTGGAGACGGCTTCGGCAACAGCGATGGTGAGGTCCTGCGTAATAGTCGATGTGATGAGGAAATTTGGGTTATGTTGTTGGCTTCGTACTTCGACGGTCGAGGTCGAGATAAATACTTTTCTAAGCTGAAGAGATATGCAAAACAAAAAGAATTGTCAGTTCCTCCCGACCCTAGGGGACTAATAACCCCCGTTAAGGCACCCTGTCACTAACAAAACCCAGTTTCCCCCCGCTACATACACACACACGCATGAGCACCAGCGACTGTGTTCCCCACAACAGTCGCAAAGATTGACAGTGAGAAAAGTTTGTTTGACAAGCTCGAGCTGGTAGGTTGCCAGGAGGCATACTTCTCCATTTCGGCCACCATGTCGGTGGGCCCATAGGTCCCAACAAGAGCTTCCATCTCGTGCCTGCACTGGCGGCGGCGCTCGGCAGCGGCGGGGTAGCACAGCTCCAGGGCCGATATCAAGGTGGAGGCTGCGTCGGCGAGGGTTTCTTGAGGTGCCGGGTCTTGTCCTCCCGCGCTAGCAATGGTGGAGGTTATCGGAGAAGGTGCGCCGCGCGATCTGAGCCTGGAAATATTTTCCATCGTACTATGGAGAGCTTCGATCGCCTGACAATCGAGAGCTTCGACCGACTGCCAGATGAGAGTTTGATTGATGGGGGTGCTGAGACGCGAGGTGTCACTGGAGCTCCTCTTGTGCGCTGGGACCCGACAGTCGAATAACGAAATAAGCTTCACCAGCGTGTCCTTTACCTCCTGGATATCCTCTGGGTCGGCTCTCGGGTTACCCTCCAGTGCGTTGGGGGGGTAGGCGCCGACGGCTTCTCCCCACCTCGTCAGTCGGAGCTTCACTGTGCTGAGATGGAGCTTTTCGACGCAGGTTGGGGTGGAGCGCAGGACATCATCGAAGCGGGAGATGGTGGTGGCGAAGAGGACGGCAATTGGAAAAGGGTGAAAGTACGCTTCAGAGACCATGGTGTGTCGACCGGCGCTGGGCGCAATGCGCTAATTTCGGGAGTGTGCTCCGAGAGGTCTCGTTCCCACAGTGGATTGAGATAGAGCGAAGATTTGGCTAAGAGCTTGCCGAAAATGTTCAGATGTTTCCTTCTTGCTAAGATGCTGAGGAATTTCAGCTTCTGGCTCGAAATCTGCCTTGGGATGGAAGTTTCGGTGCCAAAATCTGGATGCCTGCGCATTTGCGGAGGGGTCACGCCACCGGTCTCGCTCTGCGCGGTCGACCGCGGACACTAAGTTATTGTGACTGGTGGCCCGAACCTGGTCTCGGGTGATTTGCTGCTGGTTAGGGAGTGGTGTTCAGCTGCGCTCATGCCACAACACGTGAGGTGGCTTGCGCCAGCGGGTAGCGCGAAATCATCATCCCCCTGTTTTGCGCTCAGGAATAGTCGAACGCCTCCCAAACCGACTGCTTGTAGCGACCATGTCTCAACCAATCGTACCATTGTCGCCGGACAAGGAGAAAGACGGCGGGTATTGCGCCTCTGCACAAACAACATGGCGTGCGGTGTCTCCGGGATTTGCTGACCACCTAGCGTCCCAGGCGGAAGGGCGAGAGGCAGAGGAGGGCAGGATGGCCGTCGTCGAGGTTCAAGACGAGTCAGCCCCCGCCGTCCGAGAATTCATGTCATCGAGAGCGTTGATCCGGTATCTCGACAAAAAGTCAAGCGCGGCGGGGCCGACGGCTCTTCGGCGGCGCATCTTTGTGCTGGAAGGCCTTCCGAGGAATTTCATCGAGGCACTCGGATCTCGGCTCAGAATCCCCCCAGCCTTCTTCGCCTCGCACTGGATGACAGGGCGACAAGAAGGGGCGCTGCTCAATCGGATGCCCCGCTATTGCGAACTGAGAAACGAGTATACGCTCAAAATCCCCCGAATGCAACTCGCCCAGATCCGGAGTTTGAGCGACGACAAGCTGGAACCAATCTACCGCATGGATACGCCTACCCGACGCCCGCTCTCCCGCATAACGCTGTTTGGGGAGTTTGACGGCCCTCTGTCGAACCTCGAGAGAGTGTCGTTCTGGGTTGGGAGCCAAGGGCAATCATGGGATGGTATGCCGCGTTTGAGGGTATCCTGCAGAGACTGTCCCCGTGTTAACACAACATCCCAGCATTGGTCTTGGTCGATCCCACCATCGGCGATAGAGTGATCTGGAGAGACTCCCCCATCCTGCGTATCGTCGACCGCTCCCCCTCCATCACGCTCGGGGATTCACTCAAGGTCTCGCCTGCAGCCCAGCACGAAGGATCATGGTACCCCCCTATCTCCCTCTCCTCCTCCACAACCACTCACCCAGCCACCACCGAAACCACCCACCTACCCGCCATATCCTCCATTTTCGACGATATCCTCGCCCTATACCCTCTCACAACGCCCCTATCAACCGCCAACCCCAACACCTGCCTCTCCATCCCCCGAAAACTCGCCCTCTCAGCATACACCGCATCCCTCCGCACCATCGAGTCCCTCATCCTCGAAGAGCAATTCCGCATGAGCACCGGCCCCGGCACCCCCACCAGCGGCCCCTCCTCCACCACAACCTGGCTCGAAACCTCGTGGGCCCGCCGCTGGCAGCCGCGCACATTCGGCCGCCTCGTCCGCGCCCGCCTAGCGCTAGAAACAACGGCAACCGACCTCCGGCTGAACATGGAAGCGCTCGGCATCGGGACATCCCAAGGCCCGATCGTAGCAGACTGGGAAGTCGACGCCTGGCAGAGCGTGCGCAGCGCACTCGAGGGCAGCAAGCAGCGGCTGGATATCCTGTGGGAGGCGTACAGCGCGGCGGTGTCGGTGAGGGAGAGTATTGCGTCGAATAGGCAGGGGCAGCAGGTTGGGTATTTGACGTCGCTGGCTACGCTGTTTATACCGGTTTCGCTGGTGGCGGCGATTTTTTCTATGGGCGGGGATTTTGCGGTGGGAGGGAGTCAGTTCTGGGTGTATTGGGCGATTTCGATCCCGGTGGTGGTGGGGGGTTGCTTGATGGTGTTTACGAGGAGGGGGAGGCGGATCGTGGGGTGGCATTTGTCGGATGAGGAGGGGTGAATTGAGGAGGGTGCGTGACCCGGTAGCGGGACAGGATGCGGCTGCCCAGGACACGAAAGCGGCTACCCAGATGAGGTATCACGAAGCTTGTTGAGTCCGGTTTGTGAAGAGGTGGGACAGCGAGTGAAAATGATAGTTGTGAGATGCTTGATTAAGCTCAAACTAGGTGCTGCTGCCTGCCTGTCCGAAATCCTGACTGAATGGTGGATCCACTGTCCCATCTGTGCCTGGGTCTTCGTTCCTGCCTTACAACACTAAACTCACCGCATCCTGATCAACATCCTTTCCTCCTTCCTTCCCCGCCATGACCTCTAACTCCCCGGCACGTCAAAGGGAGATCCACCGTTACCTAGCGCTTACGGCGCTTCTCCTGCCTTGTGACCTCGGTATTGGACTCAGACCCCCGATAGTCGACGGAAGAAACACCCAGCGCGCTACCGCCCTGCCACGACCGGGCCACCATGTGGCCGTTGCTCGAGATTGCAGCGACTGCGGCGCCCTCGGTTGAGGTGATGCGGGTCGAGGTCAACTCTCCGCTGGAGTTCTGCAGCGTTCGCACAAGGTTTGGTTAGCTTTTATACAAGTTGCTAGGATGTGTGGGACGCACCTTGGTGGTGGTGGTGACCTCTTGGTAGGAGCCACCCGACGCCAGCTTCGAAACGATCGAGCCTCCGATTTGGGCTCCGGCCAGGACCAGACCAGCAATCTCGAAGCCGCTCATGTTGAGGGAGAAGTAGACTGTTGTTGTTCTGAGGCGGGGTATTATTTGCTATCAGGTGTGTTAGGTAATGTCTGACACAGGCGAGAGGATACGGTGGAGGCTTGAACAAGAAGAGCAACTTTCCGGGCAGGCTCGGGCATGAAACACGAGAGACTTTATACCCGCTACCCCATCCAAACACCAGACTTCGATTTCGCCTTACTCGCCATATTAGGCATGATATCGCCTTTCTTGAGCTCCATGCCATGATAGGCGCGCGAGATGCTCGCCTCACTTTTGCCCTGCTTGATGCAGTAACTTGAAGCCACTGGCGGGAATAAACTCCAATGACGGCAACCCGCCAGACCACCATATGATAGATATTGCTTCCTGGAAACGCGGGGCATGTTTGCCTTTCGTGTTGTTCACATCTTATTGGCTTTGTGACTCCTGCTGCTGGCAAGGCTACCGGCTCGGGAGGAAGCCGAGCCTGCCGAGTTTCTCACGGCTGTTCAGGGAAAGCTGGGCAGTAACAGCCTTGTTAATGACCTTTATCCAAAAGTGCCCTATTACCAGTTGGAGTCTTTCTTGCGCCTTTCCCTGAGGGGATGCCGACAGAGGACCGAGTCGCTGCAGCTTCACCGGCGATAAGATCACCATTGGACCACATCAACACTCGAGAACGCCCATTGTGCAGTTTTCTGCAGTTTGCCCGGCCAGTGTGCTTGATAACAACCCCTGACAATGCATTAGCCAAGCATATGGTCCTCTGGTGTTGCTCGGCGGGGGTAATGAGCTTGACATGACGATAGAACCAATTGGACTTGTTACCGGCTTTCAAACCAGATAGCACAAACTCTACCGATTCGTGAAGCTTGCACACCCACCTCAAGATATCGCTTACAAGGCTCCGGAGAACTGGTACCCAGGGGTCCTCGCCTTCTCCGTTTCCTTTCCGCTCAAAACACAAAGGGTGAGGTTTCCCTCGCTTTCTCAAACCTGCCCTGCCCACTACAGAGGCTCCCAAAGCTACCGAAAATAAACAAGCCCCTTCAGCACTTAGGACAATATGGGCAGCGGATCAAGCCATGAGGAAAGACGGGTGGTTACTTACCAAGGTTTGCCGCCCCCACCCTGGTTGTTACCCAGATCCCTAACCACCTCTCACCAACAGCGGAGACCACTCAAATCGTCAGCACATACGGCAACGCCTCAGCAAACATCGACAACAACAGCCTCGACGCTGACGCGAGCGCCATGAGCGACCGCGGCTGGAGCAACGCCAAAACCTCCGAAAACGTCTACTACGCCGAAGCGTCCGGCAACGGCCGCGCACTCGCCACCTCCCGCGGCGCTGCTGCCCGGGCCGGCGAACACAACGCTGCCATCGCGTACACCAGCAGCAGGAAGAGCCGCAAGGCTATCACCAGCAGCAACTCGCATCGCTCGAGTTCGATCACGGAGGTGTCCACGACCACGATTGACAATTCGCTGTCGTATGCCGCGGTCAGTGGGAATGGGCAGGCTGCACTTGAGCGGAAGACTGGCAGGGCAGGTGTCTCGGTACATGGCTCGTCGGGCAGGGCGTCGGTGAGAAGGGACGGGCATGATAGCATTGTGCATTTTGATGGTAAAGGCACAGCGGGAGTTGATCAGGGGAAGATTTGGGCGAAGGTTGGAGATAGCGTGGCTGTTGTGCAGTTTTCGGATGATGCTAAGGAAGGAGCGTGTGCGTGTGGGGTGGACGAGTGCACTTGTGTTGCTGCTGGTCGTATATTCTGCTGATTACCTAGGTAGGGCCTTGGATAGCATCCTGGATAGTACTAGCACCTATGAGAGAAGGGCCGCTCTGATTGGCGCAAGAAAGCGATTGAACCCCGATTGAAGAGGCAGGGTGGAAAAGGAGGCTAGGTACCTATGATAATAAATGAACACATGACCCGAATCCCTCGCCTCCTTCCGTTTCTGACAACGGTTGAGCGGCAGATACATTACCCCTCATCGGCAGGCTCCTGTCATTTATTCAGATGGCCGACATTTCTCCTTTAGCCTCCACGTTGCCATTCATCTCAACAAAATGCGGCTAATCAACGTCGACACGCTCAAGCTACAGTCGTTCGGCCACGGCGACACTCCGGAATACATCATTCTATCCCACACCTGGGATCAAGATGAGATCACCCTCCAAGACTGGCAGGCAGTCGAAGCCTTTCCTGAGCTGGAGGCGCTGCGAGCCCAGGTCGGCACCGACACGTACTCCATCCTCCAAGAGCGCAGGGTCCACGATATCAGGACCAAGCAGGGATACATAAAGCTCACCAGGCTCTGCGACACGGTCAGAAACAGGCGTCCCGATTGCAAGTGGGTTTGGGCCGACACCTGCTGCATCGACAAGACTAGCAGCGCCGAGCTTTCCGAGACTATCAACTCCATGTTCCAATGGTACAAGAACTCGTCTGAGTGCTGGGTCTATGTCTCCGATGTTTCGGGACGGGGTAACGACCTGAATGCTGCTCTTGAGGGAAGCCGATGGTTTACCAGAGGATGGACCTTGCAGGAGCTCATGGCCCCGTGCTATACCTACTTCTTCACCGGTACGTGGAGCTGTATCGGTGGCTTGAGGGATCGCGGTCTTCGCGACCGCGTCAGCACAATCACCGGCATCCCGGAATCCCTCCTACGGCCAAGCAACAATACCATTGGGAGATTGCTTGCCACAAGCGTCAGTATGCGGATGTCGTGGGCATCCAGAAGACAGACGAGCGTACCCGAGGACATCGCTTACTGCCTGCTGGGCCTCTTTGACGTGAACATGCCGCTGCTGTATGGGGAAGGGGGCGAGAGAGCTTTCACAAGGCTCCAGGAGGAAATCATCAAAAAGTCGACTGATCCAACCATTTTCGCTTGGGGATATGGGATGCCATTGAGGGCTGAACATACTGGCCTTCCGTTTCACAGACTACTAGCTCCAAGTCCAGACTATTTTACTCACGGCGCCAGCCTGATGAAGGAATACTTCAATCTCCAATTTCCCGAGTTCCAGCCAGGCACCGATTCTTATTGGCAGTTCGCCAACAGAGGGCTACACATCTCGCTAAGCTTTCACTCTGCCCTCCATGCTGTCGACAGGGACTCCCCTCACTCCTCAGGCCCACAACCATATATCGCACTGCTCGAGTGCCGTGACAGCTTTCGCTTCAAATACCAACTAGGCTTCCACGTAGAAGTCAACCACAAGAAGTACATCGATTCCGACGGTAACCCGGAGCACGACGCCAGTATCTCAAAGCTGCAGACCAGCCGTCCCTTCTTGGTTTCTGAGAGCGTTTTAGACAAGCTTCCGAAAACTTTCAGTCGGCGGGTGTGGGTGCCACGTTTCGTCCATCGTTACTCAATACCGGCTCGTGTTTTAATGGTCAATCCTTCCGGATTTCACTTCCATCTCCTCCTCGGAAGCGAAGGGGACAGTCGGTGGCATTGGGATTTGATGGAAGTTTTACCCCCTCCCAAATATATTGATTTTTCAACCGGCAAGGTCTCAGCCGACACGACACGGAATGTACACATCAATCTCAAAATCTGGCCATCGGGTCGTTCGGATACAAGTTCCCAGGCGTCGCTCACGGTTCTCCGTATCGTGGGCCAGGAAGACTTTACTCTTGTGGTTCATACCACGAGCCACGACGGACAGACCCGAACCTGTCAGCTCGCCCTGCTCAGACCGTCCAAGGACAACTATGGCGAGCAGTGCCCACCGATGGACGAGTTCGCGGCAATACTTGCGGGGGATATCAACCCAGCTCTCCAGGATATCACGGGCCGCGATGGGCTGTCGGTAGAGGCGGCGAAGCTGTCGTTGCCAGACGGACGATTGAGTGCCCTGGCAACTTGGAGTGTCCCGCGTATGCCCGACCCGGGTTTGCGCTCCCTCGGTGTAAGCTACGAACTTAGGCTTGTGGTTACAGACTTCCAACCGCTTTTCGACGGAGACGATTAGGTAACTTCTGGGTTGAGAACAAGGTTCTCGGACCGGAAGCCAACACTTGGCACGATTATTGGGCGGTAGAAACACCACATCCTCGGACCCTTTGTTACCGCTTCAACATCCACCGGGGTAGAAGCCTAATGCGATGCTGCGAGAACGCCTAGGCCGATACTCGATGGAGACCGCGGAGGGCTCAAGCTGCCGAGCACAGAATCATGGCGGCTTAGGTACGCTTGAAGGATTCTGTTATAAACAATGCACAATGGCCGAATGGAAGGATTCGACACTGACGAAGGATGCAATAAGTTGGTTTACGCGGTTGTGATGTTCGAGTGGAGCGCACGAGGAAACGTTCAGATCCTGCCACCACAGCTGTGCTTATCGAGCACAGCTGGTCACCAGAATACGTACCTAGGGCCCCAATCGGGTCTGTTGGTAAACAGAGAGATGATTGGCGAACAAGCGATCTTTGAGGGGCTTCTTCTGTCTATGTGGATAGGCGCCTAGACCTGTGGGATGGGTGTTTGGATTGCCATGCTGGGAATAATAACATGGAACCGAGTGGTCCGAACCATTCAAACACCACGGGTGTTGATGCTAGCGTAACAACCTATCAAAAGTGTCACGGCAGCAGATGAAGGCGGATGATACAAAGTGCACAGGGCTGAGTCAAAGATCCACTACGCCCAGCAGAAGGACCGATGGATTGTTACAGCCAGCGCTACAATGCGAGAGTACAATGCGAGAGGCACGATGCGAGAGGCACGATGCGAGAGGTAAAATGCGAGAGGCACGATGCGCGGGTCAATAGTAAAGGATCGCAAGGAATCCTGTTGCCTCAACTGCCAAGAAGTTTCGGGCACAAAACTCGGTTAGCCCTGCAAAGCGGGCGGTGAAAGTGGTTCCCAGCTTACCGCATAGATTGATAGCCGACTGTAAAGCTTGGAGGTGCATTTATCTCCACCTTCTGGAGCTGCAACTCTCGCCAGTTTTCCACTTTTGCTTCCTGCAGTTCATCAAAGCTGTCAGCATTCCAGGCGCAGCACATGCGCTCCACGGTTGCCATGACGGGAATACGCCTCCAAATAAACAGACCGTGATGTCAATCAGCACAGAGTAAATTGACTGTGAGATGTAATCGAATCTAACGTGCGTTCACCACGTGCGAAGGACTCTGAACTGGATTGGAATGTGACCCTCCGTGTAACTGTCAATGAGATGGCATGTTGGTTGACATCACGGCGGCGACGAGAGATTACAAATAGCTGCGTTCAGCCAGGTACTGAACAGTTTTGACACTACCAGCATCACTCTCACCATCATCAAGACCACCAGCCAGCCCTTTCATCTCAACCAAATCTTCAAGCCTCCCACAGCACCTCGGCCTCAGTCAAAATGAAGTTCACCACCTCCACCCAGTCCATTGCCGCGGCCGCCGTCTTCCTCCTGCAGTTCGCCGACGCCGTAAGATCCAGAATACCCCCATTTCCCCCTTAGCAACCAAACACTAACAGTACCCCCCCAGAAACCCACCACCGCCGAAAGCTCCGTCTTCGGCTGGCAATACGAGCTCGACACCCTCGCGCCCACCATCACCACCCAAGCCGAGATCTATACCATCGGCGACGCCTACAACCAGACCGTCGGCATCGAGCTCGTCGGCGACACCATGATGATGATCGACATGCTGCACCACAAGCAAGTGGCCACCATGGCCGGCCCCGTGGACGAGTGGGCCCGCGCCAACTACCCCGGCAAGGAGATTACCGGCGACGCTGCGTTGGTAGCGGAGATGAAGAGCGAGCTGGTTGGTTTTCTTGATGGTGTGCGTGCTGGGACTTCGGTGGAGGATTCGTTGGCTAAGCGGTCGACTGTGGGCGCCTCTGAGGTGGAGGGTGCAGTGCAGAAGAGGGCGTTCTGTGCTTGCCCGGTCCTTCCGATCTCGTGCTTGTTGATCAAATGCAAGGGTATTTGCTTGCTTTTTGCTTGCACTGGTGGAAAGGCTTAAGCTATCAATGGCATACCCACAGACAATAATGCTGTGGAGAGACGATATGAGGAGCCAATAGAACGGGGGACTTCGGGAGATTATAGTTAGATACATGCACTTGAAGCCAACACAGCCGTTGAACCACGGCTATTGGGGATAACATACTTACCTTCTTTGGACGTGCTCTCCGTATCGAACATACTACAGGTCAATTGACATACTTACTCCATTAGCGACATCGACACATCACACACACTTGCGTCCGTGGGGACTTCCGGATACGAAGTCGTTGAACTAAAAACCTATTATGACTTAAGAATCTCAAAATCACCCATCACAACGCCACCCCTCCACCACCACTCACTCCGGCGCATCCGTCAACGGCACATACCTCACCCCAAATAACTTTGTCCTCTCCACCCTCCCCTCCACATCCTTATCCACAAACCAAACATGCTGGCTCCATCCCCCCTTCTTATCATCCACCGGAATGAAAATCCTCCCCGGGCTCCTTAGGGCCAGATCTTCTCGCGATTTCAGAAACTGATTTCATTTGATTTCGTGGAAAAGGGGTACATCAGGCCCCCTGTTGACTAGCGCTCACGCCGAGAGGTACTGCATGAAGCCCTGGTTAGTCCAACTAGCCGTAAAAGGAGTAGTTTCCCAAGCCCAAAGAGACTCACTGATCACCGCCTTTGTTATTCATCGCTGGATGTCGCCTCCAGACTCTCGAGTCTTCGTAAAATGCTGGTTCTTGATTTCGACTAGCCAAATCGACAAAAATGTCATCCCCGAGCGACATTTTAAAGCCCTCTGCTCGCTCTCGGCGTTGTTGGTGATGGTATCCAGGAACGTGTGGGTGGCCAGTCCGGCGGCCAGAATGAACAGAGTCTCCATAGGGGGTAGCAGGTTTGACTGCTATCTTATTCTGGTGAAAATCTCCATACTAACTCGATCGCCAGGCGACTTGACGACCTCTTTGCGACCTCACGCGCATTCTCATTGCCTTTTCCGGCCGCCAGAAGGTCCCTGTTGGTACTGATTTCGCTAAATCAATCGAAATCAGTCCCTCGAAATCACCTCCGAGTTGCTTTCGCGAAAACACCACAAACCAGCAGAAAACTGATTTCGAGCCCCAGTCTTCCAGCCTCTTCCAGTTAACGTAATCCACAGGGTTTCCGGTCACCCTGGCTCTCCGGCCGCATGCGGCATAGCATCCCCACTTTCATTTCCAGTGTGGCTTCAAGGAAAAAGAAAAGAACAACCTGGCAACAGAACCAAAACAACAACACCAAACCTTCAGCGATTCCTTCTCTTCTTCCTGATTCTGAATCGCCATCATCAGAGCAATTGAACGGTACCAATTTTACCGCGTTTGAATCGCTTGATTTCATCAAGAATCACGACTTTCGGAATCGATCCAGTTTTAAGACACCCCGCCCACTTACACGGCCCACAAACCGAAGATAAACGCCATGTAGCACCCCACCCCCCCTCTGAGCGGCCTAGCAGTGACCTCCTTTGCCCAGTACGTTACTGGGCCCCCTAAGTATTAAAAGGGGAAGGCTCCGGCAGCGCCTAAAAGCCGCCCCTACGACCCCACGAAAGAAGACCGACTCCAGAACGCCTTAGCGGCAGTTAATAATGGGCTGAGCCTCCGGCAAGCTGCGAAGCTGTATAACGTTTATAGGAGTACTCTGATAGACAGGCATTATGGGAAACCACCGTTACAGGCCTTGAAACAACACTTACAGCAGTTAACTGTATAAGAGGAGGAGTTTATTATTAACGCTATTTACCAGCTTAATGCCTGGGGCTGGCTAATAACTGTTAAGGCCATTAACCAGTTGGCCACGGAACTGCTTATTAAAAAGGGGGATATGGCGCCCACTAGGTGTAACTGGTACTACAACTTCTTACACCGTCACCCTGAATTACGTACCCGCCGCTTACGCACGCTGGACTAGGCTTGCCGTGATGCTGTAGATTAGAAGACCTTGAAGTATTGGTTCGACCTTTATAACACTTAGAAGCTCCTATACTTAGTTGCTGATAACGATACCTACAACATAGATAAGAAGGGCTGTATAAAAGGGGTTGGTGATGCCACTACAGTTATCGTTCCGCGTGAGGAAGCAGAGTTATTCTCAAACCAGCCAGATAATCGTAAGTAGATCTTTATTATAGAGGTTATCTCTGTAAACAGCTTCCTCCTACTAGCGTTTATTATCTTTAAAGGTATTAAGATCTAATATGACTGGGTTAACGATACCATTAATCCCTCCTTTACTATTCGACCCTCTCTAAACGGTTAGACCGACCGAGCCATCGCCCTAGATTAGCTGCATCACTTCGATAAGCATACTCGAGGCCGTACACGCGGAGAATACCGGCTCTTTATCCTTAACGGTCACTTAAGCCACGTCTCCTTTGACTTTATCCAGTACTGTAAAGACTATAAGATTGTAACTCTTTACCTTCCTCCTCACTCTACGCACTTACTCCAGCCCCTGGATGTAAGAGTCTTCGGCCCATTGGCAAAGCGATACAGGGCCCTAGTCAGTGAGGGGGCACTGTTTGGAGCATAGCGCATTACTAACCTTCAGTTCTTTCAAATCTACCAAAAGGCTAGGGGGGAGATACGTCACAATATCGCTAGTGCTTGGAGGGGGGCAGGGCTTGTACCTCTGGACCCCTAAAAGGTACTGGATAAGGTAGCGAAAGCCCAGGAGGTACCTCAGGAGGTACTGGACCGCTCTGCTACTGCCCCTGCCTTACAGGCCGAGATAAACTAAGCCATTGCTTCCCTGACTGCCCTTATTACCCCCTTGAAGCGGAGCGTCACCCTTATACACCAGGTTTGCCTTAAGGCTATAGCTGAGATACAGGTCACCCAGGCACTGAACCAGGAGCTGGTTAATAAAAGTAAGAACATCCGGAGGAAGGTTACGCGTAAGTATTATGGAGAGGCGAGGGTTCTAACCGTTGAGGAGGCCTTGAAACTGCGAGAGGAGAGGCAAGAAAAGGAGGATATCGAACTGGCTGCTAAGGCTCGGAGGGCTGCGTTGTTCGGCAAAGGAAAGTTTGCAAAGATGGTGTGGAAGGAGATGCCTGTTGCGTATGACTACTTTGCTTGATAGGGGTAAGGAGGTCGTGGCTCTGTTGGTTTCTGGAGGCGTGGTACGTGCGTGGATTACTATTAACTATTTGGATTCATTCTATCTACGCGCGAATCGATTATTTGAAGGCTGTTCGTTCGAACAGAGGCATTTGTAGCAGTTTGGCGGAATAATTGGTGTGGTTTGTGGTGTGGAGGAAGGCGTATTTGGTGGCTGAAGCTAACCCCAAATAGGTGGCCGTAAAGCCTGGGTGGCCGGAAACCCTGTGGATTACGTTAGCCGTGGCTTGCATTAGCGTGGTACCTTGGATCCAGGGGTCTCGGGATCCTGCCCAGATTTCTCTCAGAAATTGCTGCCAGAAACGGGAAAGCGTCCCAGAAAAAGCGATCTTGGCACTCGTGGGGGTGCACTCCTTTCACGAAATCAAATGAAATGAGCTCTGAAATCGCGAGAAGATCTGGCCCTTAACTACTTCAGCATCAGCGCGACCCTGCTCGAACAGCGGTCCACCATCCAGGAGCCTGCCGTCCGCCAGAAAATCAAAAAGGTTGAAGACGATGCACAATCGTTGCTTGTCCACAGAGACGTCGACTCCCTGCAGACTTACCTGCCCAGCAAATGGTCAATCACTTCGTCAAAACGATCTCTTGTCTTTGACTTCGACAGCGAGATCCTCCCTAGCCGGATCTACAGGAAGGTACTGCAGGGCTCTGTCAGAGATAGTCTCCGAAGACAGCAGGCAGATGCATCCTTTCTGCTAAGGACGGCAGTCAAGTCGATTGCAAGGGCTACACCTATCGTCACACGGCTGCACCAGGCATCGATAGACGGGGATTATGACCTAGTGTTAAGGCTCATCATCAGAGGCGATGACGTCAACAAAATCGACAACATCAACATGACACCCCTTTCATATGCCGGGGAAAACGGCAATGAGGCTGTTGCGCGGCTATTGGTGGACGCCGGAGCCGAATTAAACTATCCGGACAGCAAATCTCACGCGCCACTCTTCCACGCAATTGCACGTGGCCATGTGAGAGTTTTGATGTTGCTTCTTGACCTGGGCGCCGACCCAAATGCCCCCCAAAACGGAAAAACACCCCTCGCATCTGCCGCGGCGGAGGGCAATGAGGCAGTTGTGCATATATTGCTGGCATATGGAGCTATAATTGACTCCACAGATGCTGATCTCCATACGCCGCTGTGCCACGCAATCAAAAACGCCCATGTGGGAGTTGTGAAGGTGCTTCTCGAACGCGGTGGCAATCCCAATGTGTTTACCCACGATCGGAACCGGCGATTCTCAGATTTAATCTTGGCTACCCGTAATGGCCGCGAGAAGGTTTCAGACTTACTCATGGTGAACAATCCCAAGAACAAGTCAAGGGCACATCCTCTGAGGATACATCCCTTGCGTGTGGGGGACCAACCCAAGAGGGTCATCAGGACACCACTGTTATGGGCAGCCCAGTTCGGGAACCCCGCGATTGTGAAGTTGCTCCTCGAGAAGCACGCAGATCTGGAGGCGAGGGAAAGCTTCTCCGGGCAGACGCCGTTATCGCTGGCTGCCAGGCACGGCCATCTCGAGACTGTGAGGCTTCTGATCGAGTACGGCGCCGACGTCCAAACAACCGATGAAACACAGGAAACGCCACTCTCCTGGGCCTCTAGGCTTGGTGAATGCGAAATCGCCCAGTTGCTTTTGGAAAGCGGAGCACAAGTCAATGCACAGGACTGGCCTGGCCGAACTCCGCTGTCGTATGCCTTTGGAAACTATGATTCAGACCGCTGCGCGACAACAGTCAGGGAACTGATCAAAGGGGGCGCTAATATCGAGCTCAAGGACCGAATGGGCCGGACAGCGCTGTCGTATGCCGCGGAGGCCGGTAGCGCAGTTGGAGTGTTCATCCTGCTTGAAGCTGGCGCGGCACCAAGTGTGAAGGATATATCAGGGCGAACCCCGTTGTTATACGCTATGTCCCAGAATCACAGCGAGGTCATCTCGTTGCTCAATAAGCCAGCTGACTTGGAGGATACCTGAATTACTGGTAGAGATTTTGTGGAACAGCTCGCATTCATTTCTGAATTTATTTACACCTGACATGGATGGTGAAACCCCCGGTTTGCCAGATGCCTACCCCCACGATTGTCTACCCTGATACAAATACCTACCGAGGTATACAGTAGAGTGAGGTGATCGTACAACGCTACCACCTTTCAATCCTTACCACTGGAGCCTGAACCTTGGGAGCTCGAGGAGGATGACTGCTCGTGAACAAAATCGACATTCAAAGTGAAATTTGCCCCAGTCCTACCGCCATCGTCAGGGTAGTAGAGCCTACGAACCAGTTCGTCCTCTTGGATCCGTTTTCTCTCTTTCTCCTCGTCCCCAGGCGCTACAACCATTTTGACGAGTAGACGAATTGTCGGGGAGACAGCATCGGGGTTTTCAAGATCTACGAACTTGAAGTGGTATTCTAGACCTGCATCACGGATGTTGTATATCTTCCCGAGACGTTTTAGGATCAGAGGGGCAATTTGATCCAGCCGTTCCTTGTTCTGTGTAGTTGTGGGCATTTTGAGGGTGGTGTGTCGAAGCTTGTAAGTGGCAGTTATTAGTAGAGGATGTCTGTGTGAAGGTAGGTGTGAGAAACTGGCAAGTCTGAAAGTCTGTAAGTGCTTGATGAAGCTGAGATTGCCCTGGCTAGGGACGATGGGGGCTTGAACTAGATATACTAGCAGAAACGGTATATAGCCCTTAGCGGCAGAAATTCACTAAGTAGGTGATTAAGACCACGTATGTAAATCACCATTAATCAAGATAATCCAAAGGTTGACATTGACTTGGGGCGCCTGTTCAAGCTAACCCTGTCGTTCTTTTTGGGCCTGTAATATTACTGTAGCCGTTTTGGTACATAGCGATGCGTTCTCTGGCGCGTGCCACCGTCAAAAAGGGGCCGCGCCGCGCGGTTCTTCAAACCGTGCTTCTTTCAATAATCAATCCGACGATTTTCACCACGAAGACCTCCTATTGAAAGCCCAGTGAAATTCTGGCCCTTCGATCGAAGAAAGATGATCTAGTCCACCTAGTTCATGGTCGCGTTTCCTTTATTGTTCCATGCTAGGCTCCGTTTTATGCTAGGCACCGTCATATATTAGGTTTGTCCTATACTAGGTACGTATCTGTTTCTCTACGTCAGTTGCATTTGTGTCCCTCCGATCGGAGGACCAGTAGTCTGAGAGTCGGCCTTCCAGGCCGACTGCGACGTTCTGTAGGTGTGGTTCTCTTTGTGGTTTTTTCCATGTTGCGCCATCGCATCAGTTTAACATTATCACCATTTAACTATCTAGCGTCTCTTTAACCTATTATAATAGTATTAGCTTAAAGAGAACGTTTCGTTTCTGAGATTAAGCAGTATAAATAATTAGATTCTTAGACTTAAGCAGATCCTTACATATAAGCCGCTCCAGAAATATTATACTTGACGAGATGTGTAGACAGTCTAGTGTGACGACCCTACAGGCCGCCACTTGGGCCGGAGTGGCCCGACGAATCCCCCGCACAAGGAACAGTGCAGGAAAACAGTACGTACGGTACTGCGCACTGGGCCAGGGGTGCAAAGACCCGAAGCCCTTACGACCAACTAGCAGTTGCTCAGTCTTAGCAAAGGTGCTCACCTACTGAGCATCTGTAAGACCTCTAAGCAAAAGGTGCTTAGTAGTAAGTTACTCAGTTCCTTATTAAGTAACAGACCACTAAGTAAGGTATAAGGTACCTTTAGCTGGTTGGTATAGATAGTTATAATTATGCTTATAATTACCGTAAGGGACTCTGGTTCCTCACATTAGTATTCAATTATTTATTTATATCCTACTGTTCAGACTCACCTCTATACATTATAGTGACAGTAACCTACAGTGACATTAAACCCCCCGTCTAAGAGTGTTAACTTAACAAACCGTCTTTAGAACGCCCCTTACCTGTTAACGTCCTGCTATACGTTCTATCTTAACCCGTACCAGTCCTCTTAAGGCCTATATTAGGTGTAAGTTATAATATAATATTAACGTTACAGTTCTAAACGCTGTTTATTAAACTCTTAAATACTACCTCTTTCCTACTACTAACATATTAACCTCTGGAAAAGGTAAGAAGATTAAAGAGGTGTAAGCCCAGCCTTAGCTCCCTATTATTAACAAGTTAGCTGCACGCCTTAAAGACTTAAACCTTAACTAGTAAAGACTAGTTAAAGAACTTAATAAAGCTTTCCCTAAAGACATTAAAAGCTGTATCAGTCTTATTGAAAAACTCCAGGCTTAACTTAACGTTATTAAGCTGGAGAATAATAACCTTAAGGGCTTATAAAAGAAATAAGTAAAACTCCCCCCGTTATTATACTTTAAAGGAGACTTTACGTAATTAAAGTCTTAAATAGCCTAAGTTTAAAGCTATATTACCTATTATAATAAGCAGTTTTTCGAAGAAGAAGGAAAGGTTAGGTTTACTAAAGCTTTACTAGATAAAGTAACTACTTATTAATATAAACCTTATATAAAGATAATTAATAACTTTTCTGTAAATAAAGCATAAAAGGAGGCCTTTAAGACTTAAGCCCTTTTTAACGACTTTAACGTTTTTATTAATTAACTCTAGATTAAGTTTAGAGAACTAGACACCCCTAAGTAAGCCAAATAACGCCTTATAGCATTAAGGTAAACGTCCTCAGTCCTTAAGTTCTCCACACACTTCAAGCTAGAAGTAGTAAAGATTAAGCTCGGTTAAGAAGCTCTAATAATGTTATTTTAAAGTGGTTTAAAGGAACACGTTATAAGAGACCTTTACTAAAAGGATTAACCGGATCGTCTTTAAGAACTAGTTAAAATAGCTATTAAGACTGACAATTAGTATTATAATTACCATTACTAGAAGAGCTTTTAGAAAAAACAGACCCTTTACCAGCTAAGTAAGCTTAAAAAGGGGAACCAGTTAATTATAATAGGTCACCACCCTAGACTGATAAATATTAGTATAGTAAATTATTAAAATCGACCTAATTATAATAAGCCTTAATAATAACAGCAGTAAAAACAGCTTAAGGACTTATCTTAAGTTTAATGTTTTAACTATAATAAAAAAGGCTATATAGCATAACAGTACCTGTCGTTAAAGTAAGTTAGTTAGAAACCCGTTTTAGAAGGAGGAAAGCACGTTAGGTTTAACTTAAAAGATATTTATATTAAGATAACAGGTAACGAAGAAGACTATACCTAGATAAATAAGTGTAACTTAGGAGATAAGGAAAAAGAAGAAGAACCTTAAGACGTAGTATACTTAGTCTTTAAAGGAGTTTTAAAAGAGTTAGTTACAGAAGTGCAGGTTATAAAAGACTAACTTTAAGGTAAAAACTTAAAATTATTAGAAGTATAGGTTATAAAAGACCGATTTTAAGAAAAGATGTTTTAATTAACTATTACAGGCCTTAAAAACCTTACCTTATAAGCTTAGGAATTAAGGAAGTCTAAGAAGGACCTTAACTTAGAAATTACTAAGATAGTAAAGGGAGTTAAAAAACTAACCTTTTAGGCCACCTAAATGGTAAAGTAAGCTTTAGAAAGTGAAAAAGAATAAGCTGAGAGAATCGAGTTAGAGAAACAGAAGTTCTTTTTAACAGTACCCCCTGAGACTCTTAAACACTTTAAGTACGTTAAGTGGATTAGTACCCTTACCTCTTTAAAAGAAGGATAACTTAGATAGCTGCCCTATATTAAAGCTAGTATGCCTTAAACTGGTATTTTAAAGGTCCCTTAAGAAAGTATAAAGTAAATACATTAACAGAAGGTTTAAAAGTTAAAGGAGAAATATTAAGAGTTAATAAATAAAGTAAAGGATTTACAAGTTAAAGGTCTTATTATAACGTCTAAAGACAGAGCGGTGGAGATTAAGTTATAACTTTATAATAAAGTTATAACGACCCTGCAGGTCGTCACTTGGGCCGGAGCGGCTTAACGGATCCCCCGCACAAGGAACAGTGCAGGAAGACAGTACGCACAGTACTGCGCACTGGGCCAGGGGTGCAAAGACCCGAAGCCCCTACGACTAACCAGCAGTTACTTAGTTTTAGCAAAGGTGCTCACCTACTAAGTATCTGTAGGACCTTTAAGTAGGAGGTGCTTAGTAGCAAGTTGCTTAATTCCTCACTAAGTAACAGGCTATTAAGTAAGGTATAAGGTACCTTTAGCTAGTTAATATAGATAGTTATAATTATACCTATAACCACTGTGAGGGACTTTAGTTCCTTACGTTAATATTTAATTATTTATTTATATCTTACTATTTAGACTTACCTTTATGTATTATAATAATAACAACTTATAGTGACATTAAACCCCCTGTTTAAAAGTGTTAGCTTAATAAGCTGTCTTTAGAACGCCCTTTACCTGTTAGCATCCTGTTATACGTTCTGTCTTAACCTACACCAGTCCTTTTAAGGCCTATATTAGGTGTAGGTTGTAATATAATATTAGCGTCCCAGTTTTAAATATTATTTATTAAATTCCCAGACACCACCCCTCTTCCATTAACATATTAACCTTAGGAAAGGAGATTAAGGAGGTGTAAGCCTAGCCTTAGCTCCCTATTATTAATAAATTAGCTGTATATTTTAAAGATTTAAACTTTAATTAGTAAGGACTAGTTAAGGAATTTAATAAAGCTTTCCCTGGAGATATTAAGAGCCGCATCAGTCTTATTAAGAAACTCTAAGCCTAACTTAACACTGTTAAGCTAGAGAATAATAACCTTAAAGGTTTATAAAAGAAATAAGTAAAGCTCCCCTTACTATTATACTTTAAGGGAGACTTTATACAGCTAGAGTCTTAAATAGCTTAACTTTAAAGCTATATCATTTATTATAACGAGCAGTTCTTTAAAGAAGAAGGAAAAGTTAGGTTTACTAGAGCCTTATTAGATAAGGTAGCTGTTTACTAATATAAACCTTATATAAAGATAATTAACGACCTCTCTGTGGACAGAGTATGTAAAGAGGCCCTTAAGACTTAGGCCCTTTTTAATAACTTTAACGTTTTTATTAATTAACTCCAAATTAAGTTTAAAAAACTGGACACCTTAAGGTGGGCTAAATAACACCTTATAGCCTTAAAGCAGACGTCCTTAGTCCTTAAGTTCTCTATACGCTTTAAGTTAAAAATAGTAAAGACTAAGCTTAGTTAAAAGGCCCTAGTAATGCTATTTTAAAGCGGATTAAAGGAGCACGTTATTAAAGACCTTTATTAAAAAGATTAACCAGACTATCTTTAAGAGCTAGTTAAGATGGCTATTAAGGCTAATAACCAGTATTATAATTATTATTATTAAAAGAACTTTTAAAAGGAACAGACCCCTTACTAATTAAGTAAATTAAAGAAGGGGAGCCAGTTAACCGTGACAGGTTACCACCCTGGGCTAATAAACATTAATATAATAAACTGTTAAAACTAACCTAATTATAATAAGCCTTAACGGTAATAACAGTAAAAGTAGCTTAAGGACTTATCTTAGGTTTAATACTTTAACTGTAGTAATAAAGGTTATATAATATAATAATGCCTGTTACTAAAGTAAATCAGTTAAAAACCTGTTTTAAAAGGAGAGAAACACGTTAGGTTTAACTTAAGAGACGTTTATATCTGGATAGTAGGAAATAAAGAAAATTACACTTAGATAAATAAATATAACTTAGGAAATAAGGAAGAAAAGGAAGAACCTTAAAACGTGGTGTACCTAGTCCTTAAAGGTGTTTTAAAAGAGTTAGCTATAAAGGTGTAAGTTACAGAAGACCGACTTTAAGGTAGAAACTTAGAATTACTAAAAGTGTAGGTTATGGAAGACTAACTTTAGGAAAAGATATTTTAATTAGCTGTTACAGGCCTTAAAAACCTTACCCTGTAAGTTTAAGAATTAAAAAAGTTTAAAAAGGATCTTAACTTAAAAATTACTAAAATAGTAAAGGGAGTTAAGGAACTAGCCCTTTAAGCCACCTAAACGGTAAAGTAAGCCTTAAAAGGTGAAAGAGAATAAGCTAAGAGAATTAAACTAAAGAAATAAAAGTTCTTCTTAACAGTACCCTTTAAAACTTTTAAACACTTTAAACACGCTAAATGGATTAACACCCTTACCTCCCTAAAAGAAGGACAGCTTAAATAGCTACCCTATATTAAAGCCGGCATACCTTAAATTAATACCTTAAGGGTCCCTTAAGAAGGTATAAAGTAAGTATATTAATAGAAAGTTTAGGAGTTAAAGGAAAAGTATTAAAAGTTAGTAGATAAAATAAAAGACCTGTAAGTTAAAGGCCTTATTATAACGTTTAAGGATAAAGTAGTGGAAATTAGGTTATAACTTTATAATAAAGTTTACTTTACTAATTAACTTAAATACCAACTTATTAAAAAAGACCACTTTATAAAAGAATAAACTAGGTTATTATTACTTAAGTTTTAGGAAGAAGTTTAAGAGAAATAACATATATGGAGGTAAGTAGAAGAAGAAAAAGAATAAGGTACCACTTCCCCTGTTCTATACTTTATAACTGTAACACCTATAATTAACATTAACTACCTTAATTATAAAGATATATTATAAATTAATTACATGTATAACAATTATACTCTTAACTAGTATTATAGATTTAAGGCCCTTTATAACCACTTCCCCAGCATATAAAAACGAGACTATACTGTTATAAGGGTAAAGTTAGAACCAGCTTATTACTAAGTCACCTACTCCCTAATAAAAGAATCTAGTAATAAGTAGAAGGTTACTATACTTAACCAGGCTCTTATTACGTGCTGGTAAGGAGGGGTATTTAATAACTACCTAATTATAACGTGTTTACTATATATTAACAGAAAAGTTAAAGAATAGTAAAAGTGGGAAGATTATTAACAGATTTAAAAGTAAAAAGATATTATTACAATCCAGTCCTATAAAGTGTATTATTAATTTATTAAGGACTTTAGGAACATTATACCATTTGAAGTTAACTGGACACTAAGGTGTGAAAACTTAGGAAAAGTTAATTGCTAGGTTTACTAAAGCTGCCTATTTTTCTAAAAGGAATTAGGAAAAGGTTATAAGCCCTTTAAAAGGGCTGGAAACTAGTAATTTACTAATTAGTAAAAACCCTGAGAAGAAGGAGAGGCACTTAAAGATTAAGCTAGATAAGACTTTAAGGACAGATAATTATTATAACTTAGATATTAAAAAAGTATAAGTATTATTCTGTTAATGTTAATATAATAAATAAAAAAGGGAGGCTATTTAAGGTAAGAGTAATAATTAATAATGGGAGTGTTTCTAACTTAATACACCCCTTATTAGTTAATTAAAGGAAACTCCCTAATAAAGAGTATAAAGAGGTTATTCCTATTTAAAATGGTAAAGGAGGCCTGTATTAATATAATAACAGTAAAGTTACCTATTACTTACCACTCCTAATTAAAATAAACAGGGACGAATAATAAATAGACTTTAACGTTACACCAGTTACAGGATACAATATAATCTTAAGTTTACCCTAGCTAGAAAAGTATAACCCTGTGATTAATTAAAGGAGTGGCCACCTTACTTTTAATAAGTCCCCCAGCTATAATTACTATTTAAAGAAAGTTAAGAAGGTATTAAACTGTTTTAAAGATATATAAAGTATTTAAAAGTATATTAAACCCTTAAAATTAAATATAGTTTAAGTTAGGTTTATTAAGACGGTTAAAGGATTAAAAGGTTTACTATATTATTTAAATAATAATTTAAAAGGTAAAAAGAAGTTAAAAGCTGATTTACAGATAAGTAAAAAAGTCAATTTATTTAAGGTACCTGTAGAATATAAGAAGTTCACCCTATTTTAAAAAAAGATACCGTAACTATTAGATTACAGATTATAAGATTATAAAATTAAGTTAAAACTAGGAGTAAAACTTTATAGTTTTTAGCCTTACTATTTAAACCCTTAACAGGCTAAGGCCTTATAAGAGTATATTAATAAAAACTTGAAGAATGGGTTTATTATAGAGTCTCAGTCCCTAATAAGGTACTTAATGCTGTTCGTCTTAAGAAAGGGAGACAGTAAGCTACATATAGTTATTAATTACTAAACGTTAAATAAGGATATAATTAAGAATCGCTACCTATTACCACTTATTATAGAAATATAAGAATAGATTATTAAAGTAAATTAATTCTCTAGCCTTAATTTCCTTATAAGGTTTAACTATATTAAAGTAAAGGAAGAGGATAAATATAAGACAGCCTTTTAGACTTATAATAAGTATTACCAGTACTGTATTATATTAATAAAATTAATAAACACCCTTATAACTTTCTAAGGCCTTATTAACAGTATTCTCCACCCTTTCCTTAATAAGTTTATCTTTATATATTTAGATAACGTTTTAATCTACTTTGAAATTTTAAAAGAACACTAAAAGTATATATAACAGGTTTTAATAGCTTTTAAAAAGGTAAAGCTGATAATAAACCTGGAAAAGAGCTATTTCTATATTTAAGAGCTAAATTATTTAAGGTTTAAAGTAACCCTTAGAAAACTTAAAATGTAACTGGAGAAGATAAAAGTAATTAGGGATTAACCTACTTTAAAGAATTAAAAAGAGTTATAAGCTTTTATCAGCTTTATAAACTTTTATTACTGTTTTATTAGGTATTTTATAAAGATTGTAAAATTACTTTATAAACTTACAGGTAAGGGAAAGTTATTTAAGTGGACTGATAAATAGTAAAAGGTGTTTAAAGACCTTAAACACACTTTCGTTACAGTATTAGTCCTAACCTTCCCCGATTTCTTAAAACCTTTTTAAGTTAAAACAGACTCCTTAAAGTTTGTAATTAGTGGAGAACTTAACTAAGTTTAAAATAATAAGAAACGTTACCTAATTACCTTCTTATTAAAAGGAATCTATAACCTAACCTTATAATATCTAATCTATAATAAGGAACTGATAGTAATTATTTAATGTTTTACTAAATAAGTACTGTATTTAAATAATATAAAGGAACTAGTCTAGGTCTTTTCAGATTATAATAACCTTTAATACTTCTTAATAAAGGAACTTAATTTACAGCAGGTATAATAAGTAAAGTTAATAACCCTGTTCTACTTTTAAATTCACCACGTTAAAGGAAAAGATAATAAGTAAGCTAATACTCTTAATTAGAGATAAGACTATAAGGATACTAATCCAGTCCTAATCCCTATCACTATATTTAATAAAGTAAAAAACGGCACGTTAAAGCATACACTATAAGTGTTAGATAACTAAACGCTAGAATAAATTATTAATATCTGTATAAACTTATAAACAGAGTATAATATCTATTAATAATAACAGGACTTTTAAATAAGAAGGCTAACGGAAGGAACCTGTAAACATAAGTGCCCTTTAGGAGACTTTTTAAAGCACGTGTAAGATTATAGTAAGGAGTGCCTAAAGTATTTAAACTATAACGAAACTGGTTATTAGCTGGAACAGCTGTTAAAAGGTGTAAACGGCACACCTAAACCAGGAGTAAGGCTTTAATATTAAGAGAAACTGTATATTTATAACCTAGATAAATAAAAGGAGTATGTTTAATAGGTTTATAAATCTTAACTTAAAGGATATATAGGCCGAGCTAAGACACTTACGTAAGCCTAACAGGCGTATACCTTCCTTAGAATAAAAAAGCTAATTAAGGAAGTAGTTAATAATTACGACATCTGCTACTAAAAGCAGAATTAGTATTATAAGCCTTATAGGCTTTTTAAACCACTCCCCGTATTATAGGCGTTATAGAATTCTATCTTACTTAATTTTATCACTGGGATCTTAAAGTCTAAGGACCTTACTATAAGAGTCACTTATAACTAGATCCTTATAATAGTTAACAGATTAATAAAATGGGCTTACTTTCTACTAACCTTAAAGGATATAATAGTAGAGTAACTTACTTATATCTTTAAAAAAGAGGTAATTTTACAACACCTCTGGCTAAATAACATTATTACAAATTAAGATAAGCTAATTATGTCGAAATTCTGGTAAAGATTAATATAAAGGATAGGTGTGAAAAGTAAGCTTTTAATAGCTTTCCACTTACAGATAGACAGCTAAATAAAGTAAGTTAACTAGATACTTATAACGTATCTCTAAGCTTATATTAATTTTAAATAAGATAATTAACTTAAGCTGTTACTAATAATATAAATAGCTTATAATATAACATTAGTTAAGTTAATAAGTGTGTTACTATTCTTTATTAATTACAATAAGGAGCTTAAACTCCGTTAAAGCCCACTTACCAGTGCCCCCTAAGCCGTAATCTGTGTAAACTAAATGTAAGAACTATATAACTACTTATAAGCCGAATTTAAGTTCACATATAAATAAATAAAGAAGTTTACTAATAAACATTAAACTAAGTAATTAGTATTTAAGAAAAAACTCCACTATAATAATAAATAAGTTAAAGGACCGACTTTTTAAAAAGGAGACTACGTTTACCTTTTTTCACGAAACTTATATTTAAAACAGCTTAGTAAGAAGCTTAACTTTAAAAGGTACAGACCGTTCCGAATTAAGAAAAAGGTTACTACCTTTAATTACAAACTAGACTTACCTACCAGTATAAAGGTGTAAATTAAGGTTTTTCACATCTCACTTTTAAAACCTGCCTTAAAAAGAGTTCTTTTAAAAAAGAAGGTTAAGATCGATATTAATAAGGATAAGTACGACGTTAAGGAAGTTATAAATTTACGAAAGGGAAAGAACACATTTAAATATCTTATTAAGTGGTTAGATTACAGCCCTGAAAGTAACTTATAAAAGCTAGTTAAAAATCTTAAGTGCCTAAACCTGATTACAGAGTTCCATTAAAAAAACCCAAACTAATTAAAGCTAACAATAAGAACTAGAAATAAGATAAAGTCTAATATTTAAATTACCATATTAAAAAGTAAGACCACTGTGGGATTTAAAGCCTAAAAAGTGGTAAGAAACTCCTTAATAGGTACGGAAAGATATTTATTAAAACCCTTAACTAAAGTTATAAAGACCTTAAACTTAATAAGGAGGCAGGGCCTTTAAAGCTCCCAGTAAGCTCTATATAAAAATAAGTACTATTAAGAGGAGAAGTTAGTAAAAGTGAAATACAAATACACTACCATTATATTAAAAAGCCATTTTATTTATTAAAAGAAAAAAGTAATAAACTAGGTTAAAAAAAGGTTACTAACTGTGGTGACCCTTTAGAAAAAGAACCAGCAGGCGTTCCTGTTAAAAAGCCTCCCTAGTTAAAGGACTTACTAGCTTTAAAAGGAGCAGCCAGACAGGCCTCCTCCTACTCCTGGAAATAAAGGATCTCCACCTCCCGGCTAAACGTAAAGAAAACTCACTCTTCTATCCTATAACACTAGGCTTTAATCTATTTAAGTTAAGTAGCGGCTTTGTAAAGCTTTTAGGTTTTCAGCTTTAAATTCTATATAGTAACGTCGTACTTAATGTTAAGACAGCGTTTCTTAAAAAGGAGCCTGTTGAAAAGCAAAAGGGGTCAAGGCATTGGAAAGCAGTGTGTGTTGAAGGTGATTAATTATTTCTATCTTCAAGAGCGGAAGCCGTGTTATTATAGCCGTGAGGGTGGCCAGTGCACGGAGTGCATTGGCCACACTCGCTTCTGCGAAGCGAGGTTGGCTGACTGAATACGAGGTTGGCAGTGGAGTCTGGCGTTCTTGGCTGT
>Ga0247780_1000692_pt1 | contig 28413 bp, 30 predicted proteins | sample UWRJL079202R5_FD_179927 | JGI IMG/M metagenome (GOLD analysis project Ga0247780, IMG submission 179927) | Plant litter microbial communities from Arlington Agricultural Research Station in Wisconsin, United States - UWRJ-L079-202R-5 | ecosystem: Environmental > Terrestrial > Plant litter >... | reverse complement strand
TATTGTCCCCGCCCATGCCAGACATAGAGGCGCACATCACCGGCAACGTGTGGAAAATCGAGGTCGCGGTCGGCGACCAGGTGTCCGACGGCGACTCCGTCGTCATCCTCGAGTCGATGAAGATGGAGATCCCGGTCGAGGCCGAAGACGACGGCACCGTCAAGGAGATCCGGTGCGAGGAGGGCCAGTCCGTGAGCGAAGGCGACGTCCTCGTGGTGTTGGAGTAGGTCATGGCGGAACTGGCGGGCGGCAAGCTGGTCCTCGACCGACCCGCCGAGGCGGTTGCCAGGCTTCGCATCTCCAACCCCGAGCGCCGCAACGCGCTCGACCACGACATCCTCGACGCGCTGGCCGAGGTCCTGCCCCAGCTCGATCGCGGGATCGAGACCCGGTGCGTCCTCATCACCGGCGCGCCCCCCGTCTTCTCGGCGGGCTACGACATCGCGACCATCCCCGAGGAGACCTTCGAACGCGATGCCGAGGCGCTGGTCGCCCACCCCTTCCACGCCGCGATGGAGGCGATCGCCAAGCACCCCTGGCCGACCGTGGCGGCGATCAACGGCCACTGCCTCGGCGGCGGCCTGGAGCTGGCGGTCACCTGCGACCTGCGGATCTGCGCCGCCGGGGCCAAGCTGGGCATGCCCCCCGCGAAGCTGGGCCTGATCTACGGTCATACCGGGCTGCGGCGGTTTCTCGACACCGTCGGCCTGCCGCGAACGCGCGAGCTGTTCATGACCGGCCGCAACTACGAGGCGATGCGGGCGGAGCGGATCGGGCTCGTCAACGAAGTGGTCAGCGACGAGCGGCTCGAGGAGGAGTCCGTGAAGCTGGCCGCCGGGATCGCCTCGAACGCGCCGCTCTCGGTGCGGGGAAACAAACAGGCGATCGGCCTGCTCAATTCCTCCCCGGTGCTCACCGAGCAGCAGGAGGCCGGCCTGATCGCCCTGCGCGAATCCGGCTTCGCCTCCTACGACTTCCGCGAGGGCATCCGCGCCTTCGCCGAGAAGCGCCGGCCCGAGTGGACAGGACGGTGAGCGCGGAGGCCGGCGCCGCTCTCGCCGCATCCGATCCGACGATGGCGGGGCTGATGGAGCGGATCGGCGGGATCGACCTGGCGACGCGGCTGCGACGTCGCAGCGAGGAGCGACCCGCCGACGCCTACGGGGCCCTGCTGAGGGCGATCGTCGGCCAGCAGCTCTCGACCAAAGCGGCCCGGACGATCTACCTCCGGGTGCTGGCGATCTTCGGCGGCGCCACGCCGTCGCCGGCACAGCTGCTGGAGGCGAGCGAGGCCGACCTGCGGGGCGCCGGCCTCTCCGGGCGCAAGGTCGAGTACGTGCGCGACCTCGCCTCGCACGTGCTCGCCGGCGAGCTGGAGCTGGACCGCCTCACCGAGCTGGAGGACGAGGAGGTGATCGAGGAGATCGTCGCGGTCCGCGGCCTCGGCCGGTGGACCGCCGAGATGTTCCTGATCTTCCACCTCGAACGACCCGACGTGCTCTCCGGCGGCGATCTCGGAATCCGCAAAGCCATCCAGATCGAGTACGGGCTGGAGGAGATGCCGACGCCCCAACGGGTGCTGGAGATCGGCGAGCCCTGGCGCCCGCACCGCAGCCTCGCCAGCCTCTACCTGTGGGAGTCTTTGGCCGCGGTGCCCGGAGGCTGAAGTGCGCCTCCGCCTCTGGCTGGCGCTGAGCGCGGTCCTGCTGATCGCCGCGGGATCGGTGGCCGCAGCCGTCGTCGCCTACCTCGACGATCACGCCGACTTCCAGCAGATGCAGGACGAAGAGGCGGCTCGGTCGGCGCGCCAGGCCGAGGCGGTCGCCGCCCTCTCGATCGGCCAGCTCGCCAGCGCCGCCGCCTTCTTCCAGGCCGAGGGCTCGTTCACCGAGCACGAGTTCGACGTGGTCGCGGAGCCCCTGCTGGAGCAGGGGGCGCTGAGCGGGACCGCCTTCCTGCAGCGGGTGCCGAATTCCGAGCGCGCCGCCTTCGAACGCCGCCACGGCGCGCCGATCCACGAGATGAGCAGCCGGGGCCCGCGGCGGGCCGGGTCGCGGGACGCCTACTTCCCGATCGTCTACGCGGTCAGCGAACGCGGCACGATCGCCCCGGTCGGCTACGACCTCGGGTCGGACCCGCAGCGGGCGCCGTTCCTGCACCGGGCCCGCGACCGGGGCCAGGCGGTGGCGACGCCGCCGGTGTCCCTGCTGCTCGGTGGCGCCGGCATCAACGTCTACCGGCCGGTCTACCGCGACGGCGCTCCGACCGAGACCGTGGCGCAGAGGCGCGCCGCCCTGACGGGGTTCGCCGCCGGAGCCTTCCGGATCCACGACCTTGCCGCGGCCGCGGTCGCGACCGTGCCGGACGAGGTCGACGTGCAGCTGCGGATCGAGGGGAACCCGGTCTACGGCGCCGCAGGCGAGCTGGAGGGCGCCGCCAGCGCGCCGATCCGCATCGCCGACCGCACCTGGCTGCTGGTCGTCCGCGACCCCAACTCCCCCGACGTGGCGCTGCCGGTGCTGCTCGCCGTGGTCGGCATCGCGCTGGCGGCGCTGCTGTCCTCGCTGATCCTCACCTGGAGCCGCAACGAACGGATGCAGGAGCTGCAGCGCCAGGCCAGCCTCGACCCGTTGACGGGCCTGAAGAACCGGCGCCGCTTCGAGGAGGAGCTGCGGGTGGCGATGGCCCGCAGCCGTCGTGACGGCGCCACGGGGGCCGTCCTGGTGCTGGACCTCGACCGCTTCAAGCAGGTCAACGACTCGGGCGGCCACCAGGCCGGCGACCGGATGATCGAAGAGGTCGCCGACGTGCTGCGCGAGCGCACCCGGGAGAGCGACGTGCTGGCCCGGCTCGGCGGCGACGAGTTCGCGGTCGTCCTCCCCCGCTGCGGCGTCGCCGAGGCGCGGACGGTGGCGGAATCGATCAGAGAGGCGATCGCCGCGCACCGCTCCGCCGATCCCGGACTGGGCCGGATCACCGCCAGCGTCGGCGTCGCGATGTTCGGCGAGGACCCGCGCACCAGCCCCGAGACGGTGGTCTCGGAAGCCGACACCGCGATGTACGCGGCGAAGGACGACGGGCGCGACGGAGTCCGCGTCTTCGACCCGCTGGCCGTGCGGGGCGAGGCGCGCTAGCGCGGGCGAAGCTCGCGCCGGAGGTCGAGGACCCGCTGCGTCGCGGCCTCGAACTCGTCGCGGTCGAGCCTGCCGGCGCGGAGCTTCGCCGTCAGCGCCCGCCATGCGCGTTCGGCCGGCGCCGGCTGCGTGAAGAGCAGGAGGTCGGAGCCGGCCCGGGCCGCCGCCACCCCCGCCTTCGCCGGCCCGCCGAAGGCGCGCACGGCGACCGAGTCGAGCGCGTCGGTGATCGAGACCCCCTCGTAGCCGAGGCGGTCGCGCAGCTCGCCGCTGACGATCGCCCGGCTGAACGCCGCCGGGGCCGGCGAGAACGCCGGGTAGATCGCCGTGCTGAGCATCACCAGGTCGCCGCCTGCCGCGGCGAAGGCGCGGTAGGGCGCCTCGTCCACCCCGCGCAGTGCCTGCTTCGAGAGGGCGATCCGCTGCACCGCGAAATCGGTGTTTTCGACCGCCGCGCCCATTCCGGGGAAGTGCTTGCCGGTCGCGGCGACGCCGCCCGCCTGCAACGCGGCGGCGAACGGGATCGCGGTCGCCGCCACCCGCTGGGCGGTCGCGCCGAAACCCCGCCCCGTTTCCGCGATCGTGCCGCCCGCGCGGGCGACGTCGAGGACCGGAGCCAGGTCGACGTTGACGCCGACCTGGCGCAGGTTCGCCGCGGTCCGGCGACCCTGTTCGCGGCTGAAGGCGGCGCCACGCGCTCCCATCGTCGCCGCCGAGGCCGTTGGCGCTCCGTCGATCCGCTTCACCAGCCCGCCCTCCTGGTCGACCATGATCAGCAGCGGATCGCGCAGGGCCGGCGGGCGCGGAATCCCCTGCAGCTCGGCGATCAGCCGGCGCGCCGCGGCGCGGCCGGGAAGGTTGTCGGCGAACAGGACCACGCCGGCGACGCGGCCCGCGTGGATCGCCCCCTTCAGGGAGGGCGGGACCGCGACGCCGTCGAAGCCGGCGACGATCCGCTCCCCGGCCAGGTGCGGGACCGGCAAGGTGGCGGCCACATCGGGGCGTGGAGCCGGGCCGTCGCCGAGCGCGGCGCCGAAGGCAAAGGCGCCCGCCGCGAGGCCGGCGAGCGCGCCCAGTGCCAACCGCCTGCGTCGGGCCGTCGACCATTCCATCGGCCGGACGCTAGCGCGTCCGGAGCGCTTCCTAGCCTTGCGGCCACCCCCTCCTCGAAAGGGACCTCCATGTCCTCTCTGATCACCCACGACGAAGCGCTCGCCTACGGGCGGCTGACCGATCACGACGAGATCGGCGCCCTGGTCGAGCGAGCCTGGCAGGTCCGCCGCGAGAACTTCGGAGACTCGACCGACATGTGCTCGCTGGTCAACGCCAAGTCGGGCGGCTGCGCCGAGGACTGCGGCTTCTGCGCCCAGTCCCGCTACGCCGAGGCCGACACGCCGATGCACGCGATGCTGGAGCCCGAGCAGCTCCTCGAGCACGCGAAAGCGGCCGAAGCGGCCGGCGCCCACCGCTTCTGCATGGTCACCCAGGGCCAGGGCCTCTCCAAACGCGATTTCCAGAAGATCCTCGAGGGCACGCGCCTTGTCGCCGAGCAAACCAACCTCAAGCGCTGCGCCTCGATCGGCCACATGTCGGCCGAGCGGGCGAAGGCGCTGCGCGAGGCGGGCGTCCAGCGCGTCCACCACAACGTCGAGTCGGCCCGCTCCTACTACCCCGAGGTCTCGACCACCGTCCGCTACGAGGGACGGCTGCGGACGATCCAGGCGGTCAAGGAGGCGGGCCTGGAGACCTGCGTCGGCGGCATCCTCAACCTCGGCGAGTCTCCGGAGCAGCGGGTCGAGATGGCCTTCGAGCTTTCGGAGATCGACCCCACCTCGGTGCCGATCAACCTGCTCAACCCGCGCAGCGGCACCAAGTTCGGCGACCGCGAGCTGATGGACGCCTGGGAGGTCGTCAAGTGGGTGGCGATCTTCCGGCTGATCATCCCCGGAGCTCTCTTCCGCCTCTGCGGCGGCCGGGTCGAGAACCTCGGGGACCTGCAGCCCCTGGCGGTGAAGGCGGGGCTGAACGGAGTGATGATGGGCAACTTCCTCACCACGCTCGGCGCCGAGCCCGAGGACGACCGGGCGATGTTCGAGGACCTCGGTCTGAACGTGGCCCGGCAGCCCGACAACGGCGCCAACCCCCGGCCCGACAACCGTTCCGGCTGGCTCGAGGGCGAGACGCCGGCGACGCCGATGGACGAGCTCGTCGACCGCCAGGAGGAAGCCAACTTCTGGGATCCCTCGACCCAGCTGCGGGTGGTGAAGAAGGCGAAGAAGCCGCCGCCCTACCCACAGGCGGCATGACCGACGTAGCGGAGCGACTCGCCGAGCTCCGCCACCGGGGGCTGTACCGGAGACTGCGGCTCGTCGACGGGCCCCAGGGCCCGCAGGTGATGCTCGGCGGCAAAGCGGTCCTGCTGCTCTGCTCGAACAACTACCTCGGCCTCGCCGACCATCCGCTGGTGCGCGAAGCGGCGGCCGAGGCGGCGATGCACTGGGGAGCGGGCGCCGGGGCCTCGCGCCTGATCTCCGGCACGATGGAGCCGCACCTCGAGCTGGAGGCGGGCCTGGCCGAATTCAAGGGCTACGAGTCGGCGCTCCTGTTCGGCTCCGGCTACCTCGCCAACACCGGGGCGATCGCCGCCCTGGCCGGCCCGGGCGAGGTCGTCTTCTCCGACGAGCTCAACCACGCCAGCATCGTCGACGGCTGCCGCCTCTCGCGGGCCGAGACCTTCGTCTACCGCCACGGCGACGTCGAGCACCTGGCCTGGGGCTTGCGCGGCGCGGGCGAGCGGGCCTCGCTGATCGTCACCGACGGCCTCTTCTCGATGGATGGGGACCTGGCGCCGCTGCCGGAGCTGCTGGAGCTGGCGCGACGGCACTGCTGCCGGCTGATGGTCGACGAGGCGCACGCGACCGGGGCGATCGGGCCTCGCGGCCGCGGCTCGGTCGCGGGCGCCGGGCTCAGCGGCGAGGTCGACGTCGTCGTCGGCACGCTCGGCAAGGCGCTCGGCTCCTATGGCGCCTATGTCTGCGCCAGCGCCGAGACCACCGACTTCCTCGTCAACACCGCCCGGCCCTTCATCTTCTCCACGGCCCCGCCCCCGCCGGCCGTCGCCGCTGCCGGAGCCGCCCTGGAGCTGCTGCGCTCGGAACCGAAGCGGGTGGAGCAACTGCAGGCGAACGGGGCCCACCTGCGTTCCGCCCTGGCCGCCGAGGGCCTGCGGGCCGCCCGCTCACGCTCCCAGATCGTTCCTCTCGAGGTCGGCGACGCGGCCCGCACGATGGAGCTCTGCGAGCGCATCCTCGAGCGCGGGGTCTTCGCCCAGGGCATCCGCCCACCGACGGTCCCCGACGGCTCGTCGCGGCTGCGCTTCACGGTGATGGCGACGCACCGCCCCGCCGAGCTCGAGCAGGCCGCGAAGCTGGTTAGCGCCGCCGCGCGCGAGCTCGGGATCGGCCCCGGCGCCGCGCCCCTCGCCCGAGCCGCCTAGGACACTCGGGATGGGCGAGACGCCGGCGGGGGTGTTCGTCACCGGGACGGGGACGGAAGTGGGAAAGACCGTCGTCGCCGCGGCGCTTGCGCACACCCTGGCCTCCGAAGGCCGCGCGGTGAACGTCTTCAAGCCCGCGGTGACCGGGCTGGACGAGGACGGCGAGGCGGACCACGAGCTGCTGCGCCGAGCCGCCGGCTCCGCGCAGGGCGACGACGAGATCGCCCCCTATCGCTACGGCCCGCCCGCTTCGCCACACCTCGCGGCCGAACTGGCCGGCGAGGAGATCGAGCCGGCACGGCTGCTGGCCGCGGCGCGGGCCGCGGCCGCCGGCGCCGACGAGCTGGTCTGCGAGGGCGTCGGCGGACTGATGGTGCCCCTCTCCCCCGGCTACCTGGTCCGCGACTTCGCGGTCGACCTGGGCCTGCCGTTGGCGGTCGCCTCGTCGCCCGGCCTCGGCACGATCAATCACACCCTGCTGACGATCGAGGCGGCGCGAGGCGCCGGACTCGAGGTCGCGGCGGTCGTGCTGACCCCGTGGCCGGAGGACCCGGGCGGGATCGAACGGTCGAACCTCGAGACGATCGCCGCCCTGGGGGATGTGAGGGTCGAGACGCTGCCCCGGCTCGACCTCGGCCGGCCGGGCTCCTGGCCGGCGCTCAGCCGGTGAGGATCACGTCGAGGTTGGAGCCGGAGAGCTCCACCTCGAAGCCGGCATCGGCGGCGACGGCGGCAGCGGCCTCCCGGCTCCCCGGCGCCTTCTTCGCCAGCAGCAAAGCTCGAGCCACTTCGCCCCGCACCGCCTTCGCCATGTGCGAGACCGGCTTGCGCTCGCCGCCGCTCTCGGCGAACGCGCGCACCGCCAGCAGCGTCGCCCGCTTCGGCTTCCACGCCGCTGCGTAGGCGGCGGAGCGCATGTCGACGATCAGCTCGCCGGGCTCGTCGGGCAGCGCTGCCGCCAGAGCGCCGCGCCACCAGGCCGCCGGCGGTCCGATCGCCTCCAGCCTCGCCTTGGCCGAGAAGCGGTAGTAGGGAATCCTGTCCTGCGGGCGCACGAAGCCCCAGAGGGCGCTGGCGATCAGCGCCCGCTCGCGCGAGCGCGCCGGCAGCTCGGACAGCCGCAGATGGTCGTACAGAACGCCCGTGTAGACGTCTGCGGCCGGTGCGGCGGGCGCCGTTCGCAGCCCCGCGTCGACGGCGACCTCGCCGGCCTGCCCCTTGGAGATCGCGAGCTGTTCGATCGCCCGCGAGACGGGCAGGCGGCCGAGGCGCTCGAGCGCCTCGAGCAGGGCGCGACGGCGCCCCTCCAGCTCCGGCGCGAAAGCGAGCGAGCCGAGGTCGACCGGGTCACCCTCCGGGGGCGCGGCCTTGCCCTCAGACGGCGGCAGCAGGACCTTCACGGGCCGATTACTACCGGGCGGGCGCCTCTTGCGCGGCGAGCGCCTCGCCACCGCCGCCGACACCGGCCTCGGCCGCCTCGAACGTGACCTGCTTGCGCTTGGCGCGGATCGTCACCGCGGCCACGGCGGCGCCGAACAGGGCGACCGCGCCCGAGACCGACATCGCCAGGGCGAGCCCGTCGACGAAGTCCTGCGGGGTGGCGCCCTCGAAGCTGTGGCCCGCCGCCCCCTGGAAGATCGCGCCGGTGACGGCGATCCCGAGGCTGCCGCCGACCATCCGGAACATCGAGAGCACCCCGGAGGCGATGCCGGCTTTCTGCACGGGGACCGCGTTCATCGCGGCGCTGGTCATCGGCGACATCGTCATCGCGATCCCGATGCCCAGCAGCATGAAGCCAGGCAGCAGGTCGAGATAGCCGGAGTCGACGGCGATGCCGCTGAAGCTGAACAGGGAGGCGGCGACGATCACCAGCCCGCCGGTGATCAGCCAGCGCGGGCCGACCCGGTCGGAGAGCCGCCCCGCCACCGGCGCCACCGTGACGATCATCAGGGTCGAGGGCAGGAACCTGATCCCCGCCTCCAGCGGGGTGTAACGGAGGATGTTCTGCATGTAGAGGGCGAGGAAGAAGAAGACGCCGAGCATCGCGAAGGAGACGATCAGCGCCACGACGACGGCGCCGAGGAAGTTGCGATCGGAGAAGAAGCGGAACTCGACCATCGGCGCCCGCACCCGCAGCTCGATCGCGACGAAGGCGACGGCGCCGATCGCGGACCCCGCGAGCAGCGCCACGATCTCGGGCGAGCCCCAGCCCCAGGCGTTGCCCTCTACCAGGGCCAGCACCAGCGCGGTCAGCGTCCCCGTGAGCACCGCGACGCCGGCGTAGTCGACCTCGCGGCCGACGCTGGTGTCGCGCGACTCGCGCACCGCGAACAGCGCCGCCGTCACCGCACCGATCGCGACCGGGATGTTGAGGTAGAAGATCGCCCGCCAGCTGACGTGCTCGGTCAGGAAGCCGCCGAGGACCGGTCCGACCGCCAGCGCCAGGGCCGAGACCCCCGCCCACATCCCCATCGCCTTGCCGCGCTCGGCGGCCGGGAAGGCGTCGGTGATGATCGAGAGCGTCGCCGGCATCATCAACGCCGCGCCGACGCCCTGGACCACCCGGCTCAGGACCAGCGCGGTCGCGTCCGGCGCCAGGCCCGCGGTCGCCGAGGAGGCGGCGAAGATGACGACGCCGAAGAGGAACATGCGGCGCCGGCCGAAGATGTCGCCGAGCCGCCCGCCGGTCGCCAGCAGCACCGCGAAGGAGAGCGTGTAGCCGTTGATCGTCCACTCGAGGCCGGAGATCGAGGCGTCGAGGTCGCGCTGGATCGAGGGCAGGGCGACGTTCACGACCGTGTTGTCGAGCATGATCATGAACAGGGCGAAGCACATCGCCCCGAGCGTCCACCACTTGCGGTTGTCGTCGGTGATCAGGTGCCGGTAGCGGGTCATGCGGTCTCGATCCCCTTCAGGTGGTCGTAGGTCTGGGCGATGTCCTCGCGGTCCATCAGCGCCTCGACGGCCGCGTCGAGCTTGCGCCGCTGCGCGGCGCTGAGGGTCGCGGCGAACGCTTCGATGCCGGACTTGCGCACGGCGACGAGGGTCTCGACCAGGTCCTTGCCCTTGGCCGTGATCCGCACCTGGCGCACGCGCCGGTCCTCGGGGTCCTCCACCCGCGTCGCCAGCTTCTGCTTGACCAGGGCGTCGACGGCGCGGCTCATCGAGGGCAGCGAGACGCCGAAGACCTCGGCCAGATCGCCGACCTGCCAGGCCTCCGCCGTCTGCCCCAGCCCGCCCAGCTCGAGCAGGACCTTGCACTGCGTCATCGAGAGCCCCGACTCCTCGATCACCCGCAGCTGGTTGCCGCGGTCGTAGAGGAAGACGTGGCGCAGCAGCGCCGTCAGGCGGGCGGCGGTCTCATGCGCATCCGCGGCTTGCATTCCCGAACAGTTGCATAGCTGCAACTATTCCTCAAGCGCAACAGTTGCTCCCGTGAGCTATGTCACAGAACGACCGGGTCCTCCTCCTCGCGGCGGTACGGCCCCGGCTTCGGCCGGGCCTTGCCGCCGGGGAAGGCGAGCCGCAGGATCGTCCGCTGCACCATCCCCAGCTGCTGCATGAAGGGGCCGCTGTTGTATGGGAGGCCGTAGCGCTCGCAGATGTCTTTCACCTGCGGGGCGATCTCCGCGTAGCGGGTGCTGGGGATGTCCGGGAAGAGGTGGTGCTCGACCTGGTAGCCGAGGTTGCCGCTGGCGACGTGGAAGAGCGGCCCGCCCTCGATGTTGGCGGCGCCCAGCAGCTGGCGCACGTACCAGCCGCCCGCCGTCTCGTTCTCGACCTCCTCCTGGCTGAAGGTGTAGGTCTGGTCCGGGAAGTGGCCGCAGAAGATGATCGCGTAGGCCCAGACGTTGCGGACGACGTTCGCCGCCGCGTTCGCCTTCGCCGCCGACTTGTAGGCGCCGGCGCCTTTGTCGACCGCCCGCCGCACGCTCCCGGCCAGGCCGCCCTTGCGCTGCCGCCGGCTGTTGCGCGGCAGGGCGCCGCGCTGGTCGAGACCGTCGAGCGCCAGCTCGACCGCCGCCGTCGCCAGCCCGCTCAGAAGCGGCCAGGCGATGTAGTCCTTGACCACCTGGCTCTTCGCCTTTTCGCGGATGCCCTTCAGCTCCCGCTTCAGCTGGCGCTTTGACTTCTTGCCGGTCCGGATCGCCTCGAAGTCGAGGTCGTGGACCGCCACGCCCCACTCGAAGAAGGCCGCCAGCAGCAGGTTGTAGAGGGGCTGGAAGAGGTAGACCGGGTTCCACTTCTGCTCCGGGTCGATCCGCATGATCTCGTAGCCGAGGTCCTTGTCCTTGCCGCGGATGTTGGTGAAGGTGTGGTGGACGTAGTTGTGGGAGTGCTTCCAGGCCTCGGAGGTCGAGGCGGTGTCCCAGTCCCAGGTGGAGGAGTGGATGCGGGGGTCGTTCATCCAGTCCCACTGCCCGTGCAGGACGTTGTGCCCGATCTCCATGTTCTCGAGGATCTTCGCCGCCGAGAGCGCCGCGGCGCCGCCGAGGCGGGCGGGGCGGTTGCGGGAGGCGAGCAGCAGGACGCGGGCGATGGTGCCGAGGCGCCGGTGCATCTCGATCATGCTCTCGATGTAGCGGCGGTCGCGCTCGCCGAGCTCGGCTTTGACGCGGTCGCGGATCGCGTCGAACTCGACGGCGAGGGCCTCGACCTGCTCCGGCGTCAGCCGGTGCAGCGGGTTCTCGATCGCGGGCGGTGGTGCGGTGGCGGTTGCGTTCATCGGTTCCTCTCGGTTGTCAAAGTGCGATCTCGATCGGCCCTTCGGGGGCGTTGACGCAGGTGCGGACCATCTCTCCTTCGACCCCGTGCACCTCACCGGTGCGAAGGTCGCGGATGCGGCCGTTGCGCAGCTCGCCGACGCAGGTGTGGCAGATGCCCATCCGGCAGCCGAAGGGCAGGGAGGCGCCGGCTTCCTCGCCGGCGACGAGGATCGGGGTGGCGCCGTCGCAGCTGGTCTCCACCCCGCTCCTGTCGAAGCGGATCGTGCCGCCCTCGCCGCCGGCGGAGACGCCGCCGATGATCGGCTGGAAGCGCTCCATCTCCAGCAGCGCGGGGTCCCCTTCGGTCTCCCAGTGGGCGCAGAGGGCGTCGAGCATCTCAGCCGGGCCCGAGGCGAAGGCATGGCGCTCGCGCCAGTCGGGGCAGAGCTCGTCGAGGTGGGCGGCGGCGAAGCGGCCCTGCTCGCCGGTCAGCTGCAGGTGCAGCCGGTAGCCGTCGTGGGCCTCGGCGAGAGCCCGCAAACGATCGCCGAAGATCACTCCCTCGGCGGTGCGGGCGGAGTGGATGTGGACGACGTCGCCGACGCGGTCGCGGCGATGAAGGCTGCTGAGCATGCTCATGATCGGCGTGATGCCGCTGCCGGCGCTGATGAAGAGCAGCTTCTGGGGAAGCGGATCGGGGAGGACGAAGGTGCCTTCGACGCCGCCGAGGCGGACGACGTCGCCGGGGCGCGCCGCCCGGACCAGGAAGGGCGAGACCTTGCCGGCTTCGACCAGTTTCGGGGTGATCCCGATGCAGCCGTCGGTGCGCTCGGGGTCGGAGGTCAGCGAGTAGGCGCGCCAGTGGTGGATCCCGTCGACGACGACCCCGATCCGCAGGTACTGGCCCGCCTTGTGCCCCGGCCACTCGTGGCCGGGGCGGATCAGCACCGTCGCCGCGTCGGCCGTCTCCGGCTCGATCCGCTCGATCCGGCCGCGCAGTTCCCGCGTCGACCAGAGCGGGTTGATCAGTTCCAGGTAGTCGTCGGGGAGCAGGGGGGTGAACAGCGAGCGCAGCGCCCGGAGGGCATGGCGGCGCATCGCCGGAACCTGGGGTATCGCTCCTCGCTCAGCCATCGGAACCAATCATGACACGAATCGATGTAAAGTTTGTGGGTGTAGTCACACAGCGGCTCACCCGGGGAGCCCCTACCCGAATTCCAGCCGAAGTCACGTCTAACGTCGCCTGGCGATGGCGGACCCGTCCCAGCTGGACCACGATCACGTCTGGCACCCGTTCACCCAGCAGCAGGGCTGGAGCGAGGAAGAGCCGCTGCTGATCGAGCGCGCCGAGGGGTCCTACGTGATCGACGCCGCGGGCCGGCGCTACATCGACGGCACCTCGTCGCTGTGGTGCAACGTCCACGGGCACCGCCATCCCGCCATCGACCGGGCCGTCCGCGAGCAGCTCGACCGCGTCGCTCACTCGACCATGCTCGGCCTCTCCCATCCGGGCGCCGCGGAGCTCGCCGCCCGCCTGGTCGAGATCGCCCCGGCCGGCCTCTCTCGCGTCTTCTACTCCGACTCCGGCTCGACCGCGGCGGAGGTCGCCGTGAAGATGGCCTTCCAGTACCACGCCCAGCGCGGAGCGGCGGGGCGCACCGCCTTCGTCAAGCTCCGCGGCGCCTACCACGGCGACACCGTCGGCTCCGTATCGGTCGGGGGGATCGACCTCTTCCACGCCGCCTACCGCCCGCTGCTGTTCGATACTCACGCGGCCGAGCCAGGCGACGCCGCCGACCTCGAGCGAGTCCTCTCCGCCCACGGCGACGAGGTGGCGGCAGTGATCGTCGAGCCGCTGGTCCAGGGCGCCGCCGGCATCCTCGTGCAGCCGCCGGGCTACCTGCGCGAGGTCCGCCGCCTCTGCGACGAGCAGGGCGTGCTGCTGATCTGCGACGAGGTGGCGACGGGCTTCGGCCGCACCGGCACGATGTTCGCCTGCGAGCAGGAGCAGGTCGCGCCGGACTTCCTCTGCCTCGCCAAGGGCATCACCGGCGGCTACCTGCCGCTGGCGGCGACGCTGACGACCGAGCGCGTCTACGACGGCTTCCTCGGGGCGCCGGAGGAGCAGCGCACCTTCTTCCACGGCCACACCTACACCGGCAACCCGCTCGCCTGCGCGGCGGCGCTGGCCAACCTCGACGTCTTCGAGGAGGAGCGGACGATCGAGCGGCTGCAGCCGAAGCTGCGGCAGCTCGCCGGCAGGCTCGAGGAGATCGGGGCGATGCCCGAGGTCGCCGAGATCCGCCGCTGCGGCTTCATGGTCGGGATCGATCTCGGCGATCACGACCCGGCGCTGCGGATGGGCCACCGGGTGACGCTGGCCGCGCGGGAGCGCGGTGCGATCGTGCGACCGCTCGGCGACACCGTCGTCCTCGTGCCTCCACTCTCGATCGACGCCGAGGATCTGGATCGCCTGCTGGACATCGTCGCCGAGTCGATCGCGGAGGCCTGCGCTCCGGTCGGCCGCGCGGCGACCCCGGTGGAAGGCCGCGACCGCCTCCCATACGCGGCCTGAGTCAGGCTCCTCCCTCCCCGGCCGTATTCCCACCACCCCCCGGTAGGGTGCGGCGATGGGCGAGAGACGGCGAGGATCCGCGGAGGCGCCGAACCTCGGAACGCCCTCGAAGCCGCGACCGTCGGCATCCGTGGTGCTGCTGCGGCGGGGCGGCAAGCACGGGGACCGCGAGCTCGAGGTGCTGCTGCTGAAGCGCAGCGAGAAGGCCAAGTTCATGCCCGGCGTCTGGGTCTTCCCCGGCGGCGCGGTCGATCCGGGCGACGGCGCGGAGGATGCCGGCTATCGCGCCTGCGCGCGGCGGGAGCTGGCGGAGGAGGCGGCAATCGAGCTTCCTGCCGGCGAGGAGCTGGTCCTGTTCTCGCGCTGGATCACGCCGGAGGTGATCTCGACCCGCTTCGACGCCTGGTTCTTCCTCGCGCTGGCGCCGGCGCACACGCCGCCGAAGCCGGACGGGATCGAGACGACCGAGGCGGCCTGGTTCCGCCCGGCCGCCGCGCTCGAGGCGCAGGAGGAAGGGGAGATCGTGCTCGCCTTCCCGACGCTGAGCCAGCTGCGCTCGCTGCTCGAGTTCCGCACCTCCGAGGACGCTCTCGCCGCCTATCGCGACCGCCAGGTCGAGCCGATCCTGCCGAAGGTGATCGGGACCCGGGAGAACCACCGCGTGGTCCTCCCGGGCGACCCCGACTACCCCGCCTGAGCCCGGCTCAGAACTGGCGCTTGGCGGCGGCCGTCACCGCCGCGGCGGAGCAGGGGTTGGCGGCGCGGTCGTAGGCGCCCGCCGAGGGAGACCAGACCGGCGCGCGAGGCGTGTTTTCGTCTTCGAGGCCGGAGCCCGGGCTGGGCGCGCCCAGCGTGACGACGACGGCGTTGCCGCTCAGCACCATCGATGAGTTGCCGAAGGTCACGGCTTTGCTGACGTAATCGCCTTTGAGCGCGACCGAGCCGAGGCCCGTGCCCGCCACGGTGAGCGTGTCCGCATTCGAGGACTGGCCGATGGTGACGCTGACTCCGGCCGGCGCGCCACCGCTCCAACCGGCGAGGATCGAAGACGGTTCGGGCGCCTTGTCATAGGTGAAGGTGACCGTGTCCCCCATCTCCGCTTTGCCGCTGTTGCCACCGCCGACGTTGGCGGTATCGAGGGCGGCGCCAGCGAAGGGTCCGTTGTCGACCACCACCGGGAACGCCTGACCGCGCGAGTTGGCCGCCGCGTCGGCGAGCGTCAGGGAAAACGACTTCGACCCGGCGCTCACGCCGGCGCCGGCCGTCAACCGGGGGCTGCGGTAGTTGTAGACGGCGTCGCCGACCGGGTAGGAGCCCGGGCTGAGCGGAGCGGCGGACTGGCCCGCCGTGATCGTCGAGACGTCCGCGGTCACCGCTGCGGTGCCGCTCGACGGGTTGCCCGAGTCGATGACATTCGCGTAGACGTAATACGTTCCTCCAGCCCTGACATAGCCCCCCACACCGCCCTGCGACTTGACGATCGCGCTGGTCCCAGCGCTCGGCGCGACGAAGTCGGGAACTGCGGTGACGGTTTGCGGGTTCCGGCTCGTGTCGGTGAAGCTGGCGGCCGAGAAGCCGACCGCCAGCAGGCAGGCCGCCAGCGCAGCCAGCGAGAGGGCGATTCCGCCGCGGCCGCTCACGAGCTGCCGCTCCACTGGAACGCGAGCGCGGTCGAGGTCCCCTGCAACGAGGCCTCGCCGGCCGCCGCGGGCCAGCTCAACGTGAACCTGTAGGTGCGGCTGGCCCCCGGAGCGAACGACCCCAGCCCGACGCTGCCGAACGCGCCGAGCTTGCCGCTCCATATCGGGTTGGAGCCGGCACCGGTGGCGTCCTCGATCTCGAGGTCGATCGCGGCGGCCAGAGCGGCCCCGGTCAGATCGCTCGCCCGCAGGGTCACGACCGCCGGGGCCGTCCCGTCGTTGCCGATCGCGATCGTGCCCTGCCGCCTGTCACCCGGGCGCATCCCGGCCGCGGCCACGATCGCCTGGTTCGGGGCCGAGGAGCTGAGCCGCACGCTGGCCGCGGCCAGCGAGGCGGAGTTGGCGCTTTGCGAGCTGAAGGTCGCGCCGCTGAACATGGCAGAGCCGAGCGCGAGGGAGACGAGAGCGAAGGCGCCCAGCAGCAGCCAGCGGCGCGAGCGGAAGAGCAGGCTCAGCCGGTCCATTGCGGCCCCGCTCCGCCCGCCTCGGCCTCGCGCCGACGGGCCTCCTCGCCGGCATCGCGCCAGATCCCGCGCAGGATCAGAAGCGCCAGCACGATGGCGGGAAGGCCGATCGCCAGCATCCGTACCGCCGGCAGAGAGAGGGCCGCCAGGAGATACCCGACATAGGGAACCGAGAAGGCGGCCCGGGCCTGGTCTGCCTGGTCGAGATCGAAGGTCCACGGATCGGCGCTGGGGTTCGCGTCCCCCTTGGTCCGGAAGATCCGCTCGCCCTCTCGATCGCTGCCGATCCAGGCGATCCGGTGCGTCAGCAGATCGTCGGAGGCCGTCCCCGCTGGCGGCTGGTAGGTGATCACGTCGCCCACCTCCAGGTCCTCCACCGGCACCGCCTTCGCGAAGACGATCGTGCCCTTGTCGTAGGTCCCGCTCATCGAGCCGCTGACGATCACGTAGCGCTCGTAGCCAAGCGCGGCGGGGAGCAGCAGGACCGCCGCCAGCGCCAGGCAGAGCACGGTGACGCCGGCTCCGAGCCAGCGGACTACCGGGACCGACCTCATTCGTCGGCCCCGGCGCCCCGCCGATGGGACGCCGCTAAGAGACGGCATCCCACTGATAGCCGACGCTCACCGCCGAGCCCCTGTAGGCGTTGTCCCCGGTCGTCGCTGACGCCGGAGTGCCGCCGTCGGGGAACGTGACGGTGAATCGATAGGTGCGGGCCTCGCCTGCGGCGAATTTGCCGAGCGATTGCGCGCCCATCGCGCCAACCTTTCCCGAGTACACGACGACCGGCGACGACGGGTTGGACACGTCCTGGATCGAGAGGTCCAGCACTCCCGAAAGCTGGCCGCCATTGGCGCCCGGCGTATCGGTGAGGTTGGCCTTCGACAGGCTGAACGTGCCATCCACGTTGCCGCTGTTGGTGATCGTCACCGTGCCGTTGGTCGAGGTTCCCGGCACCAGGTTGGCAGCGGTCAGCACCGCCGCGCCGTCCTTGGAGTTGGACTGCGCGAGGTTGCCTGCGCTGAACGTGTTGCTGGGGTTCGCGGACTTCGAGGTGAAGCTCGCGCCTGATCCAACGACCGCACCAATCGCCAGCAGCGCAACGAGCAGCGCTCCCAGCAGATGGCGTGGACTCGAGAGGATCACGGAAATGCGAGACATAGGTGCCTCCTTCGGGGCTCGAACGATTGGCTCCGAAAGCGGCAGCCGAGCTGCCTCGACCGAAGTCGAGGCCTCTAGCTTTGCGTCCCCGCCTCGCGGCGGGTTTGCCTTGAATCGCTTCCATGCTCAATCGCCATCGGCAGTGGCGCGCCGGAGATTGAGGACGCGAAGGGGCCTAGAAGAACTGGGCGGGGTCGACGCCACCGGCCCAGACGCCGCCGCCGAAGGCGACGGGCAGGGCCAAGGCGAGGATCGCGACGGCAGTGGCCAGGGAGAGAAGGTTCCGCGCGATCACCCCCACCCATCGACTGTTCTCGACGGGTCTGCACCGCACTGGACCCATGTATGAGGCGCGGGCGCTCAGCTGGCGGGGAAGGGCTCCAGCCCCGCGTGCCACGGACCGGGCGCGTAGGTGTGGATCCCGCTCTCCTCCATCTCCCCCTGCAGCCGCTGGAACAGCCCGCCGGCGTTCTTCAGCGCCGCCTCCAGCTCGGCCTCGGTGCGCTCGCGCAGCCGCCAGAGAAACCAGAGCTGGCGGTCGTTGACGCCGAAGTCGATCTCTCCGGTCATCCCCGTCACCCAGGCGAGGAAGCCGGGCCCGAACAGCTCGCGCAGCGCGATCGGGTCGTACTCGCTCGGCACCGTCGTCCAGAAGCGCCGGTTGAAGTCGATCGACTCGAACTCGACCTTGCGCGAGAACCGCTGCGCCACCGCCTCGCGCCCCTCTACCGACTCCACGTTGAAGGCGGGAACGACCTGGGCCAGGTCGGGCATGTGCGCCTTGGCGAGCACCGCCGTCGGCAGCACCGCCTTCGAGAAGAGGCTCCCGACCTCCCGTTCGTCGGCGTCGCAACAGGCGCCCCAGAACCCCTCCGCCAGCTGCCCGGTCAGGCGGTTGACCCCGCCCACGCAGAGCGCGACCGGGCCGTCCTTGGGATTGATCCCGCCGACCTCCTCGTAGGTGAGCCCGTGGCGCTCGCCGTAGCGGCGCACGGCCTCGGCCCACTGCTGCGCTTCCTGCCTCGCCCCCATAACCCGATCCTACGGTCCACCGGCGGCTAGGATGACTTCACGTCCGGTCCGAGACAGGAGCCTTCATGACCATCGCCATCATCGTCGTCGTCGCGATCATCGTCATCGCGGCTCTCTACTTCATCGTCAAGCGCAACTCGATCATCGCCCAGCGCAACCGGGTCGACGAGTCGTGGAGCGGGATCGACGTCCAGCTCAAACGGCGCCGCGACCTCGTGCCGAACCTGGTCGAGACGGTCAAAGGCTACGCCGAGCACGAGCGGGAGACGTTCGAGAGGACGACCCAGGCGAGGGCCGAGGCGATGGCCGCGCAGGGCGTCGGCGACACCGCCCAGGCCGAGGCGAAACTGGGCCAGGCGCTGGCGGACCTGCGTGCGGTGGCCGAGAACTACCCGACCCTGCGGGCGACCGAGAACTTCCAGCAGCTCAGCCGCAACCTCTCCGAGCTCGAGGACGAGATCCAGGCCTCGCGGCGGATCTACAACTCGAACGTCCAGTCCTACAACACCGACATCGAACAGTTCCCGGGCTCGATCGTCGCCAACGCCGGCGACTTCGAGCCGCGCGAGTACTTCGAGATCGCCGAAGCTGACCGCGAGCCCGTCGCCGTCAGCTTCGACAAATAGCCCGTCTAGAATTCCTTTCCATGACGGCCACCACGGAAGCGACCCTCTGGATCTGCGACAGCTGCGGGTTCATCTACGACCCCGAGATCGGCGACCCCGACGGCGGCATCCCGCCCGGGACCCCCTTCGAGGACATCCCCAAAGACTGGTTCTGCCCGGTCTGCGGCGCGCGTACCTCTGACTTCCGCCCGCTGGAGCCGGGCGAGGCTTAGCCGCCTCGGCTCCACCGCGGGTGATCGCATGAAGTACGACTACGACTGGCTGGTCGTGGGGTCGGGGTTCGGGGGCTCGGTCTCGGCGCTTCGCCTGGCCGAAAAGGGCTACACGGTCGGCGTCCTCGAGTGCGGCAAACGGTTCCGCGACCAGGACTTCCCGACGTCGACCTGGGACCTGCGCCGCTACTTCTGGGCGCCGCGCCTGGGGATGCGGGGGATCTTCCGCGTCACCCCCTTCAAGGACGTCGCCGTCGTCAGCGGCTGCGGGGTCGGCGGCGGCAGCCTCGGCTACGCCAACACCCTTTACGTCCCGCCGACGGACTTCTTCCAGGACTCGCAGTGGCGCGATCTCGCCGATTGGCAGACGGAGCTCGCCCCGCACTACGCGGAGGCCCAGCGGATGCTCGGGGTCACGGTCCACGAGCACGACGACGCGGCGGACGAGCTGCTGCGCGAGTTCGGCGAGGAGCTCGGCGTCGGCGACACCTACCAGAAGACCCCGATCGGGATCTTCCTCGGCGAGGCCGGGAAGACCGTCCCGGATCCCTATTTCAATGGCGAGGGCCCCGCGCGCACCGGCTGCACCCACTGTGCGCGCTGCATGGTCGGCTGCCCGCACGGGGCGAAGAACACGCTGGTCAAGAACTACCTCTGGCTGGCCGAGCGCCGCGGCGTCGAGGTGACGCCCGACCGCATGGTCACGGAGATCCGCCCGCTCGGCGCCGAGGACGGCAGCGAGGGCTACGCGATCACCAGCGAGCGCTCCGGCATGCTGCGCGGCCGCGGCCGCCGCACCGTCACCGCCCGCGGCGTCGTCGTGGCCGCCGGCGCGCTCGGCACCAACAAGCTGCTGCAGCGATGCCGTCTCGGCGGCTCCCTCCCCCGGATCTCGTCCCGTCTCGGTGAGCTGGTCCGGACCAACAGCGAGGTGATCCTCGCGGTCACCGTTCCCGAGGACTACCCCGACGACCTGACCAAGCGAGTGGCGATCAGCGGCAGCATCTACCCCGATCCCCACACCCACATCGAGACCGTCTCCTACGGCAAGGCCGGCGACTCGATGAACGCCCTCTACACGCTGCTGGTCGGCGACGGCACCCGCTTCACCCGGCCCCTGAAGCTGCTGGCGCAGATCATCCGCCACCCCGGCAAGTTCGCGCAGGTGATGTGGCCCAAGGGGTGGTCGCGGCGGACGATCATCGTCCTCGTGATGCAGACGCTCGACAACGCGATCGCGCTGCGACCGAAGCTGAAGCGCTCGGGCGACGTGCGCCTGCAGACCGAGCAGGATCCCGAGCGCCCCAACCCGACCTTCATCCCGGTCGCCAACGAAGCGGCGGAATGGCTGGCGAAGCGCACCGGCGGCATCGCCCAGAGCTCGATCAACGAGGCGCTGATGAACGTGCCGACGACCGCCCACATCCTCGGCGGCGCCGTGATCGGCCACGGCCCCGAGGACGGGGTCGTCGACAAACGCCAGCGGGTCTTCGGCTACGAGAACCTGCTCGTCTGCGACGGGGCGGCCGTGCCCGCCAACGTCGGCGTCAACCCCAGCCTCACGATCACCGCTCTTGCGGAGCACGCGATGGCGGAGATACCGGCGGCCGCGACCTCCAGCGAGGCCGCGGCCGAGGCGCAGCGCGTCGGCTAGCCGGCGTCGGCGAAGCGCTGGGACACGTAGTCCCAGTTGACGACGTTCCAGAAAGCGTCGATGTATTCGGGCCGTTTGTTCTGGTACTTGAGGTAGTAGGCGTGCTCCCAGACGTCGCAGCCGAGCAGCGGGGTCTGGCCGTCGGAGACCGGCGAGTCCTGGTTCGGGGTTTTGGCGATCGCCAGCCCGGAGCCGTCGTGGACCAGCCAGGCCCAGCCGGAACCGAACTGGGTGATACCGGCTTCTTTGAACTCGTCTTTGAAGGCGTCGAAGGAGCCGAACTTCTCGGCGATCGCCGCGCCGAGGTCGCCGCCGGGCTCGCCGCCGCCGTCGGGGCTGAGCATCTGCCAGAAGAGCGTGTGGTTGTAATGACCGCCGCCGTTGTTGCGGACCGGGCCCTGCTTGTCCGCCGGCAGGCTGGAGAGGTTCTTCAGCACGTCCTCGACGTCGCGATCGGCCCACTCCGTGCCCTCGAGCGCGGCGTTCGCTTTGTCGACGTAGGCCTGGTGGTGCTTGTCGTGGTGGACGCGCATCGTCGCCTCGTCGATGTGCGGCTCGAGCGCGTCGTAGGCGTACGGAAGATCGGGAACGGAGAAAGGCATCTGGTGACTCCTCGGTCGAATTCGAACTGGGATACGGAGCCTAGCGGCGGCGCAGCGCCGGGGCGGCCGCGGTCTGCTCGCCCGCGCCGTCCGGCTCTTCCGCCGGTTCGAGCTCTTCGCCCGCCGGCCCGAACAGTCCGCGCGGGACGGCGTCCGCGTTGCCGCCGGTCCAGGCGTTGAAGCGGTACCAGGCGGGCTTCGCCCGCCGCTTCTCGGTCAGCAGGCCCGCCGACCGGCAGAAGCTGCAGCTCCCGCCTTCGTCGGTCCAGGTGAACCACCAGACGCCGCGGACCCGCCAGCGCTGCCGGTTGGCCGAGAGCATCGCGAACGCCCGCGAGAGCTGGTTCGCCTGCCCGTAGAGCCCCCGCTCCCAGCGGGTCGGGCCGCTGTTCGAGCCCCAGCCCAGCTCGGTCACGTAGATCGGCGTGCGCGCATCGCCGCGCAGGCGCATGATCCGCCGCAGGTTCTCGATCTGCGCGCGCATCGCCGCGGCGCGGGCGACGTACGGGTGAAGCGCGACACCGTCGAAGTAGCGCTTTACGTTTCCTGCTCGGTAGAGGCGCGTCAGGAAGTCCCCCGAGGCGGCATTGGGCGGCACCTGCAACGGGCGCCCGAAGAAACCGCCGAGGATCACCTCCGCACCCGGGTCGACGCCGTGGATCGCCCGGCCGGAGATGCGCACCAGCCGCGCAAACGCCTCCGGGTCGACCGGCTCGGCGAAGGTGACGATGTTCTCCTCGTTCCAGACCTCCCAGCGGCGGATCGGCAGGAAGGGCAGGTCGGGGTGCTCTGCCCAGAACGATCCGTCGGGGCCGTAGCGCCGCACCGCTTCGCGCAGCAGCTTGCTCCAGCCCCACCGCTGCCAGGCGCTCCGCACCGGCAGGTCGATGACCTGAGGCGCGACCCATTCCGGCGAGCCCCAGACGAACGGCATTACGTGAATCCCGGCCTCGGCGGCGAGCCTTACCTCGCGATCGAAGCCATCCCAGTCCGCCTCCGCGACGGTCGGGACCTTCTCCTGCACGGAGGTCCAGTAGAGCGGCAGCCGCACCCGGTCGACGCCGGCTTCCCGCATCAGCTCGAGGTCGGCGCTGTTGGCGACGCTCTGCGGAGAGACGCCGATGAATCCCGGCGGCAGGTCGGCGCGAGCGACCGTCGGCAATGCCGCCGCGAATACCGCCAGGAAAGTGGGGAGGATCTTCCGACTCATCGCCTACAGGAACCGGGCACGGAGGCAAAGTAGCGGCCGCCCCGGCCGAGGCGGAACCGCCTCCCCGCCGCGCTCTGAGATAATCGCCTCTCTCGGGGCGTGGCGCAGCCTGGTAGCGCGCACCGTTCGGGTCGGTGAGGTCCCCGGTTCAAATCCGGGCGCCCCGATACAGGCCTCTGGCGTCTAAGCCACCGCCGCTCTCCGCTGGGCGCAGTGGCTCGCGCGTCTAGCTGCCCTGGCCGATGCCTTGGTTTGTTTACTCAGGCTTTCTTGATAGCCTTTCCCTGGGTTTCGAGGGTTCGAAGCGGCAGGGCCGAGGAAAGCGACCAAGGCGGTATGCATGAGGTACCTCTTCACGATCCTTGCCGCAACGGCGGCCGCGAGTCTGATGGCGCTCATCGGGGCGAGCTCGGCTTCGGCCACCGTCCTCTGCTCTGAATCGGCGACAAGCGGGTGCACGAGTTACGGAAAAGGCGCCGCCCTCGACGGCCTGATGACGGCAAGCTCCACGTTCTCCTGGGAAGGCACGACGCTCCTTGAATGCTCCTCCGGGATGGTGGAAAGCACGACCAGCAACGCCGGAGGCTCGAGCGAAACAGTCAGCGCCGCGATCAAAGAACTGACCTGGAAAGCATGCACCAACACAATCCATACGGCTAGCACCGGTGAATTGGAAATTCACCATATTTCCGGCACTGACAACGGCACAGTCACAGGCAAGAACATCAGCATGGCAATGACCACCATGTTCGGCAATTGCACCTACGCCACGGGAGGATCTCTCGATCTCGGCACTCTCGAAGGCGGCAACTCTGCGACCCTCAAAATCAACGCGACCCTCGCCAAGACCGCCGGCTTCTTCTGCCCGCCCAAAGTCGGATGGACGGCGAGCTATTCGGTCATATCGCCCGAAGCGCTGTACATCGGAGCAAGCGCCGCCGCTGCGGCGCCGATGATCCGCTTGGAAAACACCGGCGGTCCCCCCAAAGCCGGGACGAAGAGGTGCGAATTTACGGCTCGCTTCGAAGTATGCAAGTTCACGGTGAAAAATGAATCCGCATTTCCCGTAATCGTCACGATCGAGGAAGTCACCGGGCCCGGAGGCAGATACAGCATCATCAACAAAGCATGTGCAAAAGGGGTAGAAATCGTCGCTGCCGGATTCTGCGAAGGCGAAATCAGGTTGGAAGTGAACCCGGGAGCGAAATGGAGCAACGGGTATCTCGTCCAGGTGGAAGAAAAAGGATCTGGCGGGAAAAACCTGGCCGGAATGAGCGGCGTCATGACGACGCCGTAGGGCGTGGGCTCCGAGCTTGCTCGGAGAAACCGACCCGACTCGATCGCCCTAGCCGACTTCGCCTATCGCCCGCTCGATCTCGCGCAGCCTGGCCCCGTCCTGGATCGTCCGGGTCCCGCTGGGACCGGTGACGATCGCCGCCTGGCGGACGCGGATGCCGAGGTCGCGGGCGAGCTCCTCGTAGCCTTCGAGCTGCTCGGGGATAGGGCCCTCCCCGTCGAGACCTTCGTCGAGGGCGGTTTCCCATTCGGAAGGCTCCAATTCTTCGATGCTGCCCGCGATCGTCGCAAGATAGTCGCGGTCGATGCCGAAGCGCTCGGCTTCATCCTGGTTGCGGAAGAAGAGGTAGGTGTACTGCCATCCGTAGTTCTGCTCGGCCGCGGCCTCGGCGCCGTAGAAGCCGAGCTGCTCGGTGTTGATGCTGTTGGAGTAGTGGCGGTAGAGGATCTGGACGTCGCCGGGCCGGGCGTAGCGTTCGGCCAGGGCCGGGACCGCGTTGAGGAAGTCCTCGCGGCAGGCGGCGCACTGGAGGTCGTTGAAGAGCTGGATCGTGACCGGGGCGTTGGAGGAGCCGAGCCGGTCGCCTTCCTGAGGGACGCCGCCGAACAGGCGCTGGGCGTCGCCGATGCCGTCGACGTGGACCACTTCCGGGCCGGCCTCCCGGGTGGAGAGCTCGACGACCGTGTAGCCGAGCGCCAGAACGGCCAGGGCGAGAACCGCGAGGACCCAGAGCCGACCGCGACGGGGCAGCGGCTTGGCGGCGGCGGCGGACACGGGCGGCATTATCCCGGCGGCCCTCCCGGGGCGTCGCGAGAGACCTCGCCTGGCGTTGACACGTCCGCCGCGAGCGATAACACTGGATACCCACTTTCAACTACCTCGGGAGGTCTTCATGGCCCATCACCTGACGCCCAGCGAGCTCGCCGACCAGCTGCAGATGAAGCGGCAGGAGGTGATCGGCAAATGCGTCGAGATGGGTGTCCCGATCTTCCACGGCCGTATCGATCGAACGCTGTTCGAGTCCTCCCTGCACCGCCGGGCCGCGCGGCAGCGCCCGCCACGAGCCTCCACCGGCTGAAGCTGAACTAGACTCCCCGACCGATGGATCGGGGAACCAGGTCGAAGACCCTTGCCGACCTGCTGCCGCTCGCGGCGCAGGTCTACGGCGACGCGCCCGCGGTGCGCTACAAGGAGGGCGAGCAGTGGGTCGACCGCAGCTTCTCCGAGGTGCGGGAGATCGTCCGGCCGTTGGCCCTGGGCCTGGCCGCGCTGGGGGTTCGGAAGGGCGACCGCGTCTCGATCCTCGGCAACACCCGGCCGGAGTGGACCTACTTCGACTTCGCCGCCCTCTCGATCGGCGCCACCGTGGTCCCGATCTACCAGACCAACTCCCCTGAGGAGTGCCGCTACGTGCTGGAGAACTCCGACGCCAAGGTCGTGGTCGTCGAGGACGAAGAACAGATGGAGAAGATCCGCAAGGTCCGCGACCAGCTGCCGAAGCTGGAGCACGTCGTGCGGATGACCGGCTCCAGCGATGACGCCATGTCCAGCGAGGAGCTTGCCGCCAAAGGGGAGGGCGACGACGCCCGCTGGGAGTCGCTCTACTCGGCCGTAACGCCCGCCGACATCTGCACCTTCATCTACACCTCCGGCACCACCGGACCGCCGAAGGGCTGCATCATCAGCCACGGCAACTACCGGGCGATGCTCGACATGGTCAACGAGACCAGCGTCATCGAGCCCGAAGACCTCAGCTACCTCTACCTCCCCCTCGCCCACTCCTTCGCGCTGCTGATCCAGCTCGGCAGCTTCGACCTCGGCGCCACCCTCGCCTACTGGGAGCGGGATCCGCTGAAGATCATGCCCAACCTGGCGGAGCTGAAACCGACCTACTTCCCCTCGGTGCCGCGCATCTTCGAGAAGATCTACACGATGGCGACCAGCGCCATGGAGAAAGAGGGCGGTCTGAAAAAGGCGATCTTCGAGTGGGCGATCAAGACCGGCTCGAAGGTGCGGGCGATGGAACGGGAAGGCCGCGAGCCGGGGTTCCTGCTCAGCCGCCAGTACGCATTCGCCGACAAGAAAGTGCTGTCGAAAATCCGCAACCTCTTCGGGGGCAAGCTGCGCCTCGCCGTCTCCGGCGCCGCCCCGATCAACCCAGACATCCTGCGCTTCTTCGACGCCGCCGGGGTGCTGGTGCTCGAGGGCTGGGGCATGACCGAGACCTCCACCGCGGCGACGATCTCCAGCCCGGACGATTTCAAGATAGGCACCATCGGCAAGCCGTTCCCCGGTTGCGAGGTGAGGATCGCCGAGGACGGCGAGATCCTCGTCAAGGGACCGAACGTCTTCCAGGGGTACCACAAGAACGAGGAGGCGACCCGGGAGACCATCGTGGACGGCTGGCTGCACACCGGAGACGTCGGCGAGATCGACTCCGACGGCTTCATCAAGATCACCGGCCGCAAAAAGGACATCATCATCACGGCCGGCGGCAAGAACATCACCCCGGCGAACCTCGAGGCCGAAATCAAGCAGCACCCCCTCGTCTCCCAGTGCGTGGTGGTCGGCGATCGCCGCCCCTATCTCGTCGGCCTCGTCACCCTCGATCCGGAAGAGGCCGCGGCCTACGCGAACGAGAACGGCCTCGACCAGACGCCCGAGCAGCTCGCCGCCAATCCCGACGTCAAGGCCTCGATCATGGCCCACGTCGACCAGATCAACCAGAACTTCGCCCGGGTCGAGCAGGTCAAGAAGATCGCGATCCTTCCCCATGACCTCTCGCAGGAATCAGGCGAGCTGACGCCGACGCTGAAGGTGAAGCGGGCGGTCGTCGCCGCCAAGCACGAGGACGAGATCGAGAAGCTGTACGCCGGCTGAGCTTCCTAGGAAGCCTCGCCGCTCTGCCGCAGCAGCACCGACGTCGTCTGCTCGAGCACCCGTTTCCAGGCTGACGTCTGCTCGGGCTCCTCTTCCCCCGCGCGCTCGACGACACGGCGCACGCGGCGGGCGGAGATTTCCAAACCATGACGCTCGGCGAGCTCCTTGAAGCGGTCGTAGTCCTTGGCCAGCGTCGCGGTCACCGATTCGAAGCCGTGGCGGGCGATCCTCAACCGCCGCGAGTAGTCCATGATCGGCGTCCCGAACATCAGCTCGTCGTTCGGGTCGGGCTCGACGAGGACGATGTCGACGCCGGGGTATTTCTCCTGCCACATCCCCACCGCCTGATGCAGGCGCTGGTGGGCGATCAGGCGGAAGGTCTGGTTGGCGATCGCCGGCAGGCCCATGTCGGAGACGCGGCGCACGCGGCTGCCAGTCACGGTCGGGATCGTCGTCTCGAAGTCGTTGACGAAGGGAACCAGGGGGTTGACCACGACGATGAACTTGGCGCCCTTCTCCACGGCGATGTCGACGTTGGTGGTCGAACGGATGCCGCCGTCGATCAGCTGGCGCCCCTTGAGGTCGACCGGCTTGTAGACGATCGGGAGGCAGGTCGAGCACTCGACCGCCTTGGAGATCGGCACGTCGGACCAGCCCTCCTCGCCGAAGACGATCCGCTCGCAGGTGTCGAGGTCGGTGGCGGTCAGGTAGAGCTCGCGGTCGAGCAGCCGGAAGTCGTTCACCCGACCGCCTTCGTTGAGCGCTTCCTCGACGTAGTCGGCCAGCCCCGAACCGGAATAGAGGCCGGTCGGCAGCGACTCGGCGAGGCCGACGCCGATGTCGATCGCGGAGAGCTCGCCGATTCGCGCCAACTGCCGCAACAGCTCGACCGTGCGCAGGGGCAGCGAGATGGCTTTGCCGAGGAATCCGAGGTAGTTCGGCTTCAGCACCCGGTTCAGGTCCAGGTCCTCCATCTCGGAGGGGACGCGGGCGTTCAGCACCTGCATCATCTCCTCCGGCGTGACGCCGTTGGCCAGCATCCCGGCGACGAAGGCGCCGGCGCTGGTCCCTACATAAACATCGAAGTTGTTAACGGTGCTGTTGACCGCGAGGAGGTCGAGGGCACGCAGCGCGCCGATCTCGTAGACGCCGCCGGTGAATCCGCCGCCGCCCAGGACCAGGGCGGTCTTCGAGGGACGTTTGCGCCCCCGCGGTTTCCTCCGGCGGGGCTGCTTCGACTCGATGTCGACGACTTTGCCCATCAGGAACAGCAAGTATCCCAGGCCCATCGGCCGAGCAAGCCGCTACCTTGGCGGCCTGTCGTGTTCCTACCGGGGATGAGACGAGCTTCGATCGTGCTCGCGGCGCTCTGCGCCGGGCTCTTCCTGCTCGCCGGCAACGCCCACGCCAGCCAGGCTTGTAATGAGATGCGAAGCATGCTGACCCGCGGCGGCGGCTCGGCGAGCGGCCTGATCGTCGTCGAGTCGGAAAGCCGCGACGTGGTCTGTGCCCGCGCCCCCGGCCGCCAGCGCCCCCTGGCCTCGAACATGAAGCTGTTCACCACCGCGACGGCGCTCTCGCGATTGGGGCCCGACACCCGGATCCCGACCAAGGTCCTCGAGGACGGCGAGATCGACGCCGGGGGCGTCCTCCACGGCAATCTCTAC
>Ga0247780_1000691_pt1 | contig 28614 bp, 34 predicted proteins | sample UWRJL079202R5_FD_179927 | JGI IMG/M metagenome (GOLD analysis project Ga0247780, IMG submission 179927) | Plant litter microbial communities from Arlington Agricultural Research Station in Wisconsin, United States - UWRJ-L079-202R-5 | ecosystem: Environmental > Terrestrial > Plant litter >... | reverse complement strand
AGGGGGGGGGGGGGGGGTGGGGGGGGGGGGGGGGGGACGACGGGTAGGGAATGGGGAGTCCTGACGCTCGCGCAACTACAAGCGTAGGTGCAAAGCAGGCTCAGATGGTCTATGGGAGATTAAACTTTCCGCTGGGAAAGGCGTGTGCTGTGAAGGGGGGGAGGGCTGAATGGAACTGGATCTCACCTCCGTCACTTGCCATGATCTGCGTTGGACCCTAGTTTACCGGTTACGATCCCCCCGCTCTCTTCGTTTATTTTCCTCTCACGCCCCTACACCCCTATTGCATTGCTTTGCGGTGTTCCTTTGAAAAAGGAGCCACAAAAACAGGAGGATTGGCCGGCCCCCCGGATATCTGCAACGCAACCCCAAGGAGCTGCTTACTGCAAGTACTTGGGGCGACGTGGACGCTCAGGAGTTAATACACCGTCACGTCGAACTGCACGTTACCCCTCTCCGTCAGTGATCGCCGCTGATGGGCCGTTTTGCATAGGAAGATCCTAGGTGCGATGAGCGAGACGGCTGCAGGACACGGCGAAGCCTCTGCCGGTGGTGAGCCAATCACGCAGCAACAGAGGGCGTTTCCCACGGCGAGGACAGGACGCATCGTCTACTCTAGCTTCCCGTGTTTTATTGCGCCGCAGCGCCATCCTCTGGCGTTCTGACGTCGGGATTTCCTTGACTACCACTCGAGCTGCCAGGGACCATCGAAAAGTTGTCTCAACATGACCGTTTCCACCGCCAACGGATGCAGAGAGACCCTGAGGACAGCACCGAGACCTGGGAACAAAGGAACGAAGGCGGGGAAGAGGGCGGGACGGGCACTGCGAAACATGGGCTGCCAAGAATGGCAAGACCCTGCTGATCTCGACAGGAGCTAAGGCCGCGGCCGCGGCGTCGAGGTACCAGGTACCTGAGTGATGCATGGGAGCCGGAGTAAAACGGAGGCGGAGCGTGACGGCGTCAGCTGCGCAGCCATGGTAACCGTCGCGCTCCGTTGCCTGACGTCTTGTCCGCGATGGTGATGAGAGCGAGGCAAAGAGTCGAAGCTTCTTTGGTACGGCGCCGTGGACGAGATGACGGAGCACCCACATCCCCTGAGTCTCCCAAGATAACGACCTTTTAGCGGGGACAGAAGACGCGCTAGGCCAGAGGTACCTTTTCCGCCAGTTCTGGACTCGCAGTCGTACGAGGATCGGCAGCGATGGAGGCTCTTTTCGCAAAAAGTGATCAGCCTTGCGATGATGTCAGTGGTCGAGACCTCGTTGCGTGCATGATGCACCAAGCTGAGGTGTGGGTGCGGCTTCTGCCAGTTCCGAAGTACCAATACGCCGAGCTTTCCAACGGAGGGCTTGCTGCACCCTGCCGTGTGCTCTCCACTGTAGGGGTCCAGTTCGAGTTGGCACGGGTTGGGGCGTGGAGGGAGAAAAAGTTGGCAGAAATTTGCATGGTAAACATGGAAAACTGCTACTATTCCATGCTTTCTGCCGATTTTGCTGAGAAATCCCATCCCACCAGCAGCAGACATCTGTCCACAGGGCCATCCCACACTGACATTCCCACACACACGAGTACATCAAAAGGCCGACCGAGGCTGACTGCTTAATTGAGAGAATTAGGCAGACTGCGCTTCGACAGCAAACCGAGCAACAGGGAGGCGGTCGCGGCGAGAACGCCGACGTTTCGAAATTCGATGTCAAGCAACGGCAGGGGCTCTTGTCGTGTATGACGTCAGAGAGATCCTCAGAAAAGGGCCCCACCACTTTTTGGGTCTTGGCGCTGGGGTGTCAACCAACGACAGGCCTTGTTTTAATTGGTCAGTCGCCCTCGCGATCATCAGAAAGACATCACAAAGCCAGGGATCTGAAAAATAAGCTCGTCGTGCAGGAAAGCCTGGGCCGCCCTACGAGATAATAGGCAAAGGACGAAGGCGAAATCTAGAACATTACGGAGTAGGGGTCGACCAACCCCCTGGAGAGCCACAGAGCGTTCGCCATTGCTCATTGCTCATGGAATGCTTCATCCGATGCGTCGTCGATGAAGTCCGAATTGACGCTGTTATGTCATCATCTCACCTCTGCTCCCCGGCGCGGAGTGGACCTTCGTACAAGCGTAGCGCAGCGTTGACGCCAGCCGCCCGTTCTGTCGTCACCTTTTCAGCCGCTTCCTAATTCACCTCGTCACTGAGCTCAATTGAGTAATGAGACCAATTACGTACGCGGCAACAGGCCCCTAATATTGCTCGTCTAGGCTTCCATCCCACACTATTGACACCCACTAGACCCTGTAGTACTAGATGCGGTAGTCCTGAGGGGGAGCGCCGTGACGTAGACGGAGTCAGTCAGGGTCCTCGTGGCACTTAATGCACGCAACACGAAGAGAAAAGGACCCCTATTTTGCCTTGCAGGCTTTTTTTTTCGTAAGGTACCCAGTTCCTTCACAGCGTACAAGCCTCAGCTCGATGGGTATGCCTGTATGACATGATGGCATAGCGGAGTGTGTAGCCGTGACGACGTTTGTTGTGTACGTACAGTGTCCTCTTGGGGCGGGAAAGCACACCACTCCGTGACGTTGGTTTCACGTGGCAAACTGCATGACGCCCGATGGGTCGAGGACGTCGGCAGAGTCCCGCTATCAGAAATGGGCGTTCCTCTCTCTCTTCGAACTATCCGGAGACGGACTAGGACACAGGCACGACAGATAGCCTGCGGGGTTGAAGCTCGTGTCATCAGCGTCTTGAGCAAAAACATCATCCACAACTATGTCGTCTTGAGATCTGCGTCGGTCTGCTTTGTCCCGGCCATCCGAAAACAGCCTCGCCGGGCCATGATCCGTACATACCCGTGATACCTTACCGAGCTTACCTATGAAAACGCTCCCGATGACAACACGCGCCGATCACTTCACTCATGGTCCTCCCCGTCCGAGTGATATGCGAAGCCTTTCGGTACAGGCAGCGGCACCTCGGCTGCGTCGCCGTCGTCAGGATCGACCTCCTCCTTTCCCTCCTTCGGCTTCCCCACCGCCGCAATACTATCCAACCTCACCACACCGCCCTCCCCACCTTGCCTCCCGGGGCCCCGTAGCAACGCCGTCATCCACTGACACCATTGCCACGGGCTCTCCCTGCCCCCCGGCAGTGAATTGAAGTACTCCCACCCCATCACCCCCCCAAACCCCGGATGTCGTCCCACTAGCGCAGGTAGCACCGTCGCCAGCGCATTCCACGGCACCCACCCCCCGCCATTCTCGGGGTTCGTCACCAGCCCCACAACCACCTTCTCCGCAGGCCACCCCTTCCGCAGCAACATCTCGTACATCAGCGGGTTACTGCAATCCCCCCACCCACAGTAGAACTGCGCGTTATACCACCCAATCTCCCGCCCGCGCATGACCTCTAAAGCCTCGTAGTCAAACCCGCTGAGGTTATGCTCAGCATTAAGCAGCGCCGCCGCAACAGGTGCCAGCGTGATGAGAAACTCCTTGCCAAAATCGGCGCGCAGCCGGTCGATGAGACGCACTATGCCCGCGAGAGACATGTGCTCCTCGACGTCGAGGTCGAGGCCGTCGAGGGAGCGGGACTGCACGAGCTGGTGCAGGGGCAGGTAGTAGCGCTCAAAGGTGGCTTCGTCTTGGTCGAGCCGCGTGAAGCTGCCTTTGGCGGCGCCGCCGAGCATGCCGAGGACTTTTATGCCCGAGGCTTGGAGGATGCGTAGCTCGGCCCAGAGGGTTGTGAAGCGTGGGTGGGAGGGGGGGTGGTCGTTTAGGGTGAGGGCTGAGGGGTCCTCGTTGATGTCTGGGAGGGGTTAGCGGGTGGGTTCTGAAAGCGGATAGGGGGCGAGTTGCGGACGGATTGCGGCGAGGATGAGGTGAGTGAGGCCGATCGCGGGCTGGGTGAGCAGCGGGAGGACGCTGATGTGCTTGCCGGCTTGGTCATGGTGGGTTTGGTAGTATGTTATGACCCGCGGGAGGTGTTGATGAGCTGGGAGTGGCGGCATTTTGGGATCGTGAGAGGAGTGCTGCTGAATCGCGAGGTGTATGTGTGGAGGGCCTGTGAGATGCGGCTGGTGTTGAGGGGTTGTGGTGAAACTTGGGGTATAACCCTAACCCTAGCTACTGGGTAACATCTACCTTGGGCCATCAAGGTGCGCATTTCAGGAAGCTCAAGAAATGAAGTGGTTTGGGGCCTCGGTTCGAGGCTGCCTTATCTCCATGAAACACGACCCATCGATCTCATCCTATCGCCACTCTTATCGTTGCCAAACAAACACCGGAGGAATCCTGAATCACATCCGTTTGCCACAGGGTCAAGAATTCAGGGACCAAAGAAACCTCGATATTAACCACTCATCCGAGCGGCGTCAGCGTCACCTGACAACAGCAAGCAATCATTACAAGATAGATGGCTCGATGTGACAAACATCACGATAACTTATCTGCCGGGTTTCTATCTGGAACACCAACACCAAGCCCACCAACTAACCAACTTATCTCGCCACCAAGTTCAGTTGTCCCAACCAACCACTGTTCACAAACCAAAAGAAAACAATAACATTACTAATAGGGGTATTAATTCCATCTCCGGCTCCTCGCAACCTAACACACCTGCAACACCGGACTCGCCCCGCCATACCTCGCCGGCGTGCTAATCAGGAATCCATCCTGGTCATACAGCCCCAAGCTTTCCTGGCTTCCCATCCTCCCGCTCTCATACCGTCTCCTCTTCGCCGCCGGCGTACACACCACATTCCCATTACCTCCCGGCCTCAACACCCCTTCTTTCCCTCCCTTACTATCCCCGCTAGAACCACGGTCCTCGTGCACCGCAAACGTAAACTCCACCCTGGGCATCTTGAAGCCCCCTCCTCCTTCTCCTTCAACCTCGCTCTCCTGGTGGCTGTGGTTCTCTTTCTCTTCGCCAACACCGACCCCAAACCGCACCGGGCTCACACTCAACTTCCGACTCACACTTCGTACAGCGCCCACGCGCCGCTTGGGCGAACCGCCCAGTGAGACCGTCCCGTGGCTGTTCCTCCCACTCCTGCTTCCATTACCGCTTCCATTCCCGCCCCGATTCAGCACCCCAGCACCATTGCTATTCCTAGGCGGTGTAGCTCCCAGCGACAGGTAATGCCTATTCCCGCTGCGGCGCTTGGACGGAGAGAAGACGCTATTGCGCAGGACGGGATGGATATTCTCGTCTCCTTTTCCATTGTTGCTGTTGCTATCCGCCGCTCCGCCGAGACAACTAGACGCAGAGCTCACGCAGCTGTTCATGCGCCGGAGCTCGGCGACGGTAGCAGCTAGAGAGGAGGAATGAGCGTGGCCTGGGGTGGGTGGTCTTGGTGAGGGGGTGGGTGTTGGGCGGGAGGGGGTTGCGAAGAGGGCGGCGATGGTGGAGACGGGGTCGGATGCGGGTGCGGAGGAGGCAGGGTCTTGTGAGTAGATTGAGGAGGCATCGCTCGCTCGATGAGTGAGGCGGTGGAGCGGGGAGGCGGTGGATGTGCGGGAGGGAGCGCGGGGAAGGGGGGACGGGCTCATGGCGCAGGAGTGACGGTTTTGTTGTTCTCCCTTTCCTCCAGATGGGATTGTTGTTGGAGAGGATGGTCGTTTTTTTGTCTTAGGCGGCGGGAGGATAATAGTGCTGAGCTTCTTGGTGGTGATGATGGGTTGTTGGGCCTCAGCTGCTTTGAGCGGGATCTTTGACGAGGGCGAGGGCGCTCTGCTGACCGAGGAGCGGGAGGCGATGAGCTCCGGCCGTCTTAGCGTGGAGTAGTCGATCGACCTGAACGGGGGGAGTGGCTGGGACCTGCGTCCCGATAATACTGGGCAGGGCGGCAGCTTGACCTCGGGCGGGAGAGTGAGAGTCTGTCCGAGCGTCACCCTCCGAAGATTCTGCGACCTTTTCAAGCTTTCACGGAACAGGTCTTGGCCCTTGTTTTGCCTCCCTGGCCATCCCAACCTGGTTGATGGCCGCGCCGTAGGGGAGAACGGGTCGGCCATGGATTCGGGGCTGACCATGATGGACTTGATGTTCTCAGCAGTGATGTGCTCCGGAGAAACACCGCCAGGGGTGTTCACGGCCGTTCTCACACCCTCGGACCTCTCATCCTCGCTATACACCGTCGACAGCGCAGACGATATCGATGTCCGCGCAGACTGGACCGGCACCGACTGGCTCTGCTGCTCTTGCTTTCTCTGGTTTCGACTCGGGCTGGTGAGGCCAGATGGACACTCTGGGATCTGGAAGAGAAGCTCGTCGAGCAAACTATCCGACTCAGAAGCAACCGACGCTTCCGAACCCTGACGCTTATGTCCCGGTGTCGTGGACCGGTTAGGCACGACTTTCTTTGGACTAGGTGTCTTGGGCTGTGTCGATGAACGAGGCGCAGACGGCGGAACGTCCTCGGTGAGCTCGCTATGGTCGAGCAGGTTTTCCCTGCTCGTTCCCATTTTGCTTGGCAAAGTGCCCAACTTGGCTTTCCGGGCGGAGCAGCCGCCCTCCTGCAGTCGCTTTTCGGTCGACCGCAGGATCTCGGACAGCGTCGAGTCGGTGGATGCCTGTCGGGCTTTATGCCTGAATGGCGTCGTGGGGAGAGACCGGGTTGGGCTGATGTTGCTGGCACTAGGAGGTCCGATCGGCTGTCCCTGGATGTCGTTCGCGGGGTATCTGTTGACGTTGACGGGTGTCGACATGGTCCTCATGTGTTGCGGTCTGTCACGGCTGATGACTAGTGCAGGCGGAGGCGGCGACGGGAGGATCCTCGAGTACATGCGGAGCTGGCCGTAGGCTGAGCGGATGTGGTCAATGCCGAACAGGGCGTCTTCGTTGAGCCGGTCTTCATATGGATAGCCTTGGGAGGCATGGTACACCTTTGGCAGCGTGGGCGTTTTGTTACCCAGCGGCCACGAGTCCCGGAACCTGCTACGCCGGTAAGGCTTTGGCTGGGGGCGGATTGCGGGCCCATGGAGGGCGTCAGCGTCGATCCAGGACGGATTCTTCCTTGAGCCTCCGGCCGTGTGGAGCTTTGAGGACCAGTTGACCGACAAGGAACGGGTGAAGGGACCGCTGAACACCCGTGGGAAGAGCGGCATGGACTTGCGCTTTGGCGGCGAGGGAGACTCCCTCCCAGGCTTGGACATTGCCGATGCGCTCTTCTTGAGCTTCCTGGCACCCATGCGGCCGATGATGACAGGTGCATCGCCGCTGTCGATGCTCATGGTCTCAGCCCGCATGCGCCGCTCCTTGCGTTCTGCACGCCGCCGTGAGAGCCACAGTCCAAAGAACGCCATGCCGACTGTGATGATCAACGTCCCTGCAAGGACGATAGACACCAGCGCAGGGAGGGAGATCTGGTTTGCCCGGTGCCTGAAGTCGGCCTCGACCGGTGGAGTCGAAGGCGTATATCGCCGCACGATGCCCATCTTGAGATGCTCTCTTGTTGTCAAATGCACAAGGCAGGTTGCATACGCCCATTACTTACCAAGTCCTGCCTTGGGGGATGCTATCCCTCACTGGCCTTCCGCTCGCTCCGTGCAAGGCCAAAGGAAAACTCACCCGATGAGCATTGACAAGCAAATAGATGAAGAAGAGAGACAGCTTTCTCAAAAGTGGTATCTTGGGGGCTGGTGCGCGCCCAAGGTTTTAGCTGGCCATCTCAGCTTGGTTGAGGTTGACGGGCCCGTCGTCGGTGGGCTGGAGACTGGAATGCAGTTGTGCCGAGCAACACCATTCCAGCCTTTGCCTATCGCTGTGAGACAGAAATCTTGTCGATTCCACAAGATGGAAGAGGCGCCGAGGGTGCACCACGAGGAAATCTGCACATTTCGCGAGGTTGGAAAGTGTGCTGAAGGGAAGCCACCTTCAATCCCGTCCCTGTGGCAGCCAGTTGAATTTGGGGTTTTGTTTACTGATAACCCTGTGCATCGCCATTGTTGCAGCCTGACAGCTCAGAAAACGGACTGGAACGCAGGCTTGGCTGGGTTGCCAGTCGGTAGATACATTTGAGTGTTGGCAAGGTCATGCTGTGATGAACAAAACTCGAACGACCAGCGACTAAGGATTTCTCAATACACCATCTTGAAGGTGAACGACTACAACATCTTGCAATTCAACTTCAAAAAACAACCAAGTAACACAATTGGTAAACGATAATGCATTGCATGAAGAGAACCCGAGGTATCTTAGCTATCTCTGTCCCAAGAGCCCAGCACCGAACGCCAACCTATGACATAAAATTTTGGGAAGTGGCAGCAATCAATGCGAGCCACAATGCGAGTCATTGAGATCATAGTAGCCTTTTCTTGCTCCTCATATTCCTGGACCACCAGATCGCATCCAAATCCGCCACCAAGAAGTGAATCGAATCGAATCGCCGTCGGCCAATACTGGCCGCCCACAAAGCCAAGATCACTTTGTTTAAACGAAGGGAATGAATAGGTGTGAGATGACGATGTACCTCTCTCCTTATATGCTCTAAATTCATGGTCCTGGGAGATACTGGTCGAGGGTGAGGGTCGAATCGAAGTACTTATGATCGGCGACCGTGAACGTGGCGGCGCCCATGACGATGCATATGCGGCTCGTAACGTGCCTGAATACCCTCTACCGTGACCGTCGACGTGGCTGTCGTGGTCGTCATGGTAACGTATTCGACCTTCTCCTTGACAATGATCATATTGACCAGTTTGCCTTCGGTGACATACTCAGTCCGCACAACCTCATAGCCTTCTTCCTCTACAGGCTGCGATGCGGGAGGAGGTGTGATGGCGGGCTGGGCAGCAGCAGCGAACTCCGGTGTGTCCGCAGTGCTAGGTGTGGGCGCGGGTTCGGCGGCACTCGAAGTATGGTCCTTGAAGACCTGTCCAGGGAGGTAGACAGAGTCGGTGGGTTTGGCGCCCTCTGAATATCCGACGGTATCAATTGATTGGTGAGTAGTTTGGGGTCCCGGGTTGGCGACAGTCGCAGGTCCAGGGCCGTATTGGATGGGAACACCTCCGGGGAGGGTGTTTCCAACCTTGCCGGCAACTTTCTCATTGACGAGCACCTTGGGAAGTTTCATGCTGCACTCCTTCATCTTGTCTTCGCTCTGGAGGGTGAAGATAGGGCAGTCCTCGACTAGTCCGGACAGGTTCGTACAGGTATCGACAGCCTGCTGCAGGAAGTCCACATCCCAACCGGTCATGAAATCAGCATGATAACCAAATCCTGCATTGCTTGTTAATACAGTCCGTATAAATGGTGGGAGGATGAATCAACCTACCATCGGGATCTCCGTTCGACAGAACAAACTCGCCAGGCACTCCGCGAAATAGGTTGGTCGCCCAGATGGTCTCATAGAAGAGACCGGGCAGCTTAACGTCGAAGCCCGCCGGGCAGCCGCCATTCATGACGAGGTCGGGGTAGGCAACGTGATTCTTGTGGTTGTGAGCATCGACGTTCTTCCCGTCCCAGCACGACGGAAACATGAGTTCTATTCTGACTCCGTCGGCGCAGTTCTCGTCCAGATAGCTCTTCTCGGGCATGTAGTGGCGATAGAGGGCACCCTCGGGCTTTTTGCCGTAGCTGAGGCAGTTGAAGCCAAGAGCGCGCTGAGCGAGATCAACTTGGGACGTCTGACCAAGCTTTGCCCAGTAAGACTGTTCAGGGTCTGCATCCTTGGGGTTCGCGCCAGGGATGGAGTAGTTGCGGCGAAGACTGTCTCCAGCGATCATGCGGAAGCCAGGTGGGAATGCTGTGATCTTGCCATCGGGGTTGTTCGCATCTTTGTTGAGAAAGTAGTAGCTGATGAGCGTTAGCAGTCTGCCTGAACCTCAACGTGACAGAGAACTTACCTCAGCATGCCTCCGATTTGCTCCACAAGCTCGAAGGTGCCATCGGCGTGGTGAAAGTAGAGCGACGGAGCCCAGTACACCGATTTGTCCTGAGTGACGCCACAGGAGGTGCAATCACCGCTCATGAGGTCGTCGTAGGTGGCATTCATGTTGAAGCCAGAGGAGCCGTGGATGGAGTGAACGTGCTGTGCAACTTCATTGGGGTTCACCAGAGGGTCCAGCCGGGCAAGACCAACGCGGCCACGGCAGGGCATGCGCCAGAAGGCAGCGGCGCCCTGGATGGTGGCCAGGAAGAGGAAGCCTCTCATATTGGTAGAGTCAGAATTGAAGGAGTGAAATTGTTGACGAGAATATATCGAGAGAATGTAAAGCGCTGCTTTTTTTTCTTTGCTTACAAGAAGCAGCGGCAAGAGAAAGAGAAAAAGGAGCGTTGATGGAAAGAGGGAAAAGTGGTGACTGGTGACGCGAAAGAGCGAGTGGCCCAGCGCAGCGTTTGTCGAGTGACAGGTCCAACAGCTGAAGGGTGCACAGTGCAAGTTGGCTGGGAGATTTCGTGATCTGTGATCAGGCGAGACTCTGCAAGCTCTGGAATGAAGATCGAATTCCTCGGTTAGACGTCCAGGTCCTTGGTTTCTGGTTCGATGGTTGAACGGCGCTGTGCTTCCTTTGCTGCGGGCAGGAGGGTTGGCGGGGGAGTCGACAGCAGCAAACGGGCAAACAAGAAATGAATGTGTGTGCGGTCAAGACCTGCAATTTGTTTTCTTGGGACGAAATGAATGGATGGATGAACCGTAAAGAGCGTTTACCTCAAGGAAAGAAACACCCAAAATCGGTGAGAGGCAGCACCACGAGTGAAAAGGCCAGGCGACGGGACGAAGAAGAGGGAGGTGAAGGAGAGACATGGGCTCCCGCTTAGATATCTGCTGCCCCCTTTGGAATGTGGGGTCCCCTCGATTGCTTGGCGTCCACCTCAAGCGGCACATCACAGCCACCGAACCGGGTTCTTCGATTGGCTGCGCCAGTAATTAAGGGGGGGCTTGGGGCTTCTATTCCTGAGGTGCGACTCCAGTCGCTCATCATCTTGTCGCGTTTGACCTGCAGCACCCAGTCGCTGGCCTTGGCTTCCACAGGGATTGCCTGCAGTGGCCTGTTTGCGCTCGCTCCTTGATAATACAAAATGCGCCCATTCCCAATCTCCTCTTCGCACCAGCCCGGAGAGGGCCCGGAGAGCGACGAAAAGAGCAGAGGAACCCGAGTCCGTGGCGGGCCCAGCCGGGTAGACATGCACTTGCACTTGCAGTGGTCTGCACCTGAGCCAACGTCGTCGCATTCGCAATCGCAGGCAGGTGCAGGCGCAGGCGCAAGCGCGTCCGCGGTGTCGGTGCCGGCCCCGGGGATCCAGATCTCGACCAACATGCAGGGTCGTCACTTAACCGGAACGATCCAATCTATTCGCATCGCAATCTATTCAGCCCTCCGAACCATTCATCCCATCTCCTCTCCTCTTTATCCTGTCATACAGAGCATCCAAAATAAGGACTCATGTCAGACTTCGCCCCTTCCACAGCAGTCGGCTCTCGCTTCGCCTAGCCAAATAATTCGCGTGCTTCCAAAATAACTGTTCCCCAAGCTCCCCGTCGTGCAACGTCAGATCGTCCAGCTCCCCCAAGGCATCCGTCTTGCCTCGCATTTGAAAGCCTGGTCGAATTCTGCCGGATTCTATCGCGATCGTCTCACTCCCGCGTGCCCGTCCGCCATGGAGATCATCTATCTGCCAAAAGTGCACGGCCAACGCGACGTCGGGAGAAAGCGAGGAAGTGCTTGCAGCCACCACCGTTGAAGAAGCGGGGGCGCGATCCACCCAAGTGGAGGGGGAAAAAGAAAATGATCCACACCCCACGCCTTCCAAGACCGCTGAAACGCGTTTCAAGGTTGCAAAGGGGCACTCGACCTCCACTCGGTAACTGGGCCGCGGACCTCTTTCGCAGGCAGCCAATCAGACGTCGAGCGCAACGGCGCCTCCATCGTGACCCCTGAGGACGCAACGGCAGTCCTTCGGGTTGGGTTTCTCGCGTTACGGTACCTGAGTTTGCCGCCAGTGCTCACCCCATCACGTTTATGCGAGATCCAATCGATCCAATGGGTGCCTCAATCGTGCTCCCCAGCAGCAAGAGGGGATGCACCTGCGGCGCAGAGTCTGGACGGACCCAAATCCAAGCTCATGGCTCACCAGGTTCAGCCAAGCCATGCGCCCCCTGGCGAGTTTTATGCGCACGTCACGTTGGTGGGATTCCTGGTTTGCGCCGTCGATCAATGCCCTGCAAATCTTCCACTGCCACGGGCCCATGATAAGCTTGAATCAGCATCCATCACACATACATGCCTGTCATCGTTTCAGCAATAAGGCCGGCATTCCCGTGGTATCTCGCAAACCTCGACGCCATTTTGAAGATTGTAAAAGGTGCAAACAAGTTCCGGATTGCCGGATGGCCGGCAGAGGCGAGGAAGATGCGGCATTATCGGGACCCACGGCCATCCCATGTGGCCTGCGGCCTGGCCCAGCCGCTGTCGGCACTTGCATCCGTGCCCCGCCTGCTTTGCGTGCGTCACCGCCCCCTGGGCCGCACGATAACGTTAAGAATCTTACAGTGCACCTTATCTCAATTCTACCAAGCCCTGCGTGCCTTGATAACAATCCGGTTGAACGGCGTGGCAAACCCGAATCCCAGCACTTATAATGTCTTCAACACCTCGAGCTGAGGCTAGATTGACAAGAAATATTTGCAAAGTACCGGTCGTGCCTGTTCGGCTTCCCGTGCTACACTCAACTTCCGCGGCATTCCTACCCGTCGTCCAATGGGATCGAATCACATCGATTCGGCGTCAAAATTCAACCGCAGATACCTCTCCTGCAAAGCTCTCTCCAGTCCGCCCTCATCATTGCAATAGTGCGATAGGTTGATCGCTCTTGTTACCCACTCCTTTGCACGCTCCGTTTCCTGGGAGCCAAAGCAATCAATGCCGTGATTGAACGCCGTTGATGCCATCCATTCCAACTCCTCTTCTGGCCAGCTTGCATCACCCTTGCCAGCGTGTGAGTCAGTGTGATCTGAAGATGACGGGTTGGAGCAAGAATTCACTCACCTCACGTAACTCCCGTGCCTTGGAACAGGCTTCGTCAAGAAGTTTCATCGCCAGCCCGTCATCCAGCGGCAGCGTCGCCTGGAACAAACACCTGGTGTACTTCGCTAGCTTGATGGCATCAAACCTCTCCAGTACCCATATCTCGTTGATGATCTTGCGCATGGTTGAATAGAGTGCTAGGTCATAAATTAGAAACGAAATTCGTTAGGATCGTAGAGGCCGGTTCTGCAAACCTTGCCCCGAAACCCTCCCCCTGAGCAGACTATCCGCCATTGCCTGGTAGGCAGTGATATTCGCACATGAAATTCCTCTTTGCACAATCCCTCCCAAATCATCCCATTGTCCAAGGGCCACGGCCGCCTCGAAGTCAAAGGTCAGCAAGATGGCGTGCTTCCTGGCCAGATCGTCCTTGGACGGTTCGTCCAGGTGTGTGAGTTGCTCGACGAGTTCGCCATCGAACGCCCTGATATGCGTTCGCATTGCGAGATAATCCTGCTGTAGTTTCTCGACATTGTCTTGGGCTCGCGCCATAGAAACAAGGGCCGAGGATATGATGAAGCGGGCAAAAAGACTCCGCAACGACAAATCTGTTTGGGATCCGGCGTCGGACGGAAAGTGACCAATTACGGTGACACTGGCAGTTAGCATTCTCACGACGTAGCGGAGGTCCCAAGACGTGGTGTTCTTCAAGGCCATATTGTACGCGTTTCGCCCGAACCACTCGATTTCATCAGCAGTAAATAGTTTTTTTATAGTTGCATCCTGTGTCTGCTTCTCAAGTGCAAGTACCACTGATTCAGTTAGCCTTATGCGACACTGAGACCGTTGAAGGGACCTCTCACCGGCATCGAAGACTTGGCACAATTCGTGGACGTACTGATGCTTGTCTGCATCAGGCTTATTCACCAGCATACCTAGCAGTCGTATTGTGCATCGAAACAGAGCCGGCAAGTGAATGGGGTTTGGATCCTTGTATTCGTAGTGTTCTTGGAGCTTCCTCAGGGCCGCGACGGTGAAATAGACATCCCCCGCTTTATGAGACTCTGCAATACAGGCCCCGAGATAGTCGATATGATCTGGCAGGGAACTAATGATCTCAAGACACCGCTCCGCCAGTACACGGTCGTCGATTCTGATAGCGACTTTGAATGTCAGATACGCCGTCATTGGTTCCTTCCAGCTGTTTTGTGACATCCCCTGAATGATGGAAAATGCCGCGACCGGGCTGTTTCGGGAGAGCGCGCAGAGGAGTAGTTTCCTTGAAAATGTCAGCACATTAAATGCGCAGTTCTAATCGCCTGATCTTCATACCTCTCGAGCTTGGATGTGTTGTTTGGGCCACAGTTCTGGAATACTGTGTGTAAGGCTATTCCGCACCAACCTTCTGCCTGGTCGTACTGAGCCAGACCATAGTTCGATTCCACTTTCTTCCATATCAACTGAGAGGAAACTGTTAGCATCTAAGCTGAGATAGCAAGGTATGGCTCGTCGGTCGTCCTACCGCCTGTGCTGCGACAGCTGCTTCTGCACTCAAAGGCCTGGAAAGATATGAAAGCACGCCGCGCACAGCATCGATGGTATCGAGTGTATCTCGCTGGCTGGTGATCATCCACATTCTTGTGATTACGGCCTTCTCCATCCAGCTATCGTTTTCTGCTTTTGTCAGTGCGAGAATGAAGTCATCAAGGACGGCACTCCCGATGGTCGGGCTCTTGTCGTGGAGTTTGCGGATGTGGTGTATTATGAGCTTGAACCCTGCCTCGGTGTGGGTAAAGTCCCTGATCATCCGCCGAAGAATATCTCCGTATGTGTCACTGTCGAAGACCTCTGCGGGCGTTTTCTGAAGCAGCTCAAGCCGCAGGAGCGATACCACAGGCTTCCTCCCAACCTCCGCTTCGATACAATCGACATATTTCCCCGCTTGATTCAAGCCTTCTTGGGTACCAGTACCCAGAAGCGCTGTGACAAGTGCCTGTAAGATTGCCAATCGGAGTTCGACTCCTTCACGGGAGATGTCTTCGAGGTCTTGGCCGTTGATAACATCGTTCGCCCTCCCTAACCACTTTATTGCCATTGGAAAATCAGAGCGGGCATTCATAGCCTTTCCAATCTCATATAGGACATCGGAGAGCCTTTCAGCGTAATCGGGGGTGAGAAACTCGTGTAATCGCTCGGCTTTTGTGTACATGTGCTCGGCGACGTCGAGCCTGTTCTCCACCCACGACTGATCATTGAGTTAGACGAACTACCAGCGCCGCTATGTCTGAAACCGACAGAACTCACCAGACCCGTCCGAAGGATAAAATACTCCACCTCAAGACAGTTGTACTCGGCCACCTCGTCCGTGGCCATCTTTGGTGCGAGATCCTGCAAACTGCTTTTGTAATCCGCCGCCTTCTGAAGAACCGTTGTTGCCAGATTCGGTTCCCTCTCCTCTATCATTCACGTCAGTGTCGCATCCCCCAAACTCCTTATCCCGAGCCGCATACCTATACAATCTCTAGCCGCTTTCAACGCCAACTTCAACAAGTATACCACATCGGCCACTCTCCCTCCTTTCTCCAGCACCCTGGCCCTCACCAAGACAAGAAGATTGAACGCCAAAACACGGCCGTGCAGGAACAACTTCCGCAGCCGCTTCGACTTCCGTTTATCCTCTGCGCTGTCGCCATAATGCTCTCTCTTCAGCCGCGTGCAGATGTTCCACAGTCGCGTAGCCTGCTTGTCGATCTCCGGATCTCCCGAGATACCTGGCAGGTACTTTGCTTGTTGGCCGGTATGCAATGTATCGATGAATTTCTTGGCCTGCTCGACCAGCGCGTCCGTCGCGGGGGCATCGCGTGGGTCGCTCGAAAGGATTTGGTACAGATTGCGAGCGAAGTCTAGATTTCGACGCCGGGGTTGAGTAAGTATCACTCTGTAGCAGCTAGAGAGAGCATGAATCGAGATCCTCTGAGGAAGCGAACTTACCGAGCGCTGCCTCGACGCGGCTCTCGCTCTTGCGTGAGGCTTGTTTGAATGTCCGATCACCGGGCATGGTGCCGGGTGCTCTTGCCAATTCTAGAAGCGGAAAATAACATTAGTAATCTTAAGGGGAGACCTTTTTCCTGTGGTTTGGATGGGCTTTGTACTAGGGGATGCTCTTCTGTATAGGCAAGTTTTGTGAACCACGAGGGAGAAAAGGGTCACGAGGGAATAGTGCCAATAGGGGGCATTTGGAAGTTATCTGTTGGCTTCTGCCTGATTTGATAATCGGTGGATGCTAGTGGTATCCTAGAGTATAAGAAAAATGTTCCTGGGAAGGCGCGACCGTGACCCTGATTCTGACGGCAAGACGTCCCCCCCCCAACACTCGGCCCCGATTTTTCGATCCTGCTCAACCAAAGAAACGAACCTGCTGCTATGAAATTACTCCGCGACCATCTACGGCTAGATGGATATGTGATCGAGAGATGTGAATGGGTGCGCCCTAGCAACGCTGGCGGGGGGGCGGACAAGAATCCCAACAAGTTAGTGCGGCTTGTGCCCACCGAGCGAGCCACGAGATACGCCGTGGTAAGAGTTGCCGTGGATGGCAGATCGTCGGCGCTATGGGTCGTGAGGGAGGAAATTTCCAACGATCAAACAAGGGCTGCCGGGGGTCAGCAATCAGAGAGGAAAACAAGACTTGGGACGTACATTTTGTGTTCATCTCTCCGGATCCTGAACGAGAAGCAGCAGTTGGTGACTGGGTGAGCCGACTTATCGTCTGGACTTTTCAGGGAGCAGGCTGTGATGAGGCTGTCGTGCGCTGAATCGAAGGCGATAGTTCCAAACTCTTCCCAGTACCTCACATTCGAGTCCTCGGTCAATATTTGGTGTAGGGCAATCTTGCCCTGAACTAGAGCATTAGAAACAGTCTTTGGCGTCAGTTCTTTGGGCCTTGCTTACCCCTTGAAGGCTCTCAACCGGTACGTTGATGAGTTCTGCCATCTCCTTGTTCCCCCTAAAGATTTCACCGGTTCTTCTCCAACAGCAGGCCGGTATCGCCATGCTTGCAAACAGCCGGTCGCACTCCATCAGGGACTGCTCAAACCAGAACTCAACTAGGACTAGATGCCAAGTCGTAAGGGGCTGGATTCTCTCGCGGAACTTTGGCCTGAAGCGATCAATCTGCCTTAGGATCTTCTGCTTCGACGTCGGAGCAACATGTGTATCAAGGTACGATGACAAACGAGCGTAACCGTTAATATAGCTAAAAGGTTTTAGAAGACCTGCCTCGTACTTGGCCTGGAGGATGCCAGTCATGCGCTCTTCGGCCGATTCGTTGCCATGTGGATCTGCAGCTTCTAGGTAATATTCGCGCGTCTTGTCTGTGGGAAGAGCGCTCGTCGGCCTCGAGATGGTCTTGGCCTGATCGGCATTGGGAGGAGGCATGAGGCCCCCTTGAATCGCGCTGGGGGGGAGTAAACTGCCGCTATTGTTTTGAAACCGCGCGAGGGGGTCGTTGTTGCCTAGCAGCGGGTTTTGGTCGTCTGCCATAAGAGCACCAGCGCCGTCGTCGAGAAGGCTGGTCTGGAGAAATTCATTCAAAAGGTTGAATTCGTTCGTCACCTCGGGGGGGATCTGCTGGTAGCTGGGGTGGAAGTTGTGCATGTCGTGATAGTGGTTTTGGCTGGTCAGCCAGCTATCAGAGAAACCGGCGACTACGGATGCCAGCTTCAGCTCCGGGGAGAACAATGCAGCAGTCAAAGGGTCAAGGGACCTACACTGGCTCATGGTGCTACTCAGGGCATTTTCTTGGATGCTAGACACCGCCGTGGGTTGCACGAGCTGTAAAGCATTGCCCGGGCTTAGCGTTGCCACATCGAAGGCACTCTTTGCGGCATGGGCAGGCCTGCTGCTGATGCTCGCGTCGAAGGCTGGTGGTCCCATGGAGCCTGCAGTCTGGTCCATGGCGCTGCGCCCCAGGTCCGATTGCGTGTCCGAATCGCCCACCGTCGAGGGCGCGATCACGCTCTTGGACTTCCTGGACTCGTTCTCGCGAGGCTCGTCGTGGCACAGATGGCCGATGTTGCGCTTGATACATCTCGTACATGGCCTCTCCTGCCAACCCCCACGGCATCGCCCTCGGGTCAACAATTGCTCGGGCTCGGGGACCAATACTTCAAGCCATCGACGGGAAACGAGAGAGGGTACATACGAGATCACACGTCATATGCTAGCGACAAGACCCAAGCAACATGGTTAGCAACTTGCTCGAATGGCCAGCCCGTGAATGGCGAACGCATGCGCAGCTACAACATCCCGCTGCAGGGCCCTCCTCGGGGGGCAGTCTGCTGCACCGCCCGCCACGAGAGGCGGGAGCAGCCAATTGCTGGACAGGGGGCGTCCGGTGCGCAGTGGAAGTAGATGACTTACAGATCGACGGCAGTATAAACAAGCTGTCGGTGGTGCGTGCATCAAGCCAGCCGTTAGCCCTCGGCGACTGAAAAAGGGGTCCGGAACCAGGGCCGGGATGGAGCCACATTACCATGATTCACCTTGCGCCTCTTCTTGGGGGTCTTGTGCTCGTCATCGGCGGCGGGCGCCTGGTGATCCTTGGGCTTGGTGTCGCTTTCGGACTTGGGGTCCTTGGCCTCGTTCCCGGGCGTCCTCTTCATAGCTTCTATTCCCGCCATTGTCTAGTGGAGCCGGCTCCCATTGGACCTCGTGGTTACGCAACGGGCGTCGAGTTCGTAGCTCATTTGAGCAGGGCCAGCGGCTCCTCGCAGCAACTCGAGACGATTCGATCGCAGTTCCGAGGCACCTCCCTCCCTCTCACTCGGTCGTCGGTTGCGGGGCTGGGCGCGGGCGCGGGCTTCGAGTCGTGGCCGTGGCTATCGCGTCGACAAGGAAGTGTTGATTTGCTGCGTCGACACCGCAAAGTGGCCCATCACACGAGCGCAATTGATCGCATTCTCGGCTCCGTCATGGGAGAAGAAAATCGCTCTCCACCTTTCTGCACGAGCAATCGGAACAATGTCTTGGGAGAACGACCGGGGTCTGGCGCGGGGCTGAACTCAGCCGAGGGGCAAGGTTTGGGGCGACCATGTCAGCTTCGGCAAACCTCACCCCCCCCAGCAGCACCGCACTGGCATTATTTGCTGCGCTGGCGGCTACGGACCGTACGGGCGTGACACAAAAGTTCCAATATCTCGATTCTCGATACTTATCAGCATCGAATATTCTCCGTTGTTGTATCCCGTATTTCAACGCTGCTGGACGTTCATCAGACACCCACAGCCGTCGGGTACCTGGCAATGAAATACGTAGAGGCATGGGATAGATTTGCGCCCCTCCCCTCCCATTACGACGATCATGAGACCCCACTCGACATGGACCATCCTCCCACCTGAGCTACCCCAATTTTTTGTGTCGCGCATCTTCATCGTGTGAGTTCTTTCCTTTTCTGGGTTGGCCAGCTTTTTACTGTGTCCGATCGTGAGGAGAGCAGCTGCAGGGTTCGTAAGTGCAAGCAAGACATGGGGTTAGGGTTGGTTGGCGTTCAGGAACCTTGATAAATAAATGTGTTGACACCCGCTGCCCGGCTGCCTTCAACACCTCGCACAGCGTCTCGGGGAATAGCGGGCACCTGCCTCCCTGTTTCTGACCTCGTATGCGGCGGTCGCTAGCAGTGACGCCGCCGAACTGATAAATCAAGCTTGCCGATTCCCATGCACATATCGGTGCTCTCCTCGCTAGACCGTCGATTCGAAGAACTCCGAATGATCCCAGACCAATCCCGAGAAATGCCACGGCGGCTGGTGTTGGTAGGTGCCAACGGCCAGCTGCGTGGGAGCAAGTGCTCCGACCACCCTGGACCGTCTGCCCTCACGATTCTTCAGCTGTTACTTGTGGTTGAACGAACCAGACCAAGATCTACTGCGGGGTTTTGCAGCTGGAGTTCTGCTCCCTCCCCTGCCGCCTGCGCATTGCTCGCAGGTGGTTACCTGGCTCCAATTTAACCGACTTCACGATGGACGTTGAGCTTTCGTTTCTCCTATTTTCTTTTCCCGCGTCTCCAGTTGTGAAATTTTATTGTTGTCGCGATTGAGGAACGTCCAGCACAGCATGATATCCTGGCACGATGAGTCGTGTTACCGACCAGACGTCAGCCTGGTTGATGGCAACCCGTTTTGCATGAGCTGCGGCTTTCTTGCTTCACCAAATGACCTGGACGCAGGCCAAACGCCCCCGCCTTCGGTTCTGCCTACTACACCCCGATGTTGCCTCGCACTTTCATGGCCGTCATCAGTGACCTTCACCGATGCATGTATCAGCGGCACAGATGGGGAAGATATTGCAGACGTTGTCGCCGAGGTTGTTGGGGGGCTGCATGGTCCACAGGACAGAGATGTTGAGATGTCTCTATCTGACGCTGACCCCGACCCATCAACTCAAAACAGCGGGAGCTTGGACACGGACTCACAAGGCCTGCCACAGAGTCGAGCAGCCCAGAAAAGCAGGGAGCTTCCGAGATCACTAACTGGGAGAGATGCCATTCGGATACTCCGTCTCAGCAAAGGCAAAGGCCCAGCGCCGCTCCATGGCACGCTCGAAGTTCACGAGCTAAAGTACTTCCCGGAGTACGAAGCACTCTCGTACACGTGGGCCGATGCGACTGGAGACGCAAGTAGAACGAAGAAACTCTACTTGGGAAGGGAATGGGGGGTTCTGCCCGTAACACCCAACTGCGAGGCCGCACTCCGGTGTTTAAGGCTCCCGAATAAGGACAGGCACGTATGGGTAGACTCCATATGCATAAACCAGGACGACATCGAAGAACGCAGCCACCAGGTTCAAATGATGAATATCATTTATCAGACTGCGCAAAGAGTACTTGTTTATCTCGGGGACGATGCGCCCAGTACTGACATCTTGTCCACCCGCCTCCGAAGCGTACGTCCCGAATGGCGTAATGAATGGGACGGGGAATGGACGGGGATGGATAACAACCTAAAGCGACCATATTTCTTTCGGTCATGGATTATCCAGGAGATTGCTGTTGCGAAGACAGTGCTGGTTACAGATGGAAGTGCATGGCACGTCTGGCCCATTCATGATGGAGTCGCAAATACACAGACGATTCTCCCCTGGATTAAGCATTTCAACGACCGGAGATACAAGACGTCTGATGATCTTATTCATTTGATAGTCGACTCATGGTCCTCACAAGCCTCGGATCCCCGTGATAAGGTGTTTTCTCTCCTGGGGGTTATCTCAGGGGCTGCAGCCGACGGGCTGACCGCGGACTATTCCCTTTCTATTGAGCAAATGTGAGTTCCTCTTCGCCTTTCATCGGTCTTCAGCCCTTGGCCCACCACCACGTGGACACTTCGTTTTCCCTGAACGTGGCTGACTGTTCAATGTTTAGATACACAGGACTTGCCGCATTTGCGCTTCAGGGGCGTGGCATGTCTGAGGTTCTTAAGTACGCCGGGGGCTACGAACGTGAAAGGTCCAGGAGTCTGCCATCCTGGGTGCCGGACTGGCAGGCGCTGTCACAAGACTGGGGAATCATGGCACGAATTCAGCGGTTCCACTCAAAGGAAGCTTGGGAGAAAGTCTTACGCGGACAATCCATCTCCCCTGGTCGCACCGAGGGGGTATCATGGCCCTGGCCAGGGGCGCCTGCCCCCCCAACGGACACCAGCGTGCATCGTCAGACAGGGGCCATCTGTCTCTCTGGGATCAAGATTACAGAGCTGCCTCCGCCGCGGCCGTCGCCCTTTTTGGATGCTTTTTCCGTCTGTACGTCGGACGGGCTCTTCATCGCGGCACCAATTACCGCCAAGCCAGGGGATATGGTTTTCTTCATCAGTGGCCTCGGGACTCCAGTACTTCTCCGAAGACAAGTTGACGGGAACGACAGTATCTTCGCCTTTGTTGGGGCATGCCATGTCAGGATCCAAACTGGAATAAACATGAGAGATGATTCATGGAGCCCCTCCTTCATCAACCTCCACAAGTATCCAGAGTTTTTCGCCATCAAGATGCCGTCTGATTGGACGGTTCGAAAATCTGGTTCCAGTGACACTGCAACAGAATTTCGAAAAATGATGAGGGAACTTGTTAATACAGAATTCGAGGACTACACGCCAATACAATACCAACTTTTAGAACGTCTGGGACGAGAAGCGGAGACCACTTGGACCGCCATTCTGCAAGAGTCACTACCGATAGTGCTTTTTGCGCCCGCTTTTCGATCCTCGGATATCATGGAGCCCGTCGTACCACTGCTAGACGATCTCAAGGAAGCCTTGAAACTTCTCTGTGACATGTGGGCCAAGGTTGTCGCGCAACTCGACCAGTGCAGCCAACCTGAGGGACAGTATCAAGGCGACCTGAGAGGCCAGGTCTTAGCGCATTGTTTGGAGCTGGAGAAGCGTATTGAAGCGCTGCGTCTCCTGCATATCCTCGAGACTCCGGATCTAGCTCTTGTCACGGAAAAGGTTAACCTAGCGATACGAGACGAGCTTGCGGACTTTTACTCTGACGACGGTGTGGGAATTACACTTCGCACCTCTAAATCCCTCGACAAGGGCAGCTCGGACCCCAACAGTCACTGTCCAGCATGGTACCGCCTCACTCCCTATGATATGGGCAAGGACTGGTGGCTCTCGGTGCTAAGAACGCAAACGGGAACGGCTGCGGAACATCTTAGGAACGCTCTGTCGGGCGGGGTGCTGGATGCCCAGATTGCCTCTGGTACCTCTTCCACAACGTCTACCGTGCTGCAGGACAGCTTGGTTGAAGCGCGTGGATGGCAAACAACATTCAGCGACGTCCTCGGGGAGATCGACCTGACGAAAAGCGCAGTGGAGATCCTCATAAAACAACGGAAGCGATACCGGGAATTGACCAAGGACGGCTGGAAGCGCATCGTCATCGTTTAGTTGCGTCTATTTCCTTGCTTCACACAAGCCTGTAGTGATGAATTTACACTCTTGTCGTGGACTCTGGTACCGCAAAAGCTTGAACCGCGCGAGTAGGGTCCGGACTGGGTAATAACGGGCACCGGGCGATTGGGACCTGAGTCCACCCACAGCGGCCCAGGGAGGCGGGACAAGCCATGATGCGTGATCACCTCGCGCAGAGCTCCAGTTGAATATCAATATATCGTAAAAGAACAGTATTTAGCCATATTGTTGACACGTTCCTACATGATTGGTAGCATCTCCAAAGTCAGGGGGAACTATCCATGTTGAACTAAGAAGAAACCACAGGGCCAATGTAAACGCGGAGTATATAAAACAATGAATCCCCTCAAAGCCAATCACTATAGAACCCCTTGACGAGTACGCTTCACAGTGCCCGTCCACCAAGCCGCTTTCAAAATGCACATCTCCCACCTCCTAAGCACGGCGACGGCCTTCGCCGCCCTAACCCACGGCCAGGCATCACCCCCCTCAACCGCAACCCTAACAGTCAACACCGTCCAGAAATTCCAAACTATAGATGGCTTCGGCTTCAGCGAGGCTTTCCAGCGCGCATACAACATCTACAACCTCGTGGAGCCCAAGCGCTCGCAGCTCATCGACCTGCTGTTTAACACCACAACGGGCGCGGGCTTTTCCATTCTGCGCAATGGCATTGGGAGCAGTCCGAATAGTACTAAGGATTGGATGAATACCATCATTCCAAAGGGGCCGGGGAGTCCGAGTGAGAAGCCAATTTATGTTTGGTGAGTACCCCTTTTTCGTCTTGAGGTAGCTGTAGGAAGGGGACAGAGATGGATATAAAGTGATGCTAATAGGATGTCTGAAAGGGACGGGAACGACTCTGGACAACTTTGGGTCTCGCTGCAAGCTGTAAGTATATCTGCATTTGCCATGTCTAGCTAGATACCTTGCCAGATCGGCCAGTCAACTCAAAGCTGATTCAGCTCTGATATCTTCGCGGTGGCAGGTCAAGTACGGAGTAAAAACCTTCTACGCCAACGCATGGGCCGCCCCAGGGTTCATGAAGACCAACGGCCGCGATTCGCACGGCGGAACGCTATGTGGTCTGCCCGGAGCAACATGCAGCAGCGGCGACTGGAGACAAGCATATGCCGATTATCTAATCCAGTACATCAAGTTCTACCACGAAAGTGGCGTAGACGTTACGCACCTGGGGTTTCTCAACGAGCCTGACTATACGTGAGTCGAGTTGAGCTCCATTGCGATTACGTCGTGACAGCCGCCCGCATGCATATTGCATACGAGCTGCCTACTCCAGCTGCAACCAGCGAAAGGTTACGGTATTTTTGCTGACATGCATCGGGTGTCTTGGCCTGCAGCTCGAATTATGCGTCAATGTCATCCACTGGCCAGCAATCGGCCGATTTCATCAAGATCCTCCACCCAGCGCTGCAAAAAGCCAACCTCTCACACGTCCAGATTGCGTGTTGCGATGCCACAGGCTGGCAGTCACAGGCAAATATCACCCACGACCTCCGGTTTGAGGGCGTCGAGGATCTCATCGGCGTGATAACATCCCATCCGTATACGAGCGATATAAATGGCTCGCTGCCGACGACCCGGCCGGTCTGGGAGACTGAATATAGCGACCTAATGGGCAACTGGTCTACTGAATGGTATACGACGGGACACCTTGGCGACGGCTACGCGTGGGCAAACAACATCCACAACGGCCTGACAAACGGGAATGTGAGCGCGTACCTGTGGTGGTTAGCCACACAGGACCGCGAGACGAACAACAACAATAACGAGAAGCTGATCTTGGTTGACCGCGGCGAGTTCTACGTCTCGAAGAGATTCTGGGCGTTTGCGCAGTACAGCCGCACGATCCGGCCCGGCGCGATTCGTGTTGGCATTGCGGGCGGGACGGGCTTGCGGTCGACGGCGTTTGTGAACGCCGATGGTTCGACCGTGGTCAACGTCATCAACACTGGCACGGAGCTGGTGGCAGTATCTATCGTCGGCGTAAAGGCGACGACCGCGAGTGCCTGGGTTACCGACAACAGCAACGACATGACTGCTGTGGCTCCCGCTGTGGGCACGGACGGTTCAGTCAGCGGCATAACCGTGCCGGGCCGCGGCTTGGTCAGCTTTGTGATCAAGTCGTTGTCGATAGGAGCCTGAGGGTGGGGTGGGGGATTGTTGCGGCGGCCTGAGTTTGCAGCAGGAGGATGGCACGAACGGGAGTGGTTCGCCCCCGCGTAGGTGGGGCCGTGTCCTTGCATGGATGGTTCCGTGCATGCTGTCCCCTGTACTGTGTAAAGCTTAGGGGCTAACAGCCCTGCAAGGCTAGACAGCCAACCTCCCAACCTCCTCCCCCTTCAACAGACGAACTACTGCGGTAGCCGAGGGTTTGGCAACAGCGGCCCCTGAATGTCCCAGTGCCCCAGCCAGAGTCCATCTTGCCCAATTTGCTAGCAATCTGAATACGCATGAACCCTGCTCATTGGCAGTGCCCGATGTACTGAAACTGAGGGTAGTCCGAGTAAAAAAAGATCGAGGTCTGGAACACACAGCATTAATGAAAAAAGAGGGTTCCATCCAATCCATCGCGTTTCTCAAGATGCATGCTGACTGCAGAAGACAGAAGCTGAACCCATTGTAGTTTCGCCGTGAGGGCCGTTTTTAGGCGGAGAACCGTAGCTCCAGGTGTGGCGACGGTTGATTGGCTGGGCGGCTTCGCTCAAGCAAGCTCCAGGGGGGGCCGTTGACCAGCCACTGGAGATGAACGACGACCCCTCCATCAGCTTGGGTCTCAGCCCATCCTGACGCCCCTCTGCGCACCAATATCGGCAGCAGCAAGTGACCCGGGGGTGGATGCACGACCCCGGAACCCTGGTTGCGTATGCAGACATGGCTGCCTTAGCTAGCTTCTTCAGTAAGGTAGCTCGCTGGGAGTAGGGAGTAGGGGTCCACGGCGGAGAGGGCTGGCTGGCGCTTATAACTTGGCTCGCGGGACTCCCCGCGAGGCTGGAGTGTTCGTCGAGAACCCTTCTTGCTCACTGCCTCGCGCAATACTCCGGAGAAAAGCTGAGAGTTTTCGTTGAATCTCCATCACTTAGTCCAATCTTGTTGTTGTCTCCTACGGTTGAGTATACCCACCGCCATTGACCAGTCCGCGAGCTTCAGCACCAATTCCCAGCAGTCCTTCACGTATCACACGCCCAGGATGGCAGCACCCCCTCCTCCAGCGGTTCCGCCCGTCGTCAAGAAGAAGGACTATACCAAAACTCCCCAAGAACTAGTCCACGAGTTTTGGGATAAGTTCTTCGCCAAGAAGCCTGGAAAGGTTACGTCGATATTTCCGCGAGCTCTGTATGATTCGCTTCTCCCGCCCTCGCTGCCGCGGGATGGCGCGCATTCGTGTCGCAACGCCTCAGAGAGCTATGAGGCCGCCGCCAAAGAATGCCGCGATAAGGTAAAGCGAATCATCCGCGAGTGTCACCGCACCAACGAGAAATTTACCGATCCCGACTTCGACATTGAATCAGACTGGAACTCGAACTGCCTGAACGGCTTGATCCGCGAGGACCCTTGGGCGTGGCTCGCCGACGAAGATGGCGCTGGGGGTGTTGAAGGCTCGGCTCAACAGACCCGGGGGACCCCTGAAGGTCCGGTTACTCGGGAGCGGGGTGGTGAAGCTGCTAAGGCAACCGAGGCAAACAAATCCGGTGCCAAAGGCGGTGTTCACTCGTCGCCGGCATCGAAGCGATATCAAGTGTCGTCCGGCGAGTATTATAGCCCCGGCTCCATCCACCGAATTGATTGGATCTTCGACTCCCCAAAGTTCACCGTCGATGGCTACTCCTCGTCTGATATCAAGCAGGGAGGCAATGGCGACTGCTGGTGGCTGGCTGCCGTTGCCACCATCGCCCATCGCAAAGACCTGATGGAAAAGGTCTGCGTCATTCGTGACGAGGAGGTGGGCGTTTATGGCTTCGTCTTCTATCATGACGGCGAGTGGATAAGCACAGTCGTCGATGACAGCTTGTACCTCACACAAACCGACTTTGACTACTACCAAGACACGTACGACTCGACGGGAAAAAGAGCGCGCGAGTGGAAGCAGCGGGAGCAGACCGGGTCTGAAGCTCTCTATTTTGCGAAATGCGATGACCCGAACGAGACGTGGCTCCCCTTGCTGGAAAAAGCTTACGCAAAGGTCCACGGCGACTATGAATCGATATCCGGTGGATATCCTGGCGAGGCCGTTGAGGATATGACTGGTGGCGTATCAACGACGGTAGCCTCAAACCGAGTTCTGCGCAAGGATAAGCTCTGGAAGGAGCTGGTCAATGCCGACGAGGAGTTTGTGTTCTCACTCTCGGCCCTCGGAACTGGCTGGGACTGGAAGAAAAATGGCCTTGCGTTGGGCCATGCGTATAGCATTCTCAAAGCTACCGAAGAGGTTGGTGAGGATGGCCAAAAGGTGCGCTTGGTCCAGATCAGAAACCCATGGGGCGAGCGTGCTTCCAATGGAATCGGAGAATGGAGCGGACCCTGGAGTGACGGATCGAAGGAGTGGACCCCCTATTGGTAGGCAAAGCCCTCGTTGCCGCTATGCTATGACAGGAATGCTGACGGTTCCAACAATCCAGGCTCAAGAAGCTCAATCATACCTTCGTGAGTGCCCATATCCCCTCGAGAGTTCAAGACGCAATGATGCTCTTCAACTCCTCTTGAAATTGATGGCCACCGTGCCCCAAAGGAGGAATCGTCAGCTAACATTGGCCACAGGGTGACGATGGCTTGTTTTGGATGTCATACCAGGACGTGCTGGATACGTTCAGGTTTATCCACCGAACCAGACTCTTCGATGAGAAGTGGACTGTAGTGCAGCAGTGGACGAGTGCGAACGTCGGATGGGTGGCGGGCTACATGAACAAGAAGTTCATCATTGACGTCAAGAAGGCCGGCACTGTCGTGATTGTCTTATCACAGCTCGATGTCCGATACTTCGTCGGGCTTGAGGGGCAGTATGATTTCGCTCTGCACTTTCTTCTCCAGGAGGTAGGCAGCAACGAACATATCTGCCGCGTGCGTCCCGTGCACGATTGGGAGAATAGGTCGGTCAGTTGTGAAATTGAGCTTGAACCTGGTAAATACGAGGTTCTGCCGAAGCTGACGGCCAACCGCTATGCCGGGGGGCTGATGGTTGAAGATGTTGTCAAGGACTGGTATGCTGATCCCTAATGCGATATCTTACTGCCAGGTTGAGGACTGACCTTTCCGCGACAGGGCCGACAAGAACCCAACCAAGCTGCGCCAGATCGGCATGCAGTACGATCTTGCCCATGCTAAGGGCGGTGTCCCCGACGAAGATGAGATCCTGAGCAAAAAGAAGCAGGAGGAGAAGAAGAAGGAGGAGGAGAAGAAGAAGAAGGAGAAAGCCAAGAAGGAGAAGGAAAAGGCCAAGAAAAAGAGAGAGAAGGCCAAGGCCAAGGCTGAGGCTGAGAAACTCAAAATTACGGTGACTGTCGAGACCAACACGGACGGGAAGAAGGATGAGGAGAAGAAGGACGATGCAAAGGAAGACGACAAGGAGGAGAAGTTTGAAGACGCCATCGAGGCCAAGCCCGAGGAGCCGGCGAAGGAAGAGGCCAAGCCCGAGGAGAAGAAGGAAGAGCCAAAGAAGGAAGAGCCAAAGAAGGAA